>Ga0224513_10000156_pt1 | contig 23629 bp, 20 predicted proteins | sample SF_May12_sed_USG_5_FD_169109 | JGI IMG/M metagenome (GOLD analysis project Ga0224513, IMG submission 169109) | Sediment microbial communities from San Francisco Bay, California, United States - SF_May12_sed_USGS_21 | ecosystem: Environmental > Aquatic > Marine > Sediment | place: USA... | reverse complement strand
TTTTCTAGTGGAGGCATTTTGTTTAATGCAATATTCATTTGTCATTGTATTGGTACTGATAGCCTTAAAGCCGTCTAGTTTTCCTGTCATTTTAGAGATGTGAACTAATGGGTAGTTTGACATTTTGTTTTATCCTTTTGTTTTGGTTTAAGTTAATTCTAGAATTGCCACCGATAACGATGACAATGTTAAAGTTAACCTTTTATTAATTCAAACATTTCTTTTTTGATTGCATCTGTATGAGACAACCAAGCTAATACATCTCTTTTTGCTTGTTCGTAACGTCTATTAGCCCTCTCATATTCTAACATTAAATCCTTCAATTTTTGTTCTGTTGTTCTTTCGGTTAATCTTTTTGCGTCTTTATCAAGTTTTCTTTGAGCTTTTTTGCCGTCTGTATTTATTATTCTCATTTTAAAATCCCTTATATTTAATTAATTTTTGTTTGTCCCTATTTATAATTCTAAGCTTTTCAATATGTCAACCCATTAAATAAAATAAATGATAATAATATTCAGACTATATAATGCATGGATAAAAAGAACGTGTCCCATTGTGTCATTCAGTTTGCATTGTCCCTAGATTTGTCATGGATTACAGTGGGTTAAATGCTTGGGTATTGCTTGGGTATTATTGCCCTGACAATCTTCAAGCATCCCTGTGTCATTCCTGCAACACTGCGATGGATTTGCCACAGTGTTGTACTTTTGCAACTACCTGGAGTGTAACATTTGTGCAACACTAGGGTATTGACCAAGGGGGCTAGGGGGTATCCTTCTATATGTACATTGTACCAAAACATTTTCTAAGGATTTTCTTAGGCATGCAAAAAGAAACCCACCAAAGGAGTTAACCAGTGGTGGGCTGCATGTAAGATCTGTATGGGTGGGGGACTTACAGTAGAATCTGGACGTGTCCCTAAGACTTACCGTAAGTACCTTGCGTAGACTACCAAGCTTAGATAGACATTAGAGTAATGGATTATACCTTGGTATTACTATAGTATATATACTTATACCGCCTGGCGGCTAGTAATGAAATTATACACCCTATTCTTACTTGTGTCAATACCTTTAGATGTATTTCAACAATATACCATAAATAAATAAATAAAGTGTTGACATATATATCACACCCATGGTATACTACGTAAATTACAAACAGTAAAGAGTATAACCACCATGATGTTCCAGTACGAAAACTTCAAAGGCTCTAACGGCAAGACAAAGACCAAGAGTTTATTCTATGAGTTATGTTACTCAGGTACAGAGGATGCTGTGTTTACTCTTAAAGACAGAGACCTAGAAGCTCACGGCAAGATGTACTTGTCATTACAAAAGCTATACCTACAGATGGCTCCAGCTGACCCTACAGAGTACGGGTTTGCTCAGACAGTCTTTGGTTCTTGGGATGTATGGCAGAACGTGTCAACAGCATCAGGAGTTAAGCCTCACATATCCAGATGGAGAAAAGAGGTAGAGGTTAAGGTCAAGTCAGAAGCTATCAAGGCTATAGCTGAAGAGATGAAGTCTAACGGAAGAAGTTCCTTTAGTGCAGCCAAGCTTCTATTGGACAAGGGTTGGTTAGACAAAGACACAGCCTCAGTAGCTAAAGGTAAACTTAAAGCTAAAGAAGTAGAAGACGAAAACAAAGCAGCACTAAATCTTCTCCATGAAGATGCTGAACGATTAGGTTTGAATAGAACCAACTAAAAGAAAAGAGATGATCCCGTCTAGCTTATAGTTTATTCCTTCTAGTAAGCCATAGACCTTTCTCTCTTTGTCAAAATTAAAAAGAGGATACCTACACATTGTTATTTTTCCCTACAGCAGATGAAGACTTCAAGTACTTCAGGAACCAAGGTTATACTGGTTCAATTAACGACATGCATTACAAAGCTATGGGTGACCTAGGTTACACAGGCTCTTTGAATGACAGAATACATGCGTACCTTACAGCAACATACGGTAGCTATTACGAAGCTATGAGAGACTTACGTAATGGTACATCTGTGTTTGCATTAGTAGGCTACCGTGTTTTAGGGATTAACCCTGACCTAGTACTTGATTTTAAGAATAGTTACTACAGGAAAAGTGGTACTGCTTCTACGTTTTCAGGAACTATAACTCAAGCTCGTGCATCATCAGCTACAATGACAAACAGCTCAGGTACTCTTGTAACTGTAGGTAACAACGTACCAAGAACAGGCCACCACGTCTACAATGGATCAGCTTGGGTTAACGAAGGCATACTCCACGAGACTGATGCTAGAACTAACTTAATCACCCATTCAGATTTTAGTGGGTCTTGGCTTACATTTCAATCTACATTAGCTGAAGCATCTGTCACAGCACCAGACGGTAGCCAAGATGCTTACTCTCTAACACCTAGTACATCATCAACTGCACATTATGCCCAATTTAATTTAACAGCAGCAAATGGAACTCACACTGATAGTGTGTATGTAAAAGCTAACGGCTATACTAAATTTTTCATCCGTCCTGTACATGTTGGTGCATCGGAAGGTGATACATCTGATGCAAAATTTAACTTAACAACAGGTGAGGTAATTAGCTATTCAACAGATACTTTTACTTCTATTTCTATTGAAGATGTAAGCAATGGTTGGTATAGGGTTTCATTTGGCTTTAAAACTACAGGTACAGTCACCAACTCACAAGTGAGACTACAAGCTCTAAATAATACAGGAGCAGGAATATTTGCAGGAGATGGTACTTCTGGTTTTTATGTTTTTGCACCACAACGAGAAGCAGCTGCAACGGTTTCTTCTTACATTGCAACATCAGGGACAACAGCCACTCGTGCTGCTGAGACACTGATTGTCCCTGCGGCTAACTTACCTTATAGTTCTACTAACATGTCTATTCAAATGGATGGCAAGATGACTTATGCTGATACGGGTGCGTTTGGCACTGTTCGACTGTTTGATTGGACACTGGACGCAAATAACGGAATTATCGCAAACATTACTACTGAGGGTAGTTTTGATGGGCAAATCTACTTTACACAGGAAGCAGGTGGAGTTGTAGATAATGTGAACTCCGATGCATTTAACATTGGCATCAACGTGCCATTTAACATCGCCTCTCGTCATGGCTCAGGATTTATTAATGGTGCTATATCTGGCACAGCACTAACAGCTAACACAACACCATCAGCTTTACCTAATTTGTCATCTACGAACTTAAAGATTGGTTTCAAGCTTATGGGTACAATAAGTAAGTTCAGAATGTGGGATGAAGACCTAACAGACACAGGTATTGAGGAGGCTTCAACATGATAGATTTTTATTTAAAGTTAGATAACGAAGCAGCAATGTCTACAGTCTTGTCAGACTTCTATGATGAAGACGGTGAGTTTGTATCAAATACAGATGACTATGCCATCGATGTTGTAGGGGTTTTACATGAACCTACAGGTGTAACTCTTACATCTGACTTTGAGGATATACAGTACCCTGAGATGCAAGCTATCCCAGGTTGGCATGTTAACATACGTTTGTTAAATGAAACTTTTAAACAAACTGTAGAATCCCTAAATACATTACACGGTGTATCCCCTGAGTCACCTAAAAGAATTTGGTTTTAGAAACACAATAATCCACCACTGGTAAAGGATAAACAAACAATGACTAAGAAACCTGACATAACAACGATAGCTTCAGGCTATTACAGTAGACAAGCACTCAATACAAACTTTGAAAATATCCAAGATAGTTTTGACAACACACTGTCATTAGATGGTAGTGTTCCTAATTCTATGAGTGGTGATATAGATATGGGAAGTAATGACATACTTAATGCAGATCTTATTACAACATCTTCCCTTAGGCTAGATGGTACATCTGTAACTGCAAGTGGTTTAAGTGCAGCAGGTGCTTCTTTATCTTCTGATAACCATACAGGCAACGGAAGTACAAAAGTCTTTTCTATGTCATACAATCCATTTATTAAAGACAACACTCAAGTTTATATTAATGGTCTTTACCAAGAAAAATCATCGTATTCTATTTCAGGAACAAACCTTACTTTTGTAGCAGCACCTGCCAATAGTGCTAAGATTGAAATTGTAGTTTCACGTACACTAGATTTTGGCGCAACAGATGCTTCTAACGTAGCTTATACACAGGGTAGCACGAATTCTGTTAATCGTACAGTTCTAGCTAAGTTACAAGAAAGTGTGTCAGTCAAAGACTTTGGTGCTGTGGGTGACGGATCAACAAACGACACGTTAGCTTTTCAAAGAGCAGCTAATTCTGGGAAGGTTCTCTTTATCCCAGAAGGTACATACATACTTACAAGTGCAATAAATTTTACAGGATCACCTACAATTCGTGGTGAGGGTATTAGGGAAAGTGTTTTACAATGGGCTGGATCTAGTGGAATTTCTATTGTAGGTAATGCTAATGAATTTGACCCTGTTAATATTTCTAACCTTTCGTTACGTACAACAGGAGTATCAGCAGGGCAAGCAATAAGAATTGTTAACACAGCACAAATAGGTTCAGGTTCAGGTGTTATTAATGGTAGAACTTATAGTAGACTAAACATAACAAATGTTGCTTGTACTGGAGCAACCAATAACACTTTTACAAACGGTTGGCAAAGAGGTTTATATTGCACAGATGTTTTACATGCAACAGTTGACAAATTTCACTTTACAGGTAAACACGTAGATGGTGATGCTGGTACTATCAACAGCCTTGACGGAATTAAGTTTGATGGAGATGGAGCTGCTGTAGAAATTGTAATTAGAGATAGCTGGATATTTCATTCAGTAAACGGAATTGATATAGGAAATTCTGAAGGTGTCTTTGTTAGTCAGTGTAATTTAATTAACTGTAATATTGGAATGTTTTTTCAAGCTGGTTCTTTAGAACCACAACTTAATTTAATAGGTAATCATATAAATGCTAACATTAATTGTGTTAAGTGTCAGTACTTAGCTCAAGGAAATATATCACAAAATCTTCTTTATGCTCGTTCTACAGCTCCAGGTAATGTAACTGGCGTAACTCTTGCTAATTGTAAATACGTTATGGTAACTAACAATATCTTTGTAGATACTCAAACAGGAAATGATTTTAACGGTGTTGTAGTAAACTCTGATGGCCTTGCTTGTCTTGTTAAAGATAATGTATTTCAAAAAGCAACGACAGCTATTTGGCTACAATCTGGATCATCAGGAGTTCGTGTAGGAGAAAACGTATTTAACACTATATCAACAAACAGAATACTTGATCAAAGCAGTATGAGTTATGTTAAAGGTTCAAATACATTAGCAAGAAGAACAACTACAACAACGATTGCATCTGGTACTTCACTAACTCCCGTTACGTGGCAAGCTAGTGATTTTGAATACAATAACTCTTGGAGTGGTTCTAATCCGACACGTTTAACGGCACATGCATCAGGACGTTATAGAGTATCTGCAACTATAGTTTTTCCTGAAAATGCGACAGGTTTTAGACGTGCAGCTATTACTAGAAATGGTAATACAGTAAGAGGATTTCCATTAGTAGTTATGAATGCTGTTTCAGGACTAGGTACAACTATATCTACAGGAGAATTTACAGTAGACTTAACAGATGGGCAATACATTGAATTAGAAATTGCACAAAATTCTGGAAGCACCTTAACACTTCCAGTTGGTGAAAGCCATTTAAAACTAGAATTTGTCAGAGAATAAAAATACTTCTTGACAACCGTAACATAACCGTGGTACAATGGCAACAATAGATCAAATTAGACAAGCTGCTGAGAATGACTTAGTAACATTCATTAAGTTAGTAGCACCTGAACAAGTGCTTGGGCAATGTCATGAGGACGTATGTAATTGGTGGGGTAACGAAAATGCCAAGTCTCACCAGCTTCTTTTGTTTCCTCGTGACCATGGTAAGTCTCGTTTAGTTGCTTACAGAGTTGCCTGGGAATTAACCAAAGACCCAACCCTTCGTATCCTATATATATCAGCTACAGCTAACTTAGCAGAGAAACAACTAGGGTTTATTAAAAGTATTCTAACCTCAGAAATATATAGTAGGTACTGGCCTGACCATGTACACCCTGAAGACGGTAAGAGAACAAGGTGGACTAACTCCGAGATTATGTTAGACCATCCTTTAAGGAAAGCAGAGAAAGTACGTGACCCGTCTGTGTTCACTGGTGGTCTTACTACTTCTCTTACAGGGATGCACTGCGATATTGCTGTACTCGATGACATAGTAGTATACGAGAATGCTTACACTGGTGAGGGTCGTAACAAAGTAAAAAGCCAATACTCTCTATTGTCATCCATTGAAGGAGCTGATGCTAGAGAGTGGGTGGTAGGTACACGTTACCATCCTGTAGATCTTTACAACGATCTTCTACAAATGGAAGAAGACTTATACGATAACGAAGGAAATAAGATAGGTGAGGAAAACATCTACGAAATCTTTGAACGTCCTGTAGAGGATAGAGGAGATGGTACAGGTGAAATGTTATGGCCTCGTAGTCAACGTAGAGATGGTAAGTGGTTTGGGTTTGACATTAAGGTACTAGCTAAGAAACGTGGACAGTACTTAGACAAGGGTCAGTTCAGAGCACAGTACTACAACGATCCGTCAGACCCTGACAATGTACCGATAGAAAGCAGTAGATTTCAGTACTACGAACGTAAATTACTTAAAGAAGAAAATGGTTACTGGTTCTACAAAGATGCTAAGTTAAACGTATTTGCAGCAGTAGACTTTGCTTTTAGTTTATCTAAGAAATCTGACTACACAGCCATTGTTGTTGTAGGTGTTGACTCAGACAATAATGTTTACGTACTCGACATAGATCGTTTTCGTACTGACAGGATTACAGAATACTTTGAGCACATACTACAGTTGTCAACTAAGTGGTCATTCCGTAAACTAAGGGCTGAGGTTACAGTAGCTCAACAAGCAATCGTTAAACAACTTAAAGAACTTATCAAACAACACGGACTTGCTATCAGTGTAGATGAGTTTAGACCTAACAAATATCAAGGTAATAAAGAAGAACGTATCTCAGCTACTTTAGAACCTCGTTATGACAACTTACAGATATGGCACTACCGTGGTGGTAACATACAAACTTTAGAAGAAGAACTTCAATCAAGGAACCCACCGCACGACGATATTAAAGATGCTCTTGCTTCAGCTATAGATATTGCTGTTAAACCCTTCAAGAGTGTACGTAGAGATAAGAGTGCTAATATAGTTTGGGCTAATAATAGATTTAGAGGAGCCTCTTAATGGCTGGTGAAACAATAGAATTAGAATATCTTTTAGGTCCTGACTCAATGGCTGTCGAGGTGTCTAATCGTTGGCGTGAGTGGTCTAACCTACGTCAAACAAAGGTTGAAGAGTGGAAAGAGTTACGTAACTACTTATATGCTACTGACACAAGTACAACTAAGAATGCTATGCTTCCTTGGTCTAACAGTACTACAACACCTAAGCTAACACAGATCATGGATAACCTCCATGCTAATTACTTTGCTACATTATTCCCACAGTCTAAGTGGATGCGTTTTGAAGCTGAGACAAGAGATGCTAACACTAAAGCTAAACGTAGTGTCATACAAGCATACATGGATAACAAAGTTCGTCAGTCTGATTTTATTAATACAGCCAGTGACTTACTATACGATTACATTCAATATGGTAATTGTTTTGCTACTGTTACGTGGGAAGACAACTATCAAGTTAAAGAAGCTGGGGACCTCGTTGTAAACTATGTAGGTCCAAAGGTTGTACGTGTTTCACCATACGATCTTTGCTTTAACCCTACAGCACCCAGCTTTGAGAAGTCACCTAAGATCCTCAAGTCTATAAAGACTCTTGGAGAGATCCGAAATATGATAGATGCTGATCCATCTAAGTCATACATGGAAGGTGTCTTCTCTAAAATGATGGGTGCTAGAGCTGCTGTAAGGGGTTCTGACGCCACATACGATAAAGCTGACGGTTACATAGCTGACGGTTTTACATCCATTCAGCAGTACTATGAGTCGGACTACGTGGAAGTTCTAACCTTCTATGGCGACTACTACGATACTGAGAATGGTGTTCTACTAAAGAATCGTGTCATCACAGTCGTTGATCGTGCATATGTCATGGCTAACGAAGAAGACCCTAGCTGGTTAGGTAGCTCCCCTATCTTCCAAGCTGGATGGAGACCTCGTCCTGACAACTTGTATGCAATGGGACCACTAGATAACTTGGTCGGTATGCAGTACCGTATTGATCATTTAGAGAACTTAAAGTCAGATGTGTTTGACCAGATAGCTTACCCTATGCTAAAGATTCGTGGTGATGTAGAAGACTTTGACTTTGAACCTGGTGGTCGTATATACTTAGGTGAAGAGGGTGATGTAGGTTACATGGCTCCTGATGCTACAGCATTACAGGCTGACTTACAGATTAGGTTCTTGGAAGATAAAATGGAAGAGATGGCAGGTGCTCCTCGTCAGGCTATGGGTATCCGTACACCAGGTGAGAAGACAGCATTTGAAGTTCAGTCATTACAGAACTCAGCATCTCGTATCTTTGAACACAAGACAGCCCACTTTGAACGTGTGTTCCTTGAGCCAATACTTAATGCTATGCTTGAAGTGTCTCGTCGTTATATGAACATGTCTGACACCATAAGAGTTTTGGATGATGCAACAGGTGCTGTTTTGTTCCAGACGATTACTAAAGATGACATTACAGCTAAAGGTAAGATTGTTCCTGTAGGTGCTAGACACTTTGCAGAACGTGCTAGACGTATACAAAACCTTACCCAGTTATATCAGATTAAGTTGTCAGACCCTACAGTGGCTGCTCACTTGTCAGGTAAAGAGTTTGCTCGAATCTTATCAGAAGAGTTGGGTGAACCTGAGTTGTTCTCAGAAAACATTCAAGTATCTGAGCAACTTGAAACACAACAGCAGATGCAAGAAGCTGAAGCTATTAACCAAGAACAATTAATGTTAGCTCAAGAAATGGGAATATAGATATGCCATATAAAGCAGGTAAAGTTAAACCTTACAGTAACACAACAAAGAAACCTAAGCCTACAAAGAAGCCTAAAGCAAAGCCGATGAAAAAGAAGTAATGCAAGCTACTTGGTTAAAAGGTCTTAAGGGACAAGAGAAAGAGAAACGTAAAGCTGAAGTATTAGGTTACAGAAATGCTTTTGATTCTCTTAAAGAAATTCTCGAACATGATTTTAAAAAGAAAGAATCTGTCCGTGATTACGCAGTACCCAATTGGGAACTACGTCAAGTGGCAGTCAACGAGTACAACCAAGTACTTGAAGATCTGCTTAAACTAATAACAATTAATAAGGAATAAAACATGGATGTGTTTTCTGAGAGTGGTCAAACCAATGACACTACTCAACCTGAGATTCAAGCTACTGAGAGTACCCAACCACAGGATTCTTTTGTACAGAAACTCGTAGAGGCAAAGGGAGATAATTGGAAAGACCCTGAAGTATTAGCCAAAGGCAAAATAGAAGCTGACGGTTATATTAAAGAACTTGAAGGACAACTCAGTAATATGAGGGAAGATTTAAGTAAACAGGATTATGCCAAAAATCTCTTGGAACAGTTGCAAAATAAGGCCGCAGACCCCATCAATGCGAAGAATGCAATGCCAAACAATGATACTGGTGGCACGTCAGAAGGAAATACCAACCCCAATCTGAGTGAGGAAGACCTGAAGAGCCTCGTTGAACGTACACTAACTGAACGAGATAAAGATTCTGTTGTAAAGCAAAACCTTAATCTTGTTAATGAGGAAATGGAAAAGAGCTACGGCACTGATGCTTCAGCTAAGATCCAAGATAAAGCTAAGGAGCTAGGGCTAACTATAGAACGTATGCAAGAAATTGCTGCTGAGTCACCCAATGCTTTCTTTAACCTTATTGGTGAACCTAAGAAAAACTTTAAACCTATGGTTGAAGGTTCGGTTCGTACAGAAGGTGTCAACATGCAAGCCTCGAATGAACGTGATTGGTCTTACTACCAAAATCTTCGTCGAGATAATCGTAGTCTTTACTATAGCCCAAAAATACAACGACAACTTATGGAAGATAAAAGTCGTTTGGGTGGTAAATTTGGAATCTAATGGAGAATAAAATATGTCTGGTATGAACACAGCAAATTCAACTCTTCTTACTCGCACCGAAGTCTGGTCCAGTGAGTTAAAGGAGATATTAAGAGATGAGATGCAAGCACAACGGTACGTCCGTATGCTTGAAGGTTTCCCTGATGGAAACACTTTCCACATCCCATCAATCGGTCAAGCACAGGTTGACAACTACAACGAAGATTCGTCAGTTGAATATCGTCCACTTGACACAGGTGAGTTCACCTTCTCAGTAGACAAGTATCTGTCATCAGCTACTTACATGACTAAGAAAGCTGAACAAGACACTTTCTATGGTAACGAGTTAATGAGTCGTTTTGTTCCTGAACAAGAACGTGCTATCATGGCTCACTTTGAAACTACAACTATGGCTGCTTCTGAAGCTGGTATTTCCAACAACGGTCAAGCATTAGTTGATGGTGGAATACACCGTTTCTCAGGTGGTAACGCAGGTAAAATCGAAGTAGAAGATTTTGCATATGCTCGCATGAAATTGAAAATGGCTAACGTGCCAGATCAAAACATGATTGCTATTGTTGATCCTTCTGTTGAGTTTACAATTAACACATTGTCACAACTTGCAGCTGTTACTAACAACCCTAAGTTTGAAGGTATTGTAAGTAAAGGTATTGCATCTGGTATGCGATTTGTTGCTAACGTATATGGTTTTGATGTATACACATCTAACTACTGTGCATCTGCAACAGATACAGCATTGAAGGAACGTGACAACTCAACAACGAATGCGTTTAACTCAACTAACGGTAAAGTTAACTTGTTCTTCTCAGCTGACTCAACTGTGAATCCATTCGTGGGTGCATGGAGACAACAGCCTGAAGTTGATTATGAGTATAACAAAGATTACCAACGTCACGAGTTTGTAACAACTGCTCGTTACGGTGTTAAGTTATACCGCCCTGAAAACATGGTTCGTGTTATCACGACTCCAACAGTATAAGGAGATATATAAATGTCTTACACTAACTCAGATGGCCTATTTGTACTCACTGACGGTGAGCAAGGGGCTGTAAAACAAAACGGTGGATCTTTAGGTGCAACTAAATTTCTAGTTGTTGAAATGCCTGATGCATCTACTATTGGTTCTGTTCAAGTACCTCCGACTCCAAATGATGCATTTATACCAGCTGGTTCTTACATCACTAAAGCAACTCTTGTTGTTCAAACTGCATGGACATCTGCTGGTTCTGCAACCTTAAACATTGGTTTGTATAAGAGCAATAACACTGCTGGTGATGCAGACGGTATTGATGCCACTATTGCTTTAGCAGCATTAGCAGCCGATAAAGCTGTTATATGTAACGGTGCTCAAGTAGGTGGAACAGCTGCTCTTGGAGCCGACAATTTATATGTTGGGTTTAGATATGGCACAGCTGCTTTCACAGCAGGTGCAGCTAAACTTGTTATCGAGTATATCGAAATATAAATAAAACAAAGTTTGGGGGGCTTAGTGCTCCCCTTACCTCTCTTGTCATAACAAGGAAATTCAAATGGCTAACGTAAACCACTCATCTTTAACAGATCCTCTCTTACATGAACCTAAAGGTGTAGCTTCAGCCGATGCTGGTAAAGTCTACGTAGCTAACGGATCAGGATCTGGAACATGGACATCTAAAGAAACCCTAGTTGGAGAAACTCTAACAGGTTACATTGAAAATATATCTACATCCACTAAAGTCTATGTACCTGTCCCTTTTGCTGGTACAATTAATAAAGTAGTTACAGTTCTTGAAGCTGCTATAGGCAGTTCGAATGCTACTATCGCAGTTAAGAATGCATCCAATGCTTCTATGGGTACTATTACAGTTGCTCATTCAGGATCAGCAGCAGGTGACGTAGATTCACTTTCACCCTCATCTAACAATACAGTAACAGCAGATAGTTTTATTACCATAGAAACAAATGGTGCTTCTGTTAACACTGCCGCCCTTCGTTTTGTAGTAGTACTGGATAGATCATAATGAAACGTACCCTCCTAGAAATGGTTCAGTCAATACTAAGTGACATGGACTCAGAATCTGTGAATTCTATTAGTGACTCCGTTGAAGCTGAACAGGTAGCATCTGTCATACAAGACACATTCTTTAACCTGATTGCAGCACGAGACATACCTGAGCACAGACAGTTAATTAAGCTAACGTCATTAGCAGACAGCACTAAACCAACACACTTTAAGTACCCAACTAACACTCGTCAGATTAGTCGAGTTGATTACAACATAGCAACTACAGGTACTACTTACAGAGAGATTACATTTGTTGAGCCTATGATCTTTATAGACCGTATGAACCAGGATACCTCTAGTAATATTACAGTGACAGATGTTGCAGGTGGAACTACATTATTCATAGGTAACTCTACAAGCCCATCATACTATACAAGTTTTGATGACGAACATATTGTCATGGATTCATATGATGCTGACATTGACACAGTACTTCAGATTAACAAGTCAAGAGCATTCGGTTATGTGTACCCAACATTTACTATAGCTGATAGCTTTGAGCCTGACCTAGATGACACAATGCTTCCTTATATGTTAGCAGAAGCTAAATCAACTTGCTTCTCATTGTTTAAGTCGGGGTCAGATCCTAAGATTGAACAGTCAGCACGTAGGTTAAAGTCTTTTGTACAGAACGATATGTATAAAACTAAACGAGCTAACAAACGTCCATACTACGGAAGAAATTAATGATTGAATTTATAGAAGACACCGCAAAGCAAAGGTGTGTTTGTAAGACTGATAAACTTAACACTGATATTATAATACAAAAGTCAAACGATGGGTTTATATTCTTTGAGATTAAGTTTACAAAAGGCAGTCCACCAGCAGAGCTTAGTGGTCATTATTCAAGTATACTAAAGGCTAAAGCAGCTGTAGAACATTACTTGAATAACAGGAAAGAAACTCCCACAGTCCGAAGAGACAACTTCAGTAAAGCTAGACAAGAACGGAAAAAACAAGATGGCCCAGAGATTAAGTCAAAAGGTAGTGAACACGTTCATCAAGGGTCTGATAACGGAAGCTGGTGAACTAACATTTCCTCAAGACGCATCTATAGATGAATCCAACTGTCTTCTTGACAGGGATGGTACTCGTCGTCGTAGACTAGCTGTTGAGTTAGAAACAAACAATGTTTATTCTACCTTTGCACTAAATAATGCATTTGTATTTACAACTGGTAGATGGAAGAACGCAGCTGGTGTTGCTGGTTTAGAATTTCTTGTTGTACAGGATGGTACAACTCTACGTTTTTACAATACATCTTCAGAACCATACTCAGGTAATCAAGAAACCTTTAATGTTAACCTTAACACCTTTAACTTTGCAGGTAGTGTAGGCCCAGGTTTAGCTAAGGTTCAAATGGACACAGTTAATGGTACTCTTGTTGTTACCTCTGAAGCTATAGAACCTTTCTACATTGAATACGATGCAGATGCTAACACAATTTCTACTACACAAATATCTCCTCGTGTAAGAGACTTTGAGTGGCTAGGTGAAACAACAACATATACTACATCCAAAGCATCAGCTGATACTAACCGTAAATACGATACAGCTAACTCAGGTTGGTCAGGTGTCAAAGGGTCAGCAGCTTTAGCTACTTATCTAGCACAAGAAACAGAAACTGTAGGTTTTCCTGATAACAAATACCCACCACTCACACACCCTTGGTACTCAGGTAAAAATACATCAGGTGACTTTACTGTAGCTGAGTGGAATAAAGTATTCACAGGTTCTACACTTACAGGTAACGGTAGTTTTGTTCTTGACTTCTTTTCTAAGAACCGTAGTGATGCTTCGGGTATTGCAGGTATTACAACTGAAAATGAAAACAGCAGGTTTAAAGCTGTAGCTTCTTTTTCTGGACGAATCTTCTATGCTGGGTTGACAGGATCAAAGAATGCTGGTAAGATACTCTTTAGTAAATACTTAGATAACATAACAGAATCTGACAGATGTTATCAACAGAACGATCCAACATCAGAAGAGATAAGTGATCTACTAGATACTGATGGTGGTGTCATATCAATCCCTGAAGCATCTAACATACTAAAGCTACATGTATTTAGAAGCTCAATCTTTGTGTTTTCTGAGAATGGTGTATGGCAGATAGAAGGTGTTGATGGTGTTTTCAAAGCAACAGAGTACTCTATATCTCAAGTATCTCAGATTGGTTTAAATAACCCACAGTCTTTTGTCAGTGTTGAAGGTGTACCTATGTGGTGGTCTAAGCATGGTATACACACACTAGCTTTTGATCAAGTGTCAGGTCGAGCTAATGAGCAGAACCTTAGCATTGGTACTATACAGTCATTCTTTGAGTCTATAGACGGTAATTCTCGTCAGCAGTGTACAGCAGTATACGATGAGACAAACAAAAGAATACACTGGTTTTACCCTAACAACGGTGAGATAGTATCCAACAAGAAGAATAAAGTATTAACTCTTGATATTACTCTTCAGGCTTTTTATCCTTGGACTATAACAGATAGTGCAAGTAACCCTGATTACATCTTAGGTGCTGAGTACTTACCAGGGTTTGGGTCAGACTTTGAAAACAACGATGTCATTACACTAGACGGTGACGATGTAATTACTTCAGGTGGTGACGATGTTGTGGTTTCTACACTAACTGAGTTGTCACAAGCTGATGCAAATATCGTACTAATGGTGTTTGATAATGCTACAAGTAAGTTGACAATGGGTCTGTTCTCTGGTACTGACTTCTTAGATTGGGGTGATGCTAACTACAGCTCGTATGCTGAAGCTGGTTATGACTTCATGGGTGACCTTATACTGAAGAAGAATGCACCATACGTACAAGTTTACTTACGTCCTACAGAGACAGGGTTCTCAGGTAGTGACGAATTAGGTTATACACCAGTTCGTGAGTCATCACTATTGGTGTCATCGTATTGGGACTTCCGTACTAACACGTCATCATCACCCCAACAGGCATACAGATTGAAGTATACTCCTGTTGTTAACGAGTCCAGCTTAGGCACATGGGACTATCCTGAAAAAGTCGTAACCACACGGCTAAAAATGAGAGGTCATGGCCGCAGTATGCGCCTTAGATTCGAAAGTGAACAAGGTAAAGATTTCGTACTGTTAGGCTTTGGAATACTTAATGCAGTCAATACCCGTTTCTAAGAAATTAGATGGAATTAAAGGTTCATGTTTTAGTATACAGCTTGAGTACAACGAAGATTTTATCATACTACACTTACCCACTATAGATAAGATGACGAAAGAAGTCTTAATAGAAATGAAGACTATGTTATCTGACTGGTGGTTATTTGTAAAAACAATGGGCTACAAAGCAATCTTTGCAGCTGTAGAACCAACCCACAAAGTAAACAAACTTTTGCTTATGTTAGATTTTAAATATGTAGGGGAAGACAAAGGTTACTTTGTTTATCAATTTAAGGAGTAGATAATGGTAGCAAAAGCAACAATCGCCGCAGTAATAGGTGCAACAGCTGCAGTAGCAGGTACTGTACAGTCAAATAGAGCACAGAAAAGATCAGCAGGGTTACAAAGGCAACAACAACAGCTACAGTCTCGTCGTAGTCAACGCCAGGCTGTACGTGAGGCACAGATGCGTAGAGCACAAGCACAAGTACAAGCTGGTGCTTTAGGTGTCACAGGTGGCTCAGGTTTAGCTGGTGGACAGGCTTCTTTGTCATCACAGCTAGGTAGTAACATTGGGTTTGCAGGGCAGATGTCAGGGTTATCCCAAGGGATTAGTATGCAGCAGAGTAAGGCACAACAAGGACAAGCATTAGCTGGTTTGGGTATGAAAGTATTCTCAGGTGTTGACGGTTTTGAACAGCTTGGTCTTACATAGTAAACGATTGGATAATAAACGTGGAATTTATTGATACTTCTGAAAACAAGACTGGTGGCTTTATAGACTCTCAAGATGTCTATGGACCAGAGTTTGTACGTCCACCTAATGTAGATAATGAGGCCATACTTAAAGGTAATGAAACACCTGAAGAAGCATCAGAACGAATAAACAGTCAAGCATCTATGTCATTTAAAAGAAAAGTGACAAGGGCTATTGATAACAAAGAAGATACTATAGAACTTGCAGAGGTTATTTCAGATGGTGAAAATAAACTGTTTGGTATCTACAGTAAGGATGACTTGTATATAGAAGACGATGTACTTAGTCGTAGTGAAGGATACACAGCTGCTGAAACTCGTTACTATAAAAACTTACAGATACTTACAGAAGAGATGGAACAAGCTGCTGTTGAGCAAGAGGGTAAGAGTTACATTGGTTATGGTATTGATCTAATTGACAGAGAAATACTAAGGGCTACAGCTTTTGGTTGGTATGAGAACCTTACCAATCGTACAGCTCGTGAGGGAGATCGTTTGCTCTCTACTATGTTTGACACAGCTGACCCTAAAGAGATGCGTAGGTTTGCTAAAGACTACGTAGATGATATACGTAAAGAAGGTTTGGGTAAGGAAAATGCATTTGCTTATGCTCAGATGGTTAGAGAAGTATACGGTAAAGGTTACAACCCAGACGCAGCTTGGGATAAAGTATTCGGTACACTAGATCTATTAGGTCTTGTAGGTGTAGTAGGTAAGACTGCTGGTATAGCTAGAAGTATTTCTAAAGCAGCATCTTTTAAATCTACAACAGCAGCAACTCGTGCTGGTAATTTAGGTGGTGTAGAAGAAGCTAACAAAGTAGCTGACAACTTACACTCTAAAGATATTGATCCTCTTAACACAGCTAACCTACAGTCTAGTGTTGTAGATCCTAATGGTGGTGGTGTAAGACCATCTGCTGGCTGGGCACAAAAAATTCAAGACACAAATGATATTGTTACAACTGTTATAAAGGGTGAGGCTACAGGTGCTGTACCTACAGCTGCTCGTATTGTAGACCAAGAAGCTTTAAAGGTAGCTGCTGTAGAAAAGTTTACAAGAACCTTTAAGTATAATTTATATGACACTAGGTTTAATCCTATAGATACTCAAACGTCATCTATTGATTTTCTTATAGGTAAAGGTACAGATGGGACAGCATTCAAACCCTTAAAGAGTGGTGAAGCTCCTAGTGGTGCTAGAAAAATTGCAGAGAAAACTGACGGTGAAGTAATACCTTTAGATCCTGACAACTTATCTCTCGGATATGTGGTTAAAGTATCTGAAGCAGCAGATTTGTCATCTGGTTTAAAGGGACGTTTGGATACAAAGCTAGTTCAAAATGCTTGGACTAAAACAATTGGCAAACTGTATGACAATAAGTATGTTGCTTCTGCAGCTACAAGGGATGTTTCAGAACTAAATACACTTGCTCTTCGTTCAGCTACTGCTGATAAGTATCTTAGCAAGACAGGAAATAAGAAGAAAGAGATAATAGCTAAGTTAAACTATGATGACACAAATATGTTGAATGGTATACTAGCAACACTAAGAGATGGACCTGAGAGTGTACTACGTAAGGAGTGGAGTGAAACAAACTTTAAAGCTCACTGGGTAGGTAAAACAAACGAACAACCTTCTCAAGAAGTGTTGGATGCCTTTAAAGCTTCTCAAGATTTGTCAGATGCTGCATACTTTTTTACTTCTCAAGAAATACTAAAGTCTTATATATCTAAAGGTTTCAAGAACTCAGTGCAAGTAGCTGAGGGTATCTTCTTACCTGCTAAAAGAACTACACTTAGTAAGTTACCTGATGATGCTAAGGTTCTTGACAATATGAATGGTGTCAAACTGTATGCTAAAGAGGTAGACGATATACCTGAAGACACTGTAGTATGGGAACTTAACTCTCCTTGGAGTGGTCAGGATTATGTTATATTACCCTCTACAGTAAGAGTTATAGAACCTAGTGATGTCTTGGGTTACTCAGCTTATGGTAGACGTACTAATCCTTTGGCTAAATACTTCTTGTTCTTAACAGGGGGTAAGGGTGTCAAGACTATACTTACAGCATTCAGTGACCAAACAGCACAGTTAGCAACAAAAGAATTACAAGCTATCCAGGCTGCTTACAAGACTGACAAGATTACAGACGAAAGCATTACTGAAGTTATCCAAGCAAACAACAGCTGGAGTCCTAGTATAAATACTAAAGCTGATATGGACAAGTGGTTAACAGATAACAAAATAGATATTACAGAAGGTAAAGTAGGCAGTAAACTAAGAGATGATACTATTGAAGATCCTTTTGATAAAGTCTTTAATGGTGAATCTGTAGAAGAATACGTCCACAACCAGATGGCTCGTAGTGACACACCACTTACAGAATACGGTGGGTCTTCAGCCTACAACCCAAGCCCATTGTCTTCTATTGTAGATCAGTATGGATCAGCTGCCCACCAGTATGCTAGTTCTGTTTACACACATCGTGCTATGCAAGGGTGGATTGAACAGGTTCGTTTGATGAAAAAAGAAGGTGTTAATATTGGCGTTGAGGTAGGTCAAGGTTCTAACTTTAAAAAACTATTCCTGACAGCTAAAGTAGTTGGCTCAAGTCCTGAAGCTGGTCGTATGCGTGAATTACAGAATATTGTTAAAAATAGATTAGGTATGACAAGTAACTTACAGGATCAAATGAAAGTTATTGCTGATGAAGTAACTGAACAAGTTTATGATGCTTGGGGTTTGAAGGTTAATCTAGAAGGCTCTGAAGCACTACTACTAAAGACAGGTTTCTTTTCTGCATTCTCATTTAACTTGTCACAAGCTTACTTACAGTCATCTCAGATTTTAAATGCTGCAGCTATACTAGGATATGATGTGGCATCAAGAGCACTAACAGGTTCTAGTATCTTACGTGTAGTTATGAATGGAACAGATGACATAGCCACAGAAAGTTTGGGATTAAAAAAGTTATCTAAGGCTATTAAACTAAGTGAAGAAGACACTGTAGATCTTGCAGAGTTATTCCGTCAAGTATTACCAAATGAAGTTATGGGCGACAGTATCGAACTAGCAGCAAGTACGGGTGCTCTGACAGGTAAGTCCTCAAGAAATACATTTGGCAGAGCTGGTTTCAAAGCATCTAAGGTAGGCAAAGCTATCTTCAACGTAGGTCTAAAACCATTTAACTTTGGTGAATCAACAGCTAAGTCTAATGGTTTTGTAGGAGCAGCACTAGAGTTTAAAAAGGCTAATCCTGACGTATCCTTTTTGTCAGAAGAAGCTATAAACTATATAGTGACAAGAACTGAAACTCTCACACAGAACATGAGTAACACATCTCGTTCAGCTTTACAGAGTGGTGTGGGTAAAGTACCTACACAGTGGTTGTCATATTTCTTCCGTACAACAGAACAAGTATTTGTTGGTCGTGATCTAACTAAAGCAGAAAGAGCTAAACTAGGTTTTATTACAATGCCGTTCTTTGGTTTTACAGGTTTAGGCGGTGGGTTCCTTGCAGAAAAAGTAGCAGAAACCTTTGACCTTGACCCTAATGATGACACAGACAAGGCGTTGTTTATAACTATGAAGTATGGTGTTATGGATGGTTTCCTTAATCACTTCACTCCTTTTGATGTAGCTCTGTCAGAACGTATGGCCCCTATCCCAGCATTTTATGACATCATTGATAAGTTTACAGAAGAGAATGTTCTTTCAGCTATAGGTGGTCCATCAGGTAATATCGTATATACTGGTGGTGAAGCATTGTTTAACCTTGTCAATAACCTAGTCAACGGTCAGACATCTACACTTACAGAAGACTCACTAAGAATATTAAGAAACTTCTCAGGTATAAACTCAGTTGCTAAAGCTGCTGGTATTATAGCAGATGACACATACAGAAACCGTAAAGGTTTAAGGGTTCCTGTCGAAGTTGGTTTGTCAGATGCTCTTATATCTATACTAGGTTTTACACCACTGCAAGTAACTGAGTACTACAACCAGATGGGAAGAGTATTTGACTTAGGTAAAAACAATAAGGCTCTTAAAAAGGAAGTCTTGTCCAAGTCTAAACTAGCTTGGAGCATTTACGGTAAAGACCCTGAACGTGCATCTGCTATCCTAAGAGATGCTAGAACTCTTGTTTCTAAAGCACCACTAACTTATAACAGGAAGACAGATCTTCTTAGGTTACTTACACCTACAGTTGACGATTACTCTTTTCTTCTAAGAACACTATACGAAAATGATAAAGGGACTGCAGCACGATGGGCAGCCCAAACTTTACAAGGAAACTAAAACATGGCTGGTATATTTTCACCACAACTAACATCACAGGTTAGACCTGAGCAACCTGTACAAGAAGCCAATACTACAGCTAGTGTTTTTAACTTTCTAGCTGCAGGTACTGAAGAATTGTCTAGGTCTAGGATTAGGGCAAAAAGAGAAGCTGCTGCTTCAGCCCCCTCGTACACTGAACGTAAAGACATGTTCGAAAGAGAACAAAAAGCTAAGTACTCTGATGAGTTAGACTTTTTTCAGCAGCAGTTTGAGCAAGGTAATCTTAATGAAAATGATTACAAAAGAAAAATAAATATGCTTGATTTAAGGTTTGGTGGTAAAGGTATCGATGTTAATGATGCAGAATACAGTGCATTAAAAGAAACTATTACAGGTCAACCTAGTGAGATGTTTGGACAAACTGAGGCAGAGATTTTAGTTAATAACTTGAGTCTAACCCCAGAAGGACAAGGGGAAGTAAACTTTGCAAGGCTTAGTCTAATACAACAGGGTATTGAACAACCTACAACAGAAGAGTTAGCTGCTCAAATAAACTCTCGTGAAGTAACAAAAATTGCATTTGATAATACACAAATAACAGATGCAGTTGAATGGCAAAATGCTCAACCTGTATATAAACAGATGCAAAAAACCTTTAATGATGACACACTTAATGCATTTAAAGCTCTAGACCAAGCAGGTGTTAGAGTTACAGGTGAAATGTTACAAACAAGATACCTTAATTTCTTAACACTTAAATCAGAATTAGAAGCTAAGATACCTTCCTCTATTGATACATCAGATAGAGCACAGTTTGACAAAGAGATGAATAACATTGAAGAAACCTTTAAGCAACTGGGAATTTCTACAATTAACGGTGACATTGCTATTCTAAAAAAAGATGAACTACAGTCAAGAGATAAGGTTAAACTAGCAGTTAGTATGCTTAGTAAAAGTGATACTATGACTGATCAAATTCTTGCACAAGGTATTATTGCAAATAATTATATACTTAGACCAGAACAGGTAGATATACTCGACTCTAGATTTTTAGCTTTAGCTGAGACACCTATTAAAGCAGAAGATGTACCTAGTCCAGACATTGTAACAACCAATGGTCTTATGTCAACCTATGCAAACCTAATTGAGCTGGAGAAACCAGGTGGTGCTGCTGATATAGAGAAGGCCAAAGTAAGTGCAGTATCTTTACTCAACCCTGACGAACAAGCTAAGTGGAACAGTATGACAAATGCTCAGGGGTGGGTAGGTACTAAAGCATATGGTATAGCAAGTAAAGGTTTTAATTCTAAAGCAATTCTAGAAGGAGATGAAAGTTTCAGGAATGGTTTCTTCCAGAATATTGCAGGATTAGCTTTAAGTTTTGAACAGATAAATATACTAGAAGAACCTGTTTCCTTTAAGGGTGTCAGAGAAGAAGTAAGATCTGATTTACCACAAATAATTAAGTCACTAAAATCCGTTGACCCTGTAAAGGGTGAGGCTCTTGAAGCCATGATGTATAGATCTTTTGGTGCACAGAAAACACAGTATGACCAACGTATTAGATCAGATGCTAGTACTATGGGTTTTGTCTTTGATGAAACTAAACGTGTGTACAATATAGATGCTAATACTACAGACCCTGATATACTAGGCTTACGTACTGTTGTAGACAAGTACTACGGTGGTGATGTAAGTAAAGCATATGCTGATAAATTTGAGTCTATTACCTCAGCTGACGTAGCAGGGGTAACTGGCAAGGGTATGATGTTAGCAAAACCTGCTGGTGGTGACATTGTTGCAGCTCGTAATAAATTCTTAGGTCTTCTACCTAAAGAAGCTGACTTCAAACAACTGTTAGACATGCGTTCATCATCTGTATACTTGTCAAGGCTTGCAGCACAAATAGAACCTGAAGCTTACGTTGCTGAAAGAGAAGCTATGGCATTAGCTAGGAGAGGAGAGCAACCAGTAGGTACAAGGATAGACCCATTCATAGAAATACCAACTACATCTAATGACTCAGCAGTTGTCAACACAATAGGAGGGTCTGTAAGACAAGGTGACTTAGATAGAGCTACAGATGTAATTGCTCAAAGAGCTGCTAACATGGAAGTAAATGCTCCAGAATTACCAGAGATACAACAAGAAAAATTACCTATACTAGGTTCTGAAGCCGAGCCGTACACAGTTAAAGATGAGGCACAGTACAATGAGATACCGACTGGTTCTTACTATAGGGTTGGTAACGATCCTACTCTTAGGATTAAAAGAGGTAGTAACTAGAATGGTTGATTTCTGGGAAAGAGATGAGGTAGTCCAAAAGAAAAACTTCTGGGAAGGTGACGAGGTTGTCGATGTCATTGGTGAAACTTTAGATACTAGAGCTAGACAAAGTGCAATGGAAGCTGAGACAGTAGTTGAAGAAACTAAACCTCAAGCTGTTGACACCTTCATGGATAAGCTCACCGAAAGATTAATATCTTTAGAGAAATTTAGTCCCACAGCATACAAGGCTGTTAAAGATGAGAAGTTTCTTACGTATGGGTATGGACACTACGGTAAAGATGTTAAGCCTAATCAGAAGATTAACAAAGAAGAAGCATTAGATTTACTAGAAAAAGATATAGGTGACAGACTACCAGCTATACAGTCTGCAATACCTAACTTTGGAGACCTATCTGAAGAACTAAGGGTCGAGATAGCACAGAGTTGGTTTAGGGGTGGAATGTCAGGAAGTCCTGCAACAATAAAACTTATTAACCAAGGTAAATTTAAAGCAGCAGCAACTGAGTTTTTAGATAATAAAGAGTACCTAACCGCCAAGCAACGAGGTAGAGCTGGTATCATACCTAGAATGGATGCTGTAGCTAATGCTTTAAGGAACGAAGGAATTAAATAAATGTTTGGATTACCATTAGAACTAATCACAATGCTAGGCTCTACCGTTCTCGGTGGGGTCATGTCCATATGGGGTCAAAGCATTAAGGCTAAACAAGAGAATAACAAGATGCTCATGGAACGAGCTAACTTTAATGCTGAACAGGTTAACATAGCCCGTGATGCTGGTAAGACTGACAAACACTTTGCTTGGACACGTAGGCTCATAGCTTTGTCTGCTGTGTTTTCCATCATAGTATTACCTAAGTTAGTTGCTGTATTCTACCCTGAGATAAACGTCATTGTAGGTTACACTGAAGTAGAAGGTGGTATTATTAACTGGCTTCTTGGTGGTAACGAAACTGTAAGATGGCAAGCTGCGTCTG
>Ga0224513_10000155_pt1 | contig 23642 bp, 23 predicted proteins | sample SF_May12_sed_USG_5_FD_169109 | JGI IMG/M metagenome (GOLD analysis project Ga0224513, IMG submission 169109) | Sediment microbial communities from San Francisco Bay, California, United States - SF_May12_sed_USGS_21 | ecosystem: Environmental > Aquatic > Marine > Sediment | place: USA... | reverse complement strand
GAATTTTATCCCCTGCATGCTGACTTTTGTTCCAGACTCGGGATGACCTTTGATCACGGGGATTACGCCAACAACGACGAAATCTTGAAAAAAGAAAAAATTGCCGAAAAATTATACATCAAGGCATTAACATATCACCCGCATCCAAGTGCTTATCTTGGATTGGGCATATTGAATCAAAAGAAGAACGCCTACCAAGAATCCATTAAAATTCTTTCAAAAGGTATTCAGTATTTTCCGGATAACGAGCAGCTCAATATGTGTCTTGGTACAAGCCACATGAATGTAGGGGATTTTAAAACCGCGTTGCCCTTTTTTCTTAAATTTCAACATTCAAAACAAGCACTGGAATTGATTGTTAACTGTTACCGTGCATTGAATGACGCTGAAAAAGCATCGGTCTATCAAAAAAAACTTGAGTCCTAAGGTATAACAGACACAACAGGGGGGTGATAACAAGTTGGATTTTTAAGTTCTGATTACGGTTGAGCGCCTTTGTAATGGCTGATGTTAAAGCACCGGGCGAATAGATGAAATTCGTTGTGTACTTGCAGTTTGAATTCACCAAATTACGTTTTCATATAAAATCCCAAATCTTTTTCATAAAATTTTGTTTCAGTGTAATGTGCGCCGACAATGCGATCCTTTATCCATATCACCTTGACTAATTTGCGGATCTCTTTTCTAAGCGGGTTGTCAAGTTTAAATTTTACTTCCAATGTATCATCTGTCGAAATTTGATGTGGTTTGAGACTTTCAAAACGGATTCCAGTCAGTGAAAGTTCCCTAATGATTATTTCCCCTTTTTCTTTCTTTTCCTGGGCAATGTATTCTCCGGGCAACCTGACATCCTTGCGGTATTTCGTTCGAAATTCGATGGTGAACCGATGAGTTTCGCCACATTTGCATTTGGCCTTGAGCCTTTTTTGAGTATCCTTGAAACCCGTTACATCTATATTTTTCTCAAATCCGCATTTGGGACAGATTATCGTTGCCTGCTTGGTTTTGTCGACATAGACTTTTTTCATTAATTATCCTTTTTTCCAATATCACAAATGGTAATTTTCAAATGAAAGAAATATTTTGATTAATACGGCGACAATCTCTTTTTTTCGCCTTTATTTGTTAGCAAGTTCTAATTTTTCTATTATGGCATCGGTCACAAAATTCTAAATAGTTATTTCTTTTTCAGCACACAAGGCCCCTATTCTTCTAAATAATTCTTTCGGTAGCATGATTTTAAGAATCTTAGTCTCTACTTTTTCCGGGATCAGTTTCTTTTTAATAAAAAAATAAAAGGTAGAAAAAATGGGCCGAATAAAAATCCCATATTTTTCAACCTTATAAAAAAAAGGCGCTAATGCCAACATTTTATTCGACTTTGTCAACGATAGCCTTTATTTTTTTTATTTCTCACCGCGTATTGTCACTCGTAGGATTTCACCCGGGCTTCAAAATCGCATACGCCGTTCCCACGTGGCTGTGCCGCGACAGACGATGATTGCCATACCGTCTGTCGCGTGTCGATCTCCCAACAGGGGATATCTGAGAAGGAGCAGATCACTGAAAGGCCAGATTTGTCCACCATATGTGTGTCCGCTGGGCATCATTTTAAACTTATCTAAAAATCCACAAAAAACCAAAAGGGCAATTCCTGTTAGATGATTGATTTTCCCTTCACTTAATAGTCATTTGTTTTCAACAACTTGACACGATGTCTATCGATTCACTTTTGCCTGCCGCATGAAAATTCCTTCACATATCCGCCTTTTGCTCAGATTGTTATTCAGATGATCAGATTGTAATTATAGTAAAAACAATTAGATAGGTTTGTTTCCTGGATTTGGCACATCAATTGCTTATAAACAATTGACATGATTGTAACCCTGCACCTAAGGGAATAACAAAGATAGAAAGGAGGTATTTAAGGTTATTTCATTTTGCATCGTCATTTTATGAATCCAGAATTGTAAACAGAAAAACCCAGAAAAGGAGATGAGCATGAAAAGAGTTGCAATTATATCTTTAACTTTGATTTTTAGTCTTTGTTTGGTAACCGGTGCTTTTGCAGCAGATAAAGATGCGATTAAAAAACAAGTCGATGACATTGTTGTTGCCATTGACGGCGGGAAAAAAGCCCAGGACTTTATGGGTGCAGCACAAAATAAGCCCTATTATGTATTCATAATGGAAGAAGGAGGGATGCTTCTGGTTCATCCGTCTCTGGTTGGGAAAAGCCTTAAAGAAAAAGCAGCACCCGTTTATACTGAATGTGCCAAAGCGACCGCTGAAGGTGTATGGGTTGGTTATGTATGGAAAGGAAATCAAAAACATACCTATGTCAGGCTAACCAAAGGCGGTTTGATTGTCGGAAGCGGATACTCCGAGTAAAAATCTGCTACTCATCCAAGTGATCTACGCCAAAGTTTATAATGGAGGTGTGGCTTCGCCCATAGAACTTACTGTTTTATGGGCGACACTTCTTTTTCAAGAACAGTCTGCTTCAAAATCTCTAATCTCTTGAATAGATCAAGTTGTTATAATTCGGATTTGAACTGATATATTCCATATTAAAAGTTAAATTTGCCCTGACAGTAGTTTACCTTAAACACAAATCATTAGAATTGAAACTCAGGAAAATATTTTGAGGAGGTATGGAAACATGAAGGCTTTCAAATACTTCTCTGCCCTCATGTTGCTTTTGGTAATCGTCCCGTGTATGGCATCGGAGGTCTATGCCAGTGACGTCGAATTGGGCGATAAGGTAACCATCGTTCCGTCCGGGAATGGAACCAAGCTCTGCCCATATCCCGACTGCAGACAGGGTCAGCATGTCACCCGTATACCTAAAGGAACAGTTTTGGAAGTAGAAGGTATGATGAATGTCAAGGTCGGTGATTCAACGATGAAGTGGTTTGAGACGACTTATAAAGAAAAAAGAGGCTGGGTCAGCATTTATGATACGGACCAAGCTGAATAGTGTCCATCCATAAATGGTCTTTTTGCCCAATCTCTGTGTTATGCTCAAAAAATAATCCTCGGAATATTACACATATGCCTGCGGTTATTTTTTTCGCATGTCTTGATATTGAACAAAAATCCTCATTTATGGATGGACACTAGATAGTATCAGAAAGATTTAGAATATTTTTGCTAATACAAGGTTTTTAAAAAGATGAAAATTAATATCCTTATGCTTGGTTTGATAGCAACAGCATTGTTTGTTGGCTTTCCAGCACCCGCGAATGGTATGAGCGCCCGTCCTCCGATAATATTCGAACAGATAGAAGCCGGTCTTTATCTGCAGAAGGATTTGAGACAAGGCAACAAAATGCTAGTGCAGGATAAAAATGGAAAGGTAATTGGCTGGGCAAGAGAGAGCTGTTTGGACAGCAATAAGAAGATTATGTATGATATGAACAATAACGTGAAGGGGTATTTAAAAATGGATCTGATGGATTCCTGGATGCTCAGATTCGTCAACAAATGATGTAAAAACATCAGATTTGTTTGGTATCAAATGTAACCACTTACCCAGAAATGTCTGTCAGGGAGTCCCCTGAAGCGGCTTGAGACTGCAAGGTCGCCTTATTCCTAACCAGGCAAGATTGACGAATGATGTTCTATGATCAGCCATCCATCTTCATATTTTCGATAGACAAAGGTAAATCTTGCAGCTACATCGGTATGGCCGTCGTCTCCCATCAAAGAAAAAGTGTATAGTCCAGAATTTATAGCAATATTATCATATATGCGTATGTTCTGCTCAGTTATTCTTCCATTCGGCTTTTTTGCCAAGAAGTGTACGAAGTAGTCACGTATTTCGTCATGATTATGGCGCACTTTGGCAGATACAGTTGGGAGGAGAATAGCGTTTTCAGCATAACATGCGACAACATTATCTGGATCTCCTGTCTGAAGAGCATCGTTCCACATCACGAATTGATCTAAAATTTCGCTTTTTGTACTCATTGTATTCCTTTCTACGTTGCGGCCATATATGACCTAACATTAGCTGTTTAATAACACTCTTCTTTTTATTATCTTTAAAAAGATGTTGTGATTGCAACAACCATCTTCAGATACATCAAAACAGCAAACCCTGTCAATCGATTTTCCCTTACTTAAAAAGTATATCACACCGATTTTCAGGCCTCAAAATCGTGTTATATAGAATTACATTACAATTATGAATAAAATCGTTTTCTGATTTAATCAAACTTCCTCACAGTTGATTGACTATATTGTAACAGTTGCGAAATATTTCAGAACCTTGGGACACAGGTAAATGGTTGAGCAATCGGGCTGACTTTTTCCATTGTATCAAAATCTTTTGTCGGATATGATTTCTTTTTTCAATCCGATTTGATCTCACGGCAACAAACGGGGGCCATGATGCGAACTCTGCTGATTGCTTTAATTTTATTCTTCGCCTTGACCAGCTGGGCCTTTGCGCTGGTTCATATAGAAAAAGACGGTATATTTTTTTATTTTCCTGAAAACGAAAAAGAAATTGCATCACCTCTAACGGAAAAATTGCCTGAAATGATCGCTTTTCTGGCACTTTGGAAATTGCCAGTTAAACACCCAATCCACATCATCCTAGACGATAAATTAGATGCACCGGAAGTTGAAGTTCATATAATTCCGCACAGGGAAATTCGTATTCCCATCCGTGCACCGGGTGTTCTGGAGGATGGATATACAGAAGCCGATCCTTGGGAATATTTTATTTTTAAGGGCCTGTGTCTTCAAGGTATTTATGGAATCCGGTCCGGTATCCCTGGATTTTTTCACAAGGTTTTTGGCGAAATCATTTCTCCCAATGTCATTATGCCCCAGTGGGTAGAGGAAGGGATATGTAGTTTAATGTATGCACTGTATCGGCAAAAAGAAATCCAGGATCCATTTGAATCAGCAATTTTTCAAGCATCGCCGCCTCCAGATCTTGACATTGTTAGCAATCACCCCCAGATTTGGCCCGGAAATCAAGGCTATAGAATATACGGTAAGCCATTTATATACTGGCTTTACAGAAAATACGGCTGGGAGAAAATTATCGACTTTCTTCGTTCGCATGGACGCGGCCTCATTCCTATCGAAATTGATCTGAAAGCACGACAAGTCTTCGGTAAGACCGGCGTTGCGTTATGGAGAGAATTTCAGAATGAGCATACACGTGAGCCTGACGCCACACCGGGTCTTCTTATAACAGGGTACTGGAGCGAACCATTCGTTTTTTGGAATCAGGCCGGCGTGTATCCCGGTAAACTTAAGATACGGAATCGCGGAAGATATGGCTATGCTGAACCGGATGGTACGCTGTGGGTTTCTGAATATGATAAAGCATCGAAAATATACAAATACTCAAAAGGAACCGCCGTATCAACCGATACAAAACACCTCTGGGATCCGGGATTAGGGCGCGTTGCAGTTACCCGAAAAGGTCACCTTCCCCAGATCATTGTTTTCCCAAATGATTCAAAAGGGGGTTTTCGCTTATCAGAAAAATTAGAAAAAGACCAAGTAGAAACGATCTCGGCACCTCCGGGCATCCTTCAGCTTTCCGGACCTGTTCGTGACAAAAAGGGAAGAATCGCTGTAGCCGGTAATCTGGCAGGCAACTGGGACATCTGGGTCTTTGACGGCCAATGGAATAGGATGACTAATACATTGTCAATTGAAATGGATCCATGGTGGGAGAATGATTCTCTTGTATACGTTTCGAATATTTCGGGCAGATTTCAGATCCATGGAGCAGATCAAAGCCAGATAACACATTCAGAATATGGCGCAATTCTACCAAGGCAGGGACAGTTTTTAAATCTCATACAGAACGGATGGCAAGTTCAGAGCTATGAAATCGGTCGACAGCCTTTCACTAAATTTGAATTTTTACCTGAAAGCTTGATTGACGTTGCTTCAAAACCTACAACCCTTGAGACTAAACCTTACGATCCTTTTAAAAGCGTCTGGCCCAACTATATCAGGCCGGATATATTTATCGGAGCCACTGATCTGCAACTGGGCATTGCCACAAAAAGCAGAGATGTTACCGGCGACTATGCAACCGATGCAGGCATCCGCTACTCTTTTGATTCTGATTATCTCGCTTTACGGGCAGCATTCCAGGCCAGACAATTCGGTACTCAGTATACAAGATATCCGCTTTCATACCAAACGGCCCTGGCTCAAAAAGTAGATGAATCTCGAAACGAGATCAAATTGTTCTGGAGACCCACAGACCTTAAAAAGACAAAACGTGCTGAGGAATTGAGATCTTCGGATGGGACTGAATTTTCTCAAGGTATTGAACTTTCGGTGAACTGGCGCAATTATAAACCACTTGAAGAGGAGGGGCCGACCGAAGATGAGTTCTGGGCCGCACTTGCCGTTGTAAACACATGGGGTATCCTGCGAGGCTGGGGAAATCTGGAACTTTTATCCGAGGACAGGCAATCCCTATCCGGCGGGATACGTGTCTTGTTTGGTGATCAAATCCTTACATCCATTCATATGATGGGAGGTCGAGCCTGGGGTGAATCCCTCAGTGGCCACAATGCATTTCGTATAGGCGGCAACGTTATCGAAGGTTATTTTACTCGAAGGCCATCCAAACTTTTTCCCATAAGAGGATTCGATTCAAACATTCTGGATGCTCCCAAAGCGGCTTCAACCGGAATCGAAGTCTTCTGGCCCATGGCCAATCTGCAGACCGGGTATGAAACCTTACCTTTGTTTTTTCACCGGTTAAGACTGGGAACGTTTGTTGATGCCGGTTTTGCCGGCGAAGATATCACCGGAGATGATCTTTTGGTTGGCGGAGGATTTGAGTTGGTTACATCGCTGGAGATTGCTTGGGGGAATTTGTCGTCCTTCCGGATAGGGATTTCCTGGCCGCTCGTACAGCCTGATTATTTGGATCAAAAGGGACCGTTGTTTATATTTCAAATCGGTCGTCCACTCTAATGTTTGTATTACGCTCAGGGCATCAAACGGGTTGTTGAAAGCAAATAGATCATAAGGCTTGTCTTTGAACAATCATCCTAAAAAATGCATAGAAAAATTTGCAGCGATGCACAGATTTTTTGTGCATGCCGGGCCGGATATTCTTTAGAAAATATCCGACCCGGTATATTGGGTTTGTTCGTAAATAAAGAAAGACTTAAAAATGATACACAAGTCGCACGTTAACGCGTTCTCCTTCGGGACGGTTTTCAGCCATGGATTCAAAATAGGCATTAATAAACAGATGAACGTCTTTGGAAAAGTGGTAAACTGCTCCCGGACCGATTCCAAAAACCTGTTCCTTGGAGTCTGGAATATCAACACCGTTTTTTTGCGTATCGTTAACTTGTTTGAGGTAATAGCCGTTCACACCCAAACGCAGGCGCTTGGGAAGAATTTCGTACGCAGTTGCAAAATTGAGATGGATCGCCTGTCCGGCCCGAGTATCATTGGCACCCTGCGCTTTGTACGCCCGGTTAGGATCGTTGTTATCAGCGTTTATGAGATAGTGAATCCGGGTGGTGGCCGTCCATTTGGGTGTAATAAACAGGGTCCCCGCCCAGTATGGGTTAAAAGAGAAGAAATTGCTGCCGGGATTCAATTCTTTATTTTCATCGTATTCGCCGGTGGGAAAAATCATCTGAAACTCAATCCGATGCATGAATCGAGGACCGTTGGCACCCATGATCGGGTCCCATTGCAAAAAGGGTCCCACCAGAATGTCTCCCAAACCACTTCCGTTATCCTCAGGTCCTAATGCCCCTAAGTTTGAACTGAAATCAAGCCCGACGTAAGGTATGATCACATCTAATCCCCATTTTCCACCAAAGAGCAGCGCTTGATCGGACTGGTAGATGAATTGGGACAAACTGATCCAGGCTTTAAGATCTTCATCGGCCACCTCCGGTAACAGCCGATCGCCATTGGAATCCTTAAATTCGTCAGAGGTCCAGTACTGAACGTACTGGGAAAAGTAAAATCCCGGCCCGGACGGAGGACCCCCATCCAAAAAACTGGTAAAACCCAGATTCACGGATGGTAAATCATAGGCCTGGACCGGCAAACCGGCTGCCAACGTCACCATCAATGCGAATACAACACCATTTAATGTTTTAGCGAATTTCATCAATCCTTCCTCCTTTTTCCTCATCGGTTCAAACATTTCTTGTATTCCGAGATTAAATGTCGGATCATCACCGGCTCTTTAACAGCTCGGGTTTGGGAAAATTTTCAAAGACCTTTTCAGCGGCTTTAATTTCTTTTTCGGATAGGGCAAAATTGGTTAATTCCTTAGAAAAATATTTATCGTAACCCACCAAATCGATCAACCCGTGACCGCTGAAATTAAATAGGATGACTTTTTCTTTACCCTCTTCCTTGGCTTTTAAAGCCTCTGCTATGACACTGGAAATGACATGATTTGTTTCCGGCGCCGGAATGATGCCCTCGGTTCTGGCAAAAACCACACCGGCGGCATAGGCATCCAATTGGCTGACGGCCTTGGGCTCGATGATACCTTCAGCCACCAGTTGGCTGACCATGGGGGCCATGCCGTGATAACGGAGGCCTCCGGCATGCACCGGCGGCGGAACAAAGGCATGTCCCAGACTGTGCATGGGAAGCAGCGGGGTGTATCTGGCCGTATCACCGTGATCGTAAACAAAGGGGGCCCGGGTGAGTGTGGGGCAGGCCGCCGGTTCCACCGGATAAATGTCAATATCCTTTCCGTTAATTTTGTCGTAAACAAATGGAAAGGATATGCCTGCGAAATTGCTCCCACCGCCGGCACAACCCAATATGATATCGGGATATTCACCGACTTTCTCCATTTGCTTTTTGGCTTCCAATCCAATGATGGTCTGATGTAAGAGCACGTGATTGAGAACGCTCCCCAGAGAGTAACGTGTCTGGCCGCTGGTGTCGGTCACGGCGGCTTCGATGGCTTCACTGATGGCGATGCCGAGGCTTCCGGGTGTATCCGGATGGGTGGCAAGGATATCCTGACCGGCTTTGGTCTCCGAACTGGGGCTGGCCACACATTTAGCACCCCATGTTTCCATCATTGATTTGCGGTAGGGTTTTTGTTTGAAACTGACCCGTACCATAAATACCTTACACTCGATGCCAAACTGAGAACACGCAAATGCCAGCGCACTTCCCCATTGTCCGGCCCCGGTCTCTGTGGTGATTTTCTTGATGCCGAACACCTTGTTATAATATGCCTGAGGCACGGCTGTGTTGGGCTTATGGCTGCCGGGCGGGCTGACGCTTTCGTTCTTGTAGTAGATCCTGGCCGGTGTATCCAGATACGCCTCAAGTGAAAGGGCACGGATCAGGGGTGAGGGCCGCCAGATGTTCAACACCTTAAGGACATCTTCGGGGATATCGATCCATCTCTCGCTACTGACCTCCTGTTCGATCAGATTCATGGGAAAAACCGGGGCCAACATATCGGGCGTCACCGGCTTTCCGTCCGGGCCCAACGGTGGATTCAACTTGATGTCCGCCAGCAAATTATACCATTGCCTCGGGATTTCCGATTCCGTTAAAAATACCTTCCTGATTTCCATGAAAACCTCCTTTTAAAAGAAAATAAAAAAAGCCGGGGTTGCCCGAATCAGCCCCGGCTTGTAAACCAAAAGAGCCGTGAGCTACTTCGTGAAACCCCGAAGTTGCTCACAGCCCTTGATGTGCTATCTAAAGCCCAATCAGGTGATGAGCAAACTTCATGTCATTTGCCACCACCACCAGTTTCTGATTTTCATATAAGCCTCAAATGGTTTTTTTGATTGCTGTTGATTTATCCCATATCCTAAAAAAACATTCTTTGTCAACACCCAATTGAAGATCCTTCAAATTTGAATTTTCCGGCTGCTTGTCAAAAACTCCCTTTCTCGGAGCAGCACGGAATGAATTCAAATTAAAAATGTGGAATTAAAGCTGAATCCGTTGTGTTGGGTATCAATGCTTGACTTAAAAAATCCGGTTATGTATCTTCAAATGTTTTTAAGTTGGAATATTTCAAATAAGGTTTTTAAACACACGTAGTTATGAAAATACAAACATTGAAATCCGATGCGTTGCTGCTTCTTACCTCGGTCATATGGGGATTCGCTTTTGTCGCCCAAAGGATCGGCATGGATTATGTGGGACCATTTACGTTTAACGGCGTCCGGTTTGCTTTAGGGAGTCTCGTTCTTTTGCCGCTGATCCTAAGAAACGGCATCCAGAAAAATACCTCGAGAAAAAGTGCTTCCTCTGCCGGCACAAAAACGTTGATATTCGGTGGCGGTTTATTGGGAATCACCGTATTTGCAGCCGCATCCCTGCAACAGGTGGGGCTGGTCTACACAACGGCAGGAAATGCCGGTTTTATCACCGGTCTTTATGTCGTCATTGTGCCGATCCTGGGCCTTTTCTGGGGCCAACACCCCAACGCCGGAACCTGGATCGGAGCCTTGCTTGCCGCAGCAGGGCTTTATCTCCTGAGCGTTACCGATGAATTCACCATATCATTTGGCGATTTGCTGGAACTTATCGGTGCTTTTCTCTGGGCCATACAAATCCTTATTGTCGGATGGCTTTCACCCAAAATAGACCCTTTAAAACTGGCGTTTGCCGAGTTTTCTGCGTGTTCTTTTTTAAGCCTTATCACGGCATTCATCTTCGAAGAAATCGCTTTAAATGCATTATTTCAGGCCACCATACCCATTTTATATGGCGGTGTCCTTTCCGTGGGGGTGGCTTACACCCTTCAGGTGGTCGCTCAACGAAACGCCCACCCTGCTCATGCAGCCATACTTTTTAGTCTGGAATCGGTTTTTGCCGCTTTCGGCGGTTGGCTCATTTTAAATGAAACCCTCAGTTCCCGAGGCCTGATCGGCTGCACACTTATGCTTTCAGGCATGCTTTTATCACAGCTATACGGATTATTGGAGGGCTTTTCGTTTGCAACACTTAAAGCCGTATTTGATCGAAAATAAACAGGGTCATAAAAATACGAGGAGCACTTAAAAAAATAAAAAATGGGTTGAATCAAAAAAAAAATCAACTATAATGCTTTGATCTTTTTTAACTTGGTCGTTGTTAAAACCCATATATATTTGTTTTTAGGAGGAAAATCATGAAAGTGTTGGTGAGTGACAACCTTGGTGAAGCCGGCATCAAGATGTTTCAGGAAGAAGAGGGGATCGATGTTGATGTTAAGACCGGACTGTCGTCTGAAGAACTTAAAGGCATCATTGCAGATTATGACGGGTTGGTCATTCGGAGTGCGACAAAGGTGACAGAGGATCTTTTGAATGCAGCAACGAAATTAAAAGTCGTGGGTCGTGCCGGAATCGGTCTCGATAACGTCGACATTCCGGCAGCGACAAAGCGGGGCGTCATTGTGATGAACACGCCGGGCGGAAACGTCATCACCACCGCTGAACATGCCATTGCCATGATTCTCTCCCTGTCACGTAATATTCCTGAAGGAACAGCGTCATTGAAAGCCGGAAGATGGGACAAAAAGAAGCTCCAGGGCAGAGAAATATACAACAAGGTTCTCGGCGTCGTCGGTTTTGGAAAAATCGGCTCCATCGTGGCAGACCGTGCCCGAGGTCTGAGGATGCAGGTGATTGTATACGACCCATTTGTCACGCCGGAACTGATTGAAAAATCGGGTTTTGAAAGCGTATCCATTGAAGAATTATACAAAAAATCTGATTATATCACGGTGCATGTCCCCAAACTGAAAAACACCACCGGTTTGATCAACAAGGATGCTTTCGATCAAATGAAGGATGGCGTAATGATCGTCAACTGTGCCCGTGGTGGTATTGTGGATGAAGACGACCTTTATAACGCCATGAACTCGGGCAAAGTGGCCGGAGCAGCCCTGGATGTTTTTGAGAGCGAACCTCCGGGGGTTTGCCAGCTTTTTGAACTGGATCATCTCATTTGCACGCCGCATCTGGGAGCCTCCACCCAGGAGGCCCAGACCAAAGTGGCCGTCGATGTGGCCGGCCAGATCATTGATTATTTAAAAAACGGAACGGTTTTAAATGCGGTCAATGTTCCTTCGGTGACAGGGGATATCCTTAAAAAACTCAATCCGTTATTAACCCTTGGAAATCAGATGGGCAGCCTTCAGGCACAGTTGAGCAAAGGCGCCGTTAAAGAAGTGGTCATCGAGTACGCCGGTGATTTTAAGGGGCTTGATTTGTCACCGGTCAGCATAGCGGTTTTAAGGGGGCTGCTGACCCATGTGGTAAAAGATGATGTGAATTTTGTCAATGCACAGGTTCTGGCAAAAGAGAGGGGCATAAAGGTTACCGAAGCAACCAGTGATGACTCCGGAGAGTATATCAATCTGATCACCGTCAAGGTTGAGACGACTGAAATGTCCAATACCGTGACCGGAACCATATTCGGCAAAAACGAGCTGAGAATCGTAAAAATAAATAATTTCCGGCTGGAATTGATTCCAAACGGCCATATCTCACTGATATACAATTTTGACAAGCCCGGGGCCATCGGAAGTTTTGCAACGCTTCTTGGAAAAAATAACATCAATATCGATCAGATGCAGGTGGGGCAAGAAGAAGGTGGCGAATTAAACATCATTTTTCTCAAAACCAATGCATCGCTTCCACCACATGTTATTGACGAAATGCACCAATTGGAACTGGTTAAAACCGTTACGCCGTTAGAGTTTGATCTCTAACCAAGCATCGTTTTCTGCCTGCGTTTTTCGCAGGCAGAAAACATTTTGTAACACAAAAATTTCCCACGGCCTTTCAAATTCCCCCCCCTTTTTTTATTTCAATTGCAGGAAAAAGTGCGCTGTGATACCAAGCAAATAATATCGAAAACCGGGCAACAAACCGTCAGATACCGAACAAAACCAAAAACAGCGCAAAATGATAAAAGATATCAGAGATAAATCCTATATTACTCACGAAGATATCCTTGCATTAAACTTTATCCGGAAACCCGGTGCCTATGTGTTTCGAAAATATCATAAGCAGGGATTGAGGTCTCATATCATGGAGGTGCTGGATCCGGGAGATTTTTTAAAACAGAACAAAGGAGAAATTGTTGATGGGATTCGAATTTATCCATGGGCCAAGCCTCTAAAAATGCTTAGAATTTTTAGAACAAACTTTTCTTCCACAAAAGAAGTATGTCAAGAGATCAAAAAGCTAAAAATCGTCGAAAAATATCTCCCGGATGATTCCTATGCAAAGTCCGATGAATTTATCGTGGATTATATCTGGAATAAGAACCACGATTTCATCCTTTGCGGCCTACAGGAGTACGTAGAGGGTGAAGTATTGAACCCATGGGATCCGATTTCCGAACATCAACTTGCCTGTCTTTTTACCCCCATGGAAGGCCATGGAACCAATGGATTTCAAATGGCATCGGAACAACTGATTCACAAATTTCAGAAAAAAGTTGAACATTTCATAGCGAGCGTAAAAAAAATGATTGTAGAAGCCAACTATGTTCCTGATTTTGCGGGGGTGGAAAATCTTCTCATCACCCCAACCGGGAATATTAAACTTGTCGATATTAACAATATTTCCAAAGTTTCTTTAGGACCGGAGATCAGCTTGGATGATAAAGGTTATCCGGTGTGTGATAAATCCATTGAAGCCATATCAATGCTTGAAAAAAAACTTCTGGGAAAGCCCGTTGATAAAACCGAAAGAGTATATAAAATATTTCTTGATCCCCAAAGAATGAAGGAAGTGGGTGCTTTAGAAGAAAAGTTTCATCTCTCGGCCATGAGCAAGCTGGTTTATCGTTGACCTCACATTTTTACTAATGATCGCGCTGAAGGAGACCACGGATGAGTCCCCGTTATCGATTTGATCGAATGGAAATTGCCGGCTCTTTAGGAGACCTGGGAACCCTTCTTCCCATTGCCATCGGAATGATCCTCATCAACGGTTTAAGCCCCACGGGGATGTTTTTTTCCATTGGCATTTTTTATATCTTGTCCGGAATGTATTACGGCATTACGGTTCCGGTTCAGCCCATGAAGGTCATCGGTGCATATGCCATTGCAACGGCAATGACGCCGTCCCAGGTGATGGCTTCAGCAGCCTTGATGGGCCTGTTTCTTTTGATTATCGGCGGAACCAACGCCATCACCATTATCGGCAAGTATACTCCCAAACCGGTGGTCAGGGGGGTTCAGATTTCAACCGGAACGCTCCTTATGGCCCAAGGCGTAAAATTCATGATCGGCTCGTCAAAATTTCAAATGGCGCGGCAAATGGCAGAACCTTATTTGACCATACAGCACATAGGGCCCTTACCGGTCGGGATCGTTATAGGGATCGTCGGTGGTGTTTTGACGCTTCTGCTGCTTGAAAACAAAAAATTTCCAGCCGGGCTTGTCGTCATATTGGGCGGAATTTTTCTGGGATTGGTTTTGGGGACCCACGAAGGTTTCGACACACTTAACATCGGTATTTATTTTCCAGAATTGCTGCCCTTCGGGTTGCCGGCCGGTGCTGACTTTACCTTTGCATTTTTTGCCCTGGTGCTCCCGCAACTGCCCATGACCTTAGGAAACGCTGTTATCGCCAACGCAGATTTGTCCCATGAATACTTTGGGAAAGATTCCAAAAAAGTCACCTATCGGGCCTTAACCCTCAGCATGGGGTTGGTCAATCTGTTGAGTTTTGTGGTGGGCGGCATGCCGCTTTGCCATGGGGCCGGAGGATTGGCGGCCCACTATCGATTTGGCGCGCGCACGGCGGGTTCCAATTTAATGATTGGAATTTTATTTCTGGCACTTGCTTTTTTTCTCGGTATCCATGCCCTTTCGGTGGTGTACCTTTTGCCCATGGCCATTCTAGGGGTCTTGTTGATTTTTGCCGGAAGTCAGCTGGCATTGACGGTCATCGACATGAAAACGAGAAAGGATTTGTTTGTTTCACTGCTGATATTGGGGATTACACTGGCTTCAAATCTGGCAGTAGGGTTCTTGGTGGGTATTGTCGTTGCCTATGTTTTAAAGTCCGAAAGGTTAAATGTATAAATTTTCGGTTACTTGAGGGGTCGGGTAGTTTTTCTGAATCGTCGCTCCATGGATAATCTTTTTTTAAAACGCGTGAACTCGTGGCAAGGACTCGTAAAGAAAGAACAGGAATCTATCTTTAAAGAATCAATAGGTTTGCCACACAAGCTGAATTTTCTTTTAAAGGTGAGATTTCGGCATGCGTCTGTTCTTTCTAACGATTCCTAAGCCACTCAAACAGCACCCGCTTTAAAAAAAGATCATCCATTCCGCTTATCATATCACAATTTGAAATGCTCAAATGGTGCCCATCCATAAATGAGGATTTTTGTTCAAGATCAAGGCATGCGAAAAAAATAACCGCAGGCATATAGTTGATATTCCGAGGATTATTTTTTGAGCATAACGCAGAGATTGGGCAAAAAGATCATTTATGGCTGGGCACAAGTTAGGTTTTGATTGTCCACAAGACAACAGGAACCAGCAGTATCAACAGAATAATCAGCAAGCCTGGAATCGAGATATACGGTTGATACCATGGGGCACCTTTAAAGCGTGCTTTTTTGACTTCCGACAGAAACCAGTTGCCCAGCAATATGGCAGCCACCAGCGGGGCGATGATTCTTACAATCGTTGTTAACGTCTCCACATCGTTCTCCACGTCAAAGTTTAAACCAGACGGCTTTTCTTTCCGTCAATGGTGTCTTCAAAAATCATCTAATTTCTTTTTGGTTTGCTACCCTATCATATCCTAAAACAAGTAGGCAATCATTATACCGATTAAAGCGTTTTTAAAAATCTATTGAACTCATCCGGTCTTATTGATAAGGGTTCGACAATTGGATCTTTTATGCCTGATCCGTAAATATAGCCGATAGACTCTGATTTTTTTTATAACACGTTAGCCTTTTGAAAACTTTGCCGCTTCAGGTACAATTAAATTTTTTCTGAAGCTCCTTTGAAATCGATTTGTTTCAAAGGATTAAACTATTACGATTTTTTTACTATGGAGGAATACAAAATGTCCCAAATGAAATGGAATAGCCCACCTGAAATGCAAATTGATACAAATAAAATCTATACAGTGACCGTCGACACCGAGAAGGGCCTGATTGAATTGGAACTCTATCCCCAACATGCACCAAAAACAGTCAACAATTTTGTGTTTTTGGCCAAAGAAGGCTTTTATGATGGTGTGTCTTTCCATCGAGTGATTTCCAATTTTATGATCCAGGGAGGAGATCCAACAGGAACGGGTAGCGGTGGTCCCGGTTATCAGTTTGAAGATGAAGTAAGGGAGAATCCGCTGACTCACGAGAGGGGTGTTATTTCCATGGCAAATGCCGGGCCGAACACCAATGGAAGTCAATTTTTTATTACACATTCCCCTCAAGGTCATTTAAATGGAAAGCATACTGTATTTGGTAAAGTCGTAAAAGGTTTGGATGTTGTGGATGAAATACAGGGAGGTGACACAATGCAACGGGTCACGATTCTCGAAGAATAGAGAAGTTCGCCGGTTGAGACAGGTTGTATGGTCATAAAAAAACCTGGTTCTATGAGCAATGTTAGAAAGTTACGGCTCTGTCTGAAGAATCGATGAAAGAGTTTGAAGTGAACTGAGGTTAAGGAGTTCTGCTAACTATATATAATCAATTTGTAAAAACTGAAACTCGATCTTACATCTCAAAATTTTAATTCAAACTAAGTCTGACATTATTCAGATATCCATTTTATATTACCATTAACCTCTTTTCCTTTTTCGGATATATCTTTGGAACACAAGATATTTTCGCATGGTCGGATTTCTGCTCTATTGCAGAGTACCAGAAATCACAGGTCTTGATTTGGTGATTTCGAATCGAAATCGAAAAAATTTTGGGCTCCGACTATTCTACCTATCTTCAACTACTTCCTTATCTTCAACTACATCCCAATTTGACTCAAAAGTATTATCATGGAGCGTATATGCATATCCGACCATCTTTCCGATTCCTGGCATTACACCTTTTTGAACTTTCCAGTAGGCAAGATAAATGGCCGGAACCATGCCATCTTTCCCAGACTGCGGATGGTTCGCGGTATGTTTCCAAATCTCCCTTTCCTCCATAACTCTCCATAACGTACCATACTTTTTGTTCCGTACGATTTGTCCGACACCGGGCAGTCTTTTCTGCCTGAAAACTTCATCGTGTGCTAATTGCATGGTCATACATCCTTTGGTTATATGAGCCGTTACCCATATAGAGCTTGGAGTCGTAAGTTTAAAGAAAAGTTTTGTTTGAAAATAACATTTGGCCGACTATCAAAGATGTGGTTTTCCCTTTATACAATACAGGAGTTATAGGCCGTATAGGGTTCTAATAACGCTTATCAATTTCAACTTCTTACTTTCCCAATTTTCACACGTATCATCGGGTTTTACAGAGTGGAAATCTTTATAAAACTCGCAATGGGGAAATTTTTTTACAGATTTGGAATCATCACGAATTTTATTGGTCGTGGGATCAGGCACGTAATACCAACAGTCATAACATATCTTAATTTTCACCATTTTATTATTTGCTATTGCATTGTTGGTCATATGTGAAAAATTTATAGGAAAAAAAATATTTGAATGTTTGGGGGTGACTGCTAATTGCAATCACCCCTCACACGAGAAAATCGGGAAATTAAATGGCCAGTTGAGGAAACTGGCTTTCCTTTAAAAAATAGAATCTACAGGTATGCAATAAAAAGTCAAGACGGAATTAATTGGCATTTAGTGTGTATTTAAAATACCCAATCATTGGAGAGATAAAAGGTGAGACCTGAGGTTTTTTCTATTACCCTCTAAACCAATCTTTCTTCGTATGTTTTTACGGTGAGTCTCAACGGTCCTCGGAGATACGTTCAGAAGTTCTGCTATCTCTTTGCTGGGGTTGCCATGCCTTATTAGATTTGCGATTCGGATTTCTGTGGGGGTAAGGTTTAAATATTTCAGAGACATTTTTCGAGTAAAAGGGGATATAATTTCATTTAGATTTGATTCTATAATACTCAAAAAAGTTTTTTGCCGATCATCCAATTTGGTTTTTTTGATCTTTCTAAAATATGGTGTAATCAGTTCTTTTACGTTTGTTAATACATTATCTTCTATTTCTGTCTTATCATTTTCTCTTTTATTCAATAAAACTTTCATTGCCGTATTTAATTCTTCAAGACTTTTGGTTTTGATTTCCAGATCTCTGGTTCGTTCTTTCACTCGATGTTCAAGCTCATCGTGAGCTTTCATTAAAGCTTTTTCTGTTCTTTTTAGATTGGTAATATCTGTGAACGTACCGATGGCGCTATGTATTTTATTTTCGGATAAAAATATGGGTGCTCCGGAAATCATCACGTTGCGTTTAGTTCCATTTTTCCCCAAGAGTTCGACTTCATAGGTCGAGCTCATCCTCTTTTCACGTTTAGTGAGTTCACGTTTTATAATTTGCTGGTTCTCAGTGTTGTAAAAGGAATGATAGGTCTTTCCATGAAGTTCTTCAGGAGCTTCAATTTCAAGCATCTGGCACATAGCGGGATTTATATATATGGTATGGCCCTCCAAAGTGGTTTGCCAGAAACCGACCCTGCTGTTTTCAGCGAGAGACCGATAACGCTCCTCGCTCTTCTGTAAACGTCTTTCAGTTTTCTTAAGATTTGAAATATCAGTAATCACCGAAAAACTGCCCTTGAATTGACCGCTATCACTAAATATAGCTTGTGGCGACATGATTGTCTGAATCTTCATGCCATCTTTACGTATCCATTCAATCTCATAAGGTTTCACTTTACCTTTTTTGCGATCAGATGTCTGATTTTTTAATGTTTGTCCGTTATAATCATCAAGGAAATCAGTTACCGGCTTTCCAATTAAATCGTTTTCTTTATAATCCAACATTTGACAAAACTTATTGTTTACATAGACTATCAAACCGTTTTCATCTTGTATTCCTATTCCATCGTTCATCGTTTCCACTAAACGACGGTTGCGCTTCTCGCTCTCCCGCAGTGCCTTTTCTGACTGTTTAATATCACTAATATCACGCAGTGTTGCCATCATACCGATCGGTTTGTTTTCTTCGTCCCGAATGAGGGAATTATACATCAACGTGGGAAAAATAGTGCCATCACATTTGACATGCCAAATCTCACCCTTGAATCTACCGGTATGTTTAAGCTCCAAGTTGGCTGTTTCCACAGATGCCAACTGTTCAGGAGTATGAAAAATAGACAGATTTTTTCCTTCGAGCTCTTCAGACGAATATCCGTGCATCTTTGCAAAGGCATTATTTGTAAATATCAGATCGCCATCTTTATCTGAGATAGCTATGCTTTCATTACTTTGCTCAACAGCTAACAACAAAAGGTTCAGTCGCTCCTCCAAACTCTCTTTCTTGAGGAGTTCTTTTTTTAGCTCCTTAACTGTTTTTATTAAGTCTTTGTAGGTTGGTTCTTGGGTCATTGGAAGAGCCTCCGATTAGTTGGGATAGACGATCGGATAGATCACTATATATATAAGCGCTATAAGAACCGAAAACTTGTGCTTACTTGCCAAAAGACAAAATATCGCTGAACTTTGATATATTGCAGTTAGATGAAATCGGGGTTCGTTACGGCTTTGTAGAAGATATCGTTCCCTTCCAAAAGCTAATACAACCACTATATGTTGTAGTAACCCAAAAATAGAGAAAAACTTGATAATGTTGGATTCTATTTTCTATATTTTTTCTCCTTCAATACAGATTTAACAAATTTCCCGAACTTTTTATCTTTTCTCTTTTTCTCTAAATATGACATTTCATAAAAAGCAGATTCTTTATTTAATTTTATAAAATTTTGATAACGTTCCTGTGAAATTATTCCGTCTTTTAAAGCAGCCAATATTGAACAGCCTTGCTCTTGTGTATGGGAACAATCATTATAGCGGCATTGATTTGATAGTTCTGTAATTTCATCAAATGTACCATAAATACCAGTATCAACCGCAAAATTTCCGAGTTCTCGCATACCTGGCGTATCTATGATCATTGCTCCATTTTTTAACTTTATCAATTGACGGCGGGTAGTTATATGTCTTCCTTTTCCGTCTTTTTCTCTAACGCTATGAGTTTTAAGTCGCATCCCATCCAGAAGGTTATTTATCAGGGTAGTTTTACCAACACCCGATGATCCAAGCAAACAATAAGTTTTCTTAGGAACCAACAACTCTTTGACATGTTTCAGATTGGTATTGTCTTCATTGCTAAAAGGCAATACTCGTATGTCAGGATATAGAGCATGAATTTCATCAACTTTTTTATCTATCTCACCAACTGGAAGTAGATCACTTTTACTCAATAATACAACCGGTTGGATATTGCTCTGAATTATCATAACCAGATAACGTTCTAATCGTCTGAGATTATAATTGTTGTCAAGTGATTGAACGATCAGGCCAGTGTCGATGTTAGTAGCAATTAATTGGAACTCGATCTTCTTACCGGATGTTTTCCGCTTTAATATAGATTTTCTTGGAACAATTTCGCTAATGATGGCAAAGGAATCATTATCAAAATACTTAGCAAACACCCAATCTCCGGTGGCTGGGTAATCTAATGGCGAATCAGCACTGAACAACAGCTTGCCAGTTACTTCGGCAGATACTTCTCCCTTGCCGTTGTCAATGGTATAACTATCCTTATTGACAGTAATGACTCTTGCAATTTGATGATCAATGAATTTTGTAGGATCAATTTCATCAAAAAACCACTTATTGAAACCCAATTGTTCTATCTTCATTGACACATTTTTCATAAATATTACTCAATTCCTAAACTAAAGTGGCTGCAACATGTTGTGGTTGGGTTCAATATTAGAAAATTGCAGATACATTGAGATTATAGCACGAAAAAGGATCATTAAAAAACGTGTGCTTTCTTGCCAAACAACAACCCGAAGCAAGTTTATATCAATTACATGTATCGTAAATTCAACAAAAATGCAAAAAGGACAAATTCCCGAAAAAGGCAGGTATCTGCAATTTTAGCTGATCTGGTTTGACCACAAGGCCCATAACGAAAAAAGCAGAACCTATAAAGGCCCTTTCATTATAATACCTTGGGTCATGAAGTCAGCATCTCTTCGATACACCGGTCCTTTTCATTCCATAAGTTATTCAGCCACAGCTGCAGATTCTCCCGAAACAATCCGTCATTCAAGTAATCACCCAGAAGTTCAGAGCTAACCGGTAGTGACCGCACTCTAACTTTGACCTCCCGGATGTTTCCGCACAAAAAGGCCCAGAAGCTTCGCACGCCGCCATGATATACAATGGTTACATCCAGCAGTCGGTGAATATGATCTCCCATTTCTCCAAGCACGTAAGCGATTCCCCCGGCCTTTGGTTTTAGCAAACGAGCATAGGGCGACTTTTGCCTGCTATGCTTTTCAGTAGTGAAGCGAGTACCCTCAACGAAGTTCATAACACTGACCGGATTTGTTTTAAATTTCGCACAAGCTTCCCTTATATTCTCCGAGTCTTTACCTTTTAAGTGAGGTTTTTTTTGTATATGTCTTCTCGTGTATCTATTCATAAACGGAAAATCTAAAACCCACCAAGCCTGACCCAGAAGCGGAAACCAAATCAACTCTTTTTTTAGAAAAAACTTTAATAGCGGAATTTTACGATAGAATACTCTCTGCATTACAAGGATATCTAACCAGGACTGGTGGTTGGCCAAAACTAAATACCATTGGGATCTCTCCAGGTTTTCAATCCCCTCAACGATCCAACGAGTGTTGCTGGTCAGTTTCTGGTTTAGGTTATTAACCCAAATCCAGTTTTCGGCAATGACATTAAGAATTCGACTGCATTTCCGACGCCAGGATTCCAGAGGAACCATTGCCTTTGCCGCCGCCACAATGAACAATAGTAAACACCAGAACACTGTGTTCAAGACGTACAATGTCAGGGACAGACAACCACGTATTGGTCCCGTTATCACGCTAAACATCCTTCCACACTAACCTGATTTAACATATCAGATCTGTCGGGTTATCAGAAAAAATCAAGATTCATTGCCTTTACAAACAGGCACTATCGAGTCAATATCATTGAAGATTGGGTTTGTAAATCTTGAAATTGGGGGGGTCTTATTTGTTGATGCCTCAAGGCAGATATCTTGATAATCATCTAAAAGGCAAATTCCTCTATAAAAGTTAGCTTTTATGATATCCGAAAACACAATATGCTTAAATTTATGTCGAGTTTTGATCAATAGCAGTTTTTTTCAACGCACCTTATTCTCATGTTGAGAATTAAAGAAAAACATATAATTGCATATATAGTTGTGAGTTTGGATAATGAATATTTTGTCATTCTTGGGGGGATGTTGTTTTGATGCATGCAGAGGTTTTTTGGAAAGGTCATAAAAAAAAGGGCAACACATTTCGTGCTACCCTTAATGCTTTATATTCAGGATCTTTAGCCACAGGCACTTGTTGTTCCGCAGCTTGAACATCCATCTTGAAACTCCATTGCACAGTCAATTTGAAATCCAAAATGAGAAAAATCAACCTTAATTGGTGCAGCTTCTCCCAGAAAATCTTCATCAACAATGAACTGGAAGCCGTCAATGTCAAAGACGGTGTCTTTATCTTTAGGCTCATCGAGAGTCATAGCAAGGCCCGGGCCGCCACATCCTCCAGAATTTAGAAAGATACGGATTGGTTTAATCTCTCTATCTTGTAAATATTCAGCAATCTTATCTATAGCTTTTTTTGTAACTTTAAGCATTATATTCTCCTTTTATTTGAAATATCTGTATGACTGGCTAATTTTAAAGCCTACGGGAAGGTAGTTACATTTATTTGACCTGTCAATGTGTGTAATCTGAATGTGTGGTTTTGCGGGATGTGGATTGGGATGGCTGTGGTTACTGGTTGGGATCTGACATTTGTCAGATCGTGTGTGGTTGGGGGCAAATAATTACTTAGGAGTAATGATTGCTCGACCACGGGAAGTAAAAGAAACGCCTTGTCTACTTTTTGTACTAATCATTATTGACTCAACAATGGGAGGATTGGCTAATTTGTCGGATTTCCACTCAACTATGAAATTAGCACCTGACCCACCAGCTTTATCGCTTTCCGGTATGATGTAGCGCAATGACTCTAATGGGTTCAGAATTACTGGCTTTTCTAAATATTTTTTTAAGAGCTTTCCTTGCGTCTCGTAATAATTGATTACTGTAATTTTGATTTGATGCTTAGGATCAATATTTCTGATGCTTAAAGTTACCGTCAAGAAGAAAGGTTGTTCACGGTTGCCAATATAAATATGTGAATAAGCAGGCACGTAAATAGTCTGGCCGTTAGACAATCCGATTTTCTCATCAGCATGTACAAGCAAAGGTGAAAAATAACAAATAGATAAAAGAAGAAGAATAAAATAAGCACAAGGATAATTCTTTTTCATGGTTACTCTCCAGTCAATAACCACCCCTAAAAAGGGTGGCTTGATGGTGACCCTAAAAGGGTCTTTAAAAAATTACTCACCGCGGAGCCGCAGAGAGCGCAGAGTTTTCAGTTTATTTTTGCTTTTCGCTGACCCCGA
>Ga0224513_10000154_pt1 | contig 23842 bp, 20 predicted proteins | sample SF_May12_sed_USG_5_FD_169109 | JGI IMG/M metagenome (GOLD analysis project Ga0224513, IMG submission 169109) | Sediment microbial communities from San Francisco Bay, California, United States - SF_May12_sed_USGS_21 | ecosystem: Environmental > Aquatic > Marine > Sediment | place: USA... | reverse complement strand
CCCCAATCGGACACTTTCACCTCGATGGGGCCGTATTGGTTGAGTCGAAAGCATCCCACACTGATACCCAGGTGCCCGACACCCGGGCCCCAGCAGAGGATGTTTTGAAAGGTTTTTTTGACGTCCCCGCTAACGGTGACTTCCCCGGCATAGCTATAATAATCTTCCACCCCGCCGATGTAATTGTTGACCAGTGGTTGGTGACGCTCGTTTTCGGGCAGCACTTCCAGTGGTGTTGCACACATGCCGCATCGCACGTAAGTATCATCCGCCGCCAAAGTCCAGAGCGTGCCATCTTTTGGACACCGGTAACCCGTATGGTACGGGTTTTCAGGGAGGACAATGTGGCAAAATTTATGGCCGCTTTTCTCTTCGACAAAGGCACGCCGGGCCATGGTCCCCACAACGATATTCTCCGGCGCCGCAATACCCATTTTTGCCGCCTCATCATCGGCCTTCCAGGGAGGGATTTCACCATTAATCATCGCAGCTTTGATCTTTTTGACGACATCATCCCGGTCCATTGCTTCCTCCTTGGTTACTTTCTTTCTGAGTAAGTTGCTCTCTATGTCTGATAATATTTGTTTGCAGGCCGATGGATCCAAGGCAAATAGCCTGAAATCCAAAATAAATGGATGGCCCTTTTGATTACGGCAGACGACCCGCCCTGTTTAGCATGATTAACCGATTTCAAACAATTAGTTTTTAGCTTTCGGCAAGCGCCTCCATTAAAGATTGACAGCATATGTTTATTTCATAGCGAAATTTATGCAATAGTTAAATTTAGGTGAAGGCGGTTAAAATATAGTATATGAGATGAACGCTAAAAATTACAAAAAAAGGACAGTTGACACAGCACAATATTTCGTATACGTATAATCCGTATACGTGGTAAAAAGGCAGACAAAAATGATGCTAAATTCACTTAAAGAATGCCCATATTATCTGATATCACGCGTCAGCCTGTTGGTGACGGCCGCCCTGAAGAAAGAATTCGCATCCTCAGGGGTTGAACGGGTCAAACCGGCGTATTTATGCGTGCTGATGAGCCTGTGGCAGGAAGATGGTTTAAAAGTGATCGAGCTTGGCAAAAAAGCAGGACTGGAGCCGTCAACCATGACGGGCTTGCTGGATCGCATGGAACGCGATGAATTGGTTGCGCGCACGACAGATCTCACTGACCGCCGGGTGCTCAGGATTCATTTAACAAAAATTGGCCGGCAGGTTCACGATCCGGTGCTAAACGTAGTAGAGCGGGTGATAACCGAAGTCTTTGCCGGCATCCCGCAGGAGGGTATCTCGCAAACCAAAAAATTTTTGCGGCAGGTACTCGCCAATGCTAACACGGAGAATAGATAGAAAAGAATATCCAATATCGAACAAGGAATGATGAATACCGAAGTAGGGCAGCCCTCTGTGGCTGCCATGGAGGTCGGCACGGAGGCCGACCCTACTCTTGAATTAAAACTATTGCTCGTGAGACACGATGAGGAGCCGAAACGGATATGTCAAAAAATACTGAAAAAATAGGTTATGCCTGCGCCTATACGCCGCTGGCCTTAATCGATGCGGCCGGCTACACGCCCTATCGCATACTGCCGATGAGCGAGTGCCCGGATCAGGCCGGGCAGCTGCTGCACGACAATCTCTGCCCGCATGTCAAACGCATCCTGGATCGCGCCATCAGCAAGGATCTTCCCGAACTTAACGGCGTGGTTTTGATGAACAGCTGTGATGCCATGCGGCGGCTGGCGGATGCCTGGAGGCGTGTCCGACCCGCGGACAACATCATCTTGCTGGATCTGCCCGCTACCGCGGACGACGCTGCCGTCGCTTATTTTGCCGGGGAGCTGGCCCGTCTGACCGAATCGCTTTCAGAATGGAGCGCAGGCAACATCACCAACAGCGATATCGAAACAAGCCTCCAGCAATACAACCAGCTACCGCCCCTTTTTGCCAAATTGCGCGAGCGCTCACGCCAGGGCAAGCTGGCAGGCGGCAGCACCAGAATGCAAACGCTTTATAATGAAGCGATGACGGCGCCTTTTGAAATAAGCGAACGAAGACTGAAGCAGGCGCTGGCCGAACCGGTATCAAAAGGCGCGGAAAGCAACGGAATCCCTGTTTTTCTTTTTGGTAATGTCCTGCCAGACCCGGAAGCACTGACGTTTTTCGAGTCCTGCGGCGCCCGCATTATCGAAGATGATCTTTGCACCGGTTCAAGATTATTCACACCGATAGAATTGGGTGAGAACCAGGATTTACTGCTGCAAATTTCCCGCAGCCTGTTGACCCGGCCGCCCTGTGCGCGGACATTTGACCCTGGCCAACCGCTGAAAATGGCCGAAGACATCCTGACACGCACCCGGACTTCCGGTGCCAGAGGCGTGATCGGCCAAACCATCAAATTCTGCGATCCCTACCTGGATCGCCTGCCGGCAGTACGCGAGACGTTGCGCCAAGCCGGCATCCCGTTATTGCTGCTCGAAGGCGACTGCAGCCTGCGATCGATCGAACAGCAACGAACCCGAATCGAAGCATTTATCGAAATGATGAGGTAACCCCCATGATGTATCAATACTTTAAAGACATGGCCGATGGAATTGAAGCCAAAATTTTACAAGATCCGGATCTACCCAACCCCCGAAAAAAATATGCGCTGGAAACGGCTCGGCTCGGCAGCCGCCTATACTCCGGCAATAACACGGTTGCCTGGTGCGGCCTGGCCGTCCCGTTTGACCTGCTCAGCGTCATGGGAATCACATCCTGCTTTGTAGAATTCGTGGGCGCTGTATTGGCCGCAACCGGCACAGCCGACCCCTTCCTGGAAGAAGCCGAGCAGGCCGGTTTCGTCGGCGACACGTGTGGATACCACCGTTCGGTCATGGGGGCCGCCCGCAAAAAAATCATGCCGGAGCCGGATTTTCTGATCGCCACCACCTGCCCCTGCTCGGGCGGAATTGCCATCATGGAGAATCTGGCAGACCTGTTTAACAAAGACCTGTTCGTTTTGAATGTGCCCCAGGAAGACTCTGAACAGAACGTCGCGTATCTCGCCGACCAGATAAGGGATATGGTTGAATTTGTCACCCGTCACACGGCTGAGCCGCTCGATGAGGATAAACTGCGCCAGGCCGTTGAAAACACGAACCGCACCCGCAAAATAATGGAAGACGTATATCAGCTTGCCCAAAACGTTCCTTCACCCACCGACGGCCGCCTGCTCACGAATTTCGGGCTTGTCATGCCATTATTTTGCGGCACTGAGGCTGCCGCTGAAATTGCCCAGGCGTATAAGGACGAATTCACTGCCCGAGTGGATAACGGCATCCCGGGCGTACCCGATGAAAAGCTGCGTTTGTTATGGATTCAAAACCGCATTCAATTTAACAACCCACTGGTCGAATTGCTGGAAAAAGAGTACCGGGCCAATATCGTATCGGACGAATTAAACGACATCTTCTGGGATCCCATTGACCCGCAAGACCCTTATCCCGGTATGGCCCGCCGGGCCATTGCCATCCCGCTTAACGGCAGCATTCAGCGCCGGATTGGACACCTCCAGAAATTGGCCCGGGCCTACAGCCTGGACGGCGCCATCAACCCCTGCAACTGGGGCTGCCGCCAGGGCACCGGCGCCAGAGGGCTGATCAGTGAAGGACTCAAGGAAATCGGCGTGCCGGTATTGAACCTCGAAGTGGATTGTGTGGACAAACGCAATTTTGCCGAAGGCCAGCTGCGAACCCGCGTCGAAGCCTTCGTGGAAATGCTTGAAAGCCGGCCCCGCCCAGCATAATGATCAGATTTATTGCAAATTATTTCTAAGGCACAAAACAAAAAGCCATCTCAAAAATAGTAGATCACGTTCAAGGGCAAGGCGTCGATTTGGTTTAAAAGCGGAGCGTACACGGAGTACGTGAGCATTTTAAACCGAATCGCAACGCAGCCATTGGGCGTGAGATGCTGTTTTTGAGATGGCTTTAAGGCGTAAGCGGCCAGAAGACCGGCAGGATAAATATAATAACGAGCAGAACGACGACCGTTAATAATCCGCCGACCTTGAAATAATCCATAAACCGGTAGCCCCCCGGCCCCATCACCAAAATATTGGCAGGGTGCGATATGGGTGTCATAAAGCTTGCAGATGCCGCCATGGCAATCGCCATCATGAATGCATAGGGAGACAGTCCCATATTCGTTGAGGTGTTTAATACGATGGGCGCCATAAGCACCACCAGTGCGGCTGTCGGCACAAAGCAGGTCGCCAAAAATGTCAGTGCCACCAGGCCCAACATGACCGCCTGGGGTCCAAACGGGCCGACAAAGGTAACAACGCCCTCGGCAATCAGCCTGGCAGCCCCGGTTTGATCCAGTGCCGTTCCCAGCGGCAGCAGCCCGGCAATCAGAAAGACGGCCTTCCACTCAATCTGTCGATAGGCTTCATCCATGGACAGGCAACCGAAAAGGACCATCAACGCCGCACCGATTACGGCAGCGATGTATACCGGCACCCATCCAATGATGACCGGCAGTAAGATACCGCCCATAATTAAAACTGAAAATTTCATCTTCTCCAGTCGCAGCTCTTCTTGCGCGGTCTCGGTAAGCACAATAAAATCGGGCTCACGCCCCAGCATCCGCAATTTATCCCGTGGGCCAAACAGAAGTAAGGCATCACCGAACCGCAGGGCCATGTCCCGCAGATTGGCGCGGTAGGCCTTTCCCTCACGCCACACGGATAGTACACTCAAACCGTGTTTTTCACGGAAATTCAGCTGACGCAGCGTCTTACCAACCAGTCTCGTATGCGGTGAAAGGATGGCTTCCATCAGTCCGACATTTCCAGAAACCAGTTCCCCAATGTCCGGGCGGGTCCTTCGTTCGATGATCAGTTTTTCAAGTTCCTGTAAAATTTCAAAATCCGACAGGCGTCCTTCGACCACCAGCCGATCATTTGCCTGTAAAGTTTCCCAGGGTTCCGGCATCAGGATCGGCTCGTTACCCCGCAGAATTCCCAGAACCCGGCTGCCGAGGCTTTCCCCCAGCCGGCTTTCCTTCAGTGTTTTTCCAATCATGGCCGAATCCGGTGGCACCGTCAGAGCCATCAGGCGTTCGTGCAGATGATAGATATCGATAAGTTCGGATCGGGAAACGAGTCTGAATTGCTCGAATCCGGAAATGGTTTTAAAATCCTCCAGGCGCTCCAGACGTCCGGCCATCAGAAGCACATCCCCTCGCTCCAGTGGTATGTCCTGGAGATGGGTGCGTCTGATGCCGTCACTTCGGCGAATCGCCAGTACATTGGCTTCGAATCGGCCGCGAAAGCCAATAGAATTAAGCGTCTTGCTGACAAATGGTGAATTTCCCGCAAGAACAATTTCCCCGACTTTGATGTCACCTGAATAGGGCTTTTCGATATCAATTCCACTCTCTTCAACAATTAATTGTCGCCAGTTCTTCAATTCCTTCAAATTGTCAATTCGACCCTCAACCGTCAACTGATCTCCGGCCTGTAAGGTTTCACTGGGTCCCGGAGCGGAGCGAATTTGGTTATTGCGAATAATGCCGATCACGTTCCAGCCCAGGGTTGATCCCAACCGGCTTTCGGCCAGGGTTTTTTTTATGAGTAACGAGTCACGGGGGATACGGATATTAAACAGCTGCTCATCAAGATCGTATTGGTCTTCCCAGTCGACGGTTTGGTTGCCGGTTGATTCTTTGGCAACATCCCGCCGGGGCAAAAAATGGCGCCCGATAAAAACCATAAAGACGACGCCGCAGAACATAATCACCAGGCCTATCGGCGTAAAATCGAAAAAGGAAAAAGACCTTAATTCCGCATCACGCAGGACTTCACTGACAAGGATGTTGGGAGGTGTACCGATCTGGGTTGTCAGCCCTCCTAAAAGAGACCCGTATGCCAGCGGTATCAGGAGCCTTGAAGGCGGGCTGCCCGTGTGGCGCGCAATATCCATGACCACCGGAAGCATTAACGCCGCCACGGCCACATTATTCATGATGGCGGACATCACACCGGCGCTGACCATGATTACAAGGATCATGCGGGTTTCTTTGTTGCCCGCCAGCCTCAACACAAAGCGGCCGATGGCATTGGCAACACCTGTCCGGGTTAAGCCCCCACTCAGAATAAATACCGCCCAGATCGTGACGACGGCCGGGTTACTGAAACCCGTCAGGGCTTCACCCGGTGTTACCAGGCCGGTTAGGGTAACCGCGCCAAGCGACAGCAGGGCGGTAACCTCCATCGGGATCCATTCCGTAATCAAAAGAATGACGGCGACGATCAGAATAACCAGCACGAGTATGATTTCCGGTGTCATGATATTTAGCCTCTATCATAAAAACATGAAAAGTGAAAACCGGTTGCAATTTTAGTTAACATGTTGCGAAGACATTTAAACAAGGAGAGTAATCATCAAACCACATCGGACAACCCCTTTTACGGAAAAAACGGTTTTCGGCCCGGGACCCGGGCCGAAATTCCGCTGGCAATTCTGGAGGATTATTTTGAAGGATATCGCAATGCAACGGTGAGTCAATTCATCATTCGTCAGATCGAAACGTACGCCAGATAATGACGATTCGGGATTATCTTTGATATTCGAACTCTGTCAACTTCCTGTTTGCAAAATCTTATCCTTTCCCTACAACCACCTTTTTCGTTTGAAATAAAACATCATGCCGCAAAAAATGACAATCAGCAAAATCCACAGAACCGGGTAAGACCATTTCCACTCCAGCTCCGGCATAAATTTAAAATTCATCCCATAGATGCCGGCCACAAAAGTTAACGGAATGAAAATGGTGGCCATGATGGTCAACACTTTCATAACCTCATTCATTTTATTGCTCACAGTGGACAGGTACAGATCCATCAGGCCCGAAAGGATATCCCGAAAAGATTCGATCGTATCGATCACCTGAATCGTATGATCATACACATCACGGATAAAAACTTTATTGGCTTCCTGAACAATAGCAGATTCTGTTTTTTGCCAGGTACTCAGGACCTCCCTGATCGGCCATACCTGCTTGCGGAAATAGATCAATTCTCTTTTCAGATCATAAATGGCCTGCAGAATTTCCGGCGTCGGTTGTACGTGAAGCTGCTCCTCGAAGTGCTCAATTTTTTCAGCGATTTTTTCAAGGATTAAAAAATAGTGGTCAACCACGGCATCAATGAGGGCATAGGCCAGATAATCGGGCCCGGATTTGCGAATATGAACCCTTCCCTTGCGGATACGCTCGCGCACAGAATTGAAGACATCTCCTTCAGTTTCCTGGAAGGATATCAGATAATGCGGCCCCAGAATCAAACTGACCTGCTCGGCGGACAGGTGGCCGGTCTTTTCATCAAACTTTAGCATTTTAAAGACAAGATAAATGTAGCTTTCGAAATCCTCTACCTTCGGGCGTTGGCCGGTATTTACAATATCCTCCATGGTCAGCGGGTGAATGCCGAAATGAGTGCCAATTTTTTCGATGACCGCGATTTCATGCAAACCGTCGATGTTGATCCAGGTTACCGGCGGGGTTTCTTTGTGTGAAAATGCTTCTTCAATACGTTGAAATTCCTTTTCCTCCAAACGTTCTTGATCGTAGCGGGTTAGTGTGATCCTGGCCTTGTCTATCTTCTGCTCTCCGACATGCATGAGGGTCCCTGGAGACAGGCCGGCCGTTTTGGATGACTTCTTGATAAATTTAGCAGTTCTTTTGATCTTTTTTTGCATGTTTTTTCATCTCCTTGCCGGTCACGGTTCGTTTTTATTTTTGGTTGACGGATTTTAAGAGCTGCACACACGCTTCCAATGACGCTATCGAAGACATGATGACTTTGCGCTCCACGTTTGCAGACGCCTGCTCAAAAAAATCGGGCGGTGAAATCGTGTAGTTAATCTGAATTTGTTTATGCATATTGTTGATCTGTTTAATCGAGGTTTCCAGGCTTTCAATTCTGACCTCATAAAATTTTTTGCGGTTCTTTTCCTTCATGTCACCAAAAAGAACCAACAAATCACGATTATATTGCAGTATTGAGGTGATGGTTGTGATTGCCAATTGCGAGGAAAGAAAAATATTTTTCTGTTCATTGTAATTTTGATTGGCCCTGGCGGATGCATCCAACTTGTTCTGAATGTCTTCAAGTATGTTAATATACGCAGACAATTTACCAATTGCGGACTCCAGATCAGGCTGAATACCCGGGAATCGAACCGGCTTTTGTTTCGAAAATAATGGGCAGGGGCCCAAAAGGACCGCCAAACAGATCAAAGAAAACAGGATTTTTTTCATTTCTTTCATCCTTATTTTCACCAAAATACATGCTTTTAGCGCTATTGCTCATTAACAATGAGAAATGCGACGTAGCCGAAATAGAGTATCAAAAAAGCGATCCCCTCCCAGCGGTCCAGAGAACGCTTTTTCCCGGTAAACATAAAGAAAAACAGCAACAAACTGGAGAAAATCACAGCTCCGACATCGATATTATTTTTCGTTTGAAACGGCAGCGGCTTAATGCTGGCGCTGATTCCGAGCACGAAAAAGATGTTGAAAATATTTGACCCCACAACATTGCCCACGGCGATTTCCACATTTTTTTTATAGGCCGCCACAGCCGAGGTGGCCAGTTCGGGCAATGATGTTCCCACAGCGACGATGGTTAATCCGATCAACGCTTCGCTCATGCCCAATTTTGTGGCAATAACAATGGCGCCTTCAACGACCCATTTCCCGCCGATGGTTAATCCGACCAACCCCGCAATCATACACAGCAATGACCGCAGCCAGCCATTATGCTTGGCCGGCACATGCTGCTCCATCCCTTCTACCCGCGCTGCGATGGAAAATGTGTAATAGATAAAAATCGTGAAAAAACAGAGAAAGATGAGTCCGTCAATTCTCGTCAGCACAGAACCGCCGGCACCATCGAGGATCTGATCATTGGCGCAAAACAACAGGACAATCGCGGCCAGCAGGCTAAACGGAATTTCTTTCCAGACGGTGCCCTTTGTAACAGCAAGCGGATAAATGGCCGCGGATATGCCCAGGATCAGAAAAACATTGGCGCTGTTGCTTCCCAGCACATTGCCGATGGCAATGTCGCTGTTGCCTCTGAAACTGGCAATGAGGTTGACAAACAATTCCGGGGTCGAGGTACCAAAGGCAACCACCGTCAAGCCGATAGCCAGGTCGGATACATTCAGGCTTCTGGCAACAGAAACAGCGCCGTCAACCAGAAAGTCCGCACCTTTAATTAACAAGACGAAGCCGATGGCAAAGAGAATATAGGTCAACATGGCAAAGCTTAAATTAAAAAAATTGGCTGCAAAATTATGTATGCAAAAGACAGCTGCGCTTTCGGATTTTCGCGACTAAAAGCCGCGATTTTAGGGAACAATACAAACGGCCATGTCTGATGCCCCATCAAGGACCTTTTTGGTGATGCTGCCCATGGAATAATCCGCAACAGCGGAATGCCCTTTTTTGCCAAGTACAATCGTGCCGATCCCGTTTTCCTCAGCTTCCTCTAAAATATCCCGGGCAGCACTGTGGCTGCCATCAACCAGCTTCACTGAAATTTGGTTTTCAGCAAGTCCCGCCTCGATAAGCATTTCACGGGCTTTTTTCATATAAGGGGCTACTAAATCTCCGGCTTTTCGTTGCCAAAATTTTTCAACCCCCGGAAATTCTTGCAGCACTTCTTTGGGAACAAAACGCCTCAGGTCCCGTTTTGAATGAAATACCGTAACGCTTACGTCGCTGCCCGAAAGCATATAACCGGCATGCTCCACAGCCCGTATGGCATTTTCCGAATTGTCAACAGCCAGCAGGATACTCTTGCTTTTCACCCGACCCTTGATCATCCAGACCGGACACACCTTTACAAATTCCAGCACCTTATTGGCAATCTCTCCTGTAAAAAAAGCCTCCAGGCGGCTGCGCCCGCGTGAAGAGATGATGATGGCATCCGCCTTTTTGTGGCTCTCGGCCCAAGCACAGATATCCCGGGCAACGCCAACCTCTATTTTACGAAAAACCGCCTCGACTGTTTTTTGGGTAAATCCGACTTGCATCAAGCGGTCTTTGGCATCTGTCAATATGCGCTCGGCCATCTGGCTGTTTCTTTTCTCAATTTCCCGCAGCTGATCCACTGTTTCCCGGCTTTTTCTACTCTCTTCGACAAGAATCGACGGCAACGCCGGTAAAAGGTATACCAGCGATAATTTTATATTGTGTTTGGGCCCAAAAATACGGTTGATATAATCCAGAGACTTCAACGCATTCTCAGAGCCATCGATCGGTACGACAATCATTTTTTCTGTTTTTTTAATCATTTTTTTTCCTTTTCCTGAAAATGCTGACCTGCAGTTGATGTGGCAGTTCATTTACGATCGCTGCCGCCTGTTCGGAAGTCAGTTGCGCAACCATGTTCGCCGCGCCCAGATCGGATATTTTCGAAATTATGCTGGCGGATTTCTCCGGCCCCAATAATTCAAGGAGATGAATGTGATCGGCTTTATTGAGGCTGGAAATCATGCGGGCCATTTGCTCAGAACTCAGGTATAAGGGGACCAACTGGCTGACTTCGACGAGCTCAATCAAGTCGCCGGTTTGCTGTGAAGTCTTCCGGCGAAGATGAATACGTTTTTTATTTGGAACCCGTAAAAAGCTGTCTGACTTTGCCGGCAATTTGCCTTTCGGTCATTTTATCTGCCGGCTCCACCGTAATTTTTTTTGCTGCGAGTTCCCTGGATTTTTCCATTTCTTTCTTTAGTTCGGTTTTTGCCTCTCCCGGACCCAAAATCAGGATTTTAGCGGCATCTCGAATTCTTCTAATGATTTGCTGATAGTACTGGTGCAACTGTCTGTTTATCCGCTCTTGCTGTTTGCCGTCAACGGAAACCTGCTGGGGCCCATAAGGCGTTTTAGCGGTGCGAGACCCGCCGGATAATCTGACTTTGCGTTCGATGCCGGAATCGATACGCTTGATGTTTTCGCCCTCATCGGTGATGGACACAATAACTGCCTGGCGATGGTCCAGCCAAAGCCCTGCATAATTTCTTTGATAGGCTTTCATTCCTAATCTCCATTTTGTTAAATTTTCAATATAGGACCAAGAGCGTATTTCAATAGGCAATTGACATGCCAGTTTTACTACAGGGCATAAATACGTATCGCAATGAAATCAATAAGCCGTGAAAGTGCTTGAATCTTATAGCAAAACAGGTTCCGCCACCCAGAATCTTAATTGTGGGAAATATTCTTGAAAAAATAACATGGGGTTTAGACCCTTGCCATAACAGAATTGCCGATTCCGATTTTTTCCAATATCTGAATTGCAGGTTCCGATCCTGCGTTTATTAAAAAAACAATTCATATCAATTTCAGTCAGTTAAATAATTGGCACATGGATTGCTATAAATATTGCGTATGGTGCCCCCAAATTTAGCAGCACGGATTTTTTCCCTGTGCTTTGTCTCCATTGTTTTGGGCATATATTTCAAAGCATCAAAAATCGCAACGGCCCTCAATAACGTAAAAAGAAACGTCAAATGTCCTACAAAAATGAACACAAACCGTTGTGCTGTTCCTTTTGCGGAAAGGAACAGTCTGAGGTTAAAAAATTAATTGCCGGTCCGGCTGTTTACATCTGTGACGAATGTGTTCAGCTTTGCCACGAAGTTCTTGAAGAGCAAGAAATCAAAGACCCCAAAAAGCAGTATCAGGAATTTACGCCAAAGCAAATAAAAACCAAACTGGACGCTTACGTCATTGAGCAGGAATCAGCTAAAAAGATTCTTTCCGTAGCCGTCTACAATCACTACAAACGATTGCAAGTCAGGCTAAACAGGTACGAAGTGAAGCTTCAAAAAAGCAATATTCTTTTGATCGGCCCGACCGGCAGCGGCAAAACGCTGATGGCCCAGAGTTTGGCCCGGTTTCTCGAAGTGCCGTTTGCGATTGCCGATGCAACTCCGTTAACGCAAGCCGGCTATGTCGGTGAAGACGTTGAAAATATCATCCTGTATTTGCTGCAAAACGCTGACTACGATATCGACAAGGCCCATCAGGGAATTGTCTACATCGACGAAATCGACAAGATTGCCAGGAAGACGGGCGCTTCCTCAGACAGTCGGGACGTATCGGGCGAAGGGGTCCAGCAGGCGCTTTTGAAGATCCTCGAAGGCACCGTAACCAGTGTGCCGCCCAGAGGCGGCCGCAAACATCCTCAGCAGGACTTTATAAAGATTGATACCAGCAATATCCTGTTTATTTGTGGCGGCACGTTTACCGGACTGGAGAAAATTATTCAAGACCGCATGGGGTCAAAAGTTATGGGGTATGGCGCCAGAATCGTGCATGACAGAGCTGGCGATATCGGCGACATTCTCAAAGAAGTCCAGCCGGAAGACCTTTTGAAATACGGTTTTATTCCGGAGTTTTTGGGTCGCCTGCCGGTGGTTGCACCGCTGCATGATTTAAACGCTGAGGCCTTAATTCGGATATTGAAAGAACCCAGGAACGCGTTGATCAAACAATATCAGAAACTCTTCGAAATGGAAGGGGTGCCCCTAAGATTTACCGACGGCGCGCTGATTGCGATTGCCGAACAGGCCATCAAGCGCAAATCCGGCGCCAGGGGGTTGCGGGCGATTCTGGAGGCATACCTGCTCGATATCATGTTTGAATTACCGTCGATAGAAAATTTACAGAAATGCATAATTACAGAAAACGTGGTTTTGAATGCGGAAAATCCGATATTTTCCTACAAACCCGCAAAAATACATGCATAGAGGAAACGAATAAATCTCTCTGCAAAATCAACTGGAGGAAGGCAAAATGAGCAAAGTTAAAAAAATCATGGTTGCGATGGATTTTTCTGAATTTTCCAATAAAATCACCGATCACGCAGGCCGCCTGGCGGAGGACTTAGGTGCGGAGCTAATTTTTGTCAATGTCATCAATCAGCGTGATATTGACATGGTCAATCAAATCACGCTCCACACTGATAAGATATCGCTGAAAGACTACATCAATGGTCTCGTAGATGATCGCACCGAGCAAATGCAGTGCCTACTGAAAGATACGAACTGCACCCGGATCCCCCATCGGTTTTTGATCAAAAAGGGGGTGCCTTTTGCAGAATTGATCGAAACGGCCAAAGCGGAAAAAGTAGATATGGTGGTAATGGGTACCAGAGGGCGCAGCAATATTGCCGGCATAATGTTCGGTTCTCAGGCTGAAAAGATGTTTCGCCATTGCCCGGTACCGCTGCTCAGTGTTCGTGAAGACGGATGAAAAGATGCTTGGATTGATTGCTGAAGATGATCTGCTCAAAGCTCAATCCTCCAGTGCGACCTCATTGAGTGTATGGGAAATCCATCATCTGCTGATGGAGGTTAAAGTGAAAGCGGTGATGGTAAGGGATCACCCTCAAAGTTAGAAATGTGGGCCGCAAAATTCTAACCGATGCGCTGTCTTTGCTCTATATGTTTTTTAATGCCTTTTTATAAAACTTTTCTACATACTCCTTAACCATTCGCCGGGCCGAAAATTTGGCGGCATTGCTCTTTATAGATTCTTTCATTATTTGTACCCACCCATAAGGTATGCCCTCTTCTGAGACATCGTAATACAGCGGAATAACTTCTTCTTCTAAAATTCGGTATATTTCAGCGGCATCGGCCTGATCTCGATTGCCATCGACTGATGGATAATCGATCGCCCAACCGTTTTTTTTATTGTAGCCTTCCAGCCACCAACCGTCCAAGATGCTCAGTTGCGGCACGCCGTTTAACGCCGCCTTCATGCCGCTGGTTCCGCTGGCCTCCATCGGAGGAATTGGGGTGTTGAGCCACACGTCTACGCCATGAACCAGATACTGGGCCAACTGCTCGCCGTAATCTTCGACAAAGGCGATGCGCCCTCCCGTATTCGGATCGCGGCTGACATTGAAAATACGCTGCAAAATTTGCTTCCCGGGATCGTCGGCCGGATGCGCCTTGCCCGCAAAAATAATTTGAACCGGACGCCAGCGATCGTTCAAAAGCATTTTGAGTCTTTCGAAATCATAAAAAAGCAAATCCGCCCGTTTGTACGTGGCAAAGCGGCGCGCAAAGCCGAGGGTAAGGACTGAAGGATCCAACAGCGCCCCCCCTGCTAGCACAACAGACGGATTGGCCCGGTCCTGGGTCCAGCGCAGTCGGGATCTTTCCCGGATGGCATCAATCAGCTTGATCTTCACCCAGTAATGGGTTTTCCAGAGCTCCTCCTCGGGTATCTTTTCAATCAACTCCCAGATGAAGGGATTGTCGTGATCCTCCATCCAGCCGGGCCCCAGATATTTGTTCAAAAGAAGCTGCATCTTAGGTTCAATCCAGGTCGGAACGTGGACGCCATTGGTCACATGATCGATCGAAATTTGTTCTGCGGGCAAATCCTGCCAAAGGCCTTGCCATTCCTGGCGCGATACTTCGCCATGCTTTTTGCTGACCCCATTGCGATATTTGGAAAGTTTCATAGCCAGCGCTGTCATATTAAAGCCGGCTTCCGGTTTTTCCGGATGAAACCCGAGCTTCAGAAACATATCGTGATCCAATCCCAAAGCCGGCCAGTAGGCGTGAAAATATTTTTCCATCAAATGAAACGGAAATACATCATGGCCGGCAGGCACCGGGGTGTGCGTCGTAAAAATAGAAGTATTTCGCACCCATTCCAAGGCCTCCTGATAATTCATCCCCTGGTTAATCCGGTCCCGGATCTTTTCCAACAGGGCGAATGCGGCATGACCCTCATTCAGATGCAAGACAAAACGTTTAATCCCCAATGTCTCCAGCACTTCGGCACCGCCGATTCCCAGGACGATCTCCTGGCGCAGGCGTTGCTCCAGGTCGCCGGTGTAAAGCCGTGCGGATATGCCGCGATTCCACGGGTCGTTCACTTCGATATCGGTGTCCATGAGATAAAGGGGCACCCGTCCTACTGTCACCTTCCAGACCGCCACATAGATGGCCGGGTCGATCAGAGGAACCCTGACAATCAGCTGGTTTCCATCTGCGCCCAGGACCCTTAAAATGGGTGCTGCATCCCGATCGAGCGTTTCGATGATGTTTTCCTGCCAGCCGTCGTCACGAATCTGCTGATGCAAATACCCTTGCGGATACATAAAGCCTACGGCCACCAGAGGTATGTTCAAGTCACTGCATTCCTTGAGGTGATCTCCGGCTAAAAATCCCAATCCGCCGGCATAAAACGGCAGCGACCGATGCAGTCCGTATTCAGCTGAAAAATAGGCAATCGGGGAATTCCCCGCATCCGGCAGATCCGGCAAAAGCGGACATCCCTTCGTTTCCACATATTTTTTGAACTGAGACATCACCACATCATAATTTCGCAAATAATGCTCGTCGGCAACGGCCCGATCGAAAATTTCCCGGGGCAGCTCTTTGAGCATTTTATCAGGATTGTGCACGCTTTCTTTCCAGGCCTGACGATCCAAGGTCTTGAACAGCATGCGAGCTGCCGGCTGCCAGCCCCACCAGAGATTTTCTGCCAGCTCACCTAAACCGGCAATACGCCCCGGCAAGTTGGCAAACTCGTTCAGAAAATCGTTCATCTGCGGTATTCCTTTCTGTTCAATTCGTGTTCATCGTGCAGGTATTTGATGTTGGATTGGGTTTTTCAAAAACGACCAAGATTATTTAGGTTGACACCCGAAAGCTGGATAAGGGCCTGAATTAAAAAATCTTCACTTGAAGGCTTCAAAAATGCTGCTGAAGCCAGCAGGATCGAGCTTCTGTCTTATCAGGCTTTTCCCGCTAATTGCGGATTGCTGACCATCCAGCGTCGGCCGCTGTTTGCGGTAAATGATTCCAATCGGAATTCGATCCCCCCACTCCTGAGCTTTGGCGAATGCCGTCATGGCATCCGATGGATCGAAATTGGTATCATCATCGACAGGGTGGATCCGCTCGGCATACCATTTGAACGTATTGACCCGGTTAAATGAAACACAGGGCTGCAGAATGTCAATAAATGCGAAACCGCGGTGCATTATTGCCGCGCTTATCAGTCTGGTAAGGTGTTCAACCTCTCCGGCGAATCCTCGGGCCACGAAGCTGCAATCCGAAGCAATTGCAAGCAGCAACGGATTCAGCGGCGGGCTGGTTGAACCTGTCGGGGAGGTTTTGGTGACAAAACCCAATCCACTGGTCGGTGAAGTTTGGCCTTTGGTGAGGCCGTAAACCTGATTGTTATGTACCAGGTAGGTAATATCGATGTTTCGTCGCATGGCATGCAGAAAATGGTTGCCGCCCTCCGCATAGCCGTCACCGTCGCCGCCTTCGGCCAACACCGTCAGCTCATGGTTGGCCAGCTTAATTCCGGTGGCCACCGGCAGTGTTCTGCCGTGCAGACCGTTGAACGCGTTGCATCGAAGATAATGCGGCGTTTTCGGGGCCTGCCCGATCCCGGATACGATGGCAATCTCATGGGGCCCTTTACCCAATTCAACGAATGCCTGCTTGAGGGCTTTGAGAATCGAAAAATTTCCGCAGCCGGGACACCAGGCAATCGGATCATCGCTTTCAAAATCTTGCGCAGAAACCATTTTATTCTCCTTCATATCTGTTCTTTAACCCGCATGACGATTTCCCGGGGCGCAAACGGCCTCCCATCGAATTTTAATATTTTGTGAAAAACCGGCCGCCCTGCTTCAGCAGTGAAGAAATTTGCAAATTGCCCGGTAAAATTACTTTCAACAGCGAATATTTTTGCCTTTTTCTTTATCTTCGTTAAAAATGGGACTGCGCTGAATGGAAAAAGCTCACTGAAATGGATCATTTGGGCGGCGATGCCCTCATGATTCAATATATTCACTGCTTCTTTCATCGCGCCATAAATTGATCCCCATCCCAGAAGCACGATATCCGCTTTCTTTGATGGAAAAATTTGGGGCGACGCCATCTGGCTGCGTATCCCCTCCAGTTTCCGCATCCGTTTGCGGACCATCCGGGTTCGTATCTGGGCACTTTCCGTGATATGTCCCGCTTCCGTGTGCTCATCACTGTCGGCATACAAAACGGCCTTAGACCGACCCGGTAAAATTCTGGGCGAAACGCCAGTCTCCTGCCAGGCGTACCGTTTGTAATCTTTCACTGAAGATATCTGATGGTCTAAATGAATGTTGCCGCGATCAATGAATATTTGATCCAGATCTAAATGGTCTAACGTATAATAGGAATCATTGAGATGCTGGTCTCCTAAAACAATTACCGGCGTCTGATAGCTTTCGGCCAGATTGAAGGCTTTGGCCATCAAATAAAAGGCCTGCTCCGCATGGCCCGGAGCCAGAACTGCCCGGGGAAACTCTCCGTGAGAAGCATGGATGACAAATTGTAAATCGCCCTGTTCGGTTCTGGTGGGCAGCCCGGTGGCGGGGCCCGGACGCTGGGCAACCACAACGATAATCGGCGTCTCGGTCATTCCGGCCAAACCCAGTCCTTCAACCATCAGGCTGAAACCGCCACCGGAAGTGGCCGTCATGGCCCGAACACCGGCAAACGCTGCTCCGATAACCATATTAATGGCGGCAATTTCATCTTCGGCCTGTTCGAGGATAATCTTATATTGATTTGCCACCGAGGCAATAAATTCCATAATCGGTGTGGCGGGCGACATCGGGTAGGCTGAAAAGAATTTCAATCCGCAACAAACAGCGCCCAGCGCCATGGCTTGACTGCCGTTGAGAAGCATTTTTCGTCTCGAAAATGACCCTGTCGGTATTTGATCAGTTGAAACCCCTTTAAAATTTTCGTTGACATAACGGTAACCGCTTGAAGCGCTGTTTTGATTATTTTCGACGATCTTGTCACCCTTGGATGCAAATTCTTCTTTGAGACGATCCAGCAAGGGCTGCAATTCAAACCCCATCAGCGCAAATGCCGCGCCGGTGGCCACCGAATTCACCATAATCTTTTTTTTGCCGACCTGCTCGGCAATTTGCTCAAGCGGAATTGAGAAATGCTGGGGGTTGTCGGATCGAAAATCTGATTTCTCTCCATCATAGATCATAATCCCGTTTTCGGCCAGATTCGGCAGATCGGAATCCACGGCATTTCCGTCCAGACAAATCAAGTAGTCCACTTTGTCGTCAATCGCATAAACCGGCTGGTCTTTGACCCTAATCTGATCAAAGTTATGCCCACCCCGAATGCGGGATTCGGCATCCTGATTGATGAAAACGTAGTAGCCATGACGGATGAAGATCTTTCCCATGATGGCGCTGATTGACTGGATTCCCTGACCTGCCTGACCCGCAATGCGAATCGAAACATCCACAGCCATGGCTTTCCTCCAAAGGATTGCTTAATCGAATTTTAAATGCAAATTTTGCGACAAACGGCCTCAACTTTGAAGCATACTCCGTGCACCGGCGACGACGCACTTTCGGGAATTACACATGTCTAGTTTGTTTTTAGCGGCGCCGGATTCTCAGAAGTGTAAGCCTCAATGAAGACATCCACCAGGCTTTTAATATCGTCCTTCATAAGCGCCAGGCGTCGCATTCCCACCGATTCAGCCTGCCAGGTAATCGAAAAAGCCTCTGCAGACGGATCCCGCTTCAAAGAAACCAGCTGGCGGAGGTTGAGCCGGATGGCATAAATATATTTTTTTTTCACATCGACTTTTTCGATGATGTCTCCACTTTTGTCATCGGTTGGAAATTTTTTTTTAGCAGGCTCCGGGTCCGAAAATTTCAACCTTATGTTCAAAATGCCCACAAATTCGGATCGACTCGAGGCTTCTTCAGATACAACCTGAATGCCGGCCTTTTGCAGTTGATGCTCAATGGATGACTGCAGAATGCTTTCAGACAACCCCACCTTTGCGAGTTCAGTTTGCCACTCCGTCTCGAATGTATGAACTTTTACGACCACTGACTGAATACCCTGCAACGTTTTGCGATCCCTGGCCTTGTCGTCTGCACGGCACACATCAGTCTGTGTTATTGTTATCAATGCCATAATGATAATAATTGAAGAAAACCATCTTCGCTGAATATCCATATTTCCTTCTCCTTAATCTGAAATCAAAACGTCATGGCCCCTTCACACAAAATATCGTCTAATTTGAATCCCCTTTTCAGGCGCTTTTAATTTTTCGGCTTTTCCATGTCAGCTTTACTCCGTTTCGGCAGCGAGAGCAGCCAGCCACCAATCAAACCGATCACCAGGGTACCAAATAACATTAATGCCCGTGACATCGAAACGGTCCAGAAAAGAAACCGGACTTCAACGACCTGGGTGTTTTGCAGCACAAAGATGACAACCAGGCCAATCAGACAGATAAAAATAATATTTCGAAGCATCAAGTCCTCCTAAAAAGATATTTTAAAAAATTATATGCTAACGTGTTTTCTAGAAAAAGCGGTTCGTTCTTCAATGTTTGGTAAGTCCCGTTGACGCCGTTCAACACGGAGCAAATTCGACAACAAGCCGGATCGATTGGCGATCGGGTTGTTCAGGTCGGGGCGAGCGTTCATCTCCAGAATCAACGGTCCTTTACTTTTGTCCAGTACGAGATCGACGCCAATATACCCCAGTCCGGTAAGTTCATTACATTGCGCTGCGATCTTTAGCAATTTTTCCCGGTATGGAATTTTTACCAGCGCGGCTGATTGCCGATGCGTTTGCCCATAACCTCCAGGGTTTCGGTCACCACCACGAAAGCATTCGGATCGATTTTGCGAACCAATACCTTGAATCGCGACAGCTCGGTAAGCGTGATGACGGAATAAAGTATGTGCAATCGCTGCCCGGAGTATCCGCCTTCACCCTGCACAATCGTTACGCCCCTTTGCAATTGCTCCATGATTTGCCGTGAAATATCCTTCCAGCGGGAAGAAATAATCATTATGGCCTTGCGCTGGCTGAGCCCGATGACAACCAGGTTAACGAAGTATGCGTTGATAAAGAAATAAATCAATGTGTACAACACGCGCTCCATCGGCAGACGGAACAGCGCAATGAATAGCAATATGGCGTGGAATGTCATCACCGTGGTTCCCGGTCGAACGGAGAATCGTTTAAATAAAATGATAGAAAGAATGTCCAGTCCACCGGCGGAACCTAGCGATCTCAAAATAATACCCGACCCAAGTCCCGTGATAACTCCGGCTGCCAGCGCATTGAGAATCATGTCTTCAACAGAGAACACCGGAGACGGCCAAAATATCACTGCCGAGAAAATAATCATCCCCGCCAGGCTGTACCAGAAAAAGCGCCTGCCAACGAACATCCAGCCGATGACAAACAGGGGTATATTCAGCAGGAAATAGATAAATCCGATCGGCAGGGACGGAAAGACATAATGGCCGAGGAGAGCCAGTCCGGTTACACCACCGGCTAGAAATTCTTTGGGAACCAGAATCCCTTTAATGGCAATTGCGCAAAGAACGCTGCCCGCGAAAATCAGCAACAGGTTCCATAATATGGTTAATATCTTTTTTAATGTAAATTTCTTGGGTAACATTTTTCTTATCACTTTAATTCAAATCCCAGACCGGGTTCTGGTGTTGGGAAAAGTATTCCCTTTTTTAAAATAACAGCTCCCCGGGCAGGATCATCCAATAGATCCAGATGGCCGTCCAAATCCGCATAAACCACATTGGGCCGCGCCAGTGCAAAGTGCAGACCGGCCGCGATGCCCAACGCCGATTCGTCCATGCACCCAACCATCACCTCGAGGCTGGCAGCGCGGGCAACCGCATTTATCCTCAAGGCCTCGGTGATACCGCCGACCTTCATCAATTTGATGTTGACCATGTCCACCAGTTCCTTGCGGGCCAGTCGAAAAACATCTCGCAGATTCATGATACTCTCATCAGCCATCACCGGTATCGGAACGACATTGGTAATTTTGCCCAGAAGGTCAAAATCCGCCCTGTTTGTCGGCTGTTCGATCAATTCGAGTCCGGCCGAACGCGTTGCGCTAACAAAGCGCAGTGCCTCTTCCTCTGTATATCCCTGGTTGGCATCAAAGCGCAGCTCGATCTTATTGCCCACTTTTTCACGCAGCTTTAAGACCTTCTCTATGTCCTCCTCAACATTTCGCCCGCCTTTGATTTTCAGGGATCTGAATCCTTGCTTGATCCATTCTCTGGCTCTGGCAATCGTTTCAGATAGAGGGTTTATGCCGATAGTGACACTGGTCTTTATGCGCGTGCGAAAGCCTCCCAGCAGCTTGTAAATCGGCAGTCCGCAGACTTTGCCCAGGATATCATGCAGCGCCATATCCACCATGGCCACTGCAGATGGATTTGCGGCTAATATCGAAGATAGCTTTTCGGTAATCAGAGCAAGCCGTAGGGGATCCGACTGGTTCAATACCGGTTTAATTAAATCTTTGCAAACTTTTATGACGGTCTCGGGGGTTTCACCGGTAACCTGTTTGTCCGGTGCGGCACAGCCATATCCATTGATGCCGGTATTGGTTTCGAGGCGCAAAAAAATGTTGGTGGTCGAATCCACCCGTTCATAGGCGATGGTATAGGGTTCGGCCAATCGCATTTCAACCGGCCAGATTTCCAGTTGGGTAATTTTCATGATCAGTAATTGCGATGATGGATCTCTTCAAGGGTCAGGCGTTTTAAATCCTCAATCAGGGACACCAGGTGAGCAATCATTATTTCCCATATCCTTTCCCCTTTAGCGGCACTGGCTTTGGTCGGGTCACCCATCACACCACTGGGCGAAATTTTTCGGGTGTAAGCATACCACAAAACGCCGCGTTTGGAAGTAAAGTCCAGATATTTGTTGGAGAATTTCGGAATATGTTTTTTGACCTGATCCATCTTAACCAGCTGGGGGCGCACCGCCAGGCCGGTGCTGGTTTCGATTTCACCGGCATGCACATCGTTGGGTGTTTCTATAATTTTGTAGATGTCCACATCACTGGTCTCCCCGGTGTCGACACAGACAAAAATGCGGGCATCGCGATTGATCATCTGGGCGGCATAATTCAGCGTCGGGCTGTTGCCGCCATGGCCGTTGATAATCACCAGCTTCCGGATGCCGTTGCGCGAAACGCTCATCCCGATTTCATAAATCATTTTGGCAAGCGTATCATTGGATATGCCGACCGTTCCCGTAAAATCAGCGTGGTGATAGGACACCCCATAAGCGATCGGGGGCAGCACCAGCGGCTTAGGGTCGCTGCAGGCCTCCGCTACTCTGCGCGCCAGATAATCGGCATCAAATGCATCGGTGTCCAGCGGCAGATGCGGCCCATGCTGCTCGACCGCACCCACCGGCAACAGGGCGACATCCATTTTTTTGATTCGCGTCCTGGCCTGTCGCCAGGTTAGCTCACCCCACAGGTAACCGGCGGCACTGGATGGTTTCAGGGTGTTCTTGGCCTCGTTTCCCGATGAGAGAGGATCGAATTCAAAAGGAAAGGTCGCATCAATAGCCGGATCCTCGAGCACATTCACTTTTTCCCAGCTGCGCCCGCTGCGCAGCACCGCTCCGGCGGCATGCTTGAGAAAAATTCGAAAAAGCGGCTTACGAAGATCGGTGGGTATCGAATTGATGGGAGAAGATTTCGAATCGAATCGTAACTTTAAGATTTCCGGATGTTCCTGGATGGCCTTCGGGAGCAGTTCTTTTGAATCGATTAACCCTTTTTGCGCCAAAAGGAAAAACAGATGCCGCGCGCCGGCAGCCTCCTGGGAAACGCGCTTATGCGGTAATTTTTCAAGACAATCCTGTATCCGAGAAGGAGAATAGCCACATTGAACCGGGTCGGCGCCGATGGCTTTTAACATGGCGACAATGCGGCGGCACTTTTCACACCGGCCGCAGGGATAAACCCGCTCACCCTCCTTATGGGTTGCGTGACAGGAGGTCTGCTGGCCTTGAAGATCCGGATAGCGCTCAACCAGTATTTTTTCAATCAGAAGCTCGGATAACGGTCTCAGGACTGAAAACTGACTGATATTCCAACCCTTGCGCATAAAATACCTCGAAAGCGCATGATCAAAGTAAATGCTTTGATCATAGAGCCCGTCGTAATGCGGGATGCCGTGGGTTGTCTTGCGCACCGTTGTGTCATATTCATCACCGATCAGCAAACGGCCGATACCGCGTTTGCGAAGCAGCGGTAAAACGCCGAATAGAAAAACCGCCACGGTCCACAGCCGTATCGGATACTCATCGGAGCGGATATGGGCAAAATCCTTGCGGATAAACGGCATGCGCTGAAGCATCCAGGCAAACAGCCGATCGGAATTGACCCACACCCTGGCCGTGTTGGGAATGTTATCTTTAAAGTACCGGTAGGCGTTCAGAGCTGTAAACCAGTGCCGCCCCGACTCGTTTACAAAAATCGGGTGGACTTCGCGACCGATTTCATTGACCAACCCGTAGCTCAAGAGGCTGTCTTTGCCGCCGCTGGACAGGATACAATGTCGATGTTTGTCTGAAGACCACAGCTGCCACTTTGATTTGGATTTCAGCGCCGGGCTTTCCGGAAATTCCAGGGTGGCGCGCAGATATGTTTGCTTTTTCACCGCGGGCAACCCCGTGATCGCATCGGTCAGAAAGGGGTTGGGCTCGATAAATTTTTTAACGTAAATTTCCCGGGCCGTGTTTTCGGCCATATCCTGGATGAAACGCCGATCGAGCTCGTCGAAGGTCCCGTGGAAAACAATGGATCGACAAAACAACCCATAATTGAGGGCCACCTGGGCGGCAATCATATCCGCTAAATTTCGCGATTCCGGCTCCGAAGGCTCAAAGACGGTCTCCTCATAGCTGTAAAT
>Ga0224513_10000153_pt1 | contig 23843 bp, 18 predicted proteins | sample SF_May12_sed_USG_5_FD_169109 | JGI IMG/M metagenome (GOLD analysis project Ga0224513, IMG submission 169109) | Sediment microbial communities from San Francisco Bay, California, United States - SF_May12_sed_USGS_21 | ecosystem: Environmental > Aquatic > Marine > Sediment | place: USA... | reverse complement strand
GGCCAAAATATGAATCATCAAGGATAAGATCGTTAATAATGCTGTATTTGCCACTTAGCCCCATGGAAAGGTGATGGATCATTTCTGCAACAGTTTCTGAGATGAGAAGCGGATCGCCATAGCCCTTTATTTTGAGATTTGAATGACGGTCCATGTAAAATTCTGTGAAAAACTTATAATCAGGGCCAAGATAATGAATGGCCACAAGCGCGGTGAATATCTTAAGTGTCGATGCAGGAATAAGCTGAATATCCACATTTTTTGAAAAAACAATATGGCCTTTTGGATCGGCGACCAAGACGGCGTCCCGGTCGCCGATAAGATGCTCTAAAACATCCAAATTTCCACAATAAAGAGTTGTTGTTTTAACAAAAAGTAGAAGAAAGAGAAGAAGGCCGGAGGAGAATTTAAAGGCTAATTTTAGCATTCATAAAACCTAATATAGACAAGCCTGAACCAAAAATATTTGCCACAAAAAAACACAAAATTTAAAACAAAGTGCATCGTTTGTTCCGAATCGTCGGAATCCGAGTTTATTGATTATTTGCTTTCCAGGATAAGGGTCACCGGACCATCGTTGATTAAAGATACTTCCATCATGGTCTGAAAGCGACCGGTTTTTACAGTAACACCTTTCTGACGGACACATTCGACAAATTGCTGGTACAGTTCATTGGCCAGTTCAGGAGGTGCAGCATTCACAAATGATGGGCGCCGTCCTTTTTTACAATTTCCCAGCAATGTGAACTGTGATACGACCAGCATTTCACCACCCATGTCAAATAAAGAGCGGTTCAACTTATGATTTCCATCTTCAAAAATTCTTAAGTTAACAATCTTGTCTGCTAGGTATTTGGCATCATCGGTTTTATCCGATGTTGCGACCCCTAAAAGCACTAAAAGCCCCTTACCGATTTTACCTACCAATTCATCCTCTACGGTAACAGAACTTGATTTTACCCTTTGTATCACTGCACGCATAATTTAACGTTTCGGAAAATCAATAAATTTATGAAATAAAAAGTTTATTAATGGCAATTTGTTTAAGACCTCAGATTTGAGTATTGATTTAATTGGCAATATTATTATGTAGTTTCCAAATAATTTTTTGGTTCAAAATTAAGTGACGAGTACAATCCTCAAATCCATGACATTGGTATTGGTTGGACCGGTTATGAATAGGTCTCCAAGTTTTTGAAAAAAATGATATGAGTCATTGTTCGCCAGAAAACGATACGGATCCAATCCAATTTCTTCGGCACGTTTAAGCGTAAAGGTATCTGAAAAAGCCCCGGCTGCATCCGTCGGGCCATCAGTACCATCAGTACCGCCGCTCAGCATAACGATATTTTTTTTGCCGGAAATATCTATTGATGCAGATAGCGCAAACTCCTGATTCCGTCCTCCGAGACCATTACCTGTAATGGTTACCGTGGTTTCACCCCCAGAAAGGATGCAGGCCGGTAAGGGGAGAGGATTGCCGGTTTTAACAATCTCTCTGGCGATGGCTCCATGGACTTGAGCGATAAATCGGGTTTCTCCCTCGATCATTGAAGATAGTAGAAGAACATTATACCCTAAGTTTTTGGCTTTTTCTTTGGCGGACATTAAGGATTCAACGTTACTTCCGATAATCAAATTATAAGTTCTATCAAAAACAGGATCATGCGGTTTAGGCGTTTCATCAATTTCACCTAAAATCCCAGATTCAATATGATTCAAAATATTTTTGGGTATTTTATCGATAATGTTGTACCTGTGGAAAATGTTCTTGCAATCGTAAAAAGAGCTTGAATCCGGTACTGTGGGGCCGGATGCGATAACGTCGAGATCATCCCCCACAACATCCGAGAGTATAAGGGTAACAAGTGTGGCAGGATACACCGCCTGTGCAAGTCTACCCCCCTTTATTTTTGAAATGTGCTTTCTTATCGTATTTATTTCATGAATGGTAGCGCCACAGGAAAGGAGTATTTTGATGGTATCCTGTTTGTCTTCGAGGGTAAGGCCGTCATAGGGGAAAGGCATCAATGCGGATCCTCCTCCTGAAATTAGGCATAATATAAGATCATCCTTTTCTAAATTTTTCGCAAGATTAAGGATGGCAGATGATCCGCGTATTCCATTTTCGTCAGGTATAGGATGGCCTGCTTCTATGAGATTGATATGCTTTAAATCAGCCACATGATCGAATTTTACAGTAATAATGCCGCCTGTAATTTTTTCATCAATCATATCTTCTATTGCTGCAGCCATTGGTGCTGTGGCTTTTCCTGCACCTAATACATACAGATTTTTATATCGAGCGAGATGATATGAACGATGACCAATAAAAAGAGTTTTACCATCAAATTTACAGTGTTGCTTGATAGCGGCACCGGGTTGAACCGCTTTTATGGCCGCATAAAAAATTTCGACAGCATTTCTTCTCATCGTTGAAATTGTTTTTGATTCCGAATTCATAAGAGACCTGTATAAAAAACCTGAATCTTGTAGAGATAATTTTAAAGGATTCGATTTAATAAATTGCTATGAAATTATTATGTTGAACGGTTTCAGCTGTCAAATAAAAAATGTTTGGTCCAGCGTTCTTGACAAGAATCGAAGATAAACGTATCCTTTAAGGAGTTTTCACTCATTCAAGGATCGGAACAATTGATCACGGAGTAAAAAGCGGGATAAAAAATGGAAAACAATTCCCCAGATTCTTTGAAAGGGCAGTTGCTAATGGCAATGCCCTTATTGGTTGATCATAATTTTTATCAAACTGTTACGTGTATTTGCGAGTATACTCCAGCAGGAACTGTGGGAATTGTTATCAACAGGGTCCATCCTTCTCTGACGGTGAAAGACATTTTTAACGAGCTCAATATAGAGTCTATCCCCGATGTTGAATCCACTCCAATCCACATCGGCGGCCCGGTTCATGTGGTTGAAATCTTTATTCTTCATGGCCCTCCATTCGGCTGGGAAGGGTCTCTTATGGTTACACCTTCACTTGCCTTAAGCAATACCAGAGACATTTTAGAATCTGTTGCTATGGGCAGGGGGCCGAGGTCATATATAGTTGCTCTTGGATGTGCTGGCTGGGGACCGGGACAACTAGAATCAGAAATCAAGGCAAATGCATGGCTGAACTCTCCTATTGATGAAGATATTATTTTTGATATGCCGATCGAGGAAAGATGGGAAGCATCTTTAAAAAAAATAGGTGTAGATCCGGCTTTAATTTTGAATACCTCCGGGCATGCATAAATGGTTTGCCATTTTCCTTTATGGCGCCTTACTTGTAATTCTATATAAATTTATCGAAAAAGCTTTTCTCACCCCCCCCTTCATCGCCACTAAGACTTTAAGATACCAAGAAAAATACTTTTGTAGATGAGACCTTTGAAAAATGTTCATTTTTGTCAGGTTCAAGAAAGACGAAAATTTTAACCATCCCGATGAAAAATCCATCGGGGCAGATATCCATACATTGAGTATTTCGAAGATTAACCCGCCAAAGTTCGGCGGCGGGTTAAAATTTGAGCCTGACCCCAGAGAAATAGGGTGCGCCCCGATGAAATAGGCTTTGTCCCAGAGGAATAGGCTACGCATTCCACAGGATAAACATTTCATTGGGCAGGCATTTCACAGGGCAGGCGTAGAAATTGGGCAAAAAGGGAGGTTTTGCAAAGGTCTCAGATAAATTTTTTTGTAACTTCATGCCCTTATTCGAATTATGGTGATGTCGTTTCGAGACTTTAAATTTTGCGTCCGGAATTTATAATCTTCTAAGAGACCCTAGAACTCAGAATTGTTATAACATCAAACCATTAGAGAGCACGGTGTTGTATTTCGTCGTGGAACGGCTTTATTTCGATTTCGCTTTGGATGCTTTGGATTTTGGCTTCTTTTTTTTGAGACAAACTTTATCTTTTTTTACAAATGCGCAGAGCTTGGGATTGTAATATTCTTTGCAATTTAATGGATTATACAGTGGACATTCAGGATGTTTTTCCGACATGGATCAAATTTTCCTTCATTGTTTAGTAGTCTATCTAAAAAATATTTTGCTGTTTATAACATAAAACCTCATATGTTACAAGGTATTATAAAGATAAAACACTAAAACAAAAAATCTTATGACATTATTAAGAAATTAATGACATCAATTCAGCCATATGTTTCTGAATTTGAATACAGAAGGAGGTAGCCTAAACAATAGCATTGAGGAAAGGAAATCGCTTTGACAATTCACTTCATACGTTGTAATAAACTGCTTGAATATCCGTTGATTTTCGCTCTTATTTATGATTTTTGACACGCATCAAACCTTGTTTGCCTCTTTGCCTAAGGTGGATCAGGGTGATGTTGCGATTATCTATATCATTGCTTATTTCTAAATGATGTCGACGGTTTTGGTTGTTTTTGTTATCATGGATGGACACTAACTAAGATTTGATTTTTGGATTGAAATGAATACTTATAGCTCGATTAAATGGGATCTACTTAAAATCAGTGAGGATATTACAAGTCTTTTTTCCAATGCCAAGTCGATACCCGGCATGTCGGACAATTCCTTTACCGTCTGGGAGAAAACAAATGCGGGTATCAAAAAACAATTGTCGGAAGAGATCATTCGTGTCGCCGTTGTGGGGGCTATTAAATCCGGTAAGAGCACATTCATCAACTCGCTTTTTAAAGGCGAATATTTAAAACGGGGAGCCGGAGTTGTTACTTCTATCGTCACTCGAGTTCGCTGTGGAGAAAAACTTGTAGCAAAACTGTTGTTTAAATCCTGGGATGAAATTAATGAGGATATGGATCAGGCACTGGCTCTCTTTCCGTCATTGGACTGGCGGACTGAAAATGAAAAGTTTGATATACGGGATAAAAAAGAGAGAATGGATCTTCACAAAGCGCTGGCCTCTCTGGGGCCGGAACATCTTATCGCCAACGGCACCCGTAATGTTAACAGTGTCCTTTTAGCATCATACCTTAAAGGCTTTGAAAAAGTAAAGGATCTGATTGCCTTAGAAGTTAATGTAAGGCAGTTTGAAGATAATTTGTTTAGAGATCATTGGAACTTTATCAGTGATGGGGCTATGGCGGTTTATTTGAAGGATGTTCATCTTGAAATTGATTCCGGCGGCATTGAAGGTAATATCGAAATTGCAGATTGCCAAGGGAGTGATTCCCCCAATCCCCTCCACCTGGCCATGATTCAAGATTATCTTCTGTTAACGAATCTTATCATCTATGTGATCAGCAGTAGAACTGGGCTTAGAGAGGCGGATATAAAATTTTTATCATTGATAAAAAAAATGGGGATTTTGGATAACATTCTCTTTATTGTCAACTGTGATTTTAGTGAACATAACTCGCTATATGACCTTAACGCCTTGATTGACAAAGTAAAAGAAGAGCTTATGATGATAACGCCTTCCCCCGAAATTTATTCTCTGTCAGCACTTTTCAATCTGTTCAAAGCCCACAATTTAACCCTGTTACAAAAAGATCGGCCGAGACTGGCGCAATGGGAAGGGGAGAAAGAACTTTCTGCCTTTTCAGACTCCGAAACAGCGCGTTTTGAAGCATCCTTTTACAATAAGCTGACCCGTGGAAGTTATGCGCTCTTGTTAAAAAACCATATAGAGCGCCTTCATATAATTTCATCCGGCGTAGAACATTGGATCTCTTTCAATCAGAATATTCTAACAAGGAATACCGATAGTGCCAATGAAATCGTTGAAAATGTAAAAAAGCATCAGATTAGGATAAATCAGATTAAATCGGTGATAAAAAGTACCCTCGATGGTTCGATTCAACAGATCAAAGGTGAACTAAAACTAGAAATCGATCGTTATTTTGATATCCGATCAGGAAATGTAATACGTGATATCGCGGAGTTTATTAAAAGTTATTCCATTCCGTACCAACAATATGAAGATGATATTAAGACTTCGGGTTTTTCAAACACGCTTTATATGATATTTCAGGAGTTCAAACAGGCCTTCGACACGTTTATGGCTGAAACCATAAACCCTGAAGTCATCCGTTTTGTCAGAAAACAGGAAGCACGTATTCACGAATATCTCGAGTCGATCGCAGGCCCATTCGATGTCATGGTGCAAGATTCTATTGATACATATAACGGTATGATGGGTAAGTTGGGAATAAACCGATCTAACGAGAACATAAAAAAGATCGATCTGCCGGATATCGGTACGATAAAATCTATAACAGGATTAACGCTTCCCTCTGTGGCTGCATACATGCGGTATACAGCGAAGATGAAGACGGAAGCAACAATGCGTCTTGGTCTTTATAAGGTGGTTAACATCTTTAAACGGTTATTAAAAAAACCGATTCAAGAGAAAAACGAAGGAGAGATGCTTGCATTGAGAGATGGTGTTTTGCGCGTGAAATCTGAAATGGAGAAGTCGGTGATCTCTCATTTTAAGGATTATCAGGAAAATATAAAATTTCAATATATATACAAGCTTGTTGAAGCCGAATCAAACAGTCTGTACGAAACGCTTCTTGATCGCTTTCAGGTTTATGGGGCAGATCTTTCGAGTATCGTTGACCTGATAAACAACAAGATGATTGACAAAGAGCAGACGTCTGAGATGATGAAAATCATGGCCTTTAATTGTAGTGAAATGGGTAAAAAAATAAATGGTCTTAGAGAAAAGATTGAGACTATCGATTCCGTCGATAAGCATAGTGCTATTCAGAAAATACCTGGCGATGATCCTTCACCGATATTAACAGATAAAGACACCGTCTAAGATGAACTTCCAAATAAATAGGACGCGAAACCTGAGCAACCGACAACCAATGACAAGTGAGGACCAAGGAGGTGTTAACTATGAGTGATCGCCGGACCAGAATTATTGCTGTGGCAAATGAAAAAGGCGGTGTCGGTAAAACAGTAACGGTGTTAAACCTTGCAGCGGCTTTGTGTAAGGAGGAAAAAACGGTTTTGGTTGTGGACATGGACCCACAATTTAATGCGACAAAAGGGCTTGGTGTCGATGTTGATGAAAAGATGCTGACCGTATACGATCTCATAATGGACAGCAAATCTATTAAAGCACCCGAGGTAATCATGCCCACAAAATGGGAAGGGCTTGATCTTATACCATCCCATGTAGATCTTTCCGGTGCAGAAATCGAACTTGTTGATAAAGTTGGACGTGAAAACAGACTCAAGGAGGCCCTTGAGGGTATTGCCGGGAAATATGATTTCATATTCCTTGATACCCCCCCCAGTCTTTCATTGTTAACTGTCAATGTGCTGGCATATGCAAAAGAGGTTGTTGTTCCATGCCAGACACATCCGTATGCTTATGCTGCACTGGACGAACTCTTTGACACCATTTTTGCCATACAGGAAAATATCAATACAGACCTAAATGTGACCGGTATTGTGGCGACACTATTTGATACGCGAACCCGGATCAGCCATAATATCTTGGAAAAATTGAGAAGTGATGATAGATATGCTGATATGCTTTTTAACACGGTGATAAGAGCTAATACGACCATTGCCGAAAGTGCCGGTGTTGGAAAACCTGTGGTTTTCTTTAGGCAAAGCAGCTACGGTTCGTCAGACTACACCAGTCTTGCCAAGGAATTGCTGTCTCATAATAAGGTTACATATTAATACAACAAAAAAGCAAGTTAGTTTTGGCCCAGTTTCAAAAGATTCTCTCTTGCAAACTCTATTGAAGGATCCATGGCCAGTGACATTTCATAATATTGTATGGCCTTTTCTTTTTCCCCCATATCCCTGTAATTTGAAGCAATATTGGCATAATCGATGGCAGAACCCGGGTTGAGCCGCAATACTTTTTTGAAACACTTTATGGCCTGCTCGTGCTCCTTGAGCTTAAAATGGCTGAAGCCCATTGAGTTGTAAATATCCGTTCTTTCGTTATCATACATTACAGCCTTTTTTAAGACATCAAGCGCTTTCATATATTCACCCATCTCGTTGAAGGAGACGCCCATGTATGAATAGATGCTGGGAACATCCTGTTCTGAAGGATCAAGTTCGAGAGACTGTGTAAAATATTCTATCGCTGTTACTGGATCATTGAGGGCGAGGTGGCATGATCCGAGATAAAATTTAATATAATATTTTGTCGGCAGCAGGCGTTCGATTTTTTTAAGTTCTTTAATGGCAACATGAGGCGTTTGATTTTCGGTTATAATTTTAGCTGAAAACATTCCCACACTGGTTCCAAGAGATCTTTCCCTGAAATGGGCGCCAGGTATGATGGTATAAAAAGCCGGTATATCAAGCAGGGGATGCATGGTATCTACCACAATCACTTCCATACCCTTTTTAGCCAAAGCAGATATACAGTTTTCAACTTCAATTTTAATATTTTCGTTTGAAAGTTCGGGAAGCGTTTGAATATCAATTTTTTCTCCGGGGTTGATGATGAATTCGGCGTCTTCGATTCTCGTCAATTTGGGAAGACCACTGGCCACATACTTGGAAGCAGTATCAAAATCTCCGGCAAGCTGAGCCACCTCCGTAAGTGCTCGACTTAACGCCTTTTCCGGATCAGGTGTTGTTCCGGCTGTCCAGACAATCTCACTTCTTTCCGGAAACGTCGAGGGATCATATGCCAGCACACCGACACTGGGTATTCCTATATCCAGTGAAAAATCTGAAATGAATATGCTAATTCCGGCTTTCCTGTATTTTTCTATCATTTCCTTAACCAATGGATCGGTTACTGAATTTGCGCGAATTGCAGGTACTTTTAAGTGGTTTTGACTGATTATCGAAGATACATGTCGCTCAATAATTTCACAGATGCCTTGGCTTAGGGCTTCTTCCACACAATTGCCGGCAGATGGGCCGTTGAATTCATTAATCATATAGAACCAATTAAAAGGAATAAGAATTTCTTGATTTCGGGTTAAATTAAAAGCCTTTGTCCACTTTAGCGGCAGGTCTTCAAATATTTTTCTTGAGATGTCTATATCTTCTGAATTGTCGTGGACGTATTGGGCAATCATATCAAACGGGATTAAATTTTCTTTAAGGTTGGAATATTTTTCAACAAAGAAATTATCAGGATTTTTGCAAAAACTGAAAAAGCTGAATCTTTCAGCCAGTTCCATAACAGCGCTTGCTTCAGCCTGATGGGGTGTAGCACCTTTTCCCATCTGCTTTTTCGTTCCGATTATTTCGATGGCATCTCTGCCACAACTGCTGAAATAAACCGGAATGTCCAATCTCCCCTTATCGATTCTTACCGTATATTCAAGAATATCAAGATCAACTTTTTTTAATTTGTTTTTGAAACGGATAACCGTCTCTTCGGGTAGCAATATTTTGTCCTGGTCCAGTGTAAAGCGCTTGAAGGCATCCTTTAAAATGATTTTGTAGGTCATAGTATTTCCTTTTTAAAACACATTTCTCAATTTGGGTTATAGTGAAGCCTGTTCGCCCTAAAGGACGGGGTTTGCTGGGAGCATGCCGGTCAAGTGTCGTACCTTTAATTTTCAGGTACACTAACAGAGTGCGGCACGCCGTGAAAAATTTTTCTTGTCCGCCCTCCAGAGGCGGATAAACCTCATCGACCAGCAAGCGAGATCTTCGACAAAGCGGCATCTTTGATTGTCGGGAAGTTAAAATCCTATAGTTCAAATATTTTTATATGCATAAAAACCGTATGGGTCAAATATTTTTGAACATCTCATGCTGATAAGTCAACTGTTGGTTGTTTTTTTTAAATTGACCGATTCATTGGAGTTTGATATGAAAAAATAAGCGTTTTTATGGGGATGTAGCTCAGCTGGGAGAGCGCGGCGTTCGCAATGCCGAGGTCGAGGGTTCGATCCCCTTCATCTCCATTCCAATTAAAACAAGGACTTGAAACAATTGATTCAAGTCCTTGTTTAATTTGTTGTGGTTTTGTAAACAGGTAAGTTGTTTTTTATATAAATTTGTTGTAAGAAATAGATGTATTGATAAATTCAACAATCCTATCTACAATTAAAACAATTTAAGTTTGTTATGGTTGAAGAATCTGTCCGGCGCAACAATGAACGAAAAAGCAAGGGGCATTAATGTTATGGAGCGTACAGCAGAAGTTGAACGGAAAACTAAAGAAACATCGATTCGTATTGTGCTTAAGCTGGTGGGCAGTGGTAAAAATAAAATATCAACAGGAATCCCTTTTTTTGATCATATGCTAACACTCTTTGCCGTTCACGGCTTTTTTGATCTGGCCATTGACGCTGATGGGGATATCGATGTTGATTTCCATCACACAATAGAAGATGTTGGGCTTGTCTTAGGGGATGCGTTTGACAGTGCTTTAGGCGACAGAAAAGGTATAAAACGATTCGGTCATGCTGTTACTCCGATGGATGACGCACTCGCTTCTGTGGCTGTCGATTTGTCAAAGCGTCCTTTTTTGGTTTACAATGTTCCGGAAAGAGCAACATCCGAAGGACAGGCTTTCACATCTCTCACCAAAGAGTTTTTAAGGGCATTTTCAAACCGGTGCGGAATGAATCTTCATGTTAATGTTTTTTACGGTGATAATGAACATCATATTAATGAATCTATTTTCAAAGCTGTCGGAAGAGCTTTGGGCCAGGCAGCTTCTTTTGATGACCGGATAAAAAGTGTTCGTTCTTCAAAGGGTGTTTTGTAATCATACTTAACCTTCCTTAACCCGGACAAATCGGATCCAAACTGAAAAATGACGATTGAAGATTTGTGATATCTCCTCATGCTGTCTTTTTATTAAAACGTCACCGATAATTTTTGCCAATGAAGTCATTACAAGCATATAACGTGTTGCTAAAAGTTTTTCTTTTGACAGGCATACTGTTTCTCTCAGCTTGCGGAGGAGATAATATTGTAAAGGAAAAACCGCCAAATCTGTCTGGAATAGAAAAAATATTGATTCTTCCTTTTAAAGATATGGCGTCACTATTTGGAGAAAGTGTGAACGGTCGTTGTCCGGTGTGTGGAAAGGTGTTCACCACCGGAGACGTGGCAGAAAGCGCCGTCGTTATGCTTACAGAACATTTGTTCACTTTATTAAAAGATCGTAAAGACATTGAACTGATACCCAGCAGTCAGGCCCAAGGCGTTATGTCAGGACTGCTGGCGGGAAGCAATAAAACGCTGGAAGAACGAGCCTTGCAACTTGAGATAGGGCGTGCACTAAATGCCGATGCGATTTTTGCTGGGTATATTTATCGTTTCAGAGAACGAGTCGGTGGTGAATATTCAGTTGATTTGTCGGCCTCTGTAGCTTTTGATATACACCTTATTCGTGTTGAGGATGGCCGCGTGTTATGGAGCGCTCACCTCGATGAAACGCAACGACCATTGTCCGATGACCTTTTTCGGCTGAACCTCTTTTTAAGAAGAAAGGCCAAATGGATTACTGCAAAAGAGATGGCAATATCCGGGCTTGAAGATATGCTTAAAGATTTTTATATTCCATCCGAAACCGAAACATTTGAAACTAGATAAAGCGATGCTTATTATACCTGCAGTTGATATAAAAAATGGAAGGTGTGTACGGCTCTCCCAAGGACGTATGGATGCAGAAACAGTTTTTTCTGATAATCCTGCGGCTATGGCAAAAAAATGGGAAGATGAGGGAGCTGAAATTATTCATGTCGTTGATCTTGATGGTGCCATTGAAAAAAGTCCGCAGAATCTCGATTCGATAAGAAAAATCATTGATAGTGTCAATGCAGACATACAGGTTGGCGGGGGAATCCGGAACGAAAGAACGATAAAAATGTTTTTCGAAATTGGGGTCAAGAGGGTTGTTATTGGTACTGAAGCCATTAAAAATCCGACACTCGTAAAAGATGCTTGTAAAGCATTTCCTGGCCGGATTGTTGTTGGAATTGATGCGCGTAATGGGTTGGTTGCCATTGAGGGGTGGACTAAAACAACTCAAGTTAATGCTGTGGACCTTGCAAAACAATTTGAGGATTCTGGCGTTGCTGTTATCAACTTTACAGATATCTATCGAGATGGAATGAAAACAGGCCCAAACATCGATGAAACCCGTCGTCTTGCTGAAGCTGTATCAACACCGGTAGTTGCTTCAGGTGGGGTTTCATCTATAGAGGATATTCAAAATCTATTACCATTAGAAGCCGTCGGTGTTGTTGGGGTCATTACCGGTAGAGCTCTATACAGCGGAAGCCTTAATCTTAAAGAGGCTATTGAGACGCTTAATGGCTAGATAACAAAAACCAACCGACGAATCAACCAATTGAACAAACGGGATATATGACAATTATCTTGACAAACTAACAAATAATAGTTACTTTACCATGTTATATGTTTGTATTGTTAAAATAAAATAGAAAATAATTGATCATATTTGACGGTTTATCAAAAAGTTTTGTTGGGTTTTTCAATGACAAATTAGGGATTTTGGTTATCAATAGACTTTTTAAAATTCAGCAAACTTGAGTTTTAGATTTAACTTTTATGTAAGACAAAGAGAAATACATTCAATTATATCTATACAAACAAACTGTTACAGTTTTTCTTTGGCTTCTTCTTATTTAAGAACCTTCCATAATGATCGGTTCCTTTTTTGTCAGTCATACCATGTTCATCTCGATGGAGGTTGGTCTTTTTGACAATTTTTATTCCTGAAGATAAGGTTTTAGAGATTAAAAATGCAGCAGATATTGTTGAAGTCGTTTCAGAAAGCGTGCTGCTGAAAAAAACAGGAAAGAACTATGTTGGTCTTTGCCCGTTTCATTCTGAAAAAACCCCGTCTTTTACCGTAAGTCCCCAAAAACAGATATTTTATTGCTTCGGCTGTGCCGCTGGAGGGAATGTTTTTAGTTTTATTATGAAACGTGATGGTATTTCTTTTCCAGAAGCTGCACGGATTCTTTCCAGACAATATGGGATCAATATTCCGGTTCAAACGATGTCAAAAGAGCAAAAAAGGCTCAGGAGCGAAAGGGAAAATCTGCTTACCGTAAATAGACAGGCGATGGAATTTTTTCAAAGCAATCTGTTTAATGCTTCTTCAGGTAAACAGGCGTTGATATATCTCAAGAAAAGGGGAATAAGCCAGGAGACGATGGAGATATTTAAGCTTGGATACGCCCCAACTGGTTGGAATAATATCAATAATTTTTTCCAAAAAAAGAAGATTCCCCTCGATATTGTAAAAAAAGCCGGGTTGATTGTTAAAAGAGAAAAAAAAGACGGTTTTTACGATCGTTTCAGAAACCGAATAATATTTCCAATATTTAATGTGAACATGCATGTGATAGGTTTCGGCGGACGAGTATTGACTGATGATTTGCCGAAATATCTGAACTCTCCGGAAACGCCGATTTATAACAAAAGTTCTTCTTTATACGGTCTTCACCGGGCCAGGCAAAAATGCAGGGAGACTGAAACAGTTTACATTGTTGAGGGGTATTTTGATCTGTTGGCCTTGCATCAGAATGGTATTCAAAATTCAGTTGCAACATTGGGGACTTCTATTACTGTGGACCATGTTCATATCCTTAGAAACGTTATCGGCAAGGATGGTCATGTGGTGCTCGTTTTTGATTCTGATGATGCGGGTATGAAAGCTGCACTGAGAAGTTTAGGAATATTTATGAATGCCGAAGTCGATACAAATATTATGCTTTTGCCTCCAGGACATGATCCTGATTCATATCTTTTTGAATTCGGATACGAATCATTTTTTGATATTGCTAAGAGTGCGAAGAGCCTTATATCTTTTCTTATAGATGCCTTGATAGAGAAATACGGACTTACCGTTGAAGGAAAGATCCGTGTAATTTCAGAGATGAGAGAAACGCTGGCATCCATTGATGACAGTGTGGCAAGATCTTTGTATGTAAAAGAGCTTGCTGAACGTGTTGGGATTGATGAAACTGCTGTTTTGGAAAAGGTGAGGGAACTGTCTTTTAAAAATAAAAGCAGCACCAAAAGTGATACATTTTCAAACCATGCTTCTGTTCGCATTCATAGAAAAAACGGTTTTCAGAAAGCGGATAAGAGAAAATCATTTCATGGCAAGTGGGCAAGGCTGGAGCAGCAGATTATTTCAATGATGCTTCAATTTCCGCCAGTTTTATCCGAAATTGGTGAGCGAGGCATACTTGAATTTTTTGAGGATAATCGCTTAAAAGCGATTGGAAACTTAATTCTGAAACATCAAGATTGTTCGGATATAAGAATCGATGATGTTGTCAACTTAATTGAAGACAACGAGGAAAGGGGTATTGTGGCTTCCATGGCATTTGAAGATAATAAGTGGGATTATGATGGATGCCTCAATATTTTAAACCGATTCGAGTCGATACGTAATAAAAAAGAAGATACTCTGATAAAAAAAATAAAGGAAGCTGAAGAGAAAAATGATCTTGAATTACTTTCAAAGCTGTTGAGTAAAAAACAAAAAATGGCAGTGCTATCTGAAAAAAAGAAGATGGCGTTATTGAAATAAACACAAAATCAAATGGAGTCTGTAGGAGGCTAAATACATGGCAAAGAAAGCCGCTACAAAAAAGAAAAAAAGTGGAAATATTACAAAAAAAACGCTGGACAAGCTTATTTCAAAAGGAAAAAAGAAAGGTTTTCTAACTTATGATGAGATAAACAAAGCGCTTCCGGATGATACCCTTTCATTGGAGCAAATTGATGAAACGCTTATCATGTTAAATGATCTTGACATTGAAATCATAGATGAAAAAAAGAACAAGTTAACTCGAACAAAAAAGGTTAAGATATCCGCGACTCCTGCACCTGATTATGGCTCGGTAACTGATCCTGTCAAAATGTATTTACGTGAGATGGGCTTGGTAACTCTTTTAAGCAGAGAAGGTGAGGTTGTTATTGCCAAGGAGATAGAAGCAGGAGAACAGGAGGTTTTAAAGGCCCTGATAGATACAAACATCGCTGTAGAATGCATTATAGGACTTGGAATTCAAATAGATAACAGTGAGATACGACTGAAACAGGTATTAAGAGATGTCAGGGATATGGACGAGGTCGGCGCATATATTGACGAAAGGATCCAGATCGGAAGATTTTTAGAGACAATAAATGCTATACGGTCCATTCATGAAGAAAACAGAGTATATCGGGAGAAACTTTTTGCATCAAAGCTTAAATCCGATGAACAGCGTCGTATCAGAAGATGCATCACTCGCAGAAATAATAAAATATTTGGTTTGCTTAAGGAATGGCGCTTTGAGAGTGGAGTGATTGATAAGATTGAGAAACTTGTCAGGGAAAACATCGGGTGGTTCGATTCTATGAATAAAATAATTGTGATGTGTGCTGATTCTCTTGGCGTATCGGTTACAGAACTTCGAGCCAATTTAACGACCAAAACCAAGTTTGTCCGGTGGGTTTGTTCACGTTATGATTTTTCAAAGGAAGAAGGTGCCTTGCTTTTTGCCGAGTTGAAGACAATAAAAGACCAAATTGCCGGTCGAGAGCATACTTTTAAGGCCAAAAACCGGTCTTTAAAAAGGATCATGTCAAGTGTAGATGAAGGGCGCTTTAGAGCCAAACTTGCGAAAAGTGAATTGACCAAGGCCAATTTGCGACTGGTTGTCAGTATTGCCAAAAAATACACCAATCGAGGTTTACAATTTTTAGATTTGATCCAGGAGGGAAATATCGGTCTGATGAAGGCTGTTGATAAATTTGAATATAGGCGTGGTTATAAATTCAGCACATATGCAACGTGGTGGATTCGACAGGCCATAACGAGAGCAATTGCTGATCAGGCAAGAACCATCCGAATCCCTGTTCATATGATTGAAACAATAAACAAGCTTATTCGTACATCCAGGTACCTGGTACAGGAGCTTGGACGAGAGCCGACGCCTGAGGAAATATCGGAGAAAATGGAAATCCCCTTATCCAAAGTTCGAAAAGTCTTAAAAATTGCAAGAGAGCCAATTTCATTAGAAACGCCCATAGGTGAGGAAGAAGATAGCCATCTCGGAGATTTTATAGAAGATAAGAAGTTTATGCTGCCTTCAGATGCAGCTGTCAGTCTAAACCTTGCCGAACAGACAAGAAAGGTTCTCGCGACGTTGACCCCGCGCGAGGAAAAAGTACTGCGTATGAGATTCGGAATAGGTGAAAAGGCGGATCATACCCTCGAAGAGGTTGGACAAGACTTTGCCGTAACACGAGAAAGGATAAGACAGATAGAAGCCAAAGCTTTAAGAAAACTCAGGCATCCCACCAGAAGTCGAAAGCTAAAAAGTTTTATCGAACAGACCCAATGATTTTAAGGGCATACGCGTCAATGAATATTGAACGTAGGGGCTTTGCTCCAATTGAAATGATGGAATGATGGTTTAAAGTATTTTATGACATTTTGAAGGGGTTATTTCCGCTCTTTTTCCCAATATTTCAGAACTCCAACATTCCATCATTCCATACCGATGGCATGAAAAAATACCATTAAAAGACATTTGGTTACAGCAAGTTATAGAATATTCGAGACGTTTAATTATTTTCACGGCTTTAATACCGGGTAAACCCTTGACAAAATAATTTTAAGGGATTAGGTAATCAATTTTTATGTCGATGCTTGGGCCCATAGCTCAGCTGGCAGAGCCACCGGCTCATAACCGGTAGGTCCCTGGTTCGATTCCAGGTGGGCCCATCAGTTTGAAAGTAAAGGAGTTTGGAGTTAAAAGCGTGACAAGACCAAATCATCCGAGTGTAATTTTACAGAATAGACCTATAAACAACATGGGCCTTAACATTACTCAGCTAAATACCCTTTGGTATTGCTTATGAGTTATGGGAGTTAAAAGATATGAGGAATTAAAAGCGTGGTTATAACAATGGCCACGCTTTTTTTATTACAAGCCATCACAAACATACATCTAACGCCCAATTACGGCGTTGCGAACCTCTTCAAAATGCTCACATACTCCCATGTATGCTACGCTTTTTCATCGGTTCGCGCCTTGTCCTTGAACGTAATCTGCATTTTTGAGATGGCTTGTAGTTGGAATGGTTTTATCCATTTAACATAGCAAAAATGAGTGTACGTATTCACTGGGTTTGCTTCCCTGTGAACACGTCCAAATGAGTTGGTAATTTATGATGAAAACAACGGTCGCCGATATTATCGAAGTCATGGAATTATTTGCGCCAAGCCGGCTTGCCGAAGAATGGGATAATGTAGGGCTACAGATTGGAGATAAGAACTGGCCGGTTCAGACCATCTGGATTGCCTTGGACCCAACTCCTGATGTTGTTAAAGACGCCTGCAGAAACGGTGTTGATCTTTTAATTACCCACCATCCTCTGATATTCCGTCCTCTAAAATCGATCAATTTTAGCATGCCTCTGGGTTCCATCATTCAGATGGCGTCTCAACACCGGGTGGCAATATTTTCAGCCCACACTAATCTTGACAACGCAATGGATGGTCTTAATGATGTCCTGGCTCGCCGTATAGGACTTATAGATTTAAAAGTATTGGGAAATGCCCAAAAAGATGAAATGTTTAAGCTGGTGGTGTATGTCCCGATAGAGTATGAACAGGACGTTATCACTTCATTTTTTGAAACAAAGGCCGGTGAAATCGGTACGTATAGCTGCTGTTCGTTTAGAAGTAAGGGTAAAGGTACGTTTAAGCCGGGACCTTTGTCCAAACCGTTTGTCGGCAAAATCGGCGAAATATCCCATACCGATGAGGTCAGAATCGAAACTGTTGTGCGAAAAAATGATTTAACTGGTGTTATTGATCATGTGAGGAAAAACCATCCTTATGAGACAATGGCATACGATGTTTATCCGCTATTAACATCCGAAGACACACACGGTTCCGGGCGCATTGGAAAGCTTGATAAAAGTATGAATCTTACGTCTTTTGCTGCGTCGATTAAAACAAAATTGGGTATTGACACCATAAAGGTTGCAGGAAATCCTGATTTGATTATAAAAACTGTTGCTGTATGTTCGGGTAGCGGTTCAAGTCTGGTGAACCACTTTGTAACATCCGGAGCCCAAGTTTATGTTAGCGGAGATTTAGGATACCATGATGCCAGAACAGTGGAAGCAGAAAATTTGGGGCTCATCGACATCGGGCATTTTGCATCAGAGCATTTAATCGTTGATGTACTTGCAAATCGGCTTGATAAGATTTTGTCTAAAACAGGGATCGATGTCAAAATCGAAGCATATAAACTTGAAAAAGAACCTTTTATGGTATTATAATAGTGTTGAATTCGTGCAATTTTGAACTCATCTTGTTTTAGGATAAGGGATTAGGACCATGAAGAGGCAAATACAATTTTCAACAGTTAATGAACAGATAAATGGTGTAAAACGACATGAAGGAACAGATTAGAGTATTGGTGAAACTACAGCATTTCGATACAGAAACCGTAAGAATTAAGTCAACATTGAACGATGTGTCAAAAAAACTGGAGAATCTTGATTCAAGCCTCAAGGAAATTGAACAAACCATAAAAGACCAAGAGTCTGTTCTCAATGAATTGACAAAAGAGTATCGGGACTATGAATCTGATGTTAAAATGAATCTTGCCAAAAATAAAAGTTGCCAGGAAAAGCTTAGATCAGTAAAAACGAACAAAGAATATCAGTCGATGTTAAAAGAAATTGAAGCCGTAAAAGCAGAAAACTCCTCGATTGAAGATAAAATGATAGAATGTTTGGACCGTATGGATGAAACAGAGGATATTATTGCAAAAAAAAAGGATGAATATTTACAGTTTTCTGATTACATAAAAAGCGAAAAAGAAAACATCGAACATGAAGCCGGCATTAACAAAAAGACGCTTGATGAACTTGATATGGATAGAAAAAATGTCTCCGGCCTTATTGATTCTCAATTATTTAAAAAATATTTAGTGATAAAAGAACAACAAGGAGGACTTGCCGTTGTACCGGTAAAAGATGCTGTATGCCATGGATGTAATGTAAATCTTCCGCCACAACTGTACAATGAGCTTTTTCGATATGCCAGCCTTAAGTTTTGCCCCAATTGTCACAGGATAATATATTTGAAAGAATAGTGAATTTATTTACACGCCATCTCAAAAGTACATCTTAGTACATGTATTCGTAAATACGGTTACGTATTTATAACTTGGTTTTTTTCATTCTATGTATGCAAAAGTTAAAAGTGCCTAAAGTGAACTAAAGTGCCTAAAGTTAAGGTATTCTATCAATTTTAATTATAATTGATCGCGCTGAAGGCGCGTTCCTCAACTTTAGCTCACTTTAGGCACTTTTAACTTCAAACTTTTGGACTTCAGCTTATACGGGCTAGTGTCCAGATAAAAATACGTCATCGTATTTATGAATTAGAGCACTTAGGAAGAAATATTTCCATATAACAACAGATAGAAAAAGTAACTACAAATAGCTACGGTTCGAGTAATCCAGACGATCGCTGGATTAACAAAATGATCCGGAGGAAAGTCCGAACACCACAGGGCAGGGTGCTCCATAACATGGAGTCGCGGTAACGTGAAGGATAGTGCAACAGAAAGTATACCGCCTCGCCTTCGGGCGGGGTAAGGGTGAAACGGTGCGGTAAGAGCGCACCAGTTCTCCGGGTGACCGGGGATGCTTTGTAAACCCCACCTGGTGCAAGACCAAATAGGGGGACGTTTGAGAACGGCCCGTTCAAGTTCCCGGGTAGGTCGCAAGAGGTGCCGGGCAACCGGCATTCATAGATGAATGATCGTCAACCGGTCAAGGGGTAACTCTAACCGGATACAGAATTCGGCTTATGGGTTGCTCGGACCGTAGCAAACTTTACAGACCTTTTTATATTTATCAAAAACCATTAAGACGGTTTCTGAAACCCAGAAGGCAATGACGTTGATGATGAAATTTCAGAAAACGGTTTGTGACATATCTTTTTCAGAGAAAGTTAGGATATTTTCAAACGATTACTTGAAGTGTTGCATTTATATTTCCAATTTTAGTTCATCCCGATATCTTTTTACAAAAATGCTCTTTTCAAAACTCATCGGTTCTTCTCAGGTTCTTGAAGATTTTCTTGACTTTCATGGTGCTAAAAACAACACAAACTTATATTTTTACAGAGAACTTTCAGCCGCTGTCCGGCATTTAAGCCTTGGTGGGTACTCGCAGACCCATATTTTAAATCGGCTCGATTTTTATGGACTTCCAGAGAGCGAGACATTTGAAGAACAGGGGACCGCCACCCTATATTTTTTGAGAAAATCCCTCACTAAATTGGCGCCGGTTATCATAAAAGAGGCTCAAAGGCTTAATATACCGTTACCGCATGAAGATATATATGAGATGGATGATTTTCCAGGCATCATAACCGGGGAGACGCTTGATTATGATATCGACGATATAGATAAGGATCAGCAAAAAAAACATATTGTTCAAATTGCCAGTGAATTCCTTAGCATATCGGAAAGTTTTGATGATCTAAAATTTTATGAACCATACGAACTGAAAGAGATGTTGAAGATTGTTCCGGAAAAAGTCAATGAAGTGAACATGAGGCGTTTTGAAATGCTTGTTCATAGCCTTCAATCTTCTTTTGATACCTATGTAATTCATGGTGGATACAGATTTGGGAATAAAAAACTTAAAGATTTGCGGGGGTTTTTTTCAGTCGTATTTCATCTTCTTCAAATGATTGGAAGGCTCCTCCATTTTTATGAGCGACATCTCCATAAAGCAGGATATAAAAATATATATAAAAAGGTGCAAGATCGATTATCATCTTTGATTGATCCCGAGGAACTTCTTGATCGAACCATTAATTACGGCCTTTATTATATATGCCATTTCCTTACTAAAGGTAGAGAATTGGCTCGAGACATTCTGAACGAAAATGTTGAGCGCGCTTCAATTAAGGTGGGTGTTCCCGTGAGTCTTGGTTTCCACAGCCGGCCCAGCCTTTTGGTGGCAAAAACTGTTCAACATTATGGTGGACAGGTGGAACTGTGTGTCGGCGAAGACCGGTTTGATGCCAGCAGTGTTTTAGATATCCAATGGGCGGGAGGCAAAATTCAGAAAGAAAATTATACCGAAGTCATCTTTGAAGGTGATGTTCGGGCGCTGAACGATATTAAAATTCTTGCCAGTGTCAATTATGGTGAGGATACAATGGGAAAGGGTGTTCCTCTGCCTAAAGAGCTGAGCTACCTAAAATGATGGAATATTGACGATTGACGATTTCGGAATTTATAAAATAAGAGCCTAACCCGGATAAACCGGAAATAACAAATCACAAGCATCAAATTTCAAATAAATTCCAAAATACAAGCTCCAAATTCTAAATACAAAAGAACGAAACAATTTCAATTTTTCCAGTATTGATGAAAATATCTTTTTCAATTCGTTTGCCTTTCTTCAAGAACATCTAATGGTTTGTTATTTGAGATTTGTTATTTGGAATTTCCAATAGCTCAATTACTCATGAATGGATACGAAAAAGTCTTGCCATAAAAGGCAAAGAAATCACAAATAAGATAATATTATGGTTTCTGCGATTATTGTAGCTGCCGGAAAAGGTATTCGGATGAAGGGTACGATGCGAAAGCAGTACCTGGATCTTTCGGGACGACCGGTTTTAGCGCATTCGATAATGGCTTTTGATTCATGCAGCCAGGTAGCAGAAATCTATCTTGTCGTTCCAAAAGAAGATATCGAATATTGCCAAAACAAAATCCTTTCATTACTCGACCTTAAAAACCAGATAAATCTTGTCCACGGCGGGGCCAAGCGCCAAGACTCTGTATATAACGGACTTCAATCGATAGACAAAGATACAGAAACCGTTGTCATCCATGACGGGGTACGTCCGCTTATTCATCCTGAAGAACTGAAGGAATGTATCCTCGGTTCAAAAAAATATGGCGCTTGCATCCTTGGCACCCCGGCCAGCGATACGTTGAAACGTGTCGACAAATCGGGTATTATCGAAGCAACACTTCCCAGAGAAAATATTTGGCTTGCCCAGACTCCCCAGGCGTTTCAATATGATCTTATATTAAAAGCCCATGAAACTGCACGGCGAGATGGATATGTCGGCACTGACGATGCGTCGCTTGTGGAGAGGTTGGGAGCGGACGTAAAAATTATTAACGGCAGCAGATTTAACATTAAGATCACTCAAAAGGAAGATCTTGCTGTTGCAAAGGCCATGTTCGATGCAGGGCTGATTTGATTAGAAGCTATCTCAAAATAATCTCTTGGCCCAACCTCGGCGTTGGAGCCTCATTTTAAGTCCTCGACATACTTGAGTATGCCTGCGGGTTAAAACTCGACACCGCCTTGATCTTGAACCAAAATCTTTATTTTGAGATGGCTTCTACAAAAAACGGATGATCTTCATATGGTTATAAAATCGTTACACGATTTTATTGGAGGGCTCAGAATAATGCCGATATATGAATACGAACATCTCGAGAAACCCTGCATACTGGGCAAGTCATTTGAGGTAAAACAATCCATTCACGACAAAGTCCTGACCCGATGCCCGACCTGTGGAGGATATTTACGCAAACTCATTTCATGCATTAACATAAGCACACCTAAAACAAACAGTGAGTTGCGAGATTTAGGATTTACCAAACTGGTAAAAAGAGATGATGGCGTGTATGAAAACGTAACAGCTCGCAATAAAGACAGTCGGCTGGTCATTCGTAATAAATCCGAAACGCTCCCCGATTTCAAAAAAACCATTAGAGATTAACTTATATTAGAAGAGATGATGCACATAAAAATGTGCATTAATGCACAGATTTTTGTGCTTATCGAAAATAAATCTAATACTTCTCAATCCCTCATACCTGTCCGATCCTAATTCACTATTTTTTATTAAAAATAAAAAAATGTTCTGATTTTAATAAAAAAAAAGCACTTAAGACACTCCACAGTTCAATTCTTATCTTTGATTCTCCCATTTTCCTTTAAACATTTGATTCATGGCATGATTTTTGGATTGCATTTTCACGGGTTGGGAATTCCCTTCAAACTCTTAATTTTTTATCAACAACGATTCATTAACAAAAGGAGGACAACATGACGGCGACAAAAAGAAGGATTGTTTTGCTTGTTGCATTGGCAATGGTTATGGCGTTTAGTGCACCATCATGGGCGGCGGATGCCGGAAAGATTAATCTCAACAAAGCAACAGCAGCAGAACTTTCTCAACTCAAAGGGATCGGAATGAAATATGCGGAAAGAATCGTGGAATTTAGAGATAAAAATGGTCCTTTCAAACAAGTTGAAGACCTTCTAAAAGTTCAGGGTATCGGTCCAAAAACATTGGAAAAAAATAAAGGCCGAATTACCGTCGAGTAAAAAACATCGAAACAGGTGCAATCAACCATGATAGAAAGAGTTGGTTGATTGCACCTGTAATATAAATTTTAACGTTTTTGAAAGATGAATGATTTTAAAATTAGCGTTGATTATCGTGAAACAACATCCGGCCTCACTGATTTACTCAAAAATAGTGGTGCTTTAGTAGAAATAGCAAAGTTATCTTATGGAGATTACATCATTTTAATTCTGTTTCAAAGATAATGAATGCGTCTGTTCAGGCTTTGACAGAGGTCGATGGAATCGGAATAATATCTGCTAAGAAAATCCGAGAAGTTCTTAATGCAGAAGTTTATTGAGGTATTTTTAAGATTAACTTTCCAGCTATCTTTCCCGTCCACCGACCTATAGTACCGCTAATTTCATTTAACAACGGTGCAGCCGCGTTTTATAAAATCGCAAAGCGATTTTATTGATTGACATGATTCCCCACATGTGTTCATTTATTGAACAAGCAACAAATCAGATTTAG
>Ga0224513_10000152_pt1 | contig 23853 bp, 20 predicted proteins | sample SF_May12_sed_USG_5_FD_169109 | JGI IMG/M metagenome (GOLD analysis project Ga0224513, IMG submission 169109) | Sediment microbial communities from San Francisco Bay, California, United States - SF_May12_sed_USGS_21 | ecosystem: Environmental > Aquatic > Marine > Sediment | place: USA... | reverse complement strand
CCTATCCAAGTACCCCGGCACAACTTTTTCACCTCCTACGCCGGCAATGCAAACTCCCCTATCGTCGGCCATTAATCGTCTTCACCCCGAAAAGTCTCCTGCGCTTTCCAGCCTGCAGCAGCACTCTTGAAGAATTGAGCGAAGGTTCTTTTCAGGCGATTCTGCCTTGTACCAAACCGCCGGAACAAGTGAAGACACTGCTTCTCTGTAGCGGCAAAATTTATTACGAGCTCCAGTCCGCAGTTGACGCTGAGAACAAGAATGACATCGGCCTGTTGCGTATAGAGAAACTTTATCCTCTCCATCAGGAGGTATTACAGGAAGCAGTCAATCGTTATAGCAACGCTAAACGCATTGTCTGGGTTCAGGAAGAGCCAAAGAATATGGGGCCCTGGCCCCACCTGCAATACCGACTGGGCCGGGCCATAGGCAGAAATCCTGAATATTGCGGACGTCGAGCTTCAGCAGCGCCCGCCGTCGGATCACACCGTCGCCACAAGGAAGAACAACAACAGATCATTGACGCAGCCCTTGGCAACTCAACTGATCCTTAACCATAAGGAAAGATAAATGGAGATCAAAATCCCTGAAATCGGCGAATCGATTCTCGAAGCACTGGTCGCCAACTGGTTTAAGGAGGACGGCGCCGCCGTTGCCAAAGATGACATCATCTGCGAACTGGAAACTGACAAGGTCAATGTTGAACTGACCGCGGAAGCTTCCGGCATCCTGAGCATTGTTATTGCACAAGGCCAGACCGTGCCGATCGGCACGGTCATTGCGACCCTCGCAGAAGGAGACGTTGAGGTGGCCGCACCTCTCCCTACGGCTGCAGAAAAAACTGAGGCGGTTGCACCTGCTGCGACGGACACGACCGCACAGAAGCAGGAGTCGCAAGCACCTGCGAACCCCGCGGCCCGCCAACAGGCCGAAGAACGTGGTATTGACCTGCAAAAGGTCGCCGGGAGCGGTCGCGATGGGAGGGTCATTTTGGATGATGTCCTCGCCCACGACAAACCCGCTGCCTCGCAAGCTGGACCCAAAGAGTCCGAGAGTTCCAGGGTAACAGCAAAAGCAGATAGCGACGACCGGCCGATTACCCGTCAGGCCATGACCCCGATTCGACAACGCATTGCGGCACGCCTGCTTCAGGCCCGCCAAGAGACCGCCATGCTGACGACATTTAATGAAGCGGATATGTCGTGGGTCAAAAAGATTCGCAAACGACATCAAGAACAATTCACAAAAAAACATGGCATCAAACTGGGTATGATGTCCTTCTTCGTCAAAGCCTGCATCGAAGCCCTCAAGGAATTTCCAGCGGTCAATGCGAGCATCGACGGCAGCGATATTGTCTATCACCACTATTACGATATCGGCATCGCAGTCGGCACCGACCGCGGTCTGGTCGTGCCGGTTCTGCGTGACGCAGACCAGCTGACCTTTGCCGAAATCGAGCAACAGATTGCCGATCTCGCCACCAAGGCCAACGCCCGCAAACTGACTCTAGCCGACCTTGAAGGTGGGACCTTTACCATCACCAACGGTGGCGTCTATGGATCGCTGCTGAGTACACCGATCATCAACCCGCCTCAATGCGGCGTACTCGGCATGCACTCGATTCAGGACCGGCCAGTCGTCGTAAACGGTGAAATTGTCATCAAACCGATCATGAATCTGGCTCTGAGCTACGATCATCGTCTTATCGATGGTCGTGAAGCTGTCAGCTTTCTCAAGTCGATCAAGGAGTATATTGAGGATCCTTCTGAGTTGTTTCTAGAACTCTGATGAGTTCGTTCGCCACTATTTCCCGGAGTTTCAAATGAGAGAAACCTATGACCTGATTATCATCGGCGGCGGCCCTGGCGGCTACGTGGCCGCGATTCGTGCCGCTCAACTCGGTTCCAGTGTTGCGGTGATCGAAAAACGCAACGCCCTTGGCGGCACCTGCCTCAACGAAGGCTGCATCCCGAGCAAAGCCTTGCTTGATTCAAGTGAACTCTTTGTCCAAGCCCGCGACAAGTTTGCCGATCACGGCATCATCATTGACCCGCCTGGCCTTGATCTTGACAAGATGATGAAACGTAAGGAAGACATCATCACGCGACTGACACGCGGTATCGCCAGCCTCTTCAAGAAGAACCAGATCACTCTGGTTACAGGCAGCGGTCGTCTCACCAAACCGGGTTCTGAAGGGCCTCTTCAGGTCATCGCCACAACAGCAGAAGGTGAGCAGAAACTACAGGGCAAGCGCGTACTTCTCGCGACTGGCAGTGTCGCTATCGACATCCCCGGCTTACCCCAGGACGGCGAACGCGTCGGTCAGGCGCGCGACGCCCTCGAATACACTGCCGTCCCTGAACACCTGGTGGTTATCGGCGGCGGTTACATCGGCCTTGAGCTTGGCTCGGTCTGGCTCCGCCTTGGGGCCAAAGTTACCGTGGTTGAGATGCTTGAGCAGATGCTGCCAACATCCGACCAGGAGATCACTGCGGCGCTATTGAAGAGTTTGCAAAAGCAAGGGATGACGATCCATTCCGGGACCCGGGTCTCGGGGATGGAATCGACCGACCAGGGCGTCACCCTGACACTTGAAGGAAAAGCAAATCAGACACTGACCTGCGACAAGGTGCTGGTGGCCGCTGGCCGAAACCCTTGCACCGAGGGGCTTGGCCTCGAAGAAGCAGGGGTCAAACTGGACGAAACCAGACGTATCGCGGTTGACGAAAACTATCAGACCAATATACCGAACATCTATGCCCTCGGTGACCTGATTCACGGCCCGATGCTCGCCCATAAAGCGATGGACGAAGGTGTAGCACTGGCCGAGACCTTGGCAGGAAAGAAGGCTGTTGTTGACTACAACCTGATCCCAGGTGTCGTTTACACCCATCCAGAGGCAGCGTCCATCGGAGCGACGGAGGAACAACTCAAGGACCAGAATATCCCTTACAAGGTCGGCCGTTTTCCATTCATGGCCAGTGGTCGAGCTAGAGCGATGGACAATGTCGATGGCTTTGTCAAGGTTCTCGCCAACCCGGAGAGCGGTAAACTTCTCGGTGTACACATCATCGGTCCTTTCGCTTCTGAACTGATCAGTGAAGCCGTCACCATCTTGTCCTTCGGTGGCAGCATTGAAGACGTCGCCCTGACCATGCACGCTCACCCGACTCTCAGCGAAGCCTTCAAGGAAGCAGCACTCGGTGCCTTCGGCAAAGCAGTGCACGCTTGACCTGGTAACTTTCAAAAAATAGCGTCAGAAAATCTACTCTGGCTTCTGGCGCTTTTTTATTGCAATATTTGCTCACCCACGCATAATGTCGACATTCGACAGACGACATTGGGAAGAGGAAGACTAGAATGCCCATAGAACGCTCTACCTACAAAGACTACGTTATCCGATATATTTATAACGGCATACGGGAGAATCGCTTCCGTGCCGGTGAAAAGATTCTTGAGAGTCACCTTTCCAAAGAGCTTGGGATAAGTCGCGCACCGATCCGTGAAGCTCTGGCCGACATGGTCAGAAGAGATCTTCTTGAGTACCGCCCACAGGTCGGCAATTTTGTCGCATCACTCTCCCCCAAAGAAATTATCGAAAGCTACATGGCCCGCGGCGTCCTCGAAGGTTTCGCAGTTATGCAAGGCATCAATAATTTTACTGAGGAAGATCTTAGCCGCCTTGAAGAAATGGCACATAAGATGAAATTGTTTGCCGAAAAGGGTGAGCATAAAGCACTGATAGATCTCGGTCAGGAATTTCATGAAGAGCTGTTCTGCCACTGCACAAACGCTCAGATCGTTCTTTTTACGGAACAGCTCAGTCTCAAGCTACACCTGCTCTTTTATAAACACTGGGGCAAGGTCTATACACCTGAAGAGATCCGTGACAGACACCTGAAAATCGTCACAACTATTCGTGATAAGGACCCCGTAAAGCTTGAACAGTTGATCCGCCAACACTACATAGAAACCGGTGACAAGATTATCGAACAGGAATCATAACGACTAAAAGAGAGAGGCAACCAATGGAAACAGAATGGCAGCAACAGATGAGAGACAGCGTCAACACGATTGAAAAGCTTGAACAGTTTATCAACCTGTCTGACTCAGAGCGCTAGGCTTTGGAAAACCTGAAGACCACATGGGGGACGACCCCCTATGTTGAAGCCCTTATGGATCGAGATGACCCCAAATGCCCGATTGGAAAACAGGTCATCCCCTCGATGAGCGAGACGGAAAATCGTTTCGGCGTGCAGGACTACCTGACCTGGAAAGAGAACCGAGCGACTTCCTCAAAGAGCTTCTGGGGCCCTCGATTTTTAACAACTACCTCAGCCTTAAAATGGCCGACTGGGAAGAACACCGAACCCATGTCACCCCTCTTGAACATCGTAAGTACCTGTCGATATAACATCAGGTGAGACAAGGAAATATGAGAAAGCAGATGAACAAACCAGACTACTTTGAGAGACACGTCAACTTGAACGTGCGGGGATTACCCGTTTCAGCAACCCTTGGCATCAACGAACGTAGCAATCAGCTTTTAGCTGAAGGGCGCCAGATCTATAAAATGGGTTTGGGGCAATCACCCTTCCCTGTGCCCTTGCCTGTTGTCGAAGAACTCCAGGCCAACGCACACCAGAAGGACTATCTGCCCGTGCGTGGGTTGCCGGCCCTGCAGCATGCGGTTGCCGGCTACTATCAGCGGACTCAGGGCCTCAACTTTAATCCCGACAACATTCTGGTTGGCCCGGGCTCGAAGGAGCTCATGTTCATCCTCCAGTTGGTCTACTACGGAGATCTGGTCATTCCTACGCCGAGTTGGGTTTCTTATGCCCCTCAGGCCCATATCATAGGCCGACATGTTTTCTGGCTGCCAACCCGTAGTGAAAATCGTTGGCTTCTGACTCCTGAAGAGTTGGATAAACATTGCCAGAAAGATCCGTCTAAACCACGAATTGTCATCCTCAACTACCCCAACAATCCGACGGGGTGCAGCTACACCGATGGCGAACTCAAAGCTCTTGCAGAGGTGGCCAGAACGTATAAAATCATCATTCTGTCTGATGAGATTTACGGAGAACTCGACTTCGAGGGTGCACACGTTTCGATAGCCCGACACTATCCGGAAGGAACCATTATAAGCAGCGGCCTGAGTAAATGGTGTGGTGCTGGCGGCTGGCGGCTGGGCACCTTTGCCTTCCCGGCAGCGCTTGATTGGCTGCTTGAAGGGATGGCCGCGGTCTCAAGCGAAACCTTTACTGCGACCAGTGCACCGATTCAGTACGCAGCAGTCAGGGCCTTCCGTGGCGGGACACGTATCGAAGAGTACCTGAGCCACTCACGACGAATTCTGAAATCTCTCTGTGCAGCAGTTTGTCTCCGCTTGACAGAGGCCGGGGCAATTGTCGCACCTCCACAGGGGGCCTTTTACATTTTCCCTGATTTCTCGCCTTTAAAAGATCGGCTGCCCTTACATGGAATAAACACTTCGACTGAGATGTGCGAGCAGATCCTGGAAGATACGGGTGTAGCAATTCTGCCCGGCACAGCATTCGGACGACCGGACCACGAAATGACAGCCCGGATGGCTCTCGTCGACTTTGATGGTGCCAAGGCTCTTGCCTGTGCGGAGCGCTACCCTATGCACGAACCACTCCCCGACAATTTTCCGGAGGATTGCTGTTTTAAAGTTATTGAGGCAACAGACAAACTTTGTGAATGGATGGTTAAGAAAACATGATAAACACAAGCAGGCCACCTTCGGTTATAGGGGGTGTCGTCCCTGTATAAAAACATCGAAATAATGTAGCCCACCCTACTTTTAGGGTGGGCTATTTTTGTGTAAAAAGAACTTTTCCCGTGCACCCACAATGAAGCTCTCAATCAACACCAACCTGAAGAGTTGATTACTTCTGCGTCGCTGTGGCGAGAAAGACACCGGAGCCGATAAACGCAGCGCCAAAAACCTTACTCATAAGACCTGGTAGCTTAATCCGTGTGGAACGATTCTTCGTCTCTGCAGCCATAACAGCATAAGCCAGAAGACAGACAAATGACAGGAACATGAAAGTGGCAATCAAGATACAAAACTGCTGTGCCATAGGATAATCAGGATGAATAAACTGCGGGAAAAGTGCTGTAGTGAAAGCAATCGCCTTGGGGTTACTGAGGGCCACAAGCAAACCGTTGAAGTAAAGTTTAATGATCCTCGGACGTGACTGTTCGTTACCTTCTACTGCCGAACGAATTGCATCCAGGCCAAAACCGCGGCTCCAAAGCTTCGCACCTAAAAAAATCAGGTAGCCGGCACCAACCCCTTTGACCAGTAAAAAAATCGGCACAGAATGAAGGATTATTGCGCTCAGCCCCATCACGGACAAAAGTGACATAATGAACAGTCCAGTCACATTGCCGGCCATGGTCGCGATGGAATACTTTGTACCAAAGGAAACACTGTGGGTTGTCACAAGCAGGATTGCCGGGCCCGGCGTAATCGTGGCGATGAGTGCAATCGAAGTAAAGAGTAACCAACTATCATAGTTCATGAAACGAGATATCCCTATCCTTAAACTAAAAGCAACGGGTTCAACTTACAAGCAGCCGGGGGCATTAAATATCCGCCCCCGCAGGAAGCAGAGGCGGTTTTTATCATAATCCTGTCTCTTGCAAACAATCAGCTGTCTACAGGGGGAACAATCGTAATAGTCCGATGCGTTTTACGCAAAATCTTTTCTGCAACACTGCCCAAGAATGCGTAATGCAGCTTGCCTTTGCTATGGCTGCCAAGAATAATCATATCGACATCCAGACGATCAGCGACGCTGAGGATCACCGGGGCCGCATCACCATGATGAACCTCTACCTTCGGAGGGTGAGCAATTTCTTCCTCCATCAGTTCAGTTTCACTGGCAATGATGTTACGCAACTGCTCGCGTGTTTTTTCTGCCAAATCTGCTTCGTTTGTCGCATTGAATTTTGCCAGCTTATCCGCTCCCATGGTCAGAGCTACCATATTCAGGACTGAAGCATCGACCGTTGGCATAACGTGCAGCACATAAACCTGTGCATGAAATCTACGGGCCAACTCCAAGGCATAGCGGACCACGTTAGAAGACTCTTTGCTCAAATCTTTAGCGACCAGAATCTTTTCTAGTTTTATGCTCAAAGCGGCCTCCTTATGTTCTTCATCTCGTTATATTCTCTGCTGGCATCATTTAGACACACCTCTTAAAAGAGTACAGGCAGAGTTGTTCACGTAGCAACAGTAACAGACTTTTGTTTTCGGCGCCGGTTCTGAATTAACCAAATCAGTGCATAGAGCAATCCTGCCGGGATATACATCAGTTCTTTCGGCAGTCGATGGGCGGGCACTTGGATATTCAAAATTTCCTGATCAAAGTCAATCCCGGCCTTTTCTGCCGGACTGGAGAACATAACATTGTCGATGAAGATTTTACCGTCTTCATCCCGGATTTCGAAACCAGCACCAGCCAGCTTCTCAACGCCTGTCGCTTCACCCCCCATCGTCAACATGATGGTCTTGGTAAAGGGTTTGCCACTCATCTTTTCACCCTTGAGTTTAATCCTGAGCGCGGTACCAGGATCCATATCATCAACCCATTCCACAAGTTGGGTTGGAGACTCTTCGTGAAGAGGAGGAAAAACCCTGTCCCAGACGATACCCGGACGGAACAGCAGCAGTGCGACAAGCAGCAAGGCTGCAGTCTCCCACATCCGGCTCTTAACCAGGAAAAAGCCCTGCGTGCCGGCAGCAAAAGCAAGCATCGCAAGAATGGCTCCGACAACAACAAAAATTAGATGATACCAATGATCGACACCGATCATCAACAACTGGGTATTGAAGATAAACATAAAGGGCAGTACTGCTGTGCGGATATCGTAGATAAACCCTTGAATACCTGTCTGGATCGGATCACCACCTGATATCCCCGCCGCTGCAAATGCCGCCAAACCGACCGGCGGCGTATCATCGGCGAGGATGCCAAAGTAGAAGACGAACAGGTGAGCAGCGATCAACGGGACGATCAGACCATTCTGAGCTGCCAGGTTAACGATAACGGGAGCCATCAAGGTCGACACAACAATGTAATTAGCAGTTGTCGGCAGACCCATGCCAAGGATAAGGCTGATGATTGCCGTAAAAAACAGGATCAGCATCAAGTTGCCGCCGGAGATGAACTCGACAAATTCAGTCATGACCAGGCCGATGCCGGTCAGAGTCACGGTACCAACAATGATACCAGCAGCAGCCGTCGCGACACCAATACCGATCATATTGCGAGCACCTGCAACACTACCGTGAATCAAATCATCAATCCCGGCTTTGAATGCAAACTCTTCGCCCTGCACTTTGCGAAAGAACCCTTTCAACGGGCGCTGAGTCAGCAGAATGACGATCATCAGTACCGTTGCCCAGAAAGCGGATAGCGATGGGGATAATCTTTCCACCACCAGGCACCACATCAGCACGACTACGGGCAGCAGGAAATAATAACCGGCTTGCGCGGTTTGCCCGAGATGAGGGAGTTCCTTGATTTCGGTGGTATGTTCCAGTTCTGGAACTTTACATGCGAACCAAAGCAGAAATGCGTAAGAGATAGCAAGGAGCACCGAAACAATGTAGATCGTTGCTTCGCCTGCGGCAACTTTGATCCAGCCTAATCCGTAATAGGTTAATCCCGCAAGAATGATTAAAAAGAGAACTGTAAAAACGAAAGAGAGCATACGTTGTGCTAAAGTTCTGGTGATGGTCTTTTCCATCCCCTCCAGGCCCATCTTACAAGCTTCGAGGTGAACGATATAAACCAGTGCGATATAAGAGATGATAGCTGGGAGGAAAGCATGCTTGATAACTTCAATATAGCTAATCCCGACATATTCAACCATCAGAAAGGCCGCCGCCCCCATGACCGGAGGCATCAACTGACCATTGGTTGAGCATGCGACCTCAATCGCACCAGCCTTTTCTGCTTTAAAACCGACCTTCTTCATCAATGGGATGGTGAAGGTTCCAGTGGTCACCACATTAGCGATGGAAGACCCGGAGACCAGACCGGTTAAACCGGATGAAACTACGGCAGCTTTTGCCGGACCACCCTTTAGGTGGCCGAGAGCGGCAAAAGATGTGCGGATAAAATAGTTACCGGCACCTGCGGCTTCGAGCATTGCGCCAAACAGTACGAACATGAAAACCATTCCGGTAGAAACCCCCAAGGCCACACCGAAAACCCCTTCTGTTCCCAACCAGTAATGAGACATGCCCTTTGACAGACTGGCACCTTTGTGGGCAATAACATCCGGCATAAACTGACCACCAAAGGTGTAGATAAGAAATATCGTCGCAACCACCATGAGCGGTGGTCCCAGAGCACGGCGAGTGGCTTCCAGCAAAAGGACCAGGCCAAGAATCGAAACAATCAGGTCGATCTGGTTCGGCATACCTGGGCGGTCCGCGAGTGCCGAGTAAAAAAGGTACAGGTAAGCCGAACAGAATGCACCGAGCAGACCCAGCGCCCAATCCTGCACCGGAATATACTTTGTTGGTGACCTTTTAAAGGTCGGAAAAGCTGTAAAAGAGAGAAAGATCGCAAAAGCCAGGTGGATGGCCCGCGCCTCGGTGTCATTGATGACAAAGAGATTAAACAGAAAGGGCAGTGGAGATGCATACCAAAGCTGAAACAGTGTCCAGATGAGTGGGACGAAAAAGAGAACTTTTTTAGGGAAGGCACCGGTCGGGTTACGAGCACCAGACTCTGTTTCAGCAATCATCTCCGCGAGTTCTTCTTCAGTCTTGATAGTCTCATTGGATTCGGTCATGGCAAAGCCCTTCAGAGTTGCGAAAAAAAATGCACCGCCGCAACGGTGCATTTTTTAATTTAATATCATCAAAACTACATCAAACCAGCTTCTTTGTAGTACTTGATAGCACCTTTGTGCAGAGGAGCAGAAAGACCATCTTTGACCATTTCCTCAGGCTTCAGGTTAGCAAATGCCGGGTGAAGTTTTTTGAAATCATCAAAATTTTCAAAAACAGCCTTGACGACGTTGTAGATAACGTCTTCAGAAACTTTTGATGAAGAGACAAAAGTTGCACCAACGCCAAAGGTCTTGGTGTCTGTATCAGTACCACGATACATGCCGCCCGGAATAGTTGCCTTACGGTAATAATCATTGTCTGCAACCAGCTTGTCGACCACTGGACCATCTACAGTTACCATAACGGAATCACAGGAAGTGCTGGCTTCTTTGATAGAGCCACTCGGATGTCCAACGGTGAAGATCATAGCATCAATTTTGTTATCACAGAGAGCTTTGGACTGCTCTGAAGATTTCAGCTCGGAAGCAAGCTTGAAGTCATCCTTGGTCCACCCCAGAGCGCCCATGACAACTTCCATGGTGCCTCGCTGGCCGGAGCCTGGATTACCAATGTTAACGCGCTTACCTTTGAGATCCATGAAGTTCTTGACACCGGAATCGGCACGAGCGACAACGGTGAAGGGCTCAGGATGAACAGAAAAAACAGCGCGCAGGTCTTTGTTAGGCCCTTGTTCTTTGAACTTGCTGGTACCGTTGTAAGCATGAAATTGCCAGTCGGACTGAGCAACGCCCATATCGAGTTCACCAGCACGAATTGTGTTCAGGTTGTAAACCGAACCACCGGTACTTTCAACAGAACAGCGGATACCGTGCTCTTTCCTGGTTTTGTTCACCAAACGACAGATCGCACCACCCGTAGGGTAGTAGACACCGGTGACACCACCAGTACCGATCGTTACATACTGTGTGGCCAAAGCATCAGCAACACCAATACAAACAAACACTGCTGCCAACAATACCGCTGCACATCTTTTCATGAAAAGCCTCCTTGATGTCGTACCCTATTCGGTAGACAAGTCTATAGCTGGGAAAAACCGTTTCAGCCTCAAATGTTCGAAGAAGTCGTCCCTGCCTTAAAAATTAATATTATCAAGCTGATAAGAAAACAGAAAAGCATTATAACAATGTTTTACAAATTGGCAAGAGTTGGTTATGAAGCTTCCGCAAAGTCAACGCACAGGCTCCGCTTCTCTTAGTGCTAAAGTCGTAACTGAAGACGCAAACTGACCTCCTAGGTGTTTTTCCAACCCAGAGCATCAGCAGCTGTCGGCGGACGCACGCTGCTCTCGATCTTTTTGGCACGGTCATTGTGGTAGACTTCTAGTAGTAAGCGGGGGAATTCGCGGCTCAAAGGAGAGCTAAGGGACTTAAATCATTAAGCTCATTACGCCCAGAGGAATGTAACAAGTGCACGCGTCGCACCCATGAAAGAGCTCATTACACCTGCGAGGAACAAAAGTCGCCACAGCTGTGTGTCAATCGATAGATGTGTGTCAATCGATGGCAACAACAGGTTCACCAAAGCAGCAAACTGGCGAGGGCTGAAGACCGAAGCCACCAACATCCTGAGACACGCTGAATTCTATCAGTCAGAGTAACTTCTCCTGAAAGACCAACCTGCGGTGAGGGTCCATGTTTGAAACCCTAATATTACTAACATTGTTGGGAGTCATTATCTGGTTCATCCTGAGCAAAGAGAGAACACCCTCGGCACGTAGAGCAACCTTCATCGACCTGACTGCAGAGTTAAGGCCACCGATCAAGAAGACAAGCAGAAAAAACCTTTCTTGAAAGTGACTCGGTCAGAAGGCATTCAGTCTTCGCAGAAATGCTTTGAGTAAACCATAGTTACGCCGATTGAATTTGAAAACCAGACGCGGCAGATCGACAAGATCGGGTTGATCCTTCTCTTCCGGTAAGGCACTGGTCAATTCCAGATGACTGCCGGGCTCCAGAATTTCACTGAACTCCCCTTCCAGGGTTGTCAGGTTCTCCGCGCTTAAGGTCTTGTTGAGACGAATGACAAAGGTTGAACCGACCCAACGACTCGAGTGATAGATCCTGTAGAAGTCGTTAATGACCTGCGCGGCCTCAAAAGGGTCCCGGGTGATGGTAAAGAGACTGAAATCCTCACCGGAGATCAGACCACGCTTGAGCATGACCTCCTTGATAAAATCAAACCAGGGCTCCCAGTAACTGCCATCATCATCGTCAACCAGAACCAACGGTATCGGCGGATTCTTGCCGGTCTGAATCAGGGTCAGGGTTTCCATCGCCTCATCCATAGTCCCGAAACCACCAGGGAACAGCACCACCGCATCCGCTTCCTTCAAAAAGGCCACCTTACGGTTGAAAAAATACTGGTAGGTGATCGAGTGACCGCTGTTCTCCATAACCGGGTTGGTTCCCTGCTCAAAGGGCAGCCTGATATTCACGGCAAAAGAATTCTCCGCACCAGCGCCCTCATTCCCCGCCTGCATGATGCCTGGGCCACCCCCCGTAATCACCATGTAACCGAGCCGCACCAACTGCCGCGAGAAGGTCACACATTTCTGGTAGATCGCTTCATCAGGAGCGGTTCTCGCCGAGCCGAAGATCGTCACTTTCTTGCGATCTCGGTACGGACTGAACATCTTGCTGGTGTAGCGCATCTCCTTCATGGTGGTCCGTAACATCTTCAAATCAGCGAGATAGTCATTCTCCTGGCCGGTCTTCAAGGCGCTGATCAGCATCTCCCGGATAATCTCCGGATGGTTGACTTCGGCCATAGAGAGAATTTCATTGAGCAGATCGTCAAGGGGGCCGTTGGTTTTCTTAAAGCTGATATCCATAGCAGAATCCTTCATAGAATTTGACGCTGAAGAGTGAACAATTATTCTATCATGTCTTTTCCGGTTGATTGTAACAATGCGCCATCTCCAAAGCGCTGCAGGGCAATCCAGAGGCCGCGCAGACTGGCAGCCGGATAGCGCGCGGCGACCCGCAGGTACTCGTTGCGTAAACGTCGGTCCAGACTCCTCAGTCTCTCGCATTCATCGGCACCCAGCTGATCTTCAAGGGTTTCACAGAAGAAGGTAATGCAATTGTAGGGACGGCGATCGACAGTCAGCAGACACCCTCTCTCACCGAGATAGGGACAGGTGCGACTGAAATCAGGAGGAGGAGGGGTTTCGTCTGCGAGCAGATAAGCCAACAGGTTGGTCAAGGTCACATGGTGTCGACCACAACCGCAGCAGGCTCCGTCGCAGCCGGCACAGGCATCAAGGCCATCAGCTTTGTGAAAGAGCTCATCCAGTTCGACCTGGGTGGCTGCAATGGCAGACAGCCTCTCTCTGAGCCACGCTTTCTCGTCGGCCCCCAAAGCGCCGAGCTCAAGCGTTATTCTCTTTAGGAGAGCAGGCCAGTCCGGGTTAAGCTTGTCAGGAGTATCGCGCATAGGCAAAAAAGAAACGGCACCAGACGATCAGCGCAGGTGCCATTATCATTCAGAATCATAAAAAGGTGGTCGGAGAGAACCGTAAGCCGGGTTTTGTCCTCTGTAGCGGTTACCCCCTGCAGAGTGACGATCATTCCTCTAGGACCGCCGTTGCCGACGGCCTCAAGCAGCCTGACCCGGGAGCTTCGGACGGGCCGTCCTCAAGCACTCCCCTATTTGGCCTTGCTCCGGATGGGGTTTACCTAGCTGCCGACGTCACCGCCGACACTGGTGAGCTCTTACCTCACCCTTTCACCCTTACCTGCCATCGCAACAACGATGACGGGCGGTCTTCTCTCTGTGGCACTATCCCTAAGGTCGCCCCCGGTCCCCGTTAAGGACCATCCTGCCCTGTGGAGCCCGGACTTTCCTCCCGCCCACAGACATGGGCCGGCGATCGCCTGGTTGTCTCCAACCACGATAAAAAATCAGCGTCTCAATCCGGGGCAGTGACGAACAACAAACGGCTGCAGTGCGGACAAGTCTGAACTTCCTGGACAACGAAAAGACTGTTGTACATCTGCGGCGGCAGGTGCATGTGGCACCCGGTGCAGGCTCCGTCGCGAGCTTCTACCACGGCCACGCCGGCACGACGACTCATCAGGAGTTTGTAGCGCTTGCGCAGGGCCTTGGGCAACTCTTCCAGAAGAGCCTCACGCTGGCTGGTCATCTTGGCAAACTTGTTATTCACCGAGACCATGGCCGCATCAATTTCAGCGCAGCGAGCATTCGCCTGCTCGCTACTCGCTGCCAACTCGCCATCTTTCTCGTCCTTATCCGCAGAAAGGGACGAAAGGATTTCGTTCTTGGCGTCGATACTGGCCTGCAGTTCCTTGGCTAGCTTCTTGGCCGTGTCGACCTCCTTGAGAACCGCGACGTATTCCTTCTGCGTCTTGATCTGGGGGAGTCGACCCTCGGAACGTTCTATGTTTTCTTGTTCCAGGATCATGGCTTTGTCAAGTTCGCGTTTTTCAGCTTCAAGGACACCGATTTCACCAGCAAGGCTGTCAACCATTCCCTGCAGACGATCGAGTTCTGCCTTAAGAGTCTGCTGCTCACTAAGCGCGGCCTTTTGCTCGTCCTCAACAACCTTCTTCTCTGTGTCCAACTCCTGCAAATCTCGCAGTAACTGTAACTGCTTCTGCACGATAAACGCCTCCCTATAAAAATCTCTTTTGTATCGACCGTTGATCGATCGAGCTTGTTTGGCTGAATCCGTGTTAGCCAGCGGCATGCATCAGACCACCTTTTCCCACGAATACTGGGTTAGTAAAACCGGAAAGGATCCTCTTCTCCGGTGTAAGCCTCAAAAGCAACCCCCCAATTCAGTTGCCTGGCCGCCGCCTGCAGCGACTGTGTTACCTGTTCAATCATCAGCTGTTCTGTAGCAAAATGCCCGGCATCGATCAATGCTATGCCAAGCTCTTCAGCTTGACGGGCTTCATGATATTTGACATCACCCGTGACCAGAACATCAGCGCCCTGTCTATGTGCCGTTTGCAGCAGGAACGCGCCGCTACCACCACAGAGCGCGACCTTGCGGACCGGCATCTGGTCTGCACCGATCAGGCGCAGGTGATCACAACCGAGAAAGTCCTTAACCCTGGCAGCGAACTCGCCCAAGCTCGCCTGCTGTGCCAACCTGCCAATCCGACCCAAACCTGCACCAGGGACCTGATTTTGCAGAGGCAACAAATCGTAAGAAACTTCTTCGTAGGGATGGGCTTTTTGCATTTTTTCCAGGACACGCAGCAGCTTACGTTTGGGAATAATCGTTTCGAGGCGAATTTCCTCGGCTTTTTCTCTTTGCCCAACCGTACCGATATAAGGCTGTGTTCCAGGCCCGGGACGAAACGTCCCTTCACCGCTGCTACGGAAAGAGCACTGATCGTAAGCACCTATCTGTCCGCCACCTGCTGAAAAGAGAGCATCGGCAACGGCGTCTTCGTGGCCAACAGGGACGAAGACAACCAATTTCAGGTAATCACCGGCAACCGCTTGCAAAGCAACGGCCTGTTCGACCCCCATTTTCTGAGCCAACCAGCTATTCAGACCATCGACGGCGCAGTCCAGATTGGTATGGGCACTGATAATGGCGACGTCATCACGGACCGCGGCCCAAAGGACTTTTCCAACAGCATCATCAGGGGTTAGACGTTTGACCGGTTTAAAGAGCAGAGGGTGATGGGTGACCAGAGCCTGAGCGCCAGCATCGCGAGCAGCTTCAACCGCTTCAAGACCAGGGTCCAGGGCGACCATGACCCGGTCCAGAGCCCTGCCCGGGTCGCCGACCTGCAGACCGACATTGTCCCAATCTTCAGCCAGCTCAGGAGCATAAAGCCTATGAATAAGCCCGACCAGATCCTGTATGCGCTGTCCCTGCTTTACCATTTATTCCTATCCGTTTGATCTATGGCCTCACGTAAAAAGAGTGCAGCCTGGTTTTGGGCTGCACTCTTTTTAACTCTGAAGACCTATGTTTAACCAATACATCTCAATCATGGTTTTCTGGCGGGTGGTGGGCCCACCAGGGTTCGAACCTGGGACCGACCGGTTATGAGCCGGTGGCTCTTCCAACTGAGCTATGGGCCCGCAAGAATTTAAGTCAAAAGCATATGTTGCGTGATCTGATCTGATAAACACCTTCCAGTGCCCGGGTTCTTTTCTAACCAACACGTCTCAGCAACCCCGCTTGCCTCTGGCAAACGACTAGTTGTTGCTGTTTGTCTCCATAAAGCTCTTCAAACGTTTTGCCCGGCTCGGATGACGCAACTTGCGCAGAGCCTTGGCTTCGATCTGGCGAATACGCTCACGGGTAACGGCAAAATCCTGTCCGACCTCTTCGAGAGTATGGTCAGATTTTTCGCCAATACCAAAGCGCATACGTAAAACCCGCTCTTCACGGGGGGTCAGAGTGGCCAACACCTTGGCCGTCTGATCCGAGAGGTTGCCCTTGATGACTGCCTCAAGAGGCGAGACAACACCTTTGTCTTCAATAAAATCACCCAGAGAGGAATCTTCCTCCTCACCGATTGGCGTTTCGAGACTGATCGGTTCCTTGGCAATCTTCAGCACCCGGCGAACCTTTTCCAATGGCAGCTCCATGCGCTCAGCGATCTCTTCGGGAACCGGCTCTCGGCCAATTTCCTGGACCAGCTGGCGGCTGGTGCGGATCAGCTTGTTGATCGTTTCGATCATATGGACAGGGATACGGATGGTGCGAGCCTGGTCAGCAATAGCGCGGGTAATCGCCTGACGAATCCACCAGGTGGCATAAGTCGAAAACTTGTAACCACGTTGATACTCGAACTTATCGACGGCCTTCATGAGGCCAATGTTGCCTTCCTGGATCAGGTCGAGGAACTGCAAGCCACGATTGGTATATTTCTTGGCAATAGAAACGACCAGGCGAAGGTTGGCTTCGACCAGTTCGGTCTTGGCCTGCTTGGCACGCCACTCGCCTTTATTAACTTCCTTGAGAGACTCAAGCAGCTCCTCAGGAGCAAACCCGGACTCTTCTTCGACCTTGGCAAACTTGCGCTCCGTACCCTTGAGGCGTTTTTCAACGACCAGGAGGGTATCCATTGGTCGGTTGAGCTCCTCGGCTACGGCGCGGGCATCGTTTTCACTCTTACGCATCTTGCGCAGAAGCTTGACGCCTTCTGCGTAAGGACGCCCGAGAGCTTCCTCGCAGGCCTTGACCTCTTGCTTGGCTTTTTTTACCTGCTTGGCAAGTTCTTTGAGCCGGTCGACGATTTTTGCTATCTGGTAATCCTTGAGGCGGACCTGGTTCATCAGATCGCCCATTTCCACTTTCAGGAATTCCATCTCTTTATCGAGAGGCTTACGCGCCGTTTTGGTTGCGCCAGCAGCCTCATCACGCAGCTCCATGAAGCGATCATAGCGCACCTTGATCTCTGCGATCAGGGCAACCACGCGTTCACGATGGCGCTCTTCCGCCTCGGCACCCTCTTCTTCGTCATAGTCCTTGGTGATTTCAGCGATGCTGATCTGGCCTTTATGGTGGCGCTCACCCAGGGTAACAACTTCCATAAACGCGATCGGTGTTTTGACGATGACACGTGCGACCAGCGCCTCACCCTCTTCGATGCGCTTGGCAATCTCAACCTCACCCTCACGGGTAAGGAGTGAGACCTGGCCCATTTCACGCAGATACATACGGACGGGGTCGCTGGTGCGGCCCATCACGTCTGCGTCAAATTCCGGTTCGTCGTCGCTATCGTCGCTATCGGAAGAGTCACTTTGCTTTGCTTTGGTTGCCGTCGCCTTTTGTTCCGACTCAACCACTTCGATATCCATTTCTCCGAACATAGTCATGACATCTTCAATCTGTTCAGAAGAAACCATGTCGGCTGGCAGAATATCATTGACCTCCTCGTAAGTGAGGAAACCCTTTTCCTTACCGAGATCAATCAGCTGTTGAACTTCTTCAATACTGGTTTTCTTGGCCATCAAAACTCCCCCGCAGGATGCTCATCTGAAGCTGGCACCGGCATTTTTTGGACAAGCTTTGGATTATATGGACAATCTTATATTTATCAAAGCTTTTTTTTAAGTTTCTGGTTGATTTCCACACGCTCACGCAAATACTTCGTCAATCCAGCTTCATCATTGTTGTTGCGCGCCTCGTCTTCGAGGCTGGAAATCTCTTTCAGCCGCCGTTTCAAAGCGTAGTTGCTGGCAGCCCGGCGACAGTCGGTAAAAATCTTGTCCGCGTTATCTGCCCAATCGCCAGTTTCTTGAAAAGTCAGGCTGGTCAACAAGGATTGCTGGTCTGCATCAAGAGCCGCATCAATCAAATCGTCGGGCAGGTTGCCTTGCTCATCTTCCCGACTCAGCAGATAATCGGCAAGCTCCCGGAAAAGATCGTCAATGAAGAGATCAGCTGTCCCTTCCTGGCGGACCAGGCGGCGTTGTTGATCATCCATCAACATCAAGCGTAGCAGGTATTTCTGGGTCTGTCCTGTCTCGGCAGCAGGTTTTCGCACCCGGTTCGATTGGGTTGGAGTTCGACCTTGCTTCAATGCTGGCACGCCACCACGAACCTTCGACTTGAGCAGCTCAACATCGAGACCGGTTAACTCTGCCAAACGCTTCACATAGAGGCTGCGTTCAAGGTCTCCCGGCAGACGCTTGATACGTTCCAGAACCTGTTCTGCTGCACGCGCACGACCTTCAACACTCTCATCATTGACGCGCAGTTGATCTTCGATGAAGACCTCCAGAACCGGACGCGCGGCATCCAGGCAAAGGCGAAAGCCTTCCTCGCCTTTCTCCTTGAGCAATGAATCAGGGTCCTCGCCGACAGGCATGGTGACCACGCTGACCGACAATCCCGCCGGCACAAGGGCATCCATGGCGCGAAAAGTTGCCTGCCGACCGGCCGCATCTTCATCGAAGATCAGCAGGATCTTATCAGCATACCGTTTCAGCAGCCGTGCATGATCAGCGGTCAGGGCTGTGCCGCAGGTCGCCACTGCGCCGGAAAAACCAGCCCGATGCAGCGCGAGGACATCGAAGTAGCCTTCGACCACCAACGCTTCACCATTGTGTCGCATGGCATCCCGCGCCTGATAGAGGCCATAAAGAGTCTGTCCCTTGTGATAAACAGCCGTTTCAGGGGAATTGATATACTTGGGCAGACTGTCATCCAGAACGCGACCGCCGAAGGCAACCATCCTCCCTTGCAGATCATGAATCGGGAAGAGGAGACGATTGCGGAACAGATCATAATTTCCGCGCTCCTGCTTGCCGGGCCGCACCAGGCCAGCCTTTTGAGAGTCCTCACTGGAGAAGCTTTTTCCGGCCAGATGCTTTGCCAGCGACTCCCAACCGCCCGGCGCAAAACCCAACTGAAAAGTCCGTACGATTTCACTTTCGTAGCCGCGCTGGCGCAGATAGCGCCGACCGGGTGCGCCCTCTTCATCAGTCAGAAGGAGCTGCTGATAGAATTCGCCGGCAACCTCGTTGATGCGCAAGATCCGTTCGCGCTCATCGCGGCGACGCACCTCTTCGGGAGAGACGGCTTCTTCCTCGACTTCGACACCGACCTTTTCACCGAGCCTGCGCACGGCATCGGGGAAGCTCAGCCCCTCCATGCGCATCAAGAAAGAGAAGACGTTGCCACCGACTCCGCAACCGAAACAGTGAAAGATCTGCCGGGCCGAATTGACATTGAACGAGGGGCTCTTTTCCTGGTGGAAAGGACAGAGACCCTGGTGATTAACACCAGAACGCTTGAGAGGCAGATAGCTCGAAACGACCTCAACAATATCGGTCCGCTCGCGAATCTCATCAATTTTTTCGTCTGCAATACGTCCCATCAGTGTCGCAACTCCACGATTGTTACGTTATCTCCGCCCTGCTCAGCAGCAGCGGCCTGAAAAATCGCAACCTCTTTACGTCCGGCCAGAAACTCCCGGACGGCCCTGCGCAGTATCCCCTGGCCGGAGCCATGCACAATCTCCAGATTCAGCTCGCCGTGCAACAAGGCGTCATCAAGAAAACGATCAAGCATAAGTCTGGCATCCTCGACCCGCTTGCCAACCAGAACCAGGCGCGGCAGGAAGGCCTTACGCTCGACGCGGTCTCGAATCATCGGTGCAACCTTCTGTCGTGACACGTAGCGCCTCGGCTGAAACTGGCGTAATGCTGACAGCGGCTGACGCAACTTTTTACCACCAGCGAGCAACTCCACCCGGGAGCCATCGACAGCGACAACTTCAGCTTCAATCCCGAGGGCGGGCACATAGAGCTTCTCACCGGAGACAACCTCTTCGGGGATCTGCTCAGGCCCCTCCGCTAGAGGCTGCGGTAAAGTTTCATGCAGGGCTCTGACTGCGCTCGTCAATTCTGCGCGCTGTTTCGGCAGAGCACTGCCCTTCGGAGCCTGGCTGAAAAGCACCTGCAGGCGCTCTTCAGCAGAGGCCAGCAAGCGAACACCCTGTTGGCGTGCTTCATCGAGAATTTGAGTGCGCCTGGACTCAATATCACCCAGCTCTCGGCGTGCTTTTTGAGCATCCTCTTCAGCATGATTCTTCAGCCGTTGGGCGACTAACAGCTCCTCATCCAGAGTTGCTCGTAAAGTCTGCAGCCGCTCAATAATGGCCACACCTTCCCGTTCCCCTTGTCCCAGGTAATCTTCTGCCGCGTTCAAAAGCTTCTCCGGCAAACCGACCCTCCGGGCAATGGTAAAAGCATGGCTGGCCCCGGGAATGCCGTAGTGAAGGCGATAGGTTGGCTGCAGGGTTTCGGCATCAAACTCCACGGCGGCGTTTTCCACCCCGGCTTCGAGCTGAGCGTAGCCTTTGATGATGTGCAAATGAGTCGTCGCCATCACCCGCGCATCGAGATCGCGCAAGCAATCAACCGCTGCCAGGGCCAGAGCTGAGCCTTCACCGGGATCGGTGCCGGTACCCAACTCGTCCATCAGAACCAGGCTCCGGCTATCCGCTTCCTGCAGGATGTGACGCAACCGCAGCAGATGACCGGAAAAGGTTGAAAGACTCTCTTCTATACTCTGCCCATCACCGATATCCGCCATCACCGGGGCGAAGGGGAAAATTCGGCTGCCGGGCGCACAGGGGATCGGCAAACCGGCACGCACCATCAAGACAAGCAACCCGGCCGTCTTGAGCGTCACCGTTTTGCCGCCGGTGTTCGGCCCGCTGATAATCAGGGAGTGACACTCCTGTGGCAAGCGCAGATCAACGGGCACCACGCTCGTGGCCTCAAGATTATTTATCTTCGCCGCAACCAGCAAGGGGTGACGGGCATCGTGCAGCAAGAGAGAAGGTTCTTCTTCCAGCACCGGAACAATCGCCTCGAGCTCGACGCTCAGACGTGCAATAGCCTGGCGCAGGTCAAGGCGAGCCAGAATCGCCTGGTTCTCTGCCAGAGGCTTTCGAACCTCACGTACGCTGGCAGTCAGTCTGGCCAGGATGCGCTCCTCCTCACGACTGATCTTGTGCAACAGGGTCTGAACCCGGTTGTTGCTTTCCAAAGTCGCTGCAGGCTCGACATAGAGGGTCTGACCACTGGCAGAGATGTCGTGCACAAAGCCCTTCAGGCGACCGCTATGGTCCGCCCGCACCGGGACAACATAACGGCCGTTGCGATCAGTAATCAACGATTCCTGAAAAACACCCTGCAACCCGTCGTCCTGCAGCAACCGATCAAGTTGGCGCTTGACGCGATTACGTTCCCCCTTGAGGCCCTCTCGCAAATCGGCCAATTCGAAAGAAGCCGAATCAAGGATCTCAGCCCGCGGACCGATGCTGCGTCGGATCTCGGCAGCAAGGTCAGGGAACGGGTTCAAGCGTCTCGCAAAGTCTTGAAGAGAGGGGCAGACTTCACTCTTCAAAAGTTTTTGTCGACACGCCTGGGCGGCCTCGAGGGCCGCCTGCACATCACGCAAGACCTCGGCCTCCAGGCGCAGACCTTCGGTCTTCAGGCGCGCCAGGTGGGGGAGGAGGTCATCTCCGGAGCCAAGAGCTAAAGGCCCATCTTCCTGAAGAAGCTGAGCGGACTCCTTCGCTTCACGCAGAGCCTCTTCGATCCTGGGCCGCTCGTGAAGAGGGTAAAGGGCCTCTGCCAGGATTCGACCGTAGGTTGTCTGGGTCTTAGCCACCACCAGCTTGACGACCTTGGCAAACTCAAGTTGCACCAGGCTGTCTGCCATGGTTTTTTCTTTGCAAGCTACTTTCTCCGGAGTCATTTCAAAACGCGCTGGCTCCCCTCCAGTGCAGCATTACCCAAATCTACAAAAGGTGGCGCCAGGGAAGCTTCTTTCATTGACTGATCCAGGCCCCAGGGCATGGGACGTAACGAGAGGGCAAAGAGCACCACGGCCAGCAACAAGACCCCTTGGCACAAACCGAAGACACCACCGAGCAATCGGTTGAAACCACCAAGAAAGAGCAACTTGATAAACCGTGAGAGCAGGAAACCAAGGACGACGAAAAACACCATGGTCACCAAAAACAGAACGGTAAAGGTAATGGCAACAGCAATTTGCGCAGGCAGGTCGACCGACTTCAGCAGAGCATCGGCCAAAGGCCCATGATAGCGAAAAGCCAGAAAGGCGCCGACAAAAAGGCCTGCCAAAGAACAAACTTCCTTGAGCAGGCCGCGCAGCAACCCCTTCAGCAAAAAGCCGCAGAGGATGACAAGGATGGCAATATCAATGCCGTTCATATAAGAAACAGCTCCTTTGGCTTACCCCGCCAGAAGTTTGCGGACCAGGTTGCTGACCAGTTTACCATCGGCTCGACCGGTGGTTTGTGGGGTGACCAGTTTCATAACCGCACCCATATCCTTCATGGAACCAGCACCACTTTCAGCGACCGCCTTGGCCACCAACGCCTCAATCTCAGCCTCGCTCAACTGAGCCGGGAGAAATTCCTGCAGGATCACGACTTCCAAATCTTCCTTTTCAGCCAGCTCCGGGCGCGTTTCACGGTAGGCCTCTGCCGCCTCCCGCCTCTGCTTGACCAGTGTCGAAAGGACCTTGATCGCAGCGGCCTCGTCAAGCTCCTGACGCGTGTCTATCTCAACGTTCTTCAAAGCGGTACGGGCCATGCGAATCGTGGTAAGACGCAAGCTGTCTTTCGCCTTCATCGCCACCTTCATCGCATCAAGCAATTGATCCTGGATACTCATTCTTTGCTATCTCCTTAAACCTTTTAAGTATAGGGCCGGGCAAAAGCCTTACCACAGAGGCACAGAGGTTAAAATTTTACTGTTCGATCTCAACCTTGGTTATTTGTAGTAAAACCCTGAATTGTCAAAAGTGTCAGCCTTTACGACTGGCTTTTTCTTCCAGACCGGACAGGCCGAAACGGCGCTCCAGTTCTGCATATATTTTTTCAGGGGGCAAATCGTAATAACTCAGCAGCACCAGGGTATGGAACCATAAATCAGCCACTTCACTGACCACTTCGTCGACCTCTCCACCCTTACCGGCAACAGCAACTTCCGTAGCCTCCTCACCGATCTTACCGAGAATCTTATCAAGACCTTTAGCGTAAAGTGATGCCACGTAGGATTTTTCTGACGGATTCTGCTTACGATCCTGAACCACCTGGTAGACGGCATCCAGAATATCGTTGCGTTCTTTCATAATTTGAACCCTTTTTGTTCACCACGAAGGACACGAAGCCCAGAAAGTAAAACTTTTAAAAACATATTTTTTCGGACTTATAACCCGAACCGAGGTTGTCAGGATTTAACGCACCAAAAGTAGGCGCTTTAGGCGAAGGCGCGAAGGGGCTGAGAAAGCCCGCAAAGAAAACCACTTCAAATAGCGAGAGCATCACCCCTTTGCGTCTTTCTTGGCTTTTCTCAGCGTCTTTGCGTTGATCTTTTGATTTCAGCTCTTACCTGTTTTGGTGTAAAAATGCATTCCCTTTGTTTGCGTTATAGACCCGCATTTTTTGTATTTTCTTCGTGCATTT
>Ga0224513_10000151_pt1 | contig 23865 bp, 11 predicted proteins | sample SF_May12_sed_USG_5_FD_169109 | JGI IMG/M metagenome (GOLD analysis project Ga0224513, IMG submission 169109) | Sediment microbial communities from San Francisco Bay, California, United States - SF_May12_sed_USGS_21 | ecosystem: Environmental > Aquatic > Marine > Sediment | place: USA... | reverse complement strand
GAACCACCGTGATTAAGGACACCCTGTCAGGACCGGTGGATTCATCTGAAATAATCGGGGTGGAACTGGCAGATCTCTTGGCATCAAAGGGGGCAAAAACCATCATGGAAGAATTATACACAGATCTTTCCCCCGACCTTTAAATTTGATATTATTTTCAGATGGTTTTTTAAATAAACAACACGGTAAAATCTCTATGAGAATATCGTATCAATATCTGTCTGTGAATGACCTTTGATTAACCTATCGTACCGGGATTCAAAGACGCTATGAGCAAATATTCAGTAATACTACTTAATATGGGGGGGCCTGATTCTCTGGACGCCATAGAACCCTTCTTGTTCAACCTGTTCAGTGACCGGGATATTATTAAGATACCTTTCGGTCAAAAAATATTTGCAAGAATATTGTCTAAACGGCGGGCACCCCACGTGAGCAACAACTATCGTCAGATCGGGGGGAAATCACCGCTCAATGAGTGGACCGAAGTTCAAAGATCCATGCTCGAGACAGCATTACAGGAATTACTGCCCGAGACTCAGGTCTATACTGCCATGCGATACTGGCATCCAAACATAAAAACTGTTGCCGGAAATTTATCGGAGAACAACTTTGATAAGATCGTATTGCTTCCCCTTTATCCCCATTATTCCATAACCACCACCGGATCGGCATTCAATGAGTGGAAGCGTTTTTATAAGGGTGAGTCGGCTCGGATGAAATATGTTGACGCTTTTTTTGATAACCACATATACATTTCAGCGATCAATGAAAGGATTGACGAGGCGATGATGCGCTTTCCCGAAAATGTGCGTGACGAGATTCAGATTCTGTTCAGCGCGCACGGAACGCCTGAGCGTCTCGTTAAAAGCGGAGATCCTTACAAAGAACAAATCGAGGCGACCATTAAGTATGTCATGGAAGCGCGCGATTTTTCACATGACCATCATGTTTGCTTTCAGAGCAAAGTCGGCCCCTTAAAATGGCTGGAGCCTTCAACCCATGAAATGATCGAAGAGCTGGCAGCAAAAAAGAAAAAACAGCTGCTGCTTGTTCCCGTAAGCTTTGTATCAGATCATATTGAAACCCTGTTTGAGCTTGATATCGAATACCGCGCGATTGCCGATAAACTCGGTATTGAAAATTTCATTGTGATGAAAGGGCTGAACAATTCCAAAACGTTTATCGAAGCGCTAAAAGAAATCGTCGTTGATGCGCTGGACCTGGGAGAAGTCTCCAATCGAAACCAAATCAAAAATGGATAAGCGCAAAATGAAAATCATAGTTCTGGGCGCCGGCATATCGGGGCTGTCAACTGCATTCTGGTTAAACAATGATGGTTTTGATCTGACGGTTCTTGAAGCCAAAAATGAGCCGGGGGGTTCCATGGAAACCCGGCGTAAGGATGGATTCCTGATCGATTACGGGCCAAACAGCGGATTAGAAACGACACCGTTAATCGGCCAGATTGTTAAAGAGGTGGGGCTTAAAAATGAAATGATTTATGCCAGCGAAACAGCGAACAAAAGATACATTCTCAAAAACAATCGGCTTTATGCCCTGCCAACAGGTCCGACCGCTTTTTTAAAAACCGGATTATTTTCAACCAAAGCCAAGTTACGCCTACTCGCGGAACCGTTTATCGGAAAATCAGAGGACGGATATTACCAGAGCATTTCTGAATTTGTTAAAAGACGACTCGGCCAGGAATTTTTAGATTATGCAATAAATCCTTTCGTTGCGGGAGTATTTGCTGGAAATCCCGATCAATTGAGCGTTCAATCAGCGTTTCCAAAGTTATACCGGCTGGAAGAATTGTATGGCGGCCTTGTCAAAGGATTGATTCTAGGGGCAAGAGAGAGGAAGAAACAGGCTGAAACATCCAAACAACATGCGCGCTTATTTTCTTTTAAAAACGGTATGCAGGAATTGCCCAAAGCCATCGCCAATAAGTTGGGCGATAAAGTCAAGTACAATTGCCGTGTTGAAAAGACAATGAAATTTAAAGATAAATTTAAAGTATTATATAATCAAGGGGGGTCGCCGGAAGAAAATATTGCCGACATCGTTTTATCGACAATTCCTGCCTATACGGCTGCATCTATTTTCAGCGATTTTGACACGACATTGTTGAACCATTTGAACGAAATTTATTACCCGCCCGTAAAAGTATTATATCTCGGGTTCAGGAAGGATGCCATCGGTCAGCCGTTGGACGGATTTGGATTTTTAATACCGGAGAAGGAAAAGAAACCTTTTTTGGGTGCAATCTTCAGTTCAACTATTTTTCCATACCGGGCAAAAGAAAATCTGGCAGCATTTACCTTATTTATTGGCGGAGCACGATCCCCGGAGCTTTTAGAAAATGAGAATGAAAAACTCGTCAATAAGGTGCTGTTAGAATTCAAAGAGATAATGAAAATTGATGTAAAAGAAAACCCTACATTTATTGAAGAACGGATGTGGCCGAAGGGAATTCCTCAGTATACCCTGGGATATATTGAACACGAAAGATACTTTGAAAAATTTGAGATGGACAATTCAGGTCTCTTTTTGGGGGGTAATTATCGGGGTGGGATTTCTGTGGGCGATTGTATAAAAAACTCCGAAATCACGTACCAAAGGATTAAAGCGTTCATCAATAGTAAAGAATCCGGGCATAGAGGACCCGGCTTTGGTGTCACCCCAGAGGGGTGAAGTCTACCGTATATGCCGGCCGGAATGATGGCGTGCTGGAGTAGTGGGAGAAAGGCATGGAGTGATGGGTTAAAAAAATTGGTTTTCCCATTACGCCAACACTCCAATATTCCAGTTCAATCGATTAAGATGTTTTTAACTCCCGCAATGTGGGATCAGTGGCGTGTACAACATATGAACATCGTTATACATGAGGCGAAAATTACAATTAATTAATTTTATAGCTAACAAAATTGAACACTTCTATTGACTTAAGTGCTACATTGTGGTAATATCGTGCAGCAAAACGTTACAGTGTACAGTACAATGATGTACAATCATACATGACTGCCCGTAACAATAACAACCATAACCTTAAGGCATAATAAAGATCATTAAACCAGGATGGCAAAACATGACGCGTATTAGCCAAATCTTCTTTTTATCTTGTATATGTATCATTTTTATCTTCGGCTGCACGGAACCCGCGAAAGAGCCGAAACCAGAGAAGGCAACATACGAGACCACCCTCAATGTCGGTCTTATTCCCGAGCACGACATATTTCACCAGCTCAAACGATATGAACCCCTTGCCGACTATTTGTCAAAAAAGATCCAGACAAATATCAACCTCATTATTCTTACGAGATATGGAAATATCGTTGATAATTTTGTCTCTGGAGGTTTGGATGCCGCCTTCTTTGGAAGTTTTACGTATACTCTGGCGCATTCCAAACTCGGTGTTGAAGTTATCGTCAGACCGGAAAACAATCTCGGCGTTTCTGAATACTATGGAATGATTTTTGTCAGGAAGGACAGCGGCATCAGAAGCATAAAAGACATGAAAGGAAAAATTCTCGCATGCGTGGATAAGGCCACAACCGCCGGTCATCTTTTTCCAATGGCATATTTTAAAAGAAATGGGATTAAAGATTACAAAACGTTTTTTAAAGAAACCTATTTTACCGGAACCCACGAAGATGCAGTTCATGATGTGTTAAATGGAAAGGCACATGTCGGGGCCGCAAAAAATACCGTTTTTTTCAGGATTGCAGATAAAGACCCCAGAATCAACAATGAATTGGATATCCTCGCAGAATCGTCCAAAGTACCGGAAAACGGGCTGGCTGTAAGAAAAGATCTGGACGAATCTCTCAAGAAAAAAATAAAGGAAACGCTGTTAAATATGGACAAGGAATCGGATGGCATAAAAGTACTAAATGATTTCGGTGTGCAGAGGTTCATTGAGACGACAGACATTGATTATGTCAATGTATACAAACTTTTAAGCCATATAGGAATCAAACTTTCAACCTATGAATACACGAATGAATAATGAAGAAAAAAATTCTCATAACATTAAGCATCTATTCGATCGTTTTTATCCTGGGAGGGATCTATATCATCTCAACCATTGCATCATCAACTACAAAGCTGCAAGATCTCATCAGTCTGTACCAGATAGAAACCCAGAGAAAGCAGTTATTGATCCGAATTAAAAATGTGCAAGCCGACCTGCATTTAAAAAGGACACCCTATTCCAAAAGTGTTTCGACGTTTATAAGCAATGTGAATTCCATGGAAGACATGACAAATTCCTGTTTTGAATGTCATCACAGTGAGGAAGTTGTTACAATGCTTACCTCCTTGAAGGACGATATTGAGAGCTACAAACAATTGATTAGCAGGGTGATGACGATTCGGGCAAATGAAGCGCGACTTCGGATTGAAGACGACAAGGCTTACAGGGCGGCGGAAAACCTATTGGCTGACGTCAATGGCATGGTACACCTGGCAACGGTCAAACTTTCAGAAAAAACCAAATTTTCTCTCAGTGACATTTCCAATTCAAATACGGTTCTTTTTTTACTGATCAGCATAACGCCCTTCTTTGCCGTGGGATTAGGATTTATTTTTGTTAAAGGAATCACCAAGCCAATCAAAGAAATTCTGATGGCCACGCGAAACTTAAAAAGCGGCAATTTAGATTTTCGATTAAAGGGACTAGAGGATGAATTTGGAGAGGTTGCCGAGTCCTTTAATGAAATGGCGGACCGCGTGGAGGATTATACTCAGAAACTGGAGGGAAAAACCTCAGAACTCGAGAGCGCGCATGATGAGATGAGTACATTTTGCCAGGTTCTGAAACAAGTTGGAATTCAGCAGAAACTCGGTGGTGTCGGTTCTTTTCTCATTAATAAATTCCAGCAGATCTTGAACACCCGGTATATGAAACTTTTTGCTTTTAGCAGCGATCTAAACTCGCTGTTTATTCTCTCTGACAAAGGAGTGGAAATTCTGGAAGAAAAAGAACTGATTGAAAACATCTCCAACAGTCTGAAAGAAATGAACAGCATTAACACCTCCCCCGGAATATCTTTTCCTTCCCCGCTGATTCAGGATGACGTTCCCCTGGACGGCCAACAAACCATCATACCGTTTCGAATCGAGAACTATACACAGGGTGCTCTGGTTATTGTCTGTTCTCAGGATTGCTTGTGTGATGAAAACAAACTAAAGCTGATTGCATTGATTCTCGAGCAGGCCTCGGGATCCATCAAAAGGGCTATCTTGCATCAGGAAGAAATTTGTTTTCTTCAAAAACGCATCGAAAGCATGTCCGAGTTTTCCGGCATCATCGGCAAAGACCCCAAGATGCAAACCATTTACAAGCTCATCGAGGACATTGCCCATACGGATGCGACGATTTTAATTCAGGGTGATACTGGAACCGGCAAGGAGCTGGTGGCACGGGCCATTTATAAGGAAAGCTTGCGTAATGACAAACCTTTTGTTGTGATTAACTGTGCGGCGTATCCGTCCACCCTGCTGGAAAGTGAGCTTTTTGGCCATGAGAAAGGGGCGTTTACCGGTGCGATCCGAAAAAAAATGGGTCGATTCGAACAGGCCGACGGCGGCACGGTTTTTCTTGATGAGATCGGCGAGATCCCCCTACCCTCCCAAATCAAACTGCTGAGGGTCCTCCAGACGCAAAAATTCGAGCGCCTGGGGGGTGAGCAGACCTTGGCGGTGAATGTACGCATTATCGCCGCTACCAACAAAGATCTGATTCAGGAAGTCAAAAGGGGTAATTTTCGGGAAGACCTTTATTACCGCCTGAATGTCATTCCGATTCATTTGCCGCTGCTCAGAAATCGGCGCAACGACATTCCGCTTTTGGCCCGTCATTTTCAACGAAGATTCGCCGCTGAACATGGGGATGATGTGAAAGATTTTAGCTCGGAAGCGATGCGGCGCCTCTTGGATTATCCCTGGCCGGGAAATGTCCGTGAGCTTGAAAACACCATTGAACACGCTGTTGTACTGAGCAAAGGTCAACGGACCGAGGTGGCCCACCTGCCTTCAATTCTGATCAACAATGATACCCTTTCGTTACCTGCGGAACGGAACAGGGCAGGGACTATGGTAGATCATGAGAAAAAGCTTCTCATTGATGTCCTCAAGGAGTGCAGCTGGAACAAATCCAAGGCGGCCTTGCAACTGGGAATCAGCCGCAGCACACTTTATGGCAAACTAAAAAAATACCAGGTCTCAGAGGACGTTGCGAAAGTTCAATAAGAGACACGATATCAGCCGGCGATCGTTTCGACCCGCTTTGCTGAAATGACCTGGGCATCCATCCATTCCATTGTCGATAGCAGTTCCCAAAAATATGTTTCCATTGAATCGTTTCCTGTAACAATTTGCTGTAAGCCGCTGAAATGTTTTCGCCGCGATGGTGTGTACGAATTTCGAACATTTCTAACCATCTGAGTTTACTGCTGAATCATTCATTCCAGACAGTGTTGATCCGAATTCATACAATTTTCAAAAAAACATCATCACGGGACCTCCCTCCATTGTCTCAATTTTTCGATATAAAACCATTGGCTGCAAAAATATAAAAACTTATTTTATAAATATTTCAAAGTCTTAAAGCGAATCCCATCTTAATCTTCCAAGCAACTCCGATAAAGGTAAAATTAAGTATAATCATGGCATCCCTTTTGCTTTATCAAAGGAACCATAATCAAAAGAAAAATTGAATACGGTAAATTTCGTGGATTTTTTCGACACGGCCGTTTCATCAAATTTAATTAATAAGGACTTTTTATGTGTTTATTCAGCCCGGATTCGCGAAAAAAACTGAAAAAATTTTGGAAGCTCTTGTTTATTGTCGCACTGCTGGTGGCCTTTGAACTAAATCCTTGGGGCTCTCTGATCAGTCTGGATAGCCACCCCCGAGTGGCTCAGGCCGGCAAAAAAGATTGGGATAAGAGTGATATGAATGGGGACGGGGTGGTGGACCAGCAGGACCTAAGACTATTCAGCCAAGAATTGGGCTTGGTGGACGAGACGGAATGGACAGATGAGCAATGGTGCCAGTATATAGAGAGCCATCCCAAGAAAAAGGCCAACTATACTCAACTATTCGCCTTTATCAGCGACTATTACGAATGCGAAACCACACCACCACCAATTACCGCACCGACCTTGTCAAATCCAACAGTATCGGAAATCAATCTACCCAGCGCCACAATAGGAGCGACCATAGTCAGTGACGGAGGCGATCCTCCCATTATTGAACGGGGAACGGTGTGGAACACGACGGGACCGCCGATAACGGAGCATCAATTGGCCGAAGGCGGCACCGCGTTGGGGTCTTTCTCCCATGTCCGCACGGACTTCACGGGTTTGGTTGCAGGGACTAAAATCTATTTTCGCGGGTACGCGGTTAATTATTCCGGAACCGGATACTCACCGCAAGGATCATTTATCGTTCCGGATCCTCTTGCTGTAAATCACGCCAACAATTACCCCACCCGACTGGCTTTGGGGCCTAACGGCCAGCTTTTTGTCAGCGATCCCAAGGTAAAGTCTATTTTTATCTATGATACGATTATCCCCAACCAACCGCCACAGCCGACACGCGAACTCAAGGGGCTTTACAGCCCGCTTGGTGTGGCTGTCGATTCCGCCGGCTATATTTACGTGGGCAACGCCGGGATCGGCAATGTCGAAAAGTACACCCCCCAGGGCAAGCTCGTCGCTACCATCGGACAAGGACTGATCCGGGCCCCGGTCGACCTGACTTTGGACTGGGACAACAACCTTTATGTGGCCGACAGCAAGAGCAGCGTGGTGTGGGTATTCCAACCCGATGGCACACTCTTAAGAACCCTCCGTAACGGAGGGCTTAAATCCCCCATGGCGGTGGAGATCGCATACTATAACGACGGCACCGGCCCGATTGGAGAGCTGTTCGTCGCCGACAAGGGAAATTACCTCGTCAAGGTTTTTGATCTGCAGGGCAATCTGCTTCGGTCTTTAGGCGGTTTCCCCACCAAGGGCGGAATGATGGGAACGACCTGGTACTGGAAAGGCAAGTTCATCAGCCTGCAGAGCCTGGCCGTGGACGCACAGGGAAACCTGCATGCTTTAGACATTTACATGAATAAAATACAGATTCTAGATCCGGTTACGGGCGTTTACATTGCCGATTACGGAGAATATGGAACCGGTGCAGGCCAGCTTAAACTGCCCCTGGACATTATTATCAATAATGCCGGTGATGTCATCGTGGCCAATTTCGATAATAGAAGAGTCGAGGTGTTACCTTAAGGGTCTATAAAAATGATAAATCTTTTATTTACGTGCAATATTTTGTCCCCGATACGCATGGGGGGTATTAGACAAAGAAACCTTATTTATCGTCTGATGAAGCCCCTTGCGGTCATTCTTCTGGTGTTGCTCACGGCGGCGCCGGCTATCGCGGGCACGCAAACGATCACATCCTTTACCGAAAGCGGATCCAATGCCTCGGTGCCGGTGGACGATCACCTCATGGCCACTATAGGGTCCTCAGCAAGTAAAGGCGGCAACGACTCCACCGCGGTAACGGTGAGCATTACCGGCACCAGCACCATAGCACTGGCGGATATCAAGGATGTGGCTGTCTTTTATGGGGGAGCCTTGGCTGGCCGAAATTCAGCATTAACCGGCCTGACGAACCAGGTAATCGATATCTCCGCTGCCAATACCAAAGGGGGCAGCGATTACACTATTTTCATCAGTCTGAACGCTTCCGCCGGCAACAAGACTTTCGGACTTACGGTCGAAAGCATTGCAGGTACCACTTTCGCCGGTGTATTGCCCGACAGCACGGCGGATTATACGGCCACAGGTGCCACTGCGCCCGAGATGAATGTCTATTACCTGTCCACGCCGTCCGGAGACGTTGTCGACGGCGACACTGACCCAACAGCAGCTGAAGGTAACGAATTCGGAAATTCACCGGTCTCGGTCAGTGTGGATCACACCTTTACGATCCAGAACACCGGTACTGCTGACCTGAATTTGACCGACGCATCACCCTACGTAACCGTCACCGGTGCCGACTTTACGCTCATAACCCCGTACCCCACGACTCCGGTTGCCAGCGGCGGCGGCACCACTACCTTCACGGTGCGGTTTACACCCAGCACCACCGGCCTCAGGACCGGCACGGTCAGCATCGCCAACGACGACAGCGACGAAAACCCCTACAATTTTGATATCCAGGGCACAGGAACGGCACCGGAGATGAATGTCTACTACCTGTCAACACCGTCCGGAGACGTTGCCGACGGCGACACTGACCCAACAGCAGCTGAAGGTAACGAATTTGGAAATTCACCGGTCTCGGTCAGTGTGGATCACACCTTCACGATCCAGAATACCGGCAATGTTGATCTTAACTTGACCGACGCATCACCCTACGTAACCGTCACCGGTGCCGACTTTACGCTCATAACCCCGTACCCCACGACTCCGGTTGCCAGCGGCGGCGGCACCACTACCTTCACGGTGCGGTTTACACCCAGCACCACCGGCCTCAGGACCGGCACGGTGAGCATCGCCAACAGCGACAGCGACGAAAACCCGTACAATTTCGACATCCAGGGCACCGGCACGGCACCAGCGCCCGAGATGAATGTCTACTACCTGTCAACACCGTCCGGAGACGTTGCCGACGGCGACACTGACCCAACAGCAGCTGAAGGTAACGAATTCGGAAATTCACCGGTCTTGGTCAGTGTGGATCACACCTTCACGATCCAGAATACCGGTACTTTAGATCTTGATTTAACCGACGCATCGCCTTATGTGACTGTTACCGGCGCTGACTTTCAGCTGATCACCCCGTATCCAACGACGCCGGTTACCTCCGGCGGCGGCACCACTACGTTCACGGTGCGGTTTACCCCCAGTTCCGCCGGGCTAAAAACCGGAACCGTCAGCATCGCAAACAGCGACAGTGATGAAAATCCATACAACTTCGACATCCAGGGTACAGGGACAACACCCGAGATGAATGTATATTACCAGTCAACGCCAGCCGGAGACATTACCGATAACGACACCACACCGTCGGCTGCCGAGGGCAGCGAGTTCGGCAGCACCGGTGTTTCGACCAATGTGGACCACACCTTTACGATTCAGAACACCGGCTCAGGGGACCTGAATTTGACCGATTCGTCACCATACGTGACCGTCACCGGCGCTGATTTTACGCTCATTACCCCCTACCCGACCACCCCGGTTGCTTCCGGCGGGGGAACCACAACATTCACGGTGCGGTTTACCCCCAGTACCGCCGGGCTCAAGACCGGCACGGTGAGCATCGCTAACGACGACAGCGACGAAAACCCGTACAACTTTGACATCCAGGGCACCGGAACGGCCACACCCCCCACGGTAGGATCTCCGAATGCTACTAGTATTGAAGACACCACCGCAACGATGGGGGGTACGGTGACATCCATTAACGCCACCAACATCGTCGAACGGGGCATTTACTGGAGCACGACCTCAGGCTTTACGCCCCCTGGGCAGGGCACCAAGGAATCGACGATAGGAACCTGGTCGGGCACACCTATGCCCTTTGAAGAACTGAATGTCTCCGTGCCAAGCGGTCAAATGATCTATTTTCAGGCGTTTGCCATTAATGATCTTGGTGGCGTGGGCTACACGGTGGAATCCTCATTTCAGACCGAACCGTCGGGCCAGCCCACCAACCTGCAGTTTACGGACGTGGGATATACGAAGATGACCATCAATTGGACTGCCGGCAGCGGCGACGGAGCGTTGGTGGTGATGTATGGCGACCCTCCCGATCTCGGCGATCCTGGGGATGGAACGGTATACGCCGCCAGCAGCGACTTTAGCTCTCCCGGAGATCCCATCGCAAACGGCTATGTTGTCTACAGTGGACCCGCAAATTCGGTCGCCATCAACGGCCTGACCGGCAATACGACATATTACGTGAAGATTTACGAGTATTCCGGGTCCGGGTCCGGGATAAATTATCAACAGACCCTACCGATTCAGGGCAGCCAGGCCACCTCTACAACGGCGATTGGACACAATGATGCCCACGACATCGTCAATTGCGATACGTGCCACGCCATGCACGGATCATTCAGTGGCGTGCCGCGTGGTACGGAACAGGAAATCGTGTGCAAGACCTGCCACAATGCCACTCAGATGCCGGGTTTGCCGGAAAAATACGATGTCGGCATGCACGATGTCACCAAGGGGGGACCCAAGACCATAGACTGCGGCTCCTGCCACGAAGTGCACAATGGGTACAATTTTGATACGGTAGACACCCATACCGACGGAGTGACCGCTCCGAACCTGTCGCGGATCCGGCAGGATACGAATAAATATTCTATTGAAGACGGAACCTGGGGTCCTGCATTGGAACCGGCCATTTTTCAGACCGATCCCGGTCACTTTGCTTTTGCGGAAACCACCGGGTCCCAGTCCGGCGAACCCTGGAACGGTATCTGCCAGAGCTGCCATACCAACGCATCAATGAAGTGGCACACCAACGCCAGCCAGGCGTCTGAAGCAAACCCCCATGATCACAACAAGGTGGGCGCGCAAGCGGTTCCCGACTGTATGAGCTGCCACAGCCATTCCGCCGGGTTCCCGACACCGACCTGTTTCTCCTGCCACTCCGGCCCCCAGGATAACAGTGATGGTTTGCCTGTTGGGGGAAGAAGGGCGGTGTGGGGTGAGTTTTCCTTGAACAGTCACCACACGGTGACCGCTATTGAAAATACGGGTGGGGACTGCCTGGTCTGCCACGACCAGACCACTCACATGGACGGCAAGGTCGATCTGATAAATGCCGACACCGGCGCACTGATTGTAGAATCCGCCAGCGGGCGGTTTCGCAAGGCGAATCTCATCGAAACCGACATCAACAACCTGAACACCTTTTGCCAGAGCTGCCACGACACAGACGGCGCAACGCGACTGGCAGGCTCCGAATCGGATCCGTTTGGAGACGGCTCGACCGGACCTCCGGAGATGAGTCTTCACTCTAATGTTGACTTTGCCACCGATCGTGTTGAAGGTGCGTTTACCATTGGCTGTATTCAGTGCCACGAAGGGCACGGTAGCACAAACCGGAAGATCATCGATGATACCTCTGTTCTGATCAACAATTCCGTTGGTCTCTCCTCTCCCGGGACAACTTCCGGACCGGTGGTCTTTACCGCCACCACGGGGACGGACTCGTATGATGAATTGGATACCGAAAATACCGATGACGCCGATGACATCTGCGCCACCTGTCATATTGGTACAATGGTAAACCATACCGGTGGAGATCACACCGGCTCCATACAGGCGACAGAGGAAAGAGGCAATGACTGCAAGAGCTGTCATCCCCATGGCAGTTCCGGCGCAGAGAAGAAAGGCTTCATGCCGCCGGCCGGCGGGGCGGCCACGTGTGATACCTGCCACGCCACGGGCGGAAGCGGCGTGGGCGGCGCCAACAACTTCCGGGCTATTTTCGGCACCGGCGGCGATTTTGAACGCACGTCACACCATGCAACCACCGGCCCCGGCACCGCCGAGGTCGTCACCGAAAACGACTGCAGGGTATGTCATCAGGAGCCCGACGCGAATCATCAGAACGGACAAATCGATCTTAAAATGGCTGATGGCGGGACATACGTTGTCACAACCTTTGATGCAGTGGGTATCCAGAACAACATCTGCCTGCCGTGCCATGATCTTGACGGCGCCAGTGTCACCTGGAATCAGACCGAAGGCATCAGCTCGGTCCGGCCGTTCTCAAGCAATACCAAAGACGTGCCGAATACGTTCGACCAGTTTGACACAGGTAATGACGCCTATCATCCGGTGCGGGGCGGGACGGGTATACCAAGTGATGGTATTACCGCCAGTACCATGGAGGCTCCCTGGGATGCCAATATCGGCAGCCAGACCATGACCTGTTTCGACTGCCACGACACTAACGCCCACGGCAGCGACTACCAGAAAATGATCCCCGTCGAGGACCCGGCCAGTCCGGGCAGCTACTACGGTATAGACTTTGCGTGGTATGAAGCGTATCTGCCATCCAGCGATTTACATGGAGACAAAGGACTACCCACGCCCAACGATAGTCCGCCGGCTTCCCTGGCAACCTACCCGCTGCGTATGGAAGTCTTGTGCACCAAATGTCACAAATCTTCCGTATATGTTAGCGGGACCGGTGTAAACCTCTCTGCATTTGAAAAACATGGATCGGATCTGGGTAATCATGCTGCAGCAAATGGAAACGAGCTTGGCTGCTTAGGGTGTCATGGGGGATTTATTGACCAAGGTGCCGGTGTGGTGGCAGACAACGGGGCCTGGAATGGAAACATCCACGGGGTCGCATGGGACTGGGAAACGGACGGAGGACTCACGTTCGGGGATAAGGCCTGGCCGGGCACCCCGCCTGCCGACAGCGTGGCCAACAACTTCATGGTTGGCGGCTGGCTGTCCGGCTGGAGCGCAGCCGGAGAATGCGGCGGCGGGAACTGCAACCACGCTGGAGGTGCCACCAAAGGCGGCGGTCAGAGTTATACCCCGGCGGTTGATTAGTCCGAAGCTCTCATGAGCGAGTTAGGCGTGTGAGGAATGCGAATTCGAAACACCGTACACCGGCGGCCTAGTTAGCGGGCCGCCGGTGTTGCGTTTGTGATCCGTGTTTTATTTGTGATTCTATTTTTTCCAGCAGCGCAACATCTTCGGATCGCATCGTGACCGTTCCATTGATTCCTTTAACCGCCATATCAAAGACGGTCTTTACCCGATCTGTCTCTGTCTGCTCTTCGAGGAGTATCCGGCACAACTGAAGCACACCCCAATTCTTCTCATAAACATCTTTTGAAGTGCGGATCCCCTGCATAAGAAAATTTTTCAGCCCGTCAACCGGATAGGGCACGATCCAGTGCCTTGTTCTGCTTACGATTTCAATTAACTTTTCCGCTTTTATACGAAATGGCGCGCCGCGAAGCCCGACCTGATTCCATAAACTCCGGTTGGCGCTGGACCCGGTGATCAGGGGCAATATTTTCAATACCGGGTCTGTTGCCAGATTCTTAGGAATACTTGGGTTTACAGGATTATTGAAATAAACCCTCAGATTCAGGTTCTTGATAATGGGATTGAGATATTGGCTTGCGCGAAAGTTATGAATCAAAAAGGAGACCAATTTCGAATGAAGCGTAAAATCCCCCCAGTTTTCATATTTTTTGGCCAGCAGAAAATCGGTTGAATAGGTTGCGGTTCTCTGATCAAAAATAAACTCGACGGGCGCCAGTTTGCCCATGAAAAAGTCCTTGCCGGCAATATAGTGGAGAATCGGTTTGTCCAGGGTTTGGGCCGGGTAACCGGAAAAATTTATTGAAATAAACGAAGGCGACCAGCATTCTTTGACCAGTATCTGTTCTATTGAACCTATACCTATTTTCTTCAGGGATTGTAATACGCTACGGTTGTTAAGGAGCGTTTTTTCAGCGGATTCGATATGTTTTAGGGATATATTTTTTTTCGAACAGACCAGAATTATGTCAGAATCGTTCACAAAGCCCCTGCAATAGTTGAAACCTTCAGACAGCGTTTTAACCACGATCCCAATCATGGGATCTGAAGCAGCATAAAAGTGAATCCATTGAACAAAAACACCTTCTTCGGTCAAATGCTTGTCAACTAACTCATAAAACTTTGTTGTGAAGAGAGAATCAACACCGGTCACCCAGGGATTGCTGGGCTCGGAGATGATGATGTCATATTTTTTGTCCGTGCCTTTAAGAATATTAAAAGCGTCTCCCTGAACGATATTAAGTCTGGGATCTTTATGCACCTGTGAGTTGTACTTTTCAAACAGGGGAAGGGCCTTTATAACAGACGGGGAAATCTCCGCCACATCGATGGACCGGACTTCCGGGTACAGGGTCAGTTCTCCGGCAGTTACCCCGGTTCCCATACCGATGACCAGGGCATTTTCTTTCTTTGTTCCAAACAGGGCGGGAAGATGGGCCAACATCTTCACTGTCGGTTCCAATGTGGCGGAATCCGATTTCCCGTTTATCATAATAGACATTTGCGTCTTTTCTACAGATCTTCTACCGGGATGGACACCATATTCAAGAACCGCCACGGTGCCGACCGTATCGTCGTTGTAGAATTTCATTACCTTGTCAGCAGCAAATTTTTCGAAAAAATGCGACGAACCTTCAAATGAATATGGAAGCGGCACTCTCTCTCTGAACGTACCGAATTTGAAATGGGCCTTGTTATACCATGGGGTTGCCAGAGTAACAATTACCACGGAAAACAAAAGCACGGATGAAACATAAAAATAATTTTTTGAAAGACTCTGAGAAATAAGCCACGCGGAAACAGCTGCCAGGCATACGGAGATCAGCAATATTTCCCGGATATCTAAAAAATGATACAGAATGATACCGCCAATCAGACTTCCTGCCAGGCTTCCAATGGTATTGAACGAAAAAATATTTCCCGAGTGCCGCCCGATATGTTTCATATCTCTTTTGATTTCATGGAAAATGATGGGCAGGGTCGCGCCCATGCACGATACGGGCACTGCAAGAATCAGGCAAATAAAGACAAACGCCACGGTGTAGTAAAGTGCCATTCCGGCGATGTTCGACTGGCACGATATTCTGATCAGGTGGGCCAGGTAGGGCCAGGTGTCCATGGAGACGTAGAGCGCCAGCAGAGAGACCGCAATGACGGCCTGGGTGACGCACAGCAGGTTTTTATGCAGCCTCGGGAGCCTGCTCACCACATAGCTGCCGGCCGCAATCAGCAGGATAAAGGCCGACACAATGATGGCAAATGAATAGGAAGAGCTCCCGAATGAAAGGTTGGTCAACCGGATCAGCGCATTTTCAAGGGTCATCACATAAAAACCGCTTAAAAAGGATATGACATATAACATGCGGGAAGAGATTTTGTGATGGACGGCCGCGGCCTTCGTATCCATCGGTTCATGAACCTTACCCTGGTTTTCATCAGGGCTGACATCACCCGCCTCAGCGTATGGTGCCAAAAAATAAAAGAAGGCCGACGCCGCCAGGTTCAAGGCCGCCGCAATCCATACCGAACCGGGAAGCCCGATTATCGGAACCAGGAAAAACCCCGCCAAAAGGGTCCCGATAAAGGCCCCGGCGGTGTTGACAGCGTAGATGCCTGCATGGGTTCGGGTCGATTCTTTAAGATTTATTGACAGTCCCTTTGTCAAAACAGGAATGGTCCCCCCCATGCAGATGGTGGGAATTGCTATCAGAATTACGGAACATATGATACCTTGAACAATGATGGCAACCGGATATGAAAAACGCCATGAATATGTTACGTTTTCCATTATTTTAAATGATAACGGAAAACCAAGCCCACACAAACCGATAATCCCTTCCAGTATGGCGTATGTTCTAAACTGGTTTTTGACCGTCAGTGTTAATCGGCCGCAGAGATAATACCCTAAAGACAGCCCCCCGAGAAAGGTCCCCAGAATGATGGCGGTTGCAATGCTGTCGGCGCCAAGGAGTCTTGCAAGATATCTCTGCCAGGTGACCTGATAAATCAGACCTGAAGCGCCGGTGATTAAAATGAAGAAGCTGAGGATCAGTCGCATAGCCATATACCCTTGTTTCTGAAAAAAATGTTTTGATTCGACGAGCCGTTAAGCATGCGTTTTATAGGGAGTATAAACATACCCGTCTGCTATTGCAACCGCAACATTCGGTCTTCAGACTGAAATGCTTCAATTTCAGGGTACCTCAGAGAGCGATTGTATCTTGGGAAGTAAAAAACTCCCGTGTATCCGAGCGTCTTTATCCTTTCCTGTTGATTTGAACCGTTATGGTTGTTATATAAATGATGATCCAAGATTTTGTTCAAACCATGGGAAACGTGAGAATATGTGAATATGTTAAAAAGGTTCGCCTCGCCGTCATTGGGCGTCAGGTCGGTTTTTGAGACTGTAACACCGGGACCTAACAGGATAAATTATAAATGAGGGCGCGCTCGCTGCCATCTAAACTATTCGACAAGTTAAGCTCATCAAAACTGGCCCTGGTGATGGTTCTCCTTTTAATCCTTTTCTCCATTGTCGGGGCCGTCCTTCCTCAGCAGGGCAGGATGGAGTTCAAGGATATTGCCCTCTGGCAGATGGCGCACCCGACCACTACCAGCATGATGCGGCCCTTAGGATTCTTCCACGTATTTCACTCCTGGCCGTTCATTATCACTATCCTCATCCTTGGGGTAAACACCCTGACATGCACGCTTTTACGCTTTGTGAAAGAAGGGAGCTTTTCCTCTTTTAAAGGGCCTGGATCGGTCCGGAGAATGGGCTTTTTTTCTCTACATCTCAGCCTGATCCTTCTGTTTGCAGGCGGTTTCCTGACGTCAACATCACGAATGAAGGCTCGAATCGTTCTGACAGAAGGGCAGTCTTTCGAGGAGCGCCACGACAATTATTTACAGCTTGTAGAGGGACCGCTCCGCTCTGAGCGCCACACCGGTGCCAAGATCCGATTGAAAAAGGTCCAAATAACATACGAGAAGAAGCGATATCCCGTCGATGTCACCTCAGACCTTGAGTTTCAATCGAACAAGGACACGTTGGTGAACGGAGTAATCAAGGTCAATTATCCCTTCACCTATAAAGGTCTGGCATTTACCCAGGACAAGACCGGCTTTTCACCGCGCCTGGTGATCCGGGATAAAAAGAGTAAACGGGTACTTTTTAACTCTTTTATCGCTCTTCAGACTTTTGACACGCCGACGGGGAAAGTGTACCGGGACTTTTTGTCGTTGCCATTTCTCAAACAGACATATACAGTTACAGTATTCCCGAGCTTTTCCATTAACAACGGAAAAGTGAAAAAAACCGGCGAAGATCCCGAAAATCCACTGTTACGGATTGAGATGACAGATCCGATCCGGCAGAGGTCTGCACAGGGGAATTTGCCTCTCGGCGGCAGGATCGTTATGGAGGAATATATATTTTTCTTTACGGAGTTGAGGCGATGGTCGGCCTTCATGGTTGTCCAGGACCCGGGCTATCTGCCGGTGTGTGTTGCGCTCTGGCTGGGGCTGGGGGCACTGATTTTAAGATACGTTCCGGATCTTAAGCGTTGGTTTGTGGAAAAACCCGGCAAGGGCCGACACCCTGGAAAGCGTAACCCCTAACACAAGGAACAAATCATGCAACAGACTGAAATTATACTTTTCTGGATGACGGTGTTTATGTATGTGGCCGCTTTTTGCGTCCACGTTTTCGGTTTTGTGCGAGCAAGCACCCGCACCGAAAAGGCTGTCATGCGGCTTTTATGGGCGGGAATGGTTTTACACACAGCGACAGCACTTGCCCGCTGGTCCGCGGCCGGACATGCCCCGGTCACGGACACCTATGAGCTCAATCTGACGGGAACGTGGTTTACCGTATTGATTTTCCTGGTCTTCGAGCGTCTGAAAAAGATCGATCGTTCCATAGCCCTGGTGGTGACGCCGGTGGTATTTTTAGTGTTGGGGCACGGGGTTATGTTGCGAAGCGCGCCGATTCCCATGGGAACGGCCTATCAGAGCCCCTGGCTGGTGGTACACGTGATTTTTGCCTGGCTGTCCTTCGGGTGCTTTGCCATCGCCTTCGGAGCCGCCGTACTTTTCCTTGCAAGGGACAGGTTCCCTGGCTGGGAGCCGATAACCAGAGTTCCCGACGTCAAAGGACTGGACCTGGCGGGGTATCGCTTTATCGTGCTCGGCTTCATCAACCATGCCGTCATGCTCGTATCGGGTGCCATCTGGGCCAAGAAACTCTGGGGGCACTACTGGAGCTGGGATGTGTTGGAAATATGGTCTCTGATAACGTTTCTCTTCTATGCATTTTACCTCCATGTCCGTTCTTTTTTAGGGTGGAGAATGAGGCGGTCCGCCTGGCTGACAGTGCTCGGTTTTGTGGTTTTGGCCATTTCTTTCTGGGGAGTTCAGTGGTTTTCGCCCGTCGTCCGTCCGGGACATGAGTGGAACGAAAGAAGCGCTCCTGTCGTGTTAAAGAAGGACGTGCCCAAAAACACGATAAAAAATTAGACAAAGACAAAGATCGGCCTTAACTTTACCGTGGAAAAACCGCCGATCACGAAATGGGCAAGACTGCAGCCGCTCATGGTATAGATATTGCATCGGTAAATTCCTGGAGGTAGATTTTTTTTGGCCATATTTGTGCTGCTAAACAATTTTCTGCATGATTTTTCAGCCGCGGGCTGGCTTTTTGGTTCCGTACTCCTGTGGTCGATGATGCGAAAAGACATTTCGAACCCGGGGGCCGAAAGGTTTGTTGCCGAGAGTCTGAAGACAGTCCTCTTTTTGATGCGGCTCAGTCTCGCCGGAATCGTCGTTTTTGGCGTTGTACGAACGCTGGCGTATAAAACCTACGAGTGGAACGCCGCTGCCGGACAGAGCCAGATAACACTCCTTATTATAAAGCATGTGATCTTTACCGTAGTTTTTGCGGTGGGGCTCGTTTACTATATCAGGGCAAGGAAGCTTGTCCGAAGGGCACTTAATGAAAAAACCGAATAAAGTGATGCTGATTACGCCGCCGTACCATTGCGGTGTGGTGGAATCAGCAGGCCGATGGCCAAATCTCGGCTTTATCTATATTGCCGGCGAACTGGAAAAGGCCGGTTTTGACGTTGAAATCTACGATGCCATGTCGAAATTCCACGAATACGATCAGATCCGGGAACATATCCAAAATGAAGCTCCGGATTTTGTGGGCGCTACGGCAATAACAGCCACCATAAATGATTCCATTAAAGTGTTGAAAATCGCCAAGGAAGAACTCCCTGGCGTCACAACGATTCTGGGCGGGGTCCATCCCACCTTCATGTACGAAGAAATTCTTTTAGACAACGGGCAGTGGGTGGACTATTGCGTGCTGGGCGAAGGCGAACTGACCGCGCCTGAACTTTTGGACGCCCATCGAAACGGACGTGATATGTCCAAAGTCCAAGGAATCGCGTTTAAGCGCGACGGCCGGGTGCTGTGCACCGCGCCGCGTCTATTTATGGCCGACCTCGACACATTGTCACCAGCCTGGCATCTGGTCAACTGGTCAGACTACCCGCTGTATTTTATCGACGATTCCACAGTGGCAATCGTCAGCTCGTCCCGCGGCTGCATCCACTCCTGCTTCTTCTGTTCGCAGCACAAGTTCTGGCAGGGGTCCTACCGCGAGCGCGATCCCTACAATTTCGTGGCCGAGATCGAACATCTGGCCGCCACCTATGGGATCAACGTCTTTTTTATCGCCGACGAGTACCCGACCCGTTCCCGGGAACGCTGGGAAAAAATCCTCGACCTTTTGATCGAGAAAGAGCTGGGGGTTCACATTCTGATGGAAACCTGCGTTCCGGACATTATCCGCGACCGCGACATTTTGCATCGCTATCGCCAGGCCGGCATCCTGTTTATCTACCTGGGTGTCGAGGCCACCAATGACCGAAAGCTGGAAGAATTTAAAAAAGAAATCAAATTCGAACAATCCAAAGAAGCCCTGAAGCTGGTTCGGGATACCGGGATGATCGTGGAAAGCTCTCTCATCATCGGCACCCCCAGCGAGACACCTGCATCGATCCAGGAGACATTGAAAACGGCCTATGAGTATAACGCCGACTTCATGCATTTCCTTCTGCTGGCGCCTTGGCCTTACGCGGATATGTATGAAAGTTTGGAGCCTTATATTGAAGTTTGGGATTATTCCAAATACAATTTGGTGGAACCGATCATCAAACCCAAAGACATGACCCGCGATCAGCTCATGAATGCGGTTCTCAATTGTTACAAAAATTACTACATGCGCAAAGTGCCCGAATGGGCCAATATGAAGGGTAACGATTTGAAGCGCTCCATCCTGATCAAGGGCATGAAAGCCATCATCGACAACTCATTTCTCAAAGACCACATGACCGGTTTGGGAGGTATGCCCAAAAGTGTCCGAAAATTAATTGATAAACTTGAAATATAAAGGTGATCTTGGTTTTATCATCGTATCTTTATAACAGTTCTCCAAAATATGTTCCGCTTGTTAGTAAAGAATCCGAGTCCAGAGGACCCAGCTTTGATATAACCCCTGAAAGTGGCTGTTTTACTTAAAGCCGCACAAGGAAAAAGTGTCTATCTCCGGTTAGCCAGTTGGCCGGTATTAAATTACGGGCAAACCGGCATGACGGGCCGATGGGCACAACCTTTTTTAACTATAGATCACTTCAAACTCTTCCAACGATTCTTCATGCAGAGCCATCTATCTCTGACCGGGCCCAGAGGACCCGGCTTTCAAGGGCTAATAAACCCTTGAAATAATACACCCTCGGTATTATAGTAAGGATAAATTTTCTTTCTTTGAATATAATATCGAGAGGATGACCGTTGTATAAGCTGGGTTTTTTAAAAGCCATGATTGGCGTATCCATTGTCGCAGTAATTTTATTGTCGGTCTACGCTGTTTTTTTCCTCTCTCCCTCATTTACCGGTTTAATCACCGAAAACACCGAAGCAGAAGCCGTTCGGGTGGCCACCCACCTTTCAAAAATGGTTCTTGATGGGACTGATCTCGACGGCATGGAACTCACCAAAAAGAACCTGCCGGACAATATCATTCTTGAACTTGAAAAAGTGGCGAAAGATTTTGAATTAATAAAGGTAAAATTGTTTTCGCCCACCGGGGAGGTCATTTATTCAAGCGACACCAAAGACATCGGCCAAATAAACAAAAAGTCTTACTTTCATGAGGTGGTTGCCAGAGGCCGGACCTATACCAATGTCGTGAAAAAAGACTCAAGGTCCCTTGAAGATCAACTAATGACCAGGGACAATGTCGAGACGTATGTTCCTGTCATGAAAGGAGATTCTTTTCTTGGCGCGTTTGAGATATATTTTGACATCACCACTACCAAAAAAAAGCTGGATCGTCTGGTCCGGCAATCACATATCTTTTCATTGTCCATTGCCCTGGCGCTGGTGATCATTATGATTTTCCTTTCCCACAAAGCCACAAAGAGCATCATCGCTCAGGCTAGCGCCAAAACGCGAGACATTGAAGACGGTCATCAACGGCTCCTGACGGTTTTAAATAGTCTGGATGCCGGTGTTTACGTGACGGATCTGGAAACATATGAGGTCTTATTCTTAAACAAGTATCTTCGAGACATTTTTGGCGATGTTATCGGAAAGACCTGCTGGCAGGTATTCCATCCCGATCAGGCCGGCCCGTGCGACTATTGTTCCGACCAGAAAAGCCTTATTGCCAATGGTGAGTCCTTGAGCGTAAACGTCCGTGAAATTTTTAATTCATCCACCCAAAAATGGTATGAAATTCGTAGTCGGGTCATCCGCTGGCTGGACGACCGTTTCGTTAGATTGGAAATCGCGGCAGATATTACCGATCGCAAAAATGACGAAATTGAGTTGAGACGCGCCCATCAGGAGATGGGGAAGTTTTGTGAAATCACCAAACAAATTGGAATGGAACAGTCACTGGATGGGGTTGGCAATTTTTTAATAAAGGAACTCAAGGACATCCTGAACACCCAGTACATGCAGCTTTTTGTCTTTAGCAGCGACAAGAGCAACATCTTCACGCTGTCCGACACCGGCGCCGGCGTCATTAAAGAACCGGAACAGGTTCATTCCTTTTCAACCATCATCGAGAATCTTGAAAATGTCATTACAGGATTCGATATGCCCTTAAAATCTCTCCCCCTTCCGGATGACCTTCCCCTGGACGGTCGACAGACCCTCATACCCTTTAGAATAGAAAACCATACCCAAGGGGCTCTGGTTGTTACCTGTACACAGGATTGCCTGTGTGATGACAATAAACTTAAACTGGTGGCCCTGATTCTTGAACAGGCCTCGGGGTCAATCAAGAGGGCCGTCTTGCATCAGGAAGAAATCCGTTTTCTTGAACAACGCATCGAAAGCATGTCCGAGTTTTCCGGCATCATCGGCAAAGATCCCAAGATGCAAACCATTTACAAACTCATCGAGGACATTGCCCACTCGGATACAACGGTTCTGATTCAGGGTGAAACCGGAACCGGAAAAGAAGTGGTGGCCAGGGCCTTATACAAGAAGAGCCTTCGCAAGGACAACCCTCTTGTCGTGATTAATTGTTCTGCATACCCGTCCACCCTTTTGGAGAGCGAGCTTTTTGGCCATGAGAAGGGGGCGTTTACCGGCGCCATCCGAAAAAAAATGGGACGATTTGAGCAGGCTGACGGCGGTACGGTTTTTCTTGATGAGATCGGTGAGATCCCCCTGCCCGCTCAGATCAAGCTGCTGCGGGTCTTACAGACGCAAAAATTTGAGCGTTTGGGCGGCGAGCAGACCGTGGCGGTGAATGTACGCATTCTTGCCGCTACCAATAAAGATCTGCTTCAGGAAGTGAAAGATGGCAATTTTCGGGAAGACCTCTATTACCGTCTGAACGTCATTCCGATTCATTTACCGCCGCTCAGAAATCGGCGCAACGACATCCCGCTTCTGGCACGCCATTTTCAGAAAAAATTCGCTGCTGAACACGGCGTTGTTGCAAAGGGTTTTAGCTCGGAAGCCATGCGGGTACTTTTGGATTATTACTGGCCGGGCAATGTCCGCGAGCTTGAAAACACCACTGAACATGCCGTTGTGCTGAGCAAGGGTCAACGCACCGAGTTAGGACATTTGCCTTCAATTCTTATTAGTGGTGATGCCCTTTCTCCGGCCGCCGGCCTTAAAAGATCCCGCAAGACCATCGAAGAAAATGAGAAAAAGCTTCTCGTTGATGTT
>Ga0224513_10000150_pt1 | contig 23942 bp, 23 predicted proteins | sample SF_May12_sed_USG_5_FD_169109 | JGI IMG/M metagenome (GOLD analysis project Ga0224513, IMG submission 169109) | Sediment microbial communities from San Francisco Bay, California, United States - SF_May12_sed_USGS_21 | ecosystem: Environmental > Aquatic > Marine > Sediment | place: USA... | reverse complement strand
TTCTTCTTTTATGAAAAAAGACATGATCTCTTTTTCATTAATCATTGGATTAATTGGTGTCTATGTTAGTTCTGCATTTGTAAGATTGGAAGTATTTGCATCTATATCAATAATTATTTTATCTTCATTAGGATTATCAGCATTATCAAAAGAATTTTTTTCAAATAAACTTGAAAATAAAAAAATAAAAAATTTTGTTTTAAAACTATCTTTTGTAATTGGATTGACAATCCTACTAGTTATCCCATTAGTTTTCCCTGTTGAAGGAAATACACTAACAATTACAAAAAACCCGCCAACTTTTCTGAATGGTGGTAGTGCATATCCAATTAGTACTTCTGATTGGCCCGATACAATGCAATGGATAAAAAATAACACTCCTAAAGATGCTGTAATTGCAGCTTGGTGGGATTATGGGTACTGGATTCAAACCAAGGCAGAGAGAGCTACACTAGCTGATAATTCTACTATTCATTCTCATATTATTGAAAAAATCGCAAAAATGTTACTTAGTACTCCTGATGATGGATGGACCTCTCTGAATGAGATGCAAGCTGACTACGTTCTTGTTTTTGTAGCTGGTCAAAGACTCTTAGTAGATAATGGAAATCAACCACTTTATGCCTTACATGGTGGTGGTGATGAATCAAAAAAACAATGGTTTATGAGAATTGCGCAAGAGCCTTTATCCAGATATTTGTATCCTGATGGAATAAGTGGAACTGATTACTTCTGGAATAATACGCTATTAGGTCAAATGTTCCCATTTACTCCGTTAGCCTATCTGAATCTTCAAACCAATCAACAATCTGAGATGTACCAACCTGGATTTGTTCCAATATATTACAAATATATTAAATTCCCTGCAGATGGAACTGGTCCATTAAGATTGGTGTACTCTTCACCAAGTTTTGATATTGAAAAAGGTGGAGAAATAATTGGAGTATTTGTATATGAAATTAACAAAGACTATGTTTTATCAAATTAAATTTCTAATTATATCTCTCAGCTAATCTATATCTCATATACTTGTCGTCAGGAGAAAATTTTGCTGGATGTACAGAAACTGTTTTTTCATTACACAAAGAACATTTTTCTTTTAATGTATAATGATTACATTTTGAACATTTTCTAAGTTGAAATCTCATTTTAATTTTCTCTAGTTTTCTTTGACTCTTCTCTAGTAAATTTGAATGAACCTTTTTTCTTTTCTATATTAGTTTGAATTTCGGTAATAATTGGTTTTAATAGTTTTTCAGCAGATTTAAAATTTTCTGAAGTTATTGATATTCTATATTTTGGTGCTCCCAAATAAGTAATATCTATGGTAGAATCTTTTTTTAGAATATCTAATAATGTTTTTTTAATAATCTCTACTCCGTCAGATTTGGCATTTGTAATTTCCATGATCCCTCTAATTTCAACTGAAGGAAGTTTGATTTTAGAGCAAATTTCTTCAATTACCGTTGCAGTTTTTTTTGCAAGTTTTAGTTCTTTTACGGATTCAATTCCATTTCTACCTATTTCTATGAATGCATCATAAATTGAATCAAATTTTGAATAGATGCTATCTTCTAACTTTTCAATCTCTTCATCAGATAATTTTGCTTTTTCTTGAACATTTTGTAATATCGTTTTACCTTTCTCAAATTTTTTGACTTCTTTTAGCTTTTGTTTCTTCTGATCTTTTGATACTTGTTTTAATGATAAATCAATGTCTCCTCGTTTAGGATTAACTTTCTTTACAAGTAGAACTTTTTTCTCCCCATCTTTGACAAATCTATTTACTGATCTAATCCAACCTGGAGCAATCTCTGAAATATGTAAAAATCCCTGAATATCATCATATTCGTCTAATGTCACATATGCCCCATGATCCATAACTTTGGTAACTGTAGCAAGAACAATTTCTCCTTGTTCAGGCATCTCTTGAATTTCAGTAGACATTTCTTCTAAAATTCTACAATGTGTAAATTAATGTTGCTGGTTAGAAATCAATCCCTTTTTTCGCTTTAATACCTAGTTGAAATGGATGTTTTATCTCCCTCATTTCTGTAACTAAATCAGCTACTTCAATTACCTCATCTTTTGCATAATTTCCTGTTAACACTAAATCTACTTCTTTTGGTTTAGATTTGATTATTTCTAGAACATCATTTATCGAAATTAAATTGAGATTTACTGCATAATTTATCTCATCTAAAATTACAATGTCATAGTTTCCTGACTGAATTTTTTCATTACTAATTCTAATTGCCTCTTTAGCAATTTTTTCATGATCTTCTTTTGGACTTTTGTCATCAATTATACCAACAAAACCTTTACCAACTGCAATCATTTCAAATTCTGGTTGGAGTCTTTTTGATGAATCCATTTCACCATAATGCCACGAACCTTTGATGAATTGAATCATACAAGTTTTCTTTTCATATCCAGTTGCACGTAATGCAATACCCAAAGCTGCCGTTGTTTTCCCTTTACCTTTTCCAGTATAAACAATAGTCAAACCATCTTTTTCCATAAATTATACCTGATGAATCTCACTAAAAACATTGAGGATTTTTAACATCTATCAATTTAAATAAAAAATGATTATAGTCATGCAAATTGAGAATTCCTAGAATTGTTATTGCAGGTGCTACTAGTGGAGTAGGTAAAACATCAATTTCGTGTTCAATAATCCACTCTTTACAAAAACATGGTTTCTCTATTCAACCATTTAAGGTTGGACCTGATTATATTGATCCAGGTTATCTATCAAGTATTTCAAAACATGAAACATATAACTTGGATGCTTGGTTAATGGGCACAAACCAACTTTTGAATAGTTTTATTTCAAATTCCCAATCAAATGTATCTGTTATAGAAGGTGTTATGGGTTACTATGATGGTTTTGGGGGTGATTCAAATTATGCTAGTACTCACCATGTGGCATCACTAACAAAATCTCCTGTAATATTGGTTTTAGATGCAAGCAAAACTTCTCGTTCTATTGCTGCAACTGCCTTGGGATTTGTAAAATTTCATAAAAATTCCCGTATTACTGGAATTATTCTAAATAAAATAGGTAGTAAAAAACATGAAATGTTATGCAGAACTGCTCTTGCAAAAACTAAAATTCCAATTGTTGGCGTCATCCCAAAAAATCCTTCTCTTAACATGTCATCTAGACATCTTGGATTGGTTTCTACATTAGAGAGTAAAACTCTCAAAAAACAAATTGAAAAAGTCGCAAAAATCATTTCAGAATTTCTTGATGTTAATGAAATAATTAAAATCGCAAAAAACTCATCTGATCTTACTAAAAAACCAAAACTTGTGTACAAAAAAGCAAAAACTACTATTGCAGTTGCACTTGATACTTCATTTAATTTCTATTATCAAGATAACTTAGAAGCATTACGTCGTGAAGGTGCAAATTTGAAATTTTTTAGTCCAGTAAAAGATAAAAAAATTCCAAAATGTGATGGGCTTTACATTGGTGGTGGATTTCCTGAAATTTTAGCTAAGTCTCTTGCCAAAAACCAAAATATGAAAAAATCAATAAAGAAATTATCCGAAGATGATCTTCCTATTTATGCTGAATGTGGAGGATTGATGTATCTAACAAAATCTATTTCATCTAATCATAAAAAATTTAAAATGATTGGTCTATTTGATGCTGAAACCAGAATGACCAAAAAAATGAGACTCAATTACACTAAAGGCAAAATTATTACTAAAAATATAATTACTGAAAAACTACATGATTTTCAAGGTCATGAGTTTCATTACTCAAAGTTAGATTCTATTTCATCTGATTCAAAATTTGCCTATGATTTAGAAATTGGTGAAGGAATTATAGAACATCAAGATGGCTTAATTCAAGATAATACATTGGCATCATATGGACATCTATATTTTGATAGTTCAGATTATGCCAAAATTTTTGTTAAAAATTGTTTAAATTACTCAAAAAGATGATTCTGCTCTGATTAATTTGAAAATTGCATTAATTGTGGCAGATACTGAGGAACTACCCCCCTTTCTGCCAATATTTGTGATAAATGGAACTCCTTCCATCTTTGATAATTCTTCCTTTGATTCAGCAGCACAAATAAATCCTACTGGAATTCCGATAATTAGAGCAGGTTTTACTGCACCTTCTTTGACCATTTGAATGACTTCTTGAAGGGCAGTTGGAGCATTTCCAATTGCTACAACCCCCCCATCAATATCTGAAATGGCTGCCCTCATAGATACTTGGGAGCGTGTTTTACCTTCTTTTTTTGCTAATTCCATGATTTCTGGTTTTGAAATATTACAAACTATGTTATTTCCAAAATCTTTTGGATTTTGTTTATTCATTCCTCCAATTACTCCATTAACATCAACGACAATACTACATCCATTTTTCAAAGCGTTCATACCACTTTGAATTGCATCTCTGTGAAAAATTAACTTGTTTTTATTTGCAAAATCAAAATCTGCAGTTGAATGAATAATTCTTCTAACAATAGGCCATTCTTTTTCACTAAAATCATGTGAACCTATCTCATCTTCAATCATTTGCATACTTGCATCTTCAATTGATTGCCCTTTCTTAGTTTGCATTTTCTACCTCTTTTGCTCTCTCTAAAATCAAATCTACCATTTTTTGATCAGTTCCTATATGTTTAGTAATGTATACCTTTTCTATCGTAGATTTTTCAAGAGCTGGTATCAAATCATTATTGATGTCAGTTTTTACATGTGCTCCTTCATGAAGGAAATAAAATACAATTATCAAAACTTTAGGATTATTTTTTTCACAATTCTTAATTCCATCAAAAATATCTGGCTGTTCTATCTCTAACCAACATCTACTAACATTTCTGTATGAATCTTTTAATTCATTTACAATGTAATCTAAAGATCTTTGGGCATTAGGATCTTTACTTCCATGTCCAATTATCATTACATCAACTTCATTATTTGTAAGAGTAATTTTATTTTCTTGTAATGTAGTAGATATTCTACTTTCAACAACATTAACTAAAGTTTTATGCATGCTCATTTGTTTTGTAACTACAAATTTTACATTAGTATCTTTTTGAAATTTCATTACTTCAGCAACTGCAATTTTTATTTTTTTACCAGGATACAAAAAATAAGGAACTATAGTCAAAGAATCAATATCTTCTTTTAGACATTTGAGAATTCCATCCTCAATATATGGTGGTTCCACCTCTAGAAAACAAAAATCAGTAAAAACATAGTCTCCTCTTGCTTTAATTCCTTGACAAATTATATCTAATTCTTCAGATGCTTCTCTTTCCCTGCTACCTCTATCAATGAGTAATAACCCTCTTTTCAATTCAAAATCCTCGCTATAGCTATAGTCAAGTTTGGTGGGAATTTCTGCTTTTCTACTATCAATTCTCCATTTGATATCTTAATGGCAGCAGCTTCTGATACACTTGCAGTTCCTTCAAAGGCCTTTACAGTTTCAGAGGGATTTGGGGCAGAAATCTCAGCTAAATCTTCTCTATTTACATACTCTACTGGAATTTCCATCTCTTCACCAAGATCTATCAATCCTTGTACATCTTGAGGTTTCTTTATTGATACAAGTTTTGCAATTGATTTAGAACTTAGTTTGAATTTATCTAAACAAAACTCAATTCCTTCCCTAATGGTTTCTTTTGAAGTATCCCAATGCAATCCAACTCCAATTACTAAACTTGGAGGACGATATATTACCGATTCATTTGATATCTCATCTTCAATTATTTTATCAGAAATTATAAGATGGGCTTTAGAATTTGATTTTTTTAGATCTTCAATATTTTTATAAATCACAACATTTTCTGGTAATTTTTTATACCAATTTTTTTCCCCTGTTTCTTGAAAAACACCTATTATCTCTTTATTTACCATATGTGCACTAATTTTTGTTACGGTAGAATCATCATCTATTTTCCAATTAAACTCTTTTCCTACAAGGTCAACTGCTATTGTTTTGTTAACGTCTGCTGCAGTAGTAATAACAGGCAATGCTCCCAATTTCTCTGCAATTTCTTCTGTTAGTTGATTTGCTCCTCCAATATGTCCAGATAAAACACTAATTACAAAATTTGTTTTATCATCGATTACAATTACAGCAGGATCAGTTTTTTTATCTTTCAAATATGGCGCTATTAATCTAATTACTGCTCCTAACGAAAAAATACAAATTAATGCATTATTATTTTTAAAAAGTTCAATTATTTTTTCTGATGTAGGCTCAGAATACCAAGTTATTCCAACTGCTTGATTTATCATTTTTGAAGGTGCAAATATACTATAATCTGGAAATATTTTTTTCAGTCTTTCTCCAATATTTATACCATTTTTAGTGATGGCAAGAACTGAAGTTTTTTCCATAATCAAAATCTTCCAACTTTAATAAAATACCTTACTCTTCAGATTCTCTAGCCAAAATATTTCCGTCAAAACCAAACAATATTACATCCATTGAAACTTTTTCTTCAGAATGTTTTCTCATGTGTTTATACGTTTCACCACAAATTAAATCAAAAAACCCTTCAATTTTATTCTCTTGAATTATTTCTGAAACATGTCTTGCTGTATTTGCTTTTTTGATATCTTGAATTACGTTTTTATCAGCATTACATATTTTAGCTAATTCAGCAAGAAAACTCATATCTACTTTGGAACCTTTTACATGAGTTTGTTTTACTCCTGCAGCCATTTTTGCAAGTTTTCCAATAAAACCTACAACATAAGCTTTTTTGATATTTTTTTTGCTACATTGTTGAATTGTATAACCTGAAAAATCACCCATCTGCACAAAACAATGTTCTGGCAAATCTATCATTTTCTTTGCTAAATCTTCACTTCGTCCACCCGTTGTAAGTACTACAACATTGTCCCCCATTGCAATTGCTACATCTAAATTTTGTCTGATTGATGCTGCATAAGATGCTGTAGAAAATGGAATAACAATTCCACTAGTTCCTAAAATTGAAATTCCATCAGTAATTCCTAATCTTGGATTATCTGTTTTTGGTCCCAACTCTTTCCCTTTTGGAACTGAAATTATAACTCTAATTCCTTTTTTTGCAAGGATTTTTTCTCCCAATCCTCTTAAATTTTCAATAATCATTTTTTTGGGAATTGGATTAATTGCAGGTTTGTTAATCTCTAAACCTAATCCTGGTTTTGTAACAATTCCCACCCCTTCTCCACCATCAATATCAATTTGATTTACTTTTCCTGTAAATGATAGTTCAACAATAATCTCTGCACCATGAGTTACATCAGGATCATCTCCCCCATCTTTAATTACAGAACATTTTGCCTTATTACGTTCAAATTCACAAGACAAGATTGGAATTTGGATTGAAGATCTTTTAGGTAACAAAATATCTATATTTTCTATTGTTTGTTGATTAATTATTGATAATAATGCAGCTTTGGCAGCTGCTGTTGCTGAACTTCCAGTAGTATAACCTCTTTTTAATTTTATCTTTTCTTCTTTCACATATGTTGTATTCATTTTACTGTATTAACTCTTATTTGATTATTTTTGAAAATTTTCTGAATAGATTTAAAATTAAAACTGATTTAGTGTTATTATGGTTAAACGTGATAAAATAATTATTACTGGAGCAAGTGGGTTTATTGCAAGAAATCTTAGAAATTATTTATCTGACAAAGAAATTGATTTAATCTCAATTTCGCGAAATGATTTTAAAAAATTTAAAAATGAATTTAAAATCATTTCAAAAAACTACGATGAAAAAACACTTCTTCAAAAATTTAAAAATTCTGATGCAATAATTCATCTTGTTGGAATTGGTAAGCAATCTGTAAAGATTGATTATGATATGGTGAATGTTGAATTTACAAAACATATTGTAAATTTAAGTAAAAAAGCAAAAATCAAAAAAATTGTTTATACAAGTGGTTTAGGTGTCTCACCAAATTCTTCATTAGGATATTTTATTTCTAAATATAAGGCAGAAAAAATAATTATTAACTCTGGATTGGATTATACAATTTTTAGACCGTCATATGTTGTTGGAAAAGATGATTTATTTACAAAAGATCTAAAAAAACAGATTAAAAATGGACAAATAAAACTTCCAGGATCTGGTTCTTATTCAATTCAACCAATTCATATCAATGATGTAGTCAAGGTCATTTTTCAATCAATTACTACAAGAAAATTTAGAAATAAAATTATTGATCTTGTAGGGCCTGATCATGTTACTTTTGCTCAATATGTTAAACTCTTTGCAAAAGGAACTAACACTAGTATTAAAAAAACTAGTTTAGAAGATTTGTATCATGATGCAATAACTAATCCAAAATCTAATCTTGGTGTTGATGATCTTAATATTCTCATTGGTAATTTTAAAGGAGATCATACTAAATTAAGAAAAATTTCTGAAATGAAATTCCAATCAGTAATGAAATTATTAGAGTCTAATTGACTGTTTTAAAATTTCAGCTTTATCTGTTTTTTCCCAAGTGAATTCAGGCTCATTCCTTCCAAAATGACCATATGATGCGGTTTTACTATAAATTGGCTTTTTTAGATCTAGTTGTGAAATTATTCCTGATGGTTTCATGTCGAAATTCTTTCTTACTAATTCTTCGATCTGATTTTCTGGAATTTTATTTGTGCCAAATGTATTAACATAAAGTGATACTGGTTCAGCTACTCCTATTGCATATGCAAGCTGTACTTCACATCTATCAGCTAATCCTGCTGCAACTAGATTTTTTGCAATATATCTGCACATATAACATGCGGATCTATCTACTTTGGAAGGATCTTTTCCTGAGAAAGCACCTCCACCATGTCTTCCAAACCCACCATAAGTATCAACAATAATTTTTCTTCCTGTTAAACCCGCATCTCCATGTGGACCGCCAATTACGAATTTTCCCGTAGGATTAATATGAATTTTAATTTCGTCATTCCAAAGATTTCCCAATACTGGTTTAATGACTTTGTCAATAATTTCTCTTGAAATTTCTTCTTGAGAAATTTCTGGTGCATGTTGTGTTGAAACTACAACTGTTTCAATTTTAGCAGGTTTGTTATTTTCATATCTTATGGATACTTGTGATTTCCCATCTGGTCTGACCCATGATAGAATTTTATTTCTCCTGACTTCTGATAATCTTTGAATTAATTTATGTGCTAATAAAATCGGCATAGGCATTAATTCGGTAGTTTCATTTGTTGCATATCCAAACATTAATCCTTGATCTCCAGCACCCTGTTCTTTTTCTCCAGTAGCTGTTACACCCTGACTAATGTCTGGACTTTGTGAATGTAATCTTAAGTTAACCTGACAAGTATCTGCATCAAACATCAATTCTTTGTTATCATATCCAATTTCTCTTATTGTTTTTCTCACTAATTCTTCTTGAGCTTTTTTATCCAAATTTGCTTTCGATGTTACTTCTCCAGATATTACCACAAAATCTGTGGTAACCATTGTTTCAACTGCAACTCTGGAATCTGGGTCTTGCCTGAGATATTCGTCTAAAAATGCATCTGAAATATTATCACATATTTTGTCAGGATGTCCTTCTGTTACTGATTCTGATGTAAATAAGAAATCATTGGTCATAGAACCACCTCTTACTAGAGTTCGTTTTCTAATTTAATAAATAATACATTATTGCCTCTTACAATTACTCTTCCATAATTTGCAATTGCTTTGCCATCATGAAGTTCTTCGGCATCAGTCATAATCAAATTCATATAAGAATCAACATTATCCATTTTTCCTTTGTATTCAACTTCATTTTTCAGTCTTACTGTAACTTTCTTTTTTGTACTTTTTTGAAGAGTTGTTAAAGGTCTTTTTGCACTGTTTGGTTGAGACACTAATTATTCACTTATTTTGCAACTTTGTTCTCTAGAATAAAAGCCTTGCCTCTTTTGCAAAAATTGAAATTCCTTAAATTTTTTCTCTTTTTCTAATACTTATACAAATGATTTCGACTGGTTTACAAAAATTAGATGAATTCCTGTCAGGAGGAATTCCAAATGGTGTAATTGTAGATATTTTCGGAGGTAACGGAACAGGAAAAACTCAGTTACTACTACAACTATCAATAAATTCAATTAAAAAAGGTGGTCATGTATTATACTTAGATACAACAGGTGGATTTAGACCTGAAAGAATACTTCAAATCCAAAAACAATTTGAAATGCCGTTTAATTTTTTACAACAAATTACGGTATCACGAATAACAAATACTTCAGAGCAAATAAAATCAATGAAACGTATTGAAAATAATGATTTTTCTTTAATTGTAATTGATAACATAACTGATTTATTTTCTTACGAATATAAAAATGACAAATCCATCTTTGAAAAAAATTCATTATTCATGAAATATATGCATGAATTATCAAAATTTGCAATTACAAAACAAATCCCAGTTGTTATTACTAATATGATTAGAAACATAGAAGGTAAAGAAGTTGAAAACATGAAAAGTGTTATAGATCATTTTACACATATCAAAATCCATCTTTTTAAAAATTCAAAGTTTAAAGGGAAAATTTATTGGGCACTAAATGAAGAATATTTCTCCTACAAAATACACATATCAGGACTATCTGATTATACTGAAGATATTTAACAATCAGTCATCAAGTTTATCGATGACAGGAATTTATGATTCAATTCCAATATTAACTGTAGTTTTATTTGCCCTTGGCTTTGTAGGTGTAATTGTTTATGAAAGATCACGATCAAATCCAACGAAAGAACCAACTTGAATCCCTATTTGAAAAATTTGGATTTTCTGAATTAACTAAAATTCAGAAAAAAGCTTCACCACTAATTTTACAAAAAAAAGATTGTCTTGTAATTGCTCCTACTGGTTCTGGAAAAACTGAATGTTCTGTTGTTCCAATTTTTTCTCTTTTAAGAAATTCAAAGAAAAATGGAAAAATTAAAGCTCTTTACATTACTCCTTTACGGGCATTAAATCGTGATGTATTTCGAAGAATAACAAAGTATGCACATGGTAATGAACTATCTATTGAGATTAGACATGGAGACACTACTCAAAAAGATAGGAAAAAAATTAATGAAAATCCCCCAGATATTCTTATTACAACACCCGAAACTCTTGTTATTCTTTTAACACAAATCAAAATGCTTGATGCGTTATCTGATTTAGAATGGATTATAATTGATGAAGTACATGAGCTATTATCTAGTGAAAGAGGAACTCAACTTTCATTAAGTATTGAAAGATTAGAATTTAATTCAAAATATCCTCTTACAAAAATAAGATTATCAGCTACTGTTGGAAATTTTGAAGAAGCTGGAAAATTTGTTGTAGGTACTAAACGAAAATGTGAAATTATTAGAGATACATCAGTAAGAAAATATGATGTAGAAATAAAATACGTCAATGGAGCAATATCTGATGTTGCAGAAAAAATTGTTGAATATGTGTTGGAATTAAAGTTAAATTCTCCAGTTCTTTTGTTTACTAATACTAGAGGGGAAGCTGAATTCTTAGCTGCAATTTTAAAAGAAAAATCTTCTATGAAAATTGAATTACATCATGGTTCTTTATCTAAAAAAATTAGAGAAGAAACTGAATTAACTTTGCGTGAAGGAAAACGTGGAATTGTTGTATGTACCTCTTCATTAGGATTAGATATCGGATCAATTGAATTAGTAATTCACTATGGTTCTCCTAGATAAGTATCAAAATTTATCCAAAGAATAGGAAGAAGCAGACATGATCGTAATACATCAGCTCAAGGATTGATTATTACAAATAATTCTGATGATGAATTTGAAGCACAAGCAATACTTGATCGTATTAAAGAAGGATCTATTGAAGAACAAAAAATCCATGATGGTTCTCTTGACGTTTTAGCTCATCATCTGGTTGGATTAACAATGCAAATTGGAGAAATTTCAGTTGATCAGGCTTTTGAATTAATTACAAAAGCTTATCCATTTCGAGATTTACAATTAAAAAATCTTACAGACGTATTGGATTTGCTTGACTCAAATTATTTAATATTTTTTGATCGAACAAAAATGACTTTTTGGAAGAAAGGACGTTCATTCAAGTATTATTTTGAAAATCTTTCAACAATCCCTGATATTCTTAAATTCAAAGTATTTGATAGTGTAGGTAAAAAAATAATTGGATCGTTAGATCAAAGATTTGTAGGTGATTTTGGAGACTCGGGAAATATCTTTGTTCTAAAGGGTTCACAATGGAGAATATTAAATGTAGACGAAAAATCATTCACTGTAAATGTTGAACCTTTTAGAGGCGGTGGAATTACTATTCCATACTGGGAAGGAGAAAGTATTCCTATTGATTACAAAACTGCAAGAAAAGTAGGAAACTTTCGTAGCAAAGTTAAGAATGGCTCAATTGAATTAACCAATAAAATTATTAAAAAATTAAATTTTGATAAAATTCCTGATGAGAATAATATTGTGATTGAATCATGTAGATCACAAGGTTCAATTGTTATTCACTCATGTCTTGGCACTAAGATTAATTCTACATTGTCCACATTGTTTTCTTCAATGATATCTTCTATGTTGGGTTCAATTATTGATTCTCGCTCAGATGGTTATAGAATTGTTTTATCTTCTACATCTAGAATTACAGAAAAACTTTTTCTTGAAGTTCTAAGAGATGATTATGATTTAGATTCTATAATTAGCGTATCACTTGTGGGAACTCATAATGTTAATTGGAGAACATGGTCTGTTGCTAAAAAATTTGGAATAGTTGGACGCGGAGCAGTTTATGAAAGAAAATCTGCCAGATTTTTGTATGAACGATATTCTAAAACCGTACTTGTATCAGAAGTATTTCGTGAATTATTCCATGATAAATATGATCTTAAAAATTCTGATAAAATTCTAAAACAAATTCGTGAAAACAAAATACATGTTACATGGTTCGAAGTTGATCAATTCTCAAAGCTAGCAGAACCAATTTTGGATCATACTGCAAAATATTATTCATCTCCTGCTAATCTTGATAAAGGAATCCTTGATCTTGTAAAATCTAGACTTGAAAAAACAAAACATCGATTAATTTGTGCTCGATGTGGAAAATGGGAGCGTGTAGTTGAAACAAGTGAGGTAAAAGATATCCTAATCTGTCCGTATTGTAAGGGAAGACAAGTTACTGCTACATTTTATTCTGATTATGATCTACCAAAAATTATCCGGAAAAAGTATGAAGGAAAAAAATTATCTTCTGATGAAAAACATAAATTTAATCGTGCCTGGAAGGTTTCTTCACTGATAGAAAATTTTGGCAAAACTGCCATTATTGTTATCTCTGGATATGGTGTTGGTGCTGATACTGCTGCAAGAATATTACGTAATATGGTTGATGAAGAACATTTATTCAAACAAATCTATGAAGCAGAAAGACAATATGTTGTAACCCGTGGATTTTGGGATTCTTAATTCTTCTTTATGATTTTAGAAAATGCTGTTAGAAATAATTCTATCCTTCCTTCAGGTCCAGCTTTTGCATTTAATCCAGTAATTGAAACAATTTCTCCTAATTCACATTTGTCTATGAGTCTGGCTTGATTTCTCCACCCTTTTACCCAAATCTGACCTGTATCATCTTCAACAAATATTTCTGAAAGTGCAATTGATTCTCCTGATTTTGTTTGAACTTCACGTCTTTCAGGAACCTTTAGAATTATTGCTTCTATACAATAACTCTCATCAACTTTTACATCATTAATTTTTGTTCTAAGTTGTGATAACGATGGAATAGATTCATCATTATCAAGTTTTCTTACAAATGAATTTTCATCTAATGTAATTGAATTTCCATAAACTTTTGATGGCATACATTCTATGACATCTCCTTCAACACAAATACTAGTTGAGTTTAAAAGATCACTAATGTTGTATGTATTATTTTTATCATCAACTCCAAGAATCATAGTTTTTTCATTTTCTGTTGGTGAAATTGAAAGTATTCTTACAATAATTGGTTCTGCCTCTTTACCTCCTTCGATTTCAATAATTGTTGCATCATTACCATGAATTTCTAATCCTTGATTCCCCGATTTGATTTTTACACCAAGTAGTCTTACTTTAGCTGACTGTGAAATCATATTTGGTATTGATGATTCATCTTTACCCCAAAGAACTACTCTCATTGCATTTCCATCTTTTCCTTTTAACCTCATTCTTAGTGCTTTTCCAGGTTGACCTCGAGAATTTGTAAACTCCATTCCGCTAATCATTCCGTCATTTATTCCTGAAATGACAAGATCTTTTTGACCTTCTTGTAATTCACTCACATCTTTTGTAATAGTATCAATAGTTGGAATTTCGCTTTCTGTCTCAGTGGTTTCAATATTTGAACCAGAACCAATATTGATTGTTGGTGAACCGTCAAAATCTGATTTTACATATGCCTTTATGATTTTGATTAGATCTCCTGGTTTAAGATTTTCAATTCCTGGCAGATTTGCTTTTTCATCCCATAATTTTACACTTGCAGTGGAATTTGTGTCATATACTGTCATAGTTCTAAGATAAAATGGTGATCCATCTTTTCTCGAAAACTGTTTTGCTGGTGATAGATTTAAGACTCTTGTTTCTAATGAAATCTCTTTTGCTCCAGCATAAAGATCTTTTAAACCCACTTCAACTTTTAGTGGTTCTGATAATGTAACTCCGTAATCAGATGCAATCAAAAATAAGGCCCCTTGATCAGTCAAGTATCCCGCACCAATTTTCTCTTTTTTTAATCTAATCTGCTCTTCGATATCTTTTTTAGTTAAATCTGATTTTTGTTCAAGTAATTTATCCATAAGATTTTCCAATTCAGACAATTCATTGTTGATAAACTTGTTCTATTAATAAAAATTTCATTAGATTAATCAATTATTGATACTTCTCTTACTATGAAATGATAAAATACAAGACTTTAGTTTAACATGTTTTATCTAATTTATTGAACATCCACAAAAACTATGATGGATTTACTCATTAACTAAATTAGTAAGAAGATCTCAGTTTTATTATGTCCTGCATTGACGTTAATCACCTTTCAAAATCATATGGTTCGATTAAAGCTGTAGATGATCTTACATTGTCTGTAAAATCAGGGCAAGTCTTTGGATTTCTAGGTCCCAACGGTGCAGGTAAATCCACCACGATCAAACTTTTAACAACATTAATTCCACCTTCAAGCGGTTCTCTTTCTATTTTGAGTGTAGATGCAATAAAAAACCCGCTTCAAGTACGTCACAAAATTGGTGTTGTTTTACAACAACCAAGTTATGAGCCTACCTTATCTGTTGAAAAATCTCTTGACAAGTATGGAATGATGTGGAATATCCCAAAAACTGAACGTAAAACAAGAATAGAACAACTTTTAAAAGATTTTGATTTAGTTGAAATTCGTAAAAAACGAAATGAGGATCTTTCAATTGGTCAACGAAGAAGAGTCCAAGTTGCACGAGAATTTATGCATGACATGGAATTGTTATTTTTAGACGAACCTACTGTAGGTTTAGATCCAAGTGCTAGAAGAAAACTATTAGATTATTTAAAAAATAAAGTAAAAACGGGACTAACAATTTTTTTTACAACACATATTCTAACCGAAGCTGAATATCTTTGTGACGAAATAGCAATAATTAATGAAGGAAAAATAATTACTGTTGACACTCCTGATGCTTTAAAGAATAGATTTGGACAAGAAAAAACTATAAAAATTCATCTATTAAAAAAGCAATCTAAAATACCTTCTTTTTTATCCGGAATTCCAGACTGTAAAATTTATTTTGATACTGGAACTAATATTATAATCCATTCAGAACAATCAGAATTAGTATTATTACAAGTATTGAAAATACTTAATGATAATAATATTGAGATTGAAGATTTATCTGCAGTTCCAACTAATCTTGAAGAAATATTTTTAAAAATGGTAGGAGAAAATGCATCCAATAATTAGACTTGTAAATAGGAATATCACAATTTCTCTTAATCCTGGATTCTTAATTTGGCAAATTATTTTTCCTTTGATCTATATTTTTGTTGCAGGATTTGCATATGCACCATTGATTAATGAAGTTCCATTTGGTACAAAAGATCTTGATTATCCTGCATTTTTAGCATCAGGCATGATTGGATTTAACATTATGAATAGCACACTTGTTTCTGGTATCATTATTTGGAATGATAGGAGACATGGCATGTTTGAACAGATTATGTCTGGACCATTTACTCGAAGTCATTACATTCTTAGTAATATCTGTACAATTGGAATAATAGGACTCGTTAGTGCATCTCTAATTGCTTTAGTTGGTTACCCAGTATTTTTTGATTCAGTAGAATTTTCATTTATTACAATTCCAATAATCATTTTTGGTGCCATTACTGGTTCTGTTTTATTTGGTTCATTGGCATCAATAATCTCTACTAGATTACGCTCAAGTGAGGGATTTAATGTGATCATCAACACTGTTTTCCTCTTTTTTGCTTTTGTTAGTACTGCATTTTATCCTGCAGCTGGTGCTCCTGAACCATTACGATCTGCTTTTTATCTTAACCCTTTAACTTATCTTGTAGATGTAATTAGGGCAGGAATTTTTGGTAATGTTACTGAATTTGTTATTCTTGAAATGTTAGTACTTGTTGGAATTGCATCTGTTCTTTTTATTATTGCTTCAAAACTTCTTACAAAATTAGATTTTTAGAAACTAGAATTATTTTTTAAACTTGGAATATACTTCATTGATTTTTTTAATTATATCCAGATCTTCATATTCTATCAAATTTAAGTTTGGAATTACACAATGCCCTCCAATTATACCTGGATACATTTTTGGTCTATTGCCCAAATTCTCATGTATTTCATTGGAAAATTTCCACATTTCATCAAAATCAATTCCTTCTTTATCACAAATCATTTTTGTAATTTGAGCATAGTTAATTAACCATCCATAATATGTTGTATCGACTAATATTTTTGCAAATTCAGCAGTTTTGGTAGTTGACATCCAATCTACCTTGTGAAATCTTTTTTCTAAATCTGATTTTAGTTTTAGATCAATTTGTATATTATCTGAAGCAATAAATTTTGTATATCTTTTAACATCTTCTAAAAATCTTTCATGTATTCCACGTACTGGTGAAAATAGAACTGGAACTTTAGAATTTTTTTGAATTTTTTTTGTCGTACCTGGTTTTACCGTAGAATGGATTAGAACCATTTGTAAACCCACTAGTTTACTAATCCAGTTAGTTGTAACACCAATAATTTCTGTTAATCCTCCTGGAAGACAAATATGAAGACATTCTGGATTTTTAATTGTAGAGTTTTCAGAATAATTCTTACACCTTGAAGTATCAATATCAATTCCAACACAATCAAAATTCCTCTCAACCAATAAATCAAATAGAATTTCTCCCACCTCCCCCATTCCTAATATGATATCTGTCATTGTATCTAATTTGAGAAAACCTATCTATGTTATATCATATTACAATAATTTCATCTTTTAAATATAGTAGCCCGGCCCAGACTCGAACTGGGGTCAAGGGCTCCAAAGGCCCCTATGCTTGACCGCTACACTACCGGGCTGCTAAATCGAGCACTTTCGTTCCCTTAATGAACTTTTTATTTGACTTAAATAAAATCAAAAATCCTATTATTCTTTAATTATTTTAATTAATTCTTGTATGGGATCATCCATTTGCTCAACAATTTTTTTTACTTTTACTTGATTTACTTTTTTTGAGGATTTTAAATTTTTTTTAATATAATTTGAAATCTTTATTGGATCTGTTTCTCTTTTTAACAAATACTTTTTCATTAAAAAATTCTCAATAATGTTTGGAACTGCATTATATGATATTGTTGGAATTCCCATTAAAGCAGATTCTGCCGTCATGGTACCTCCTGATCCTATGAAAATATCTGTATTGTTTAACAAATGCTTTCCATCATATGACATTTTTATGATTTTAGCTTTCTTACCAATTATTTTTTTAAGGTTTTGAATTTGTTGTGTATACCTGCCTAAAATTACAATATTTTCATTATTATGTTCATTTATAATTTTTTTAATGATTGGAATCTTTTCACTTGAATTTGTCACATAACCAGCTTCTTCCTCTTCTAGCCTAATCAAAATATTTTTTCTTTTATTGTCTTTAAACGGTATTGGTACCTCCTGATTTATTTTCCTCTTTATAGTAACAGTTGCATCTATTGCATTGTATGAAACAATGTTTTTCTTTTCAATTCCATATTTAGAAAATCTATTTTTTGGAATTATACTAGGAATAAACAATTTTTGAATTAATGGTAATGTTAATCGCATAACTGCATCCGCATGTGGCGAATCAGAAAATGCTACATGTTTTACTCCTAATCCAAATGATATTCTTGCCGCTTCTGGAGAGCAAAAACTTATTGTTAAATCAGGTGAAAACACCTTAATTTTTCTAGAAAGTTTTTTCATTCTGTCAATGCTAGCCTCAAGTTTAGCCTCTTTTCTAATTCCTCCATATTTTCCAACAAAAATAAGGTCAAAATTGCGTATTTTTGCCAATTTAGTCACCTCATTATATTTTCTTGAAGTACACAAAAGAACATGTTTTTTCTTTAATTTTTTGATTATATGTTCAGCAAACAATAATTGTTTTGGAGTGAGAATATCTATCCATATTTTCAAGCGATTTTCATAATTCTAGTAAGTTCAATAAGTTTTTCTTAGTCTATTACATAGCTGTAAGTGTTATGGGGGGAGCAAAAGTTGTTGTTTATGGTCTTAGTACTGAAGGATATTTTATAGCATCTCAGATGGCAATAAAAGGTTCTGATGTTTACATTATAGATGAATCAACACCTTCAGCAATCTCTCTTAAAACCGAAATTGCTAAAACTTACCCAAATGTCTCCTCTCTAAAAGAAGATGAACCGTTATTGGCTATGGAACCAATTGATGTTGCCATTTCTAAAGCTCAGTATCTTTTCTTCACTCCAAGAATTAGAAAAACAGGTCAAGATATCAAAACAGAAATTCATTCTAAATTTAAGGATGCAGTTACATCGTTAAAGAAAGATAGTTCAGTTATTTTTACTCTACCTACTGGATTTGGGGGCAACAATGAAAATATTTCATTACTTGAACATGTAACCGGTCTTGAGGTCGGAAAACATATCTCATACTTTTATTATCCATTAGAAGATCTAAACCAACAACCAAAAATTATTGGCTCTTTTAATGGAAAAGAAGACTCTACACTATCTGATCTACTTACTGTAGGTAAAAAAGAAAAAAAATTTGTAGCTATTTCATCGTCAGAACATTTTCATGCTATTGACATTCTATCTAGATTTTCAAGTTTGTGTAGTGTTTTAGAAGTGTGCAAATATGCACAAGATGAAATTACAAAAAATGATCTTTCTTCGGATGATTTTCAAGAAATATTTCTTGATAGTATGGTTGGTGGTCTTTTTGATCTAAAATCCTTAGGTTCTTCTTTTGAAGGTGCTAATACCCTCATGTATCTAATTAATGGAAGCGTAAAAGGAATTGACGGTTATATCAAACGATTAATTGATGAAATTCGTGGTACGTTAAAGAAAAATGATCTAAAAGCAAGTAGAACCAAAATTGCTTTGTCTTGGACTCTTGATCAACATGCAATGCGTGGAGATAAAATTGAAATGCTCCATAATTTGACTTCAAGATTACGAGATTACATAGGTGATGTTGAAGCTTATGAAGATCCAAACTTTGATTTATTTCATAGTGATAAAACTACAATAGTTGTAGCATGCTCAAAATCTGATTTTGATAATATTGAAAAAACTAAACAAGATTCCAATCTAATAATTGTAAAAGCCAATCCTTTATGCGAAACAATCCAATAATGGTATAAATTAGCTAAATGATTATTTTGTTTGAATTGTCTAGTGACACTAACCCTGATGAAATCCCTGTTAATGTAATATCTAAAAATCAAACCGAAACCGATGATTCATATAAAGAATCAGAATATTCACAGGAAAATATTGAAGAACTATCAAAATTATTAAACTTAGAAAAACAAAAAGTGATTGAATGTGAGGAAAAACTAAAACATGCATTGGCGGATTTTCAGAATCTTAATAGAAAAACGCAGTCTAATATAGAAAATGGCATAAATACAAAAGTTGATGAATTTGTGCTAGACTTCTTAAAAATCTATGATGATTTTGTTAGAGCCAAAGAAGTTTTTTCTGAAAGCCAAATCGATACTGACGGTCTGATTTCTATTTTGAGAAATATGGATTCATTATTGAAAAAATACCATGTTACTCCAATTGATGCGCTAGGCGAGATCTTTGATCCAAATTTCCATGAAGCTATATCTATTATTACTGAACCTGATTTAGACGATAACACCATTACAAAAGAGATTAGGAAAGGATATATTTCTCATGACAGGCTGATAAGACCAACACTAGTAGAAATTTCAAAAAAAGGATGATAAAATATGGCTAAAATTATTGGGATTGATTTGGGAACAAGTAACTCAGCTGCTGCTGTTGTTATGGGTGGAAAACCAACCATTGTTCCTGCTGCAGAAGGTGCTACTGTAGGCGGAAAAGCATTCCCATCAGTTGTAGCATTTTCTAAGGATGATGAACTTTTAGTTGGTGAACCTGCACGAAGACAAGCAGTAACAAATCCTGATAATACTATTGTTGCTGCTAAGAGAAAAATGGGCTCAGATCATATTTTTAAAATTCAAGAAAAACAATACAAACCTCAACAAATCTCAGCATTTATTCTTCAAAAAATCAAGAAAGATGCCGAAGCATTTGTTGGTGAACCTGTAGAGAAAGCAGTAATTACAGTTCCTGCATATTTTGATGATAATCAACGTCAAGCAACTAAAGATGCTGGAACAATTGCTGGGCTTGATGTTGTTAGAATTATCAACGAACCAACAGCAGCATCTCTGGCATTTGGACTAGATAAAGCCAAAGAAGATATGAAAATTCTCGTATTTGATTTTGGTGGTGGTACATTAGATGTTACCATCATGGAAATGGGTGGAGGTGTTTTTGAAGTATTGAGTACATCTGGAGACACTCAACTAGGTGGTACGGATATGGATAAAGTTTTGATTGATTACATTGTTGACGAATTCAAGAAAAAAGAAGGCCTTGATCTTTCTCAAGACACAACTGCAATGACAAGAATTAGAGAATCTTCTGAAAAAGCTAAAATTGAATTATCCACAGTTATGGAAACCGATGTTAATTTACCTTTTATTGCACATGATCAATCAACTGGTGCCAAAAATCTTGAATTACGAATAACTAGAGCTAAACTAGATGAATTAATTGGACCAATTATTGAACGATGTAAACCTTCTATACTGAAAGCACTTGAAGATGCTAAACTTTCTAATTCTGATATCAATAAAATTGTCATGGTTGGTGGTCCAACAAGAATTCCTTTGGTTAAAAAATTTGTCAGTGAAGTTATTGGTAAAGAATCTGAATCCGGTGTTGATCCTATGGAGGCAGTAGCAATGGGAGCTGCTATACAGGCAGGAATCATTGCTGGAGATGTTACTAGTGATATAGTTTTACTTGATGTTACTCCACTAACATTAGGAATTGAAACCCTAGGTGGAGTCAGAGAACCATTAATTGAAAGAAACACAACAATTCCAACTTCAAAGAGTAAAGTTTTCACGACTGCAGCTGATAATCAAACAGCTGTAACTATTCATGTTGTTCAGGGTGAACGACCAATGGCTACTGATAATGTATCTTTAGGAAGCTTTAACCTCACTGATTTACCACCTGCTCCAAGAGGAATTCCTCAGATTGAAGTAAAATTTGATATTGATGCAAATGGAATTATCAATGTTACAGCTAAAGATCTTGGTACACAAAAGGAAGCAAAAATTACGATTGAATCTACATCAAAATTATCTAAAGATGAAATTGAAAAATTAAAAGAAGATGCAGAAAAGTTTTCAGATGAAGACAAAAAGAAAAAAGAAAAAATTGATCTTAGAAATGAAGCTGAGAGTTATATTTACACCACAGAAAAATTAGTTAACCATGATCTTAAAGATAAAATTTCTCAAGAACAAGGAATTAAAATCACTGATGCAATAAAAGAAGTCAAAGAAGTTCTAGATAAAGAAACTACTGAATTAAAGCCTAAACTTGAGGCATTACAATCAATTGTTAATGAAGTAACCACAGAACTTTACAAAAATGCTTCTCCTCAACCAGGAGCTGAAGGACAACAAAACGCAGGAGCTGAAGGACAACAAAACGCAGGAGCTGACGATCAAACAACTAAATCATCTTCAACTGATGAAACAAAAACTAACTAACTTTACAAATTCAATCATTTATACGGTAATAATTAAGGAATAGTTTATGACTGCAAAACGTGATTATTATGAGGTTTTAGGAGTTTCTAAAACATCTTCTACAGATGAAATCAAGAAACAGTATAGAAAATTAGCGTTAAAATTCCATCCTGATCGTAACAAATCTTCAGAAGCAGGAGAACATTTCAAAGAAATTTCTGAGGCATATGCCGTTCTTTCTAATACTGAAAAAAGACAAATTTATGATCAACATGGTCATGCTGGAGTTGATGGTAGATACACTAGTGATGATATCTTCCAAGGCGCACGTGGAGATTTTAGTGATATATTCGGTCGTAGTGGTGGCGGATTTGATTCAATTTTTGAATCCATATTCGGTCGTAGTGGTGGCGGATTTGGTTTTGGTCAACAACAGGGTTCTGACATCCTCTACGAAACTTCAGTAACACTAGAAGATGTACTTCATGGTAAAAAAATGGAAATTGATCTGCAAAAGCAGATTCAGTGTGATCTTTGTCATGGATCTGGTTGCAAACCTGGTACTGACAAGAAAACATGTGTTACCTGTAATGGTCAAGGACAGGTGCGCCAAAGTCGTAATATGGGATTTGCTTCTTTTGTAACTGCTGCACCATGTTCTTCTTGTAGAGGTCAAGGTTCTATCATTGAAGTTCCATGTGGTGAGTGTAAAGGACAGGGAAAGAAAAAGGGTTCAAAAAAAGTTACTTTTGAAATTCCGCCTGGAATTGACTCCGGTGATTATAATGTTCCAGAACAAGGAAATGAAGTTCCAAATGGTTCCAATGGTGATTTGATTGTTAGAGTTAGAGTACAACCTCATTCTCAATTCAATCGAGATGGTAAAGATATTTTTTATGATCACGATGTTTCAATGATTGATGCTACATTAGGCTGTGAAATTATTGTACCTACATTGGAAGGTACAGAAAAAATTAAAGTTGATTCAGGTAGTCAGCCAAATACTATAATCAAATTAAAGGGAAAGGGAGTTCCACATATCAATTCAAGGGGTAAAGGAGATCAATATGTTCGAATTGTAGTAAATATTCCAAAAAAACTCAATAAGCGTCAAAAATCCCTTCTCGATGAATTCCAAAAAATTAATGATTAATTGACAAAAAATGAAAATTGCATTAGATGTTGATGGTGTGCTTGCTGATGTAATAAAATCCTGGCTAAACTATAGTAATACAATTAGACCTAAAATCTCTAAACACAATATTACTGATTGGGATTTTTGGAAGAAACATAAAATCAATCGTTATGATTTCTATGCTGAATTAAGTTCTTGTTGGAAAAACTGGAATTCTATACCTTCTACTGAAGAAAATTTATCGTACGTCACAAAAAACCTTGCAAATTTAGGCCAAGTAGATATTGTTACTGCAAGAGAGCGTTCAACTGATTCTTTTGTAAAAAATTGGTTAAATCATCATAATATATCCTATGATGATTATATATCCGTAATTGATGGGCCTATGAAAGCTGATTTAGATTATGATGTATTTATTGATGATTCCCCCC
>Ga0224513_10000146_pt1 | contig 24182 bp, 19 predicted proteins | sample SF_May12_sed_USG_5_FD_169109 | JGI IMG/M metagenome (GOLD analysis project Ga0224513, IMG submission 169109) | Sediment microbial communities from San Francisco Bay, California, United States - SF_May12_sed_USGS_21 | ecosystem: Environmental > Aquatic > Marine > Sediment | place: USA... | reverse complement strand
AGCCCCTTCCATCTCTAAGGATACAGCGCATCACGAGGACTCGCCAGCCTCGCCGCTCGGCTTCACCGGGAATTGGCGCTCAAGCTACTTTTCCGAGGACTTCGGCGCAGTCGGCATCGGTTTGCGCGGCAACATCTCGTCACGGTTGGCGGCGTGCCAGATGAACGAGGCCAGGATCACCGCCGACTTCTTGAGGTCATCAGGATTGAGGTGATCGTAGGTGTCAACGTTCGAGTGATGGGTTCGCCCCATGTAGTCCATACCGTCCTGAACGAACTGGAAGCCCGGAATTCCAACCCAGTCAAACGGTTGGTGATCGGTTCCGGAAGTGGTTTCCATCGTGACGTTGTCCGCACCGAGGTCGGCAAACGGTTCCAGCCAGGCCTCAAAGATCGGAACGATCGCGGCATTCTCTTGCGCATAGATGCCCCGGATCTGCCCACCGCCGTTGTCGATGTTGAAGTAGGCCGAGACCTTGGAGTGACCGGGCAGCGGTTGGATCGGCCAGGTCCGTTCCCGCGCAAATGTCGGCAGAGCAAGCTGCTCCGGGTCTGTCGGTTCCGGCCGGGTCGCGAGATGAAGTTTGACGTAATCTCTCGAGCCCATATATCCCTGCTCCTCGCCGCTCCAGAAGGCGGCACGGATGGTCCGTCGGGGCTTCAGTCCGGCATCCTTGAGGATCCGCAGCGCTTCCATCACAACTGCGCAGTTGCCACCATTGTCGGTTGCGCCGGTACCGGTGTGCCACGAATCTAGGTGGCCGCCCACCATGACAATCTGATCGGCCAGATCCGATCCGGGCATGTCTGCGAGGGTATTATAAGCCTGACCGTCCTCTTCGAACCAACGCACCGCGACGTCGATCTCGAGCTCGGGTTCGATCTCTCTATCCAGCATCCTCACCAGTCGGTTGTATTGCTCGGTTGTCATAGCGAGCGCCGGAACTCCGAGTGGCCTGTCGCCTTCCCGGTTGGACCTGTTCCCTGTCACCCGGACCAATCCGTTATCACGGGAGCTCGGTTCGATGGTCGCGACTACGCCTTCTTCTTCGAGAAAGGCAGCCAGGCTTTTCCAGAAATTGAATCGTTTGAGCATTCGCTTCCGCCACTTACTCGGGCGGTCGCTCGGGATGTCGTACTGCTCGAGTTCTTCCAGCCGCACCTCGTCCCAGCGTCGGAAGAGCTCTGCGTCGATCTGCGTCGGTTCCGCCGCTTCCTCGAGCAGGACGATCGCTCCACTGAGCTTGCCTTTCCACTCCTCGAGATCTTCAACGGACTCGAGAGTTGCACGCACCACTCTCCCCCGGACCGGTCCGTCTGTTCCCGGAGACCAGGCTTCGGGCAACGCCTCGAGCGGCTGCACGTAGGGTTCGAGCATTCGTACCTGGGCCCGTTCCATCATCCAGCTGCGGCCGAAATCGTAGGCCTCGAGCCACGCCTCGAGACCCCACTCCTCGAACGTCGCCTCGGCCCATCTATGTGCTTCGAGCTCCTGAGGCGAGCCCGTCAATCGCGGTCCCACCCCCTCCGACAAGTGCCAGGCGAGGTCCATGACCTCTGAATGACGGAAGCCCTGGTCACGAATTTTGGTCACCGCATCGAGGTCAACGGGCTCCTCGGCGGATGCGACCGGAGCGAGTAGAAACAGGGGAAAAACAAACGCAATTGAACAAAAACGACGCATCAGGACCCTCCATCGTCGAACCGCGGAAGTATAGCGCATCGCGGAGGGCATTACGGCTTAACGGCTTGACGGCTTAACGGTGAATCTATCGGGCTTGGCGTCGGCGTTGTCGAGTGTATGTGCCGTATAGCCGACTAGCCGTTTGCTCGACGGGCGGGCGACTAGCCCGCCCCGCCATTCATCTTCTCGACCTTCTGCCCGATGAGGAGCGCTATCTCGAGGGACTGCTCGTAATTGAGTCGCGGATCGACCCGCGATTCGTAGGCACGCTCGAGATCGACCTCGGTCAGTCCGCGGGCGCCACCGATGCACTCGGTGACGTTGTCACCAGAAAGCTCGAAGTGCACCCCACCCTGGTAGGAGCCGAGCTCGGCGTGGACGTCGAAGCTCTGCTCGAGCTCCGAGAGGATGTTGTCGAAGCGTCTCGTCTTGTGGCCGCTGGCGGTTGTTTCGGTGTTGCCGTGCATCGGGTCGCAGCACCACAGCACGACGCGACCGGCCCGCTGCACGGCTTCAACCAGGGGCGGCAGTTTCTCGGCGACCTGGCCGTGCCCCATCCGGTGAATGACCGTGATTCGCCCTGGCTCGACGTCGGGGTCGAGGATATCCAGAAGCTCGAGCAGCCACTCCGGGTCCATGCCGGGACCGATCTTGATACCGATCGGGTTGCGGATGCCGCGGAAGTAATCCGCGTGGGCGCCCTCGACCTCCGCTGTCCGCAGACCGATCCACGGAAAATGTGTGCCGAGGTTGTACCAACCCTCGCGACGCGGTACCTGGCGCGTCACCGCCTGCTCGTAGGGCAGGAGAAGGGCCTCGTGGCTAGTGAAGAAGTCGACTCGACTGATCTCGCCGGCCTGGACACCGGCCAGAGTCTCCATGAAACGGAGCGAGTCTGAGACGCTCTTCACCATCTCCTGGAATTCCCTTGCACGAGGAGAATGGTCGACGAACTCGAGGTCCCAATACTCGGGATGGTGGAGGTCGGCGAACCCGCCGTCCACGAGCGAACGGATGAAATTGAGGGTCAGCGCCGCGTGTTCGTAGCCGCGAAGCATTCGTTCCGGGTCCGGCATGCGGTCGGCGGCGGTGAATTCGGGCCCGTTAACAATCTCACCTCGGTAACTCGGCAGGGTCACGCCATCACGTTCCTCTGTATCCGCGCTTCGTGGTTTGGCGTACTGGCCGGCAAAGCGGCCGACCCGGGTGATCCGGCGTTTGAGCCCGAAGGTCAGTAACAGGCTCATCTGGAGGAGGATCTTGAGCTTGTTGGTAATGATCTCAGCCGAGCACTGGTCGAATCGTTCGGCGCAGGCACCCCCCTGGAGAAGGAAACGTTTCCCTTCCGCGGCCTCCGCAAGTTGAGCCCGAAGCCGCTCGACCTCCCACGAGGTGACCAACGGTGGCAGAGAAGCCAACTGCTCGACCGTCGACTCCACGACCTCCTGGTCCGGATAGGTCGGCTGCTGTCCGGCAGGCTTGCTCTGCCACGATGAGGGGGACCACGTCGCCATGAAGCGGGAATAGTACACCAATGTCTTCGAGGCTGTAACCGATGAGCAGTAAAGGGTTAAGAGTAAAGAGTGAAGGATGAGAGCCGAGACAAGCACGGGTGCTCGCCTCAGGATTCAGCTTTAACTCTTAACTCTTTACTCTTAACTATTTACAGCCGGGATTCCACGGCATTTACCAGTTTCTGAAATTCAACCTTGACAGAATTTTATTTGTAACATACAACTAACTGTGAGGTGAAAGTGAACAGCGTCATCGATATCCAGGACTCACAAGCCCAGCAACTCCGCGAGGCCATTCGCGCCCTGGTACGTCGATTCTCGCTCGCGGAGAGGGCGGATATGAGTTGCTGCGGCATGACGGTAGCCCAGGCCGCCACCCTCGAGGCCATGACCGACGGCAGTTTGCGATTGAACGATCTCGGGAAGCGGCTCGGGATCGCGCCCAGTACGCTGACCCGCAACCTCGCCCGCCTCGAGGATCGCGGTCTGATCCGCAAAGAGACCGATCCGATCGACGGACGCGCGCAACGGGTGGCGTTGACCGATGCCGGCTTTGCAGCGGCCGGCGGAGTCAGGCGTCAGGAAGAGGTCTTTAGCCGTTCGGTTCTCGATCACTTGCCGCAAGGGTCGGCGCCTGATGCTCTGGCAACCCTCGAAAACCTGCTGATTGCGGTGCGAAGCGCTTCAGAGGCCTGCTGCCCCGGCGCCTACGATCATCTCGTCAGCTCAGCCCAAACCAGTGTCACAGGAGGACAGTATGAGTGAGAAGATCCCCCAACCCGACAAGGTTCCTGCCGACTCCGAGTCGGTGATCAAAACCGTCCGCGAACGATACGGAGCTTTCGCGAGCGTCGGCACATCGTGCTGCGGTCCGCAGACAACAAGTTGCTGCGCCACCAGCGAAGTTGCCGCCAGGCTCGGCTACGATTCGGTGGACCTCAACCTCCTGCCCGACGGCACCAACCTCGGTCTCGGCTGCGGTGCTCCGCTCGAGCACCTCGATCTCAAAGGCGGAGAGACCATCGTAGATCTCGGATCCGGCGCCGGAATCGACGCATTGATAGCGGCCCGCCAGGTCGGTCCCGATGGGAAGGTCATCGGCGTCGATATGACTCCGGAAATGCTCGCGGCGGCGCGCAGAAACGCCGAAACCGCCGGCGCCGATCAAGTTGATTTCCGCGAGGGCAGGCTCGAGAACCTGCCGGTGGATGACGCCTCCGTGGATGCCCTGACGAGCAACTGCGTCATCAACCTGGTGCCCGACAAGGCGCTCGTATTTTCGGAGATCGCCCGCGTCCTCCGACCCGGAGGCCGACTGGTGGTCTCTGACATCGTTCTCGACGGGGACCTTCCAGACCCAATCCGAAAAAGTGTCCTCGCCTACGTCGGTTGTGTGGCGGGTGCCGAGCGCAGAGAGCGGTACTTTGAAATGCTCACTGATGCGGGTCTCGGTGAGGTTGAAATTCTCAAGGACGTCGATTTCCTCGAGATGACCGAGAGGGCTTCGCCGGCGGAAACCGTGTCGCTCATGGAGCAGGCAGGAATCCACCGGGACGAGGTCGTCGGCATCGTGCGTTCGGTGACCTACCGCGCACGGAAGGCTTGAGGCTTGGGGCTTGGGGCTTGAATTACCAAACGCTTCTCTGAGCAGGCCAAGCCCCAGGCCTCAGGACCCAAGCCCATTCTTCGGAAGCGCGATCGAATTCAAGTAGACTTCCACCCGTGAATCTGGAACTCGAGCTCGCTCTTCGCTTCTTACGGCGCCGTACCGGCGTGCTACTGCGCGGTACCGCCTTGGCTGCGTTTGCAGGTGTCGCGCTTGCTGTCGCAGCCCTGGTCATCACGCTCGCCCTGATGAACGGTTACTCGAGGGCCATCGCCACCGCGCTCCAACGGGGTAACGCTCACATGGTGGGCTTCGCCCTTGGGTCGCTGGAGCCCGGAGAGGCGGAAGGACTCGCGGGCCAGATTGCAGCCGTCGACGGCGTTCTTCGTGCGACACCGGTGACTTACCTGACGGGGCTTCTGGACGATCCTGCGGAGCCCACCAACCCCGTGCCCATCACCCTCAAGGCGGTCGCCGAACCACCCTCATATACCGGGCTCGACGAGTGGCCTTCCGGAAATGGGCTGGTTGCGGTCCTCGGCGAACGCTTGGCGATGAAAGTGGATTTCGTGAGCGGAGACACTGCCACCGTTCGCCTACCGCCGGAGGGTGGATCGTGGATTCTGCCGGCGCTCCGACTCGAAGTCGTTGGCACCTTTCGTCTTGCGTTTGCGGAGTTTGACGAGCAGTGGATCACGGTGCCCCTGGCCGAAACCCTTCGCATGCTGCCTGAAATGGGAATCGCGGGTATAGAGATCGAGGTTGCCGACCCGATGGCAGTCGAGAAAGTGCGCCAACGTCTCACGGATCTGGATCCACGCCTCCTCTATACCGACTGGCGCGAAATGAACAGCTCTCTCTTCGCAGCTCTCCGCTGGCAGACACTGTCGCTCTTCGTCGTCCTCACCCTGGTGGTCGCCGTGGCCTCGTTTCAGGTCAGCTCGGCGCTCGTGGTGCTCGCGATCGACAAGCAGCGGTCATCGGGAATGCTGCAGGCGTTGGGTGCCACACCAGCGAGAATCCGCAGGGTGCTGGTCTACTCCGGCCTGCTGCTCGGCGGATCCGGGGTCGTTGGGGGTATTTTCTTCGGGTCCATCATCAGCTGGATCATGACCGCCACAAGGGCGGTTCGCTTCCCACCTGGTCTGGCTCGTGTCTACATGGTGGATTCGATTCCCCTGATCCCGTCCCCGCTCCACCTCGTGGCCGTAGCCGGGATCTGCCTGGTGATCGTCTTTCTCGCCTCAGTATGGCCGGCCTGGAAAACCTCTCGGCAAGATCCCGTCGTGTCACTCCGAGCCGTTTAGAATTCTCACTCATATCAGCTCCCCGGTGGAAATTTAAGAGACTGCGTCGCCGTTTCGATTGTTGATGCCTCGCCCCCGCATGGGCGGAATTTGGCGTGGTACGCTGAATCACGACGTCAATCCAGGGGCCAAGCGTGAGCACCGCCACAGCCGTCACCTCCGGGTTGCGCCATCATTGGATACTTTATGTACGAGATTCAATTTCACCCCGCGGACATCCGCAAACAGGTCCGTTACTACTTCCTGGGCCGCAAGGGTTTCCGTCGCCTTGTCGCAGGAGCAGTGGTAGCCACGGTGGTATTGATTGCGGGCCTGGTCCTCGCCCCTCTCGGCATCCAGTCACTGCTTCTTGCCGGTCGGCTCCATTCGCTCAGTCAACAGCATCAGATGCACCACGAGGTGCTCGAACAGCGAACCTTGACCCTTAACCGGCTCGAACGAGATGTGGTCTCGGCGCGAGCCCTGCAGCAACAAATGGGGCTCATTCTCGGCTCTCCACGAGGGTCCGAAGGTCCCGGAGGTTATCCCGAGCCACCTCCCGACGACCTCCTCGTGCCTGAGGCGCAGCTTGCGGTCCGGCGTGGACTCAAGTTGGATTCTGACACCAAGGCCCTCTTGACCCTGGCCGACGAGCTGGCGAGCTTCGCCCGCTCCAACGAGGACCTGGCACAGGCTGTGCCGTCAATCTGCCCGCTACCCGTCGGCACCTTCGTCCTCACCTCACCTTTTGGAAACCGAACCTCACCGTTCACCAACACGGTCGATTTTCATTCGGGTCTTGATCTCGCGGCCCACGAGGGAACGCCGATCCTCGCCGCAGGTGGCGGACGGGTGGTGTTTGCGGGCCGATATCCGCTGCGCCGTAATGTTCGCTGGTGGCGCTACGGCAACGTCGTCGTGCTCGCCCACGGCGAACGCTACCTGACAATCTACGCCCACCTCCAGGAGATCTCCGTCCGGAGAGGGGCGACCCTGCGAAGGGGCGAGGAACTCGGAACCGTCGGCAACACCGGCTGGAGCACCTCACCACATCTCCATTACGAAGTCCGGGTCAGGCCCGAGGAAGACAATGAGCCACGACCGGTGGATCCGCGGATCTACATTCTCAACTACCAGTGGACCGGCCATGAGGAGCTCCTGGTCCGTGCCCGTAACGCCCCGGCACCGTCATTCGACCCGCTGCCATCGCGCATGCGAGGGAGGTAAGACAATGGAACAGGCCAAGAACTTTCCCACCATGATCATCCCCAACGGTACCGACGTTTCGGTCAACGAGCACGGCCAGCTGTCGATCCGCACTCCTGGCAATCTGGTCATCCAGAACTCCGGCGTGTACTCGGTGATCGAGTCTGGCAGCGGCTCGGTCCGGATCGATCCGAACGTCAAGGTGGAAGCTGTGTCCGTACAGGCGGCAGATTCCTGCTTTGTGGCCGGCCAACTCACCGCGTGGAGGGTTCGTGCGCGTACGATCACTCTCGAACGAGGCGCTCAAGCGAACATCATGCTCCAGGAATCGGAATCCCTCGAGCTCGACGGGAATGCCCGACTTGTCGGAAACTTCTCCTCCGAGAAGGAGCTCTACCTGATGCTCGGCAGGTTCAGCCGCGAGCTCCGCGACCTGCCCAACGGCATCTTCGCAGGGAACGAGGCAGGCGCCAAAATTCCCGCCGGGACGGCAGGGACCAGCCCCGCGGCAGCTGAGTCTGAAGATCCATTCGTTTCTCCCGACGGCGAGGATGAACCGACACCGCAAAGGCGGCAGGAACAGAGTGAAGTCATTTCCCTCGTTCGAGTCATCCTCGAACGCGAAATCGGCAGGGCAGGATCGGAGGGTGGCGAACGTGAAGTGCTGGCCCGGCTTCTCGAGCTGGTCCGGAGTAACGACCTCGAAAAACTCGGCGACGAGTATCGCTATCTGATCTCGCAGGTTGAATCCCCTACCGAAGAGCTCGAGCGAGCGCGGGATATCCTTGCCAAGATGTTGGCCCAAGCCTAGCCTGCATATCTCACCAATTCATTGCTTCGGGCCCACAAAAACCTCTTGAATGAAGGGGTTTATGGACTGTCTTCTGTGGGCGCGGCCTTGAGGGCGCGCCAACGACAATTTGAATACCCCGTTGGCCGGCCCTGAAGGACCCGTCTACAAGGGATCCCCTGCGATTTCAGCAAGATGCCGAGTTGGTGATCATCTCTGCAATTTTCCGACTTCAACGGCACTGGAATTTTCTTCGGTGATGGTAATCTTCACACTGATGTTGACAGGGAGGAACGCGAACCTATGAGCGAGGTCGGTGTAGCTGCGAAAACGCCCCTTTTTGAGGAACACCTGGCGGCTGGAGGGCGGATGGTTGAGTTCGCCGGGTTCGAGCTGCCGGTTCAATATACGAGCCTTACCGAAGAGCATCACGCAGTTCGCACGCGGGCCGGCCTCTTCGACGTCTCCCACATGGGCGAAATCGCGATCCGCGGCCCTGCCGCTCTCGATTTCGTACAGCTCATCTCGTGCAACGATCATCAGAAAATGGCGGTCGGTCGGGCCCAGTACACCGGCATCATGTATCCCGAAGGCACCTTTGTCGACGACACCCTAGTCCACAAGATGGCCGACGACGAGTTTCTACTGGTAGTCAACGCCGCCAACCGGCACAAGAATGTCGCCTACCTCACCGAGCTCGCTGCGAATTTTGACAGCGCCGACGTCGTCGACCTGTCGAATAATTTCGCCCAGTTGGCCCTTCAGGGACCGCTGGCGGAGGAAATCCTCCAACCACTCACACCGGAGAACCTGGGCGAGCTCAAGTACTACCGCTTCATCGAGGGTGACATAATGGGTACGGCGGCGATCATCGCCCGCACGGGCTACACCGGCGAGGACGGATTCGAGCTCTACGTTGCGCCATCGGCCGCTCCACGGCTGTGGCGGGAGATCCTCGACCGTGGCCAACCGCACAGCGTTCTTCCGGCAGGACTCGGGGCCCGCGACACACTTCGGTTCGAGGCAGGAATGAGCCTGTATGGAAATGACATCGACAACACCACGACACCGCTCGAGGCCGGACTCGGCTGGATCGTCAAGTTCAAAAAAGGCGACTACATCGGCCGCGACGTGCTCGAGCGCCAGAAGGAGGAGGGTGTTGAGCGAAAGCTGATCGGCTTCGAAATGACCGAGCGCGGCATAGCCCGCCACGGTTATCCCGTTCTGCTTGCCCAGGACGACACGGAACCGTTCAGCTACGTCACCTCGGGCACTCAGTCACCAACCCTTGGCAAAGCGCTCGGAATGGCCTACCTTCCCATCGAGGCAACCGAGGTTGGCACGGAGTTCTTTGTTCAGATCCGAAACCGCACCGCCCCCGCGCGGGTGGTCGAGCTGCCTTTCTACTCTCGGAAGAAAGTTTGATGGCCACAAGGAGGAGACCAGATGACCATACCTGATGATCTGATGTACGCCCGCTCACACGAGTGGATCAAAATCGAGGGCGATTCGGTTTCGGTGGGAATCTCTCACTACGCACAAGACCAGCTCGGCGAGGTCGTTTATGTCGAGCTGCCCGAAGTCGGAACCGCCTTCGCTGTCGGTGACGAGCTCGGCACCCTCGAGTCCGTGAAGGCAGTCTCAGAGTTTCTGGCGCCGGTCGCCGGCGAGGTGCTGGAAGTCAACACGCGCCTCGAGGACGAGCCTAACCTCGTGAACGACGACTCCTACGGTGACGGCTGGCTGGTCAGGCTGAGCGGTTCGGCCGAGGGCGAGGAACTCCTCGACGCCGCAGGCTACAAGGAGTTTCTGGAGCAGGAGAGCGCCTGATGCATCCATGGGTCGGCGCCGGCCCAGAGGACCGGCGACAAATCCTTTCCGAGCTTGGCCTTCAATCGATCGACGATCTCTTCGCGTCGATCCCAAGCGGTGTCTGTGTGGACGGCATCGATCTTCCACCAGCAAGGGATGAGGACTGGATCCGCCGTACTCTCGGAAATATGGCGTCGACCAATATCTCGATGGACTCGATCCCCTGTTTTCTTGGCGCCGGCGTTTACCGCCACGTGCAACCGAGCGTTGTGGATGCGGTCCTTTCGCGGGCAGAGTTTTTTACCTCTTATACCCCGTACCAACCGGAGATCTCGCAGGGCACTTTGCAGGTGATTTTCGAATTTCAGACCCTGATCAGCCGCCTCACCGGCCTCGACACGGCCAACGCATCCCTCTACGACGGAGCCACGTCGCTCGTCGAGGCAGTACTCTTCAGCCATCGCGTTCTGCGCGGAAAACGGAACCTGGTGGTCGTGGCGGAGACCATCCACCCCATGTACCGGCGGGTCCTCGACACCTACACCGAGGCGGCGGGTATCGATGTCGCGGTCGTGGCGCCGGGTGACGACGGCCGGCTCGACCCTGAGGCAATACTCGAGATCGCAGGCGATCGAGCCTGCTGCATTGCTGTCCAGTCGCCCAATTTCCTCGGCATTGTCGAGGACCTTCCAGTGCTGGCGGCGGCCGCTCACGACAGCGGTGCGCTAGCGGTGGAGGTCGTAACCGAGGCAGTGTCGCTCGGCCTTCTCGCCGGTGGTGGTCGCTTTGGCTTCGACGTGGTCTGCGGTGAAGCCCAGTCATTCGGTGTAGCTCCGGGTTTTGGCGGACCACATCTCGGCTTCTTTGCCTGCGCATCGAAGCACCTCCGCCAGATGCCGGGTCGGTTGGCCGGTGAGACGGTGGACGAGAACGGCAGCCGGGCCTTCTGCCTGACTCTTTCGACCCGCGAGCAGCACATCCGCCGCGCCAAGGCGACGTCCAATATATGCACCAACCAGGGCTTGATGGCCCTCGCTGCCACCGTGTGGCTCGAGACGATAGGTGGCAGCGGGCTGCGGGAACTGGCCACGTCCTGTCTCGCCCGCACCGAGGAACTCAAAAGGCGCCTCACAGCCGTCGGTGATCCGTGGCGCCTCGCCTATCCTCAAAGCCCGACATTCAACGAGTTTCTGCTCATCGGCCCAGGTAGCGGCACGGAGCTGGTGGAGCGGCTGGCGTCCGAAGGGGTGCTTGCCGGTGTCCCAACCACTGACTGGAGCGGTTCGTGGCCCGACGGTGTGCTGGCAGCGGTTACCGAGCGCAATCCGGTAACTGACCTCGATGCATTGGTCAACGCCCTGGAGAAGTTATCGTGAAGCGGCGCGCGATCCGCTCCGAACCTCTTTTCTTCGAGCGCAACTCGCGACGGTTGCGGCGCCAGGGTTATCTGTTGCCGGCCCTCGACGTGCCGGAGATCGAGCCCTCCGACGTGCTCCCCCCGGAGCTCTTGCGCGAGCCCGACCCTCACTTCCCCGATGTCTCCGAGATGGAGGTGGTGCAGCATTTTCACCGACTCAGCCAGCTGAACTACGCGGTCGATGAGGGCTTGTACCCTCTCGGGTCGTGCACCATGAAGTACAACCCCCGCATCAACGAACAAACCGCCCGCATCCCGGGCTTTGCCTCCCTTCATCCGCTCCAACCTCAGTCGCAGATTCAAGGCGCACTGCGCCTCATTTGGGAACTCGAGGAGTCACTCAAAACCATCACCGGCATGCCCGGAGCGACCCTGCAGCCGGCCGCCGGCGCCCACGGCGAGCTCACCGGAATTCTCATGATTCGCAAGGCTCTGGAGGCGCGCGGCGAGAAGAGGGAGGTCGTGCTGGCACCCGACTCGGCGCACGGCACGAACCCCGCGACCGCAACTTTCGCCGGCTTTCGCGCGCAGGAAATCCCATCGGCCGACGACGGTACAGCCGATCTTGGAGCGCTCGACCGGATGATGGACGAGACGGTGGCCGCCCTGATGCTGACCGTCCCCAACACCCTCGGTCTCTTCGAACATCAGATTCTCGAGATCTCGGACCTTGTCCATCGCCGCGGCGGTTTTATCTATATGGACGGCGCCAACCTCAATTCATTTGTGGGACGCGCGCTCCCAGGTCTGATGGGCGCCGACGCCATGCACATCAACCTCCACAAGACTTTCTCGACGCCGCACGGCGGCGGCGGACCCGGGGCCGGCCCGGTGACGGTTTCCGAAGCTCTCCTCCTTCACCTTCCGGTACCGAAGGTGATTCGCGGTGACGAGGGTTTCGAGCTCCAGTGGCAAGACCCGGCGTCGATCGGCCAGATGCGCGGCTTCTATGGAAACTTCCTGATCCTGGTACGGGCCCTCACTTACATCTGGAGCCTTGGCGCCGAAGGCCTGCGCTCGATGTCAGACGTCGCGGTGCTCTACGCGAATCTGATCCGGCACCGCCTGAACGGAGCCTACCACCTGAAATTCGATGCCCCGAGCCTGCACGAGGTGGTCTTCGACGACAGCATTCAGACCCGTCACGAGGTTCACAATGTCGACATCGCCAAACGCCTCCTCGATTACGGATTCCACCCTCCAACGATGTCGTTCCCGCTCATCGTGCACGGCGCATTGATGATTGAACCGGCAGAGAGCGTAGCTCCCGAGGAGATCGAGGCCTTCTGCGATGCCATGCTCGCGATCGCCAAGGAAGTGGAGACAGATCCGCAGCTCGTTAAATCTGCGCCTCATGACACGCCTGTCGGGCGGGTGGACGAAGTCCGAGCAGCCCGAAACCTCAAAGTCACCTGGACGCCGGACGACGAGGGTTAAAGGCTATTCGGCTTTACGGCTATTCGGGTCACCCATCCGCCCTACCAATTTGAACCGCGAAGAAAGCCAAGAGCGCAAAGAACATCTCGAAACAAAAAAAGACTCTTTGCGGCGGTCTTTGAGTGCTTTGCGTTCTTTGCGGTTCAAAACCCTCTTCAATCAAGCGACGCGGAACCAGGGGCCGGAGATTCGGCGGTCGCGGCAGGAGGGGCAGCGGCCCGGTGGATGCGGTGCCGTGCTCTTGAAGACGAAGTCACATGCCTCGCAACATGCTGGTCTGAGAATCAGGCGTTGCCCACCGGCGCGAACGCTGCGATCGATGTGGCGGAGATCCTCCTCGAGCACTTTGACCGTGAGACCAAAATCACGGCGGAGGTCGTCAAACTCCCATTCGCCCTCAGCCAGACGTTCGACGATCTGCTGACGCCGGGTGCGATCCATCTCTTTCGCTCAGCGGTCCTGGGCGTTTTCCGCCAGCCACTGGTGAATCGGAACGTCATCGATGTACAGTTCCTCGATCACACCCACACCGTTACGAACACGCACGCTGATTGACGCCTCGCGTTGGCCTCGTCGACCCGCCCAAACGGCGCGCTCCGCATCCGGTGCCCGGTCCTCGTCCATGTAGTAGCGTCGGAAGGGCAAGGCGACCCAGACCCAGCGATTCCCCTCCTCGTCCGGTGAGACCACTCCAGCCCGCAGCCGCAGGTAGGAGCTACGGCGGGGCCGATCGGTCTTTGCCTGACCCAGAGCCGCATAACCATCGGCATCGACGTCGAGCGGCACGTAGATGGTTTCGCCAGATCGCACCTCGAGATCATCGGTCGCCGGGGCACGCTCGACCGCAAAGCGAATCGCCACGTAACGGCCGCGGAAGGCGTCGACCGGGTCGACCGGCTGGATCCTGAAACGGAACGCCTCACCGGTGCGCAGCGCAAGCTCGGATTTTACGATCGCGCCGCCGGCCACCGCCAGCTGCACCAGGGCCACAACCACAAACAGCGCCAGACGGAGGCTACGGTTCATTTCGCCTCCTTCTCAGCCGCGCGGAGACTCCGGGAAAGCACGACGTTGGCTACCAGGAATCCGATGCCGACAAGAATGAACGCGAAACCCTTCAGGATGAAGCCGAAGCCCGAATCGAAGAATCGCACAACCACCAGCATTGCGACCACGAACATCCCCAGATTGACGACGCCGAGGTGCTGGCGCCGCACGCCCTCGGCGATCGTCGCAATGCCGACAACGAAAAGGAGAACGGTGAATGCTATTGCGCCGATCCACCTCGAGTCGGTCGTCGCAGTCAAAGGCCACACCACAGCGACCAACGGCACCGCAAGCCCCCACATGAGATAGAGGCAGTGCCGCCCCCGATCCAGGAGGAGCGCCATCGCGACAATCGCCGCCAAAGGCAGACCGACAGCCAGCACCACGTCAACCCATGACGACACCTCGTGGAACCGCTCGGTCGTGTGAATATGCTTCCAGCCGATGTTTCGCCAGGGTTCGTCAAAGCTGAGAACAAGCCATAAAATGACACTGCCGGTGATGCCGACGAATTCCAACGGCCGCCGCCACAGGCCCTCCTCGCCGCGGTGGTTGGCGGCGCCAACGGTGATCATGAGGGCAAACAGACCGACGTAGACGACGATCCAGAGACCCGGCACCCGGTTCTCGAGTCCGAGTCCCGCAGCGACACAGAGAAAAAGGGCGATCGCCCACTGCAAATTGGCGGCGCGGAGACCACGTCGGTCCGACCTCATGACGTGAATCAGATGTGGAATCACCGCTGCCGCCAGGGGCCACATCATGAGGATCTGCGAGCCCTCGACTTTGGCCGCCCCCGCCCACCAGGTGAGTGCGGCGAGGAAAAGCATCGCCACCGCGGTCGAGTTGAGAAGCCACGGCAGCGGCGCCAGCAGCAATGACCATCGCCACAAGAAAGACTCGAGGTCGCCTCCGGTATGGTAGGTCTGGTCGACCAGGGCAATTGCGGCTGCCACCGTCAGAGCCAACAAGGTCGCGGTGCCCTCCCGCCAGGCGGTCGACCCGCTCTTTTTGATCAGGACCCAGCCGACCAACACCTGCGATGCCACAAGCGGGACCAAAGCGATCGCGGCCCGCGTTCCACGGCCGAACGCTTCCCAATTGTGGGCCAGGAGAAGAATCACGCCGCCGCCGATGAGGAGAGCGCCAAAGACCGCGAAAATAGCGACTACAAGGCGACGCCCCGCCCCTAACGTCTTATCGGCATAGTAGGCACGAAGCCGCTCGGCGACACCGCTGTCGATGACCCCCTCCGCCTCCAGCTTTGGGAGTTCGCCCAGCAACCAGCGAATCGACAACCGTCCCATGATTGCCATCAATTGTATCTTGAAAGTTCTAAGGCAAGAACCCTCAGGTATTTATGTCATCGCACCGGGTATGCCGGGCGTTCCGGTCGAGTTGGCGGATTCTTCTCGAGCGCATCGAGGACCTCGGCAATCGCACGATCCAGTTGCGGGTCCCCGCCGTCGATCATCAGCGATGGATCGTCCAAGACTTCGATATCCGGGTCAACGCCATAGTTTTCCACAGCCCACACACCGTCGACGTCGTAGAACGAGAAGGTCGGCACCGTCAGCCTGCCGCCGTCAACCAGCGCCGGACATCCCGAATAGCCGATCAATCCACCCCAGGTGCGCGTACCGATCAGTGGCCCGAGGCCCGCGGCACGGAAGTAGTAGGGGAATGCATCGCCACCCGAACCGCTCCACGCATTGATCAACATCACTTTCGGACCGATTTGTGACGTGAATGGCGTTTGCCAGTCTCTGCCCGAACGAACCGCCCAGAAGTTGTAGAGAGGTCGGTTGAGCATCTCGACAAAGCGATCCGGGATCTGCCCGCCATTATTGAATCGCTCATCGATGATCAGGCCGTCTTTCGAAATCTGCGGGCGCCACATCCGGTAGAGCTCGGTCTGGCCTCCGACACCGGTGCTCGGCACATAAACGTATCCGACCCGGCCGTCGGTCGCTTCTTCCACCTTGCGACGGTTAGTCTCGATCCACGCCAGGTTCCGGAGTCGGGCCTCGCTACCGAGAGTTTTGACCAGCACCTCGCGGGCTCCGTCAAATGAAGGACTTTCGTTGACCGTGAGAATGACGGTGGTCTCGGCCAATCCCTCGAACGCGGCCCACGGATCGACCGAGGTGTCGATCGGTGTGCCGTTGACGGCCAACACCCAGTCTCCCTCGCTGACATCAACACCAGGCTCGGCGAGCGGTGACCGCACCTCGGTGTCCCAAGGCGCGGCTTTGACGATTTTGGCGATTTTGTAAGCGCCATCGGTCAACTCCCAATCGACTCCGAGCAGGCCAACGCCACGTCGGTCGCCGCGCTCGACGTCACCGCCCCCGCGGTAAGAGTGCGAGGTGTTCATTTCGCCGATCAGCTCACCGATGATGAAGTTGAGGTCCCAGCGTGTAATCACGTCGTCGAGCAGGGCACCGTAGCGCTCGCGCATGGCGGGCCAATCGACGCCGTGCATATTTGGATCGTAGAAATAGTCCCTCTCCAGACGCCACGCATCGTTGAAGATCTGTCGCCACTCCTCGGGCGGGTCGACCATCATCTCCATCGACGAGGTTGCGAGGGGCTTGTCCATCTTCTGCTTCGCTGCGACTTTGACGATTGCAACCTTGCCGTCTGCGAGGACAATCATCTTCTTACCGTTGGCCGACAGACCGTATCCATCGGCATTGTCGAGGATTGTCTTTTCTTCACGGTCCTCGAGGTCCCAGAAGACGATCGGAGATTCTTCCGAATCGGAGCCTGTTCGCGGGCGCCGCTGGAAGATCACCTTGCCCTTGACCGCCGCCAGACCGCGATACGACCCGGCATCGGGCGGCAGCACAACCGCCCGGGCCTCGAAGCCCTCGAGATCGATCTTCACATCCTCGGTTTTTTCTGGGGTGTCGTCGTCCTTTTTCTCGTCTTCACCGTCTTTCTTCTCTTCTTCACCATTCTCTTCCTCGTCGTCACCGTTGTCCTCGACATCGTTGCGGGGCGCCAGCGGCGAGGGGACATCTTCACGCAGTGGCACTGCGACGATGTTGGTGGGATTGGTGTAGATCCACGTACGATCGAACGACGAGTAGATGGGGTCGTAGGTGCGAGCAGACAGGTAATAGAGGTATTTCCCTTCGGGGTCAAATGCAGGATTGAGACTGTCCACGAAGCCCGAGGTCAATTGGTGGCTTCCGCCCGTTGCGGCGTCGAATAGGAAGACCGCTGACTGGCGGTTGTCGAGGCCGCGAGAGTAGGCAAACCACCGGCTGTCCGACGACCAGCTGACCGTGAAATTGTCCAGGCCTCCCTGGGTCATCCAGAGGCCCCGGTCGACTACGGTCATCTCGTCGTTCTCGATATCGTAGAGGTGAATCACCTGCAGGTTATCGATGAAGACTATCTTTTTGCTGTCCGGGGACCACATTGGCGTGTAGCGATAGCCGGCCCCGAGTTGGGTCAGGGTTTTCTCCTCACCAGAGCCATCAGCCGGCCGAAAGGTCAGCTGGTACTCGCCCGTTCGGTCTGAGAAGTACGCGATTGTCTTACCATCCGGTGACCACGCGGGGTGGCGCTCGGCGAATGCCGAGGTCCGGGTGAGGTTTCGCACCACGCCGTGCTCGGCGGGAAGGCTGAAGATTTCTCCACGGGCGGCGAGGACAGCTCGTTTCCCGGACGGGGAGATATCGCCGTCGGTGAGCCTGTCACCGACGTTCACCGCTCGCGGCCGCAGGGTCGCGCGATCCGTCACGACCTTGACATCGATAGCGTTTGCCGTCTCGGTCGCGAGGTCCATGACATAGAGCCGGCCGCCGTTTTCGAAGACCAGGTCATCAGGACCTATCGCCGGAAAGTGGATATCGAAGTCTTCGAAGTGCGTCACCTGCCGAACGGTGTCGGTCTCGAGCTCGTAGGCCCAGATATTGGCTCGCAGATTGGCGTCCCGGTCGGAAAGAAAGTACAGCGTTGAACCATGCCACATCGGCTGGCCATCATTGGCAGCATTCTGCGTCAGGTTCTTCGCCTGGAAACCTTCAAGACCAAAGAGCCAGATCTCAGGCGCCGTGCCACCCCGATACCTCTTCCAGGTTCGGAAGTCTCTCGACAGCGGCATATAGGCGAGGGTGGCGCCGTCCGGTGATATCGTCCCGAATTCGCCATAGGGCACCGGAAGGACCTCGGGGAGGCCACCGGTCACCGGCACCTGGTAAAGCTTGTTGAAGCGTCGCTTTTCGCTTGTCATCGGGGTCGCGAAAAGAACGCTCTTCCCGTCGGGGTACCAGTCGAGCATCCGGTCGGGATCGGGGTGGTGGGTCAACCGAGTCGGTAACCCGCCTTTCGTCGGCATGACGAAGACATCCTGGTTGCCGTCGTAGTTACCGGTGAAGGCGATCCACTGACCGTCAGGCGAAAATCGAGGAAAGCTCTCTTCCCCCATCGGCGTGCTGAGACGGTGGGCCACGCCACCCTTTTTGGAGACCACCCAGATATCGCCGCCATATACGAACGCGACGTCGGTGGCCGAAACATCCGGCTGGCGTAACAGGCGGGCATCGATCTGGGCGTCGGCGGCACCGGTTGATAGGAGCAGAACTCCAGCCAGGACGAAAAAACGGACGAATCTGTGCATTGAATCCCTCCAAAAAAACGCCTCAGCCGGGAGTCCCCGCTTCGAGGCTCGTTCATTGTACGGTATCCGTGCACATTGGTTCGTAGGGTGAGATATAAACGCTGCGAGGAGGACGCGATGCTCGACCACAAAATGGACCTCGACCAATTCCAACGCCTGTTGTGGGGTTTTGCCAGCCACCGCGTGATCACGGTTGCCGGACGCACCGGCATCCTGCGCCAGCTGGCCGAGAAGGACTGCACAACCAACGAAATCGCTTCCGAGCTCGACCTCGATGCTCTTGCCACGGGCAAGATGGTGAGAGCTCTCACCGCCCTCGGCGTCGCCGAGGCGGAAGGGGAGCACTACCGGGCCGCTGCGGGGTTACGCGAACACTTCCTTTCCGGCGATCGAGACGTCGTGCCCTTCCTCGAGCACTCGCACGCGATGTACGAGCGTTGGGGGGAGACCCTCGAGCCGTGGCTGCGGGGCCAGGACTGGCCGATCGCCGAACGCACACCCGAAGAAGTTCGCCGCTTTGGCGCCGCAATGCGCGCGATGGGCGCTCAGATGGCGCGGCGGGTGGCCGATGCCCTCGACCTCGAGGGCATTGAGCGCCTGCTCGACGTTGGCGGCGGATGGGGCCATTTTGCGCAGGCCATGTGCCGGGTCAGGGCGGGCCTCCATGCCACCGTCCTCGACCGACCAGAGGTCGTCGAAAAGGCCCGCGCCGAGTTCGCCGGCACCGAGTTCGAGGAGCGCATCGATTTCCTGCCCGGCGACTACCTCGCTGCCGACTACGGAGTGGGCTACGACCTCGTGCTCTTCGCCAACATCCTCCACCAGGAGACCGCCGACCGCGCACAGGAGCTGGTCCGAAGGGGCGCAGCGGCTCTTGCCCCGGAGGGCCGAGTGACCGTCGTCGACTTCGCGATCGACGACGAGCAGCGGCAGCACCTCCTGGGCGCCCTCTTCGCGATCAACATGCGGTCCTTTGGCGACACCTGGACCGAGGCCGATATCCGCGGTTGGATGGCTCAAGCAGGTCTCGCCGAGGCCGAACGCTTCAATCTTGGACCTGATCGGTGGATAATTTCCGGCCGGAAGTCAAACCGTTGAAAAGTCAGGATCTTAAGGGTTCCTTGACACCGCCGATTTGCGCTACAGTCGCGACGGAAGTGAATGGGGGTTCCGGGGTCAATGCCTACGGGTTTGACGAATGGCAGGGTTTCTACGATGGCGCCACCGACTCTTTGTTGAATCGGACTCGGATCTTACAAGCGACTTCTTCGTGACCCGGGTTCTAATTGACGGGATCCACCCTTGGATCAAGCTGCTTCGGGCAAAGCCTGATCGACAAGTACCTCGGCGGTGCCGTCCGTATAAATCGCGGTAAAGGCCCCATCTTCGATCACCAGGGCGGACGGACGACCTCCGGTGTAGACAGATGACAACATCCCGGTATCGATGAGGAAGACTCGGCCATCGAATCGAACCTCGATACGGCCCTCATCCTGCACGGTGTGTCCGCCGACCATCCGCTGCGCGCCGACTCCAGAGAGGAGCCCGATCATCTCTTCGAGATCGGTTTCTTCTTCCCATCTGGCAGCACCACGGAACCATAGCGGTCCGCCCTCGGAGAACACGAGCCAATTTTCAGCGTCCGCCAGCTCAGCGTATCTCGGATCGGGAGGATCCATCTCGAGATAGACGTTCATCAATGATGCGAGTTCTGCAGTAGTCGGCACCAAACCATCGGCGATCATCGCCTCGCGTAGCCTGTGATAGGTCTCGAGTTCCGAAGCCACTTTGGCATTGATCTCAGCCACGCTGAGGCCCGCAAGATCCGGGCCGACGCCGCCGTGGACGAAGAGCACACCGTTGATCACCATCACCACGGGGCGTTGGTGCAGCCAGGATCCGTAGTGCGCTTCCGGGCCGAGCGCTTCCTTGTACTCGAGCCATCCCGGCGGAATGGCGGCCATCCACTGCTCTTTGACGTCGTCCGGAACCTCGGCAACCGGGGCGTTCAGGATTTCCTCGGCTTTGGCCCGCCAGTATTTCTTGAAGCTCTTGTATGCAGCTTTTCGCCGCTTCTCCGACTGCTTGTCGACGAATTGGGCGTAGATCTCCGGATTGACGTCGCGGAAGAAGCCGACGAGGTTCATTCCATCGTGGTTGCCGAGCAATACGATGACCTGACCACCGACCGCGGCTGCCTCTTGCTCGAGGCGCATCAGAAGATCGAGCACCTTGAAGACCTCGAGTCCACGATCAAAGATGTCGCCAGTCTGGACGAGCGTCGCCTGACCGCCAACCCAGTTCACGTCGTCATCCACCAACCCCGCGCGTTGGAGGATCGATACGAAACCATCGTATTCACCATGAATGTCACCGATCGCTACGATGCGCTCTCCAGCGAGCCCGTTTGAGGCGCTCACGAGAGCTGCCAGGATAGCCAGGGCCACGGCGAATCGGAATGATATCGATCTTCGTGTCATGCGTTCTCCTCCGACAAGGGTAACCCCTCATCCCCGGAAAGTGTTCCGTTCTCGTTCTTCAGCAGCGCAACCCCGATGGCCATTACTAGAGTGCTGATCACCAGCGCGGAGGCAGCAGGCACGGCCGGGTTGTTGTGGTAGTGAGTGATACCTCCGTAGTACATGCCGAAGTGAACGACCAGCGCGGTGACGGCCGCGCCGAATGCGAGCGGCGCCGAAGTGCGCTTTGAAAAGATGCCAAAGAGCACCGGCGCAAAGGTGGCGGCAAAGAGACCGTAGATCCCGTTTTGGGCGAAGATTGCCACCGACAGCGACGGTGCAACGATCTGGCGCCAGGCGAGGAGGAGCGTGATCGGCGCCAAAGCGATCAGGAAAATCCGTCCAACCTTCAGCAATTGGCTGTTCAATCGATCTGCAGCCACGCCGCGGGCCCTCGCGATCGTGCCATAGAAATCGTTGCCGAAGATGGTCGAAAGGGCAAGGATCACGCCTTCGAGCGTTGAAAAGCCGGCCGCCAGCACCCCAAGCATGATGAACGCACGGAGACCCGGGGCAAATCCCGTGGCGATATAGGTGGCAACTACACGGTCGGGTGGCAGATTGCCGCCGAGATCGATGCGCGCATACAGACCGACCAGCAACACCGCGGTGAAGATCGTGCCCGCCACCATCGCAGTCGCGAGGTATGTGTTGACATCGCGATCGGAACGCAGATAGAGCGATTTTGAAATGATGTGCGGTTGCATGATGATCGCGAGGCCGATGATGAAGTTGGCTACGATCACCTCGAAAAGGTCACGGAAGAGAAGACTGTCGGGATTGATCATGCTGCCGTAGTGGGGCGCCACAGCATCCAGGTTCCCAAAGAAGCCGGCCACGCCGTCACCGAAGATCGCTGCACCGGAAGCCACCAGGATCACCGCCACTGCCAACATCGTGATGGCCTGGACACTGTTGGACCAGACGTGAAGGCTGGCGCCGCCGAACAGTATGTAGCCAAAGGTAAACACAACCACCATCAACAGCGCCGGCCACATCCCGATCTGCAGCACGGTCATCAGAACCAGCACAAGGGCGGTCACGATGAGGACCAGGAACGTGATCTGCAGCATGCTGGCGAGAGCGAAGAAGACGGTCAACCTCCGGTCTCCATAACGCTCACCCAACCACTGCGGCACCGTCAGCACCGTGAATTGGTCTCCGACCCTCCTGAATCTCTTACTCGTTACGATCAGACCGATGAAGATCCCAAGCGGAGCCGCCATGCCATAGCCCACGACCCCCGACCACCCGTAAGCGTGGATCAGACCCGGGTTGATGACAAAGGTCGCAACCGAGGTCATATTGGCGGCCAGTGACAAACCGACAAAGAACGGCGGTACCTGGCGGCTGCCGACCGAAAATGACTCGATGTCGGTCGCTTTCCGCCGATTACGCCAGGCGAGAAAGACGATCACCGCAGCGTAGGCGATGAGAAGGACCCAGGAAAGGAAGGTTTCATTCATGGTTCAATCCGATCAGGGATACAAGATGCAGGATGCAGGATGCAGGATGCACCAAAGGTTGCGATTTGAGGGGCAGGAGGGTGGAGGGCCCTGTATCCTGAACCCTGTATCCTGCATCCAATCTGGCGAGCGGTATCACGTGCCGAGTTCTCGGTACCAACGCATGAGACACGACACCATCTGCCCGCGGTAATTGAGGTTGAGAGCGCGAGAGCGGCGTTCGACCTCCATGAGATCGGAGGCCAGCCGGGCCAGCTCCTCGCCAGCGAGCTCGACCTCGGCCTCGCTTGCCATCTCCAACGCGACAGCGGCCACCGACGCAAACGGCGGAACCCCTTCCGGCAGGACAAAGGGCAATCGCAGCAGCTGCCGGATTTCGCCGCCGATTCCCGACTCAAGGGCCGAACGGATGGTTTCGACCACGCCGTCGAGGCCTCCAGCCGTCAAAGTCACAGCCGCCAACTCGGGCAGGCCGGCGTCATTCGACATCCGGCGTGCAACGGCCACTGCTCCCGGCAGAGCCAGCTGTTGGCAGCGTGAAAGAATGGTCGGAAGAACCGCCGAGGGATTAGCTGCGAGGAGGACAAAGACCGCGTGTGCGGGCGGTTCCTCGAGGGTCTTGAGGAAAGCGTTGGCCGCCTGGTCACCAAAATGACCAGCCTCGACACCGTCAAAGATCCAAACCCTTCGCTCACCCTCGTACGGCCGTCCGGCGGCCGAGTTCACAACTCCACGAATCTGAGCGATCGTAATTATCTTTTTTGCGCCTGTTGGCAATATTGCCTGGACATCCGGATGGACCCCGTCTCGGACCCGATCGGCGCAGCCGCTGCTTCCCCACGGTGCGCCCATCATTTGACATGTCAACATGGCGGCGGTTTCGACCGCAGCGAGCTCGCGGCCGAGCCCTGCCGGTCCGACCAACAATACCGACTGGGGAAAACGATCTCGATCCCGTGCATGAAGCAGACGTTCGAGGGCAGGCTCCACCAACGCCCCCCACCGTTCGCGGTCAAGCACATCCGGATCCCACCAGGAGGCCGGCTCTTCGCTCATCGCAGGGCCTCGGGGAGAACCGGGTAGACTCGGGCAAAGACATCTTCAGGCGCACCTTCCGCGTCGATCACCTGGACCCGGTTCGGCTCGCGCTTTGCAAGCTCGAGGAACCCATCACGAACCCGCCTGTGAAACTCCGCCGGCTCGTCATCGAGCCGGCTCTCGCGCGAAGACTCTTCAGAGTTGCGGGTGCGGGCGCGGGCGAGCGCCGCTTCTGGATCCATATCGAAGACCAGGGTCAGATCAGGTTCGAGCCCTCCTGTGGCAAGTCGATTCAGACCCGCCACCTCATTCCAACCAAGCCCGCGTACCAGGCCCTGGTAGACCAGCGACGAATCGGTGAATCGATCACAGAGCACAACCGCGCCTTCTTCGATCGCCGGCCGGATCACCTGTTCGACGTGGTCGCGGCGAGCCGCTTCGAGGAGGAAGATCTCGCTGAATCCATCGGGTTCGAGGTCCGGGTCGAGAAGGAGCGCCCTCACCGCCTCGGCAAGCCTGGTTCCACCGGGCTCGCGGGTGACGACGGTCTTGTGACCGAGGGTCCGAAACCACTCGTCGACCAGCATCAGCTGGCTCGTCTTGCCGGTGCCCTCGCCGCCTTCGAAAGTAATGAAATAGCCGTGTGACATTGAGGGAGTATAAACGCTGTCGCGCCGATCGCCACGACTCAGGCTGGCGATCCAACCGTCCCCGTTCCCATTCCCGTA
>Ga0224513_10000143_pt1 | contig 24425 bp, 20 predicted proteins | sample SF_May12_sed_USG_5_FD_169109 | JGI IMG/M metagenome (GOLD analysis project Ga0224513, IMG submission 169109) | Sediment microbial communities from San Francisco Bay, California, United States - SF_May12_sed_USGS_21 | ecosystem: Environmental > Aquatic > Marine > Sediment | place: USA... | reverse complement strand
AATGACAGTATGAGTGTGAACACTTCATTTGAAGGTCATCACTCTTACCTCTTTAAAGGTATAAAAATTGTAAAGCAGGGTAAACGTATTGTTATCTATAACACTAAGTTAATGGGATTAAATTACAACCCTGTTCTTGAAGACGAGCTTTATTATTTTCTAATGCATGGCTTTAGAGAAGGAGTTATTAATGTTTTAAAATGTACTTACTTAAAGAAAATCAATTTACTTAATGATAAAATAAAAGTAGAGATGAACAACAGAAACAATCTAAAGCATTACCAATCACTTAAGAATAGAAGGGAAGAATTAATTAATAAATACAGTAAAATTTCAAAATCACTTTAAATTATGTCAAACACAAAATCAACATTTAAAACATTAGCTGCTCTCAATGTAAAAGACAGAGTAGAGAAAAAGGGAAGATTCGATTATCTATCTTGGGCTTATGCTTGGGCTATGATTAAAGACCAATATCCTAGTGCAAACAGAAAGGTATATGAGTCAGAACACACAGGTCTTAATTATTTTACAGATGGCAACACTGGTTATGTAAAAGTAGGTGTAACTATTAATGATGTAGAACACGTAGATTATTTACCTATTATGAATCACAATAATCAATCGTTACCTATTGATAAGATAACATCTTTTGCGGTAAACAAAACTATTCAACGTAGTACAGTAAAAGCTATTGCGATGCACGGATTAGGATTATCTTTGTGGGCAGGAGAAGATTTAGTTGGAATAAGCGAAGAAGCACCTGCTGTAAAGGCAACAAAGAAGCCAACTTTAAAAAAGACATCTGAAAAATGGGATGATGTAGTTAACTATGTAAAGAGCAACAATTCAAAACCTCTTTCAACTATCATCAAAACATTAGAAACACGATACACAATACCTGCAACAATTAAAAAAGAACTAGGAAAATATGTCAAGTAATATAATAGAACAATTAAGGGATGATTCTAAATACTACGGAGACTTTGGTAAACAATATTTATCTAACTCAGACATCTATAATCTACTAAAGAATCCTAGAAAATTTAGACAGAACGATAAAGGACTTCCTTTAATAATGGGAGGCTACTTTCATACAGCAATGCTTGAGCCTGATAAGTTAAATACTTACTCTATAGTGGATGCTTCTACTAGGTCTACTAAGGCTTTTAAGGAATACATATCTGATAACAACTTAGATCCATATGATGTGCTACTTTCTAAAGAAGTAGACACTATTAATACTTGGGTAGATTCAATGAAGTCTAACTTCACAATGTATACAGATATATACGAAGAAGGAAATATCTACGAGCAACCAGGAGTTACTGAGTTGTTTGGAATTACTTGGAAAGGAAAGGCTGATATCGTAACTAAAGATAAGGTTATTGATATTAAGACATCAGGAGATATTAATAAATTTAAATGGAGTGCTAATGATTACAACTACGACAGTCAAGCATACATATACCAACAACTGTTTGGTAAACCTGTTGAGTTCTATATAGTAGACAAGAAGACTCTTATGCTGAAGATAGCAAAGCCGAGTGAAGAAACATTACTTAGAGGTAGAGATAAGGTAATAAGAGCCGTAGAGATGTTTAATAAATACTTTGCTGAAGATTCAGAAAAAGACCTTACACAATTTATTGAGTACGAACAATTTTAATTAAGGAGTCAGAGTAGCTTCTCCAACTAAGCTACCAAATAAACACAATTTTATATGTCACAAGACAAAATTTTTGCAGACGGATTTCTTTTCAAGAGAAGAGAGAACGCACCAGACTTTGTAATCGGTAACATCAGCGTTAAAGTTGAAGAAGCGATTTCATTTTTAAAATCCAATCAAAAGAATGGTTGGGTAAACTTAAATGTTTTAACTGCTAAATCAGGAAAGACATACATTGAGCTTGACCAATTTGTTCCAAAGAAGAAGGAAGGTGTAAATGATATTCCTGTAAATGCAGATAATGTAAAGGAAGAGCCTGGATATCCAGAAGACTTGCCATTTTAATATCGATTGAAAAGGATCAGGGGTATTTATCTACCCCTTTTCTTTTCTTTTTTTTATGACATAAATGTTAACTTTTTTCCTTAGATACGAGGAAATAAAAAAATAAATAATAAATAAACTATATAGTAGTATATAGCTATCAATCTTATCATATGGGTAACGTAACAATTTTTAGAAACATAAAAGACACTTCGACTCCTTTCTATAGAGATATGGAATCTATTTTACTTAGAATAAAAGAAGGAAAGTCAAAGGGTTTAATAAAACAAATAAGGTCTGAGAAAGATAAGTCAGTAAGGCAGGAATTAAAAAAGAACTTACCTGCAATATGTTTCTCAGGAACATTTAATAAAAGATCAGACAGCAGTCTGAAAGAGCATAGTGGTTTTATATGCTTAGACTTTGATGGATATAAAACAAAAAAAGATATGATGTCAGAAAAAGAAAGACTGTCTAAAGACAGGCACGTCTACTCTGTATTTATATCCCCTAGTGGTAATGGCCTGAAGGCTCTTATCAAGATACCTAAAGACTCTGAAAATCACAAAAACTATTTTTTATCATTAGAAAAACACTTTAATTCTAAATACTTTGATAAGACAAGTAAAAATATATCAAGAGTTTGCTATGAGTCATACGACCCATTGATATACATTAATGTTAATTCTCACGTTTGGAATAAGATAGAAGATATCGAATACAAAGTAGTTGATAAGTATTCGTCAAAGCCTACGATACCAGTCACCAATAAAAATAAAATAGTAGATATTTTAATGAAGTGGTGGGTTAAGAAGTATGGAATGATTGATGGAGAGCGAAACAATAATGTTTATATACTAGCTGCCGCATTTAATGATTATGGAATAGATAAGCATTTTGCTGAGTATATAATGGGTCAGTTTGAAAGCAGAGACTTTAGTCTTAATGAAATAAAGACAACAATAAACTCAGCTTACTCTCAAATTCAAAATCACGGAACAAAGTATTATGAGGATGAAGATAAGGTTAATCAGATTAGGGCAAAGCTAAAGCGTGGAGTATCAAAAAAGGAGATACGTCTTCAATTAGTTGAATCTGGTATTGAAGACGCAATAGCCGAGTCTACTATCACAAAAGTAGAGGAGGAGGAATCAGATAAAAGATTTTGGGTGAAGAATGAAAAAGGAGTTATAAGTATAATACATTATTTATTTAGGGCTTTCCTAGAGGATAATGGCTTCTATAAGTTTATGCCTGAAGGAAGTAAGCATTTTATATTTGTAAGAGTAACAAGCAACTTGATAGACCATACAAATGAGGAGGAAATAAAAGATTATGTTTTAGGATATCTTGAAAGTATTGATGACCTTTCTATCTATAATTATTTTGCAGATAAAACAAGATTCTTTAGGGAGGATTTTCTTTCTTTGTTAGGTACAGTAGATGTTTACTTTATTGAAGACGATAAGAATACAGCATATTTATATTATAATAACTGTGCAGTAAAAATTACTAAGACAAAAAAGACTACAATATCGTACGAGGATTTAGGTGGTTATGTTTGGAAAGACCAGGTTATAGACAGAGACTTTCATATATGTGAATCTTTTGAATGCGATTACAAGACTTTTATATCTAATGTTTCTAGCGAAGACAAACAGACCATAAAGTGTATGAGAAGCACAATTGGATTTGTATTGCATGCTTATAAAAACTTATCGTATTGTCCTGCAATTATACTTGGAGATGAAAACTTATCACAGGATCCTGAAGGAGGGACTGGTAAAGGTTTGTTTATGACAGCCTTATCTCATATGAAGAAGCTAGTAACAATAGATGGTAAATCATTTAATTTTGAGAAGAGCTTTGCATATCAACTTGTATCTGCAGATACTCAAGTCCTGTGTTTTGACGATGTTAAAAAGCATTTTGATTTTGAAAGATTGTTTAGTGTAGTTACTGAAGGTCTTACTCTTGAGAAGAAAAATAAAGATGCTATTAAGATACCATTTGTAAAATCACCTAAGGTTGCTATCACAACAAACTATCCTATAAAAGGTAAGGGTAATTCATTTGAGAGAAGAAAATGGGAAATATTTTTTACGAACTTTTATACAAAAGAATTTACTCCATTAGTTGAATTTGGTAAGTTGATGTTTGGTGAATGGAATGAAGATGAGTGGTGTGCGTTTGATAATTATATGATTGAAAATTTAATGTTCTATTTAAAGAATGGTTTGATTAAAGGTAACTTTAAGAATGTTGATATTAATAAACTAGCAATCAACACCAATTATGACTTTGCTCAATGGTGTGGAATTATTGGTGATAGAAAGAACTCAATGCTTAGACTTAATGAGAAGATATACACCAACGATCTGTATTATGATTTTATATCTGAGTATACGGATTATGGTCCAAATAGAAAAACAACTATCTCTAACATTCAATTTAATAGATGGTTAATTGAGTATGGACAATATATTACAGGAGTAAGACCTAAAGATACTGACAGAGATATGAATGGAAAATTCATTGTATTTAAAACAAAGAAAGATGTTAAAATAGAAAAAGACGATGACAGAGGATTGCCGTTCTAATTTCAAATGGTGTATTGAAAATGATTTCCAAGTGTATATTAAACCTATAAATCGTAGTGGTAATTTTAAAATAGCTATTAGAAAAGGAGGTATAACTACAAGAGGAAAAGATAGCTTTTATTGTAAAGTTAAAAAGACAACTATCTATAGTTCAGAGACTTTAGGAAGTAAACTGTATAAAAATCAAAAACTAGCAATGAAAGAATTGCCTAGTGTGTATAAATATTTAAGAGAAACTTATGGAATTTAGAGACTACCAAAAAAGAATTATAACTGATGGAGTCAAATGTTTATCTAATTACAACTTCGTATACTTATCTATGGAGGTACGAACAGGAAAGACACTTACTTCATTAGGCATTTTAAATCAAATGATGAGAGTGAACAATGTATTGTTTATCACAAAGAAGAAAGCTATAGGAAGTATTGAGTCAGACTACAAGCTGTTAAATCCAAGTTATAAAATATTTGTTATAAACTACGAATCTCTTCATAAGATTGATGTAAAGGGTTGGGATGCAATTGTTTGTGATGAAGCCCATAGTATGGGTGCTTTTCCTAAGCCAAGCAAAAGAGCCAAGCTAGTTAAAGAGTTTATAGTTAAAAACAATCCATATATAATTTTACTATCAGGAACACCGACTCCAGAGTCATTTAGCCAAATGTATCATCAAGTATACGGTATTAAAAACAATCCTTTTAGAAAGTATATAAATTTTTACAAATTCTCTAAAGATTATGTAGTTCCAAAAACAAGACGTATTGGTTCATTTATGGTTAATGATTACTCAGTAGGTAAGCAGTCCATCTTAGAGAAGATGAATAAGTATATGATTTCATACACTCAAAAAGAAGCAGGATTTGAGTCTTCTATAAAAGAAACAATACTTAGAGTAGATGCTCCTAAATCTATTTACAGCCTCTGTAATAAACTAACAAAGTATTTAGTTGTTGAAGGTAAGGAAGATGTTATATTGGCAGATACAAGTGTTAAATTGATGCAGAAGCTACATCAAATGTATAGTGGTACAGTAAAGTTTGAAAGCGGCAACTCTATGGTTCTTGACACATTTAAAGCTCAATACATATATGATAACTTTTGTTTAAATAAAATAGGTATTTTTTACAAGTTTAAAGAAGAGCTTAATGCAATTAAAAAAGTGTATGGAGAGCAAGTATGTACTGACTTAGAAACATTCAATACCACAGATAAATCTATTGCATTGCAGATTGTTAGTGGGAGAGAAGGTATAAGTTTAAGAGAAGCTAAATATTTAGTATATTACAATATAGATTTCAGTGCTACTAGTTATTGGCAGAGTCGTGATCGTATGACTACTAAAGATAGGCCAGAGAATGAAATCTTTTGGATATTCACATCAAAAGGTATTGAGGATAAAATATACAAAGCTGTAAGCAAAAAGAAAGATTACACCTTAAAACATTTTAAAAGAGATTTATTAACTTTAAATTAAATAACATGAGTAGAATTGTGAAATTAAAAGTAAAATGCAACATCATAAATGATGAACATTACAATCTAAAACTTTGGATTGATGATGATAAGATTTTAATAGATGTTGACGTAGACAAGGAAAATGTACGACATATACTTGAAAAATTAGATAACGAATTACAACCTTAATATTATGATAGAAGCAATCGGTTGGCTAGGAGTAGCCGCAATAGTAATGATAGTAGGAAAAGCAATAGCTAAGAAATTATTTCCTGAGGACTGGAATAATGATCCATTTTAATGACAGAGCAACAAATACAAAAAAAAAGAATTAATCAATTGGAGGCTGATGGGTATTATGTAATCAAGCTTATTAAAACTAATAAGAATGGTATACCTGATATAATAGCTATCCCTCCTAATTGTGAGGTATTATTTTCAGAAGTAAAAACGACAAAGGGGGCAGTTTCTAAACTACAAGAATATAGATTAAAAGAATTAAAAAAACATGGGTGCAAAACAGAAGTATATAGAGGATGAATTCGAAATAGATGAATTCTTTTTAAAACAAATGTATAGTTTTAATAAAATAATAAGAAACAAGATAGCTTCGCAAATAGATACGCTAGAAATTGAGAATACAGATGGTATAATAAATACAATATCTGGTGTTGTTCATGACGATGAAGACAAGCCTACATTTTTTACGATTGAGTATTTTAGAAATCCAAACTCCTTAGCTATGTTGGTTGATGTTTATACTATATCTCTTAATGAATATCTAGATGTAATTAATGAAGGATTTAAATATATTAAATAATCTATGACAAACCCTATCGAACTACTAGAAGAAAGACTTAAAGAAATAGACGAAGTAAAAGTTATTGCTGAAAAAAATAAATTAGATGGAGAAGAAATGGAAGAGCTTAGGTTAATGTATGATAAATATAATGTGTGCGCCAACATATTAAAACTAGCATTGAGTGAACATTTTGTCTTAAAAGGAGAGATAATTAAATCATCTATGGGTTTGTTTATAAAGCAAGAAAGAAAGATTTGGGAATTGAAAAATCAGATAAAAAAACTTTAAATAATTTTTCGTAAATTTAATGCGAAAAAATGTCTGCAAATTACACCAACAAAGTTACTATAAACTTTATTAATGTTACTATGAAAAACATTAATAATATTACTGACGATATTTATGAGAGCTTGATGGATGAAGATTACACTGTGTTGAATTTAAAAATAAAAGAAATAAATTCAATATTTAGGGAACTTCAAAAACTTTCGGAAAATGAAATCTAATTCAGATTCAAAACAATACAGGCCTAGAATAAATTCACAAGAATATAAACTAATTCAAGACCACAGAGCTTTAAAAGATGAATGTGAGAAAGTAGGAATTCCTATGGACCAAGTTGATCATTACTGGCACAAAGGAAAACACTTCTCAGTTCATGCAAAAAATGTAGGGATAACTCCAGAAGAAGTGAGAGACAGGGTTATTAAGGAAATGAATAATCATTCTCCATCTTATCCTAAAATAGAAAGAACAAAAAGAAATGACTCGTACTTATTGGTTATTGACCCAGCAGATATTCATATAGGAAAACTCGCTTCCTCATTTGAAAGTGGTGAAGAATACAACTCACAGATAGCAGTAAAAAGAGTAAAGGAAGGAATTAAAGGTATTTTAAAAAAATCTGACGGATTTCACAAAGATAAAATATTATTTATAGGGGGTAACGATATACTACATGTTGACATGCCGTCTAGAAAAACAACAGCAGGCACACCTCAAGATACAGATGGGATGTGGTATGAAAACTTTATAACAGCTAAAAAACTTTATGTCGATATTTTAGAAACATTGATGTCAGTTGCAGATGTTCACTTTGTATATAACCCAAGTAATCACGATTATATGTCAGGATTTATGTTATCTGACTCCATACAGTCTTGGTTTAGAAAATCTAAGAACATAACTTTTGACTGTAGTATAGCTCACAGGAAAGGATTTAAATATGGAAAAAACCTAATTGGATCAACTCATGGGGATGGAGCAAAACAATCGGACCTGCCGTTAATAATGGCTAATGAATTCTCTAAATGGTGGGCTGAAACAAAACATAGATATGTTTATACTCACCATGTACATCACAAAACTAGTAAAGATTACCACGGTATAACTGTAGAGTCTCTTAGGTCGCCTAGTGGCACAGATTCATGGCATCACAAAAAAGGCTATGGTGTTGGAGGAGTTAAAGCAGTAGAAGGTTTTTTACATCATAAAGAACATGGTCAAGTCGCAAGACTTACACATATATTTTAATCTAAATTAAATCAAATGAAATCAATTATCACCGATCAAATCCTTAAAGAAAAATTAAAAGAAAGACCAAACTATAAGCTGATACGAAAGCTTCAGCAAATGATTGATGAAAAAAAAACTAAATATTAATTATTTGTCTTTATTTTCTCTTCTTATTCTTTTCATTTCATTTTCTACAGCTTTGTCAGAAGGGTTTTGTAATCCTCTTTCTTCAAGTCTATCGTAAGCGTCATCCTCAATGTTATATTTTTCTTCTATTACTTTTGATTTACCTATATCTTTAAAAGCTCTTTCAGAAACATATCCAACTTCAGTTGAGTTTAAAACAGGAACACCAATTAAGTGCATAAAATAAGACATAGTCGTAAATTTCAGGGCGTTCAATTTTTTAGGGTCTATTTTTTTTGTACTTTTTTTACCCATATACTCAGTAGTTTTTTCACCTGTAATGATTGTCTGAATCATATCTGCGAGTATTGTTGCTTTTTTACCAGCTATTCCTAAAACACCTAATCTTTCTTGTATTCCTTTATCTGTTTTAGCAAAAAACTTCCAAGGATTTTCTTCATCCTCTTGAAAGATTTCCATAACGCCATTTAGTTTATCTAAAAGAACGTCATTTAATACAGGTACAGGAGAAACAATATCCGCAATCATATTCCCAGTTCTTCCTTTGACTCTGTTCATAAATTCTTTGTCTCTTTTCGCTGACCTTTCTTCTGCGTTTTTGTAACTGTTTAGATTTGGGTCTTCTTCTTCTCCTGATATTAATCTAGCTGCAGCAGCTAAGGTTTGAGTTATACCTAAACCAATAGCATTAAACATTACTGTCTCAACACCTAAACCTCCTAATGACCTAAGCGCTCTACTCTTATCACCTGGAAGAGCAGTTGGGTTATTAGTTAAAGTATTTATATCTGAATACATTCTTGTCTTTTGATTTAACAAAAAGTTTGCAAAAGGAAATAATGTTTTACGAACGAGCTGAGGAAGAACGTTTTGATTAGTAAACAAGTCTCCTTGAAGGTCTTGGTCAGATGTGTTTTGTTGCCTATCTACTTGTTGCTGTGCATACTGTGCAGCTTTTTTATCTAATGGTTTAGACCAATCAATATTAGTAGTATCTCCTCCATCTTTTTTTACTTGCTGAATATAGTATGCAATAAAAGAAGCTCTTGCTGTCTGAACATCTGGATAAACTAAGAAAGCTTCAAGAGTCTTTTTATTTATTTGATCAGCAGCATCAATGATTCTACCTCCTTTTGTTTTTGCTTTCTTTTTAATTCTAGTGTCAGTATTTTCAATATCTGACTGAGATGATATTCCCCTGTTGGCAATAGGTAATCCTGAATTATCTATAGCCTTTTGAACCTCAGCGTCAAAAATTAACTTAGCACCTTGTAATGTATTACCAACCCCTGCATTTGCACCTGTGTTAAAAATAGGTACAATTTGTTTTAAAAACTGAGTAGGTCCACCTAGAACCCTAGACACACCCAATGTAGCTATCTTATTTAAACGATTTAAAGCTCTCTTTGTTGAACCATCTACGTATTTTTTACCTCGTTTAGAATCTACATAACTATTTATTCTTTCATTAATTATTTCCTTAGCTGATTCATTTGTAAAAACTTCGTTAAAAGCTTTTGACTCTCTAGCTCCTTTCACTTGTTGTATAGAAGGGGCTGTATATATATCAGTTAAAGCAGCTTTATAATTACTCATGTTCTGAGAATCAAAACTTAAGTTTAATACTTTTCCTTTACCAAGGCTAGAAGGTTTGGTAGCTTCTTTTAAAACACCTGTCTTTTTATCATAAGCATTCTTTCTTGTAATTCCTTCAGGATTAAAAACAGGTTGTGTTATATCTCTATCAGCTTTTGTTTCCTTGATTGATTGAATATTTCTAGGAGTATAATTAATGTCTTTCCCTAAATTTTTATTATATACATTTAAAGATGTATCCGCTAAATCATTATATTTTTCTGCCCAAATTTCAGTAACGTATTTTACACCATCTAAATTTACAGGGTCTGCTTTTGATTCTACATCAGATATTGAATTAGAGTCTTTTAAAAGATTATCATATTGAGCTTTAATTACCTCACCTTTACTAACCTTTAATTTATCTCCTGAAGATATAAGTCTTTCGTAAGTTTCTTTAATAAGATTTTTACTATCGTCAAATTCTTTTTTCTGTTCAGATTCTGTACCAGGTGTAACTCTTCTTACATCTGCTAGTATTCCTCTTTCGATATCATTAGATTCGTCAAAGTATATACCATCTTTCATTTTCTTTTTTGCAAAAGTATTCGCATAATCTTTTTCTACTCTAGCGCTTTCGTTTTGAGCTTTTGCGCTACCGTTTATTATTCCATCAAGACCTAAAGCATCCATAACCATTCTTGCCTTTTGTTGAGACTTAAATGTAAGTTCAAATATGTTAGGCAAAGTTGATATCTGTTTATTCCAAAACTTCCCCAAACCAAATAATGATTTATTGTCAGCACTTTTAACTCCTCTGTTTTTTACACGAGTAAGTTTAACAGCACCAACTTGTTTCTTCACTGCTGCCTGCATTCCTCCTGTGGATTGATTGAGTTCAAAATTAACAATTGAATCTAATGCTTCCATTTTTTGTTTGGTAGTCATTAAACTTAAATCCATGTTTAAGAAATTCTTAATCAATATTTTTTGAGACTTACTAAGCTTTATATCTCCTGCTTCAATAGCTCCTTTTATATTTATCTTAGTATTCTTAAATGCATTTTTTACAGCTTTATCAATTATAGCTTCTTTCTTTTTCAAAGTTTCAATATCTTTCTCAGCACTTGTTTCTTTTCCATCTATCTCATACATCATCTCTTTCATTTGGTCAAGAGTTAAGTCCCCTGGCTCTAAACCTGTTAGTTCCTGAAAAGATTCTTTTGCAAGATTATAATTTCTCTCTGCTTCTAATTCAGTTTCTTTTTTAGAGTACTCATCTGTTTTTTTAATATCAAAAGGCTTACTTACTTTAAGGCTTCCCTTAGACGGCTTTCTAGTTGGCTGCAAACCTTTACTTATAGATTCTGCTTTCTCTAGGTACGTGTCAATATCAGAAACACTACTTGGATTTACTTTGCTAAATCTTTTTGCCGAATCAGACAATCCTGCTTCCTTACCTTTCAATTTCTTTTTAATAGATGATTGAAGTTTCTTAGCCTTATCTAGCTTATTAGAATACTCCGCATCATTCATCGCTCTTGTAGTAAAGTCCAATACGTCCTGAACCTTTTTAGCGTTATAAAGATTTACATTAGAAACTTTTTTAAGTAGTGTGTTTGCTTTTTTAGTAGTAATATTACCTGCTTTCAAAACCAAATCTATAGCTCCTTGCAAACCTTTTCTTCTTTTGTTTACATCGTTCTTAGCATCTCTAGCAACCTTCGCTTCTTTCTGAAGATCTTTTTTCATTGCAGCATAGTCACTTTTTACTGTAATAGTTTTAGGTTTCCCAATTCGTTTTATACCTAAAAGTTTTTTAGCAGTAGGAGCTTTAATTTCTACTCCTAGCTTTTTGCTAACATCTCTAAGTATTGTTTCTCTTTCCGTGTCTGTTGCTTGTTCAAATAATTTAGAGCCTTTCAAATATTCTATTGCATTATCAGCAAGTTTTTGAGGATTTGTTTGTTCTCCTTTTACACTTCTGTCTTTAGTCTTTTGAATAATACCATCAACAATAGAGTCTACTCTTTCCTTGTTCACACTCATACCTTCGTCTTTCACGAAGTCAGCGTCAGTAGGCTGTCTTACTGTTAGACCTAAGTCAGATCCTTTTACTCCAAACGTATCGTTTATCTTTCCAATAGGTTTTCTGTTTAAAGGAAACATTTGGTCTTTAGCTCTTTTTTCGTTGCTTCTTATTGTTCCTTTTTCAAAAGTAACAGGTATTTCTTTTAACCCTAACTCTTTTGCTGCAGCATATCTATGATTTCCTTCTATTATAGTGGCCTCTCCTCCATTACTAAACTTGTCGTATAGTACAACTATAGGTTCTTTAAATCCATTCTTTTTTATATCCTCTTTTAGTTTGTCAATTGTTTCTCTAGAATTAGGCATTGCTGCAGCCCCAAGCCTATCTTCTCCAACAAAAGGCTCTAATTCAGAAACAGGAACTAATCCTTTTCTCCCCCCACTGTCGCTTGTGTTTATAGATTTATTTAAAACACCTACTTGTTCAGTATCTGTCTCCGTAGTCGTGTCGCTAGTTGTATCGGTTTCCGTTTTACCTTCTTCGACTTGCGTGTCGGTAGTGACTTGCTGAGTGTCTCCTTCTCGAACTTGTTGCAGTCCCACTTCGGAGTCTCCCCCCTCTTCTTTGCTTCCTGCATCATCTTGTAACACTTGCTTCTCTGTGCTTGGCTTTTGAATGGCATCTTTATCTGTTTTAGTTTCGTTAACAATATCTTCAGCTTCTTGCTGATCTCTTTTGTAAAGCGCATCTAACTGTGCGTCTACATCAGCTATCTTATTATCTATATTCTGTTTACCGGGACCTTCTAATCCTTCCTTTTGATTAATTAAATTTTGTCTTTGAATTAATAAGTCTGAGGCAGTCTCCATGTTCTCAGAGACAAGTATAGTCCCCTTTGTCAGGTTTTCTGCTGTTTGCATGCTGTATATCTCAGTATACGCATTAGAAGCTTCTTTTTTATTAAGTGAACCTTCTTTCACTAAAGCATCTAAAGTTCCCTGCAAGTCTCCTATATCCGCTGCTATTGTTCTAACTAAATCAGCTCTCTTGTTGCCTGATAATAACTTTCTACCACCCAATCCACTTGTTGCTCCAATAGTCATTACAGCAGTCTCTATTATGTTTTCTTTTGTTATTTTATAATCTAATACATTTTCACCTATACTTCTGTTTACTAGATAGTTTATTCCTTTTTCAGAAAATAACACAGGAAGTTCTTCTACAAACAATTCCTTTGCATTTTCTTTTATCAACTCGTAGCTTTTTGTTTTTAACTCTTTAGCGGTGAAATCTTTTCCTTTGGTAACTGCTAGGTTTTTTATTTGATTTTTAATTCCTGATAAACCTGTTAAAAGCTTTTCATTGCTACCTGCTAATCCAGAAAATACACCATCTAGAGTAGATATTGCTTGACCTGCATTAACAGCTATATTCATAGCTTCTTTCTCACTCATACCAGTCGCTATTAATTGAGACCTAACATCATCAACATTATCAACAACCCCACTAGTAAAAGAAGTAACACCCATTCCAATAGAACCTGCTCGCTTTCCTTTTAATCCTAGTGCATTTTTTACCTTACCACCTGTTCTTATTAATCCAAATAAATTAACTAATGTGCTTGTAAGTCCTGTAGTAACAGAACCACCTGTCCACATGGTTTCTTCTTCAGGAACATCCTTAGACCTTTTTTGTATTTCTTTTATATCAGACAAAGGAATAATTCCATCCAATAATATATTTGTCTCCTCGTCATAAACCTTTCCGTTCTTATCAACAAAGTATTGTTGACCTCTATACATAACAGGTTTACCAGACATAAAACCTGAACGTTTAACTCCACCGTAAGCCAAGTCAACGTGTTCAGCTGAGTCAGTAAACATATCACTCAATCCTGCAAGAAACCCTTTCTTGTCATATCCAAAAGTTGTTAGTCTTTGGTCTATTAAAGCTGGTATCCCACCCAAAAAATTTGTTGTAAAATCAGAAAGAGCTGTTCCTGCTGTCTTTAACAACTCTATAGTTCCTTGACTAGCCTCACTTAAACCTCCTTTTTTTACAGCAGAATAAAGTCTTTTTCTTTTTTCTAATTCTGTATCTACAGTAGCATCTTTAAATTTAGGAAACAAATCTATTGATTTGCTCATTGTTTGGACTTTACTATAAAACTCTTTTTGAAGATTTTTTTCTTCTTTCTTTAATTCCTTAATTTGTTCAGGGTCTAAAGTTAGTTTTTGTAACGCTTGATTTTTTTCCAAGTCATTAGTTATACCATTTAATTGAGTTGCTTGGTATGATTGAAGTTTTTCATACTGTCTTTGTTCTTTTTCAAAATCACTATATTCATCATTAAGTAAAATGTTTTTCATAAACTTAAACACAGAACCTTCTTGTCTTGTGTTTACTTTATCCCACTTTAAATAATCTTCTTGATTAATCCCTAATAAATCTAGTTTACTTGCATCAGGCACATCATCTCTGTCAAAATCTTCGACATCTACCTGAACGTCTGTGTAATTTTTTTTATATGAACCGTCTTTTGAAGTTTCATATATCTTTATAGCTTTTAAAACATCAGGTTTTATTTGAGATTCTTTTTTATACTCAAACTCACCTGTTTCATTATTTTTAAGTCTATATGTTTTTTCTCTACTTTCTAATCGCTCTTTATCAAAATCAGTAAGCCCTTCGGTACTAATCATTGACTTAACTCCTTCGTTTGCTTCAATATATCCTACTGAATTTAAAAGTTCTATATTTTTTTTAGCGTCAAATTTATTTTTCCAAGAACCTTTTCCATACTCTATAGCTGAATTTTCGTCTGAGCCAAAGTTTATAACCTCACCTCTTCTTTGAGCTTCTTCGTAAACAGAATTCCAATCTTGTTCTGCTTGATTAGACATGTCCACAAAAGATCCATCTTCGTTTTGAAATACTGTGGGAAATGAAAACCAATTGCCTTGGCCATCAGTTTCTGTTCTCATTTTATGTGTAGATATAGAACCATCTTTATTATCTAATACACCTTCTCTGTTAGGTGCGTCAGGTATAAAAACTTCTTCTTCTATAATCGGTGCTGATTGGTCTTCAAAGTTTAATTCAGACTCATTAATTACACCCTCTTCAACTACTTTGTTTACTTCTAAAGAATCCGAAGCACCATCTTGCACTTCCGTTTCGGTAGTAGATTCCGTAAGAACCTCTTCCCCATCTGAAGGAGTAACGATTGAATTTTTTTTTTCACCAAAACCTACTAATTTCGAAAACTCTGAAATATCTTTTCCGTATCCTTTAGATTTTACATATTCAAAATTATCATCCAAAACCTCTTGGTCAGAACCTATTAACTTTTCAAACTCTTCTATGGATTTACTATATCCTTGTGATTTAGCTCTATCGTATAAGTCTTGTAATACCTCTTTATCCATTATGTTTTATTATTTTTTCTTGTAGTCTACTCCACCACCAGAGGTGTAGTCTTCATCTGAATCTAATTTTTGAAAAAACTTATTAAGAATTGCATCTATCTCAAGCTTCATTCCATCTTTATCAGTTGACTTTTGTTTACCTGTAATGGTTATTGTTTTTCCTTTAGAATTCTTACCTGTTATAGTTATATTGTTGTCACCATCATCAGTCACCTTAAGATCATCAAACTTTTGATTAGACTTATTTAAAGCTTCATTAAGCGCACCCTCAATACCTTGAACTAATAAAGCTTCATCAACACCAAAAGAACTTCCTATACCTGATTCGTCAGCTGTTTTAATAACCTGTTTTATTCTATCGTTTAATGTAACGGCTTTAGAACCCCTACCCTCTACTTTTGTTTCTAAACTTAACTTTACGTCTGTAGCGCCTCCAAAATCAACAAAACCTTCGGTTTTTGATGTAGCACTTGGGTCTTTTAATTTGTTGTATTTTTTATAATCTTCAGGAGATAATCCAAACTCAGCAGCTAACTGCAGAGCAACATCAAGTCCTTTCCCTGTAAAGTCTAAAGGAACACCTATTTTAGTTCCATCATCGCTGAAAATTTGAATCTTATTTTCACCTATCTTTTTGCTCTTATAATTTTTTTGCCTTAAAAGAGCTTGAAAACTAGCAGGGTTTCCTTGTATAACATCATCAATTAAAGTTGAAGTACCAATTTTATCTGAATCTTTTCTTTTATTTTCTTTATTCGCAAGTTCTCTCCTTAAGTCTCTGTCTTTTTTGTTTTCATCAGCTTTAAACTCTCTTTGCTTTTGAGGGTCATCTATACCTCTTTTTACCTCACGACTTAATTGAGAATAAATTGCAAATTGAGCAATTCTTTCCGAAGCTAACTTATCTTCAGCTGTAAGCACAGGCACATTTGTGTTGTTCTTACTAAAAGTCATTTTAATATACTTACTCTTTTCTCCTTGCTTTATTTCACCTGAATCAAAATCATAATAATCATATGAAATTGTATCTTTCATAGCATCTTTGCCTATAGATTTTGACATCTCATCCCACTGTCTGGCATTAAGAGGTGTTGACTGATCTTCAACAGGACCGTTGTCTGATAAAATACTTAGCGCCTGCCCTGCCGTTGTAGACATAAGGTTTGAAGCATTAGTTAATAATGTTTTAAATTCTTCTTTGCTTTTACCCTTAGCGTCATCAACTATGTTTCCTACAAAACCACCTGAATCAACCATTTGCTGATATTTATTCTTAAACGCACTACCTTCGCCTGTTACTTCTTTAGCTTGGTCTTGTAAATAAACTCTAGGCAATCCAGCACCTTGATTTCTTTGACCTTCATAAGCCAAAACACTTACATTTTCAAGCCCCTTTAAAGGTATTGGATTTCCATCTTTATCTTTTACTATCTCTCTAGTACTAGTAGCTTCGTTTATTTTAGTTTCATAGAATGTAATTCTAGCCATTCCATCTTGTCCAAAAGAAATCTTTGTAAATTCAGGATTACCCATTTGAGAATTTAAATCCTCTAAGGCTGCTCCACCTTTTCCTGTAGTTGGTTTGATAAAGTTTCCTTTTTCATCTGTATACCCACTAACTGATTTCATGTAAGCTTCTCTATCTTTTGAATAGTTGTTTATTCTTTCAGCAAGAATATTAAATGATTGCTTTCCGTTCTCTTGAAATATTAAATTATCATTAGGATTTATAACTCCTTTTTGAACCATCTTCATATTGTCATACAAACGATTCTTATAACTATCTAAACCTTTTAAAACTTGAGCTTTATATGTTTCATTAGTCGGAAGGTCTTCATAAACCTTTTTCTCAGCATCTCTATATTTTTGAGCAGTATCTGTTTTTAACTTATTGTCAGCATCATCTAGTCCTTTTTTCCAAGTAGCAACACTCTTCATTCCTTTCGTTATGGAATCTAATATAGCTGTTGGGTCACTTGCTCCTGTAAAACCCTGTGACAATGCAATTCTTGTTGCGTCTAATTTATTTCCCATCTACTCTACGATCTTATTATTATTAGCATTAGCATAAATCCTGTTAAACTCTTCAAAAAAAGAACCTTGAATAAAGGGATTAAAAGAAGCAAAAGTTTGTGTGTTTGGTGTAACAGTTTGTGTGTTTGGTGTTATAACAGGTGTAACAGTTTGTGTGTTATATATAGCATCTTGAAAAGAACTTACACCTGGCACATTACTTCTACCGCTAACGTCAAGAGCAGTACCACCTTCTTTCATGAATCCTCTTCTCTCTTTATTGCTGTACTTAGATATTTCTACCTTGGCATCATCAATACTGATACCTTTATCTGCAGCTAATTTCTCAGCTGCCTTTGCATCTTTCCCTGCAGATATTGAATTTGATAATGAAAGTCCTGCTTGAAGTGTACTTACACCTGCATCTATAAAAGCACCTGTTGCCTGTCCTCTTAATTGGTCTGCTTGCGCATCTAAAGCATCTGCTTGTAATCCTGCTGCTGCCGCTCTATCATCTTGTAAGGCTGCTATTTCAGAAGCTGACATTTCATCTGCTTTAGCCCTAGCCATATCTATGTCTAATTTTTGCTTTGCAAACTTATCGGCTGTTGCTCCTAATGTAGCATCCTGAACCTGCTTAACTTTTCCTGCAGCTGCCGCTACACCTCTTTGATCTCCTTCTTGAACAGCTTCTAATATTTGCGCACCCATTACATTTCCTTGCTGTAGTTGCTTATCATAAACATCTGTAGTTGCTCTAACTTCATCAAAAAAGTTTTGCTCCAATCTAGCTACAGATTCTTGCTCTAGCCTGTCTTGCTCCACTCTTAACCTACCTGCCTCTCTTGCTGCTGTACTTGCTGCATCTCCTGCTAAAGACCCTTTTGCTAGACTACCTCCTATTGCGACTGTAGCTGCTGCTATTGTTGTGAATGCTGCCATATTATAAAAATTTAATCATTTCTTTGTTATAAGTTCCAGACTCTATATATCCGTTTTCTTCATAATGTTTGGTAAGTGATTTTGACTTTAAAAGAGCATATGAATATTTACATCCAGATATTTTTAATGTATTTGTTAAAACACTTATTAAAAAAACTAGAGCCTCTTCTCTTTTTATCTTGTCCTTATATTCGAAATTAGATATAATCCAATCACACCAACCTACTTTTGAATTTGTTACATACATGTATCCTGCACACACAGGAATCGTTTCGTCATATACTATAAAGCCACCTGCACCATCTTCTGGTAAAAAATCTTTTGGAGGGGCTGTCCATCTCCAATCTTTCCACCATGGCACTAAAATTGAATTATAATCTTCTGAATTTAATTTCCTTACAGTAAACTTCATATAAACAAAGATACAAAAAACTACGGATTACTTTTAAATACGTCTGAATCTACTGTAAAAAGCTCTACAGCCTCAGTACTTGAGTTTGTAAGTTTAAATTCTAAAAAATAACCTAGCGTCCCATATGACTCTGCAACACTATTTTTTACATATAAAATATAAGACAAAGGTACAGCACCTACAATTGTTGGATTTTGAATTGTTAAGGTTTTTCTGTCTGAACTTATAGATGTTATTTCTCCTATCTCTGTTACAGCACCTGCATTATTGTAATAAGATACATCACCAATGCTTAAAATAGAGTCTATCGCAAAACCAAATGTTAATGTAATTGGATTTGGCCCTGATCCTGTAGTAGAATTAAAAACACCTATTCCTTGAGCTGACCTCAATGATAAGTTATTTGTATTTGCAATTCTTCTAATAAAAGCAAAATACCCACCTTCTTTTAATACAAAATAAGAAGAAGGCATAAATCCTGCTCCTAAGTCAGAAACTACACCACAGTCCCATGGAGCATCACTTTCAAGCTCAATCGTCTTGAACACTTTATTGGTTGTTGGTTCTTGGTTGAATACACTTGTTATTGTTGAATCATTATCAACTCCATAGTAGTTGTTTCTACGCTCGTTGCTGTTATGGCGGTAAAGCTTACCCTTTTTAAAGGTATACAAGTATTGGTTCATTCCTAAAATATAATCAGGTATGAAGCTATAAAATGAAGGCCATCCATTAACCGATTCGCTATATGTTAAAGTATATTCTTTTTGTTCAGCCATTGCTTATTTATTTATGGATTTACGCAATTGTTTCCTGCATCACACACAAGAATATCAATCACTAAATTATTTTGAATTTCCATTATCCTCCAGCTTGAACTTGTACTTGTTGAACTAGCAATGGCATCATAAGCATAAAATCCATCAGCTAAACCTCCCACAATCTCATCACCAAAAGTTAATGTGAAATAGTCGTTACCACTCACTGTACTAACATTAGCAATAATGCTATAGTTTGCTGTACAAAATGTAGTACAAGCATTAGCAGCTCCTGACCTAAAAAATCCACTTGGTGATGGACACGTAGGGCAATTAGTAAGAGGCTGCAAAGACCCCAAAGATTGTTGCCTGTATTGATTAGAAGCTTTTATCTGATACCATCCATCAGGAGCAAGAGTAGTTAACCCTGCGTCAGCATACATTAATGTTGTTGATGCATTTGTAAACGAATCCCCTGAAGCAAAAAAAGCTGTGTAGCTACTACTAGTTCCACAGCACAATTCAGTAGCGGAAACACCAGTTACTCTCAAATTCTCCGAAGAGCCTGAACAAGATGGACAAGTTGTAGACCCAGCTAATAAAACTCCTGATGACTGTTGTCTATATATTCCATTTTGCTGATAAAATCCATCTGCTGAAGGAGTAGTTAGAGCTGCATCATCGTATATAGAAGTTGCTGTTAAAAAATCCGAACTATCAATGTATTTATTTACTGTTGTTGCCATTTATTTATTTTTTATTCTGGTACTAAACAATCACAACAAGCTGATGTTGCTGAAGTTGCGTCATAACAAAATGATTCAAGACCGGTTGTTCTTAAATCCCATACCAAATATAAGTATTTTAAGTCACTTGGATTTAAATAATTAAAATCAACAAAGTAAGTTGGATTGCTAGATGTTGGATTTATTACCTGTATTGGAACTATGTTGTTTAATAAAGGTATAAGCGTGTTAATATCAGACTCATTATAATTAACATCAGAAATTAAATAAAGTAATTTATCTGAAAACTCATTAAAATTTAAACCTGTTTGTGTTTTAATTTCCATTCTTACATTTGCCCCTTCAGCTGGAATAGTACCAAAAGACTCAGAACCTGTTTGTTCTTTAAACAAAGATACTCCATCACTTTCAAGCACTATAAAATTAGAATTGTAAGGACTTGTGTTATTTGATAAAGTCCAATTATATCTAATTTTAGATGTTAAACCTGCGTCCGTAGAGCTATTTAAAAATATCTGCTTTACAGTTAACTCATTTGATTCAGGGCAATTAAACGTCATCTCATATTCTGAAACCTCTTGAGGCACTATAAAAACCTGAGCTAACACTGGATTGCTTTGATTCTTTAAAAAAGTTAGTGTCCCTGAGTTAGATACAATAGTATCTATTACTTTTACATTATTATAAAAAACAATAACTTGAACTTGACCTACAGATATATCATAGTTAATATCTACATTTCCAATTATAGTCGTAAGATTTAAGTTAAATGAAATATCAGATTCACTAGATTGTTGAATTAATTGATACCCACATTGTCTTTCAACTGGAGGCAATGGAACTAAATCCTTAGTAGAGCTTAACACATATTCATTCATATATGGATCAAATCCACCTAATTTTTCAGTAAAATATGAATCTAAAAACAAATCTCTAAACCAACTTCTCATACCTACTTTAGATATAACAGATAGTCTGTCAGACTGAGACGAACCTCCTTTTAGATTTATTACAGAACTTCTTTTAGCATCTGTAAAATACACATCAGACCCATACGAAGCAAAACTTTCAGGGTTATTACTTATTCCATATTCTTCTATTCTAGCTAACTGAGTTCCAAGCACTTCAGGAACAGATGTTATAGCTCCTCCTGCAGCAGCATCAGATAATAAATTTTTACCAACCAATACATATGATATCTTATCTTCTTGTAAAGCAAGAATATCAGTCTGCCTTGAATGCATTTTTCTTAATGGCCCAAACTCTCTCTCTAATGACTTAAAGTTAGCTAATGCTAAATTAAATTGATTTAATTTATTTAACCCACTTTCTTGATTCAATACACCACTGTAAGTAATGTCTGAAAATCTATGTATTTCCTTATACTGCTCTTCAGAAACAGATGTCACTTTACTTCCTAAAGACAAAACAGGTGAAACCAAAGCATCAAGAACTTTATCAGACTCTACCCCATTCCCAAAGGTATAGCAATTAAAAAAACTTAAATCAATGATAGCAGGAAGACTAGATGTTTGGTCTTGGTCAGCATCAGCATTTCCTGATAAATGAAGTCCATTTACAATATCAAAAGTTTGTTCATTTTCATAGTATAATTCATCATTTGCTTGTAATGCCTCTGTTTCAAAAACAGACAAAGTAGTCGCTCTATTTACAATAATTTGAACTGTCTCATAAGACCCTCTTTTATCTGGGGAAGAACAAGCAGGAGTACCTGTTTGTATTACAAGAAAAAGCTCTCCTTGATTTGGAACTTGTTGAAAAGAAATATAAGTTGACCCAGGACCTCCTAAGGATGTATAATAATTTGAAATTACACTTGATTGACTTACTGTGTTTGAACCACCATCACTACCACTTGTGATTCCATTTGTAAAATCAATTTGATCTCCTTCAACAAATTGATACATACTATCATAATCTCTAGAAGCAACAAATGTTTTATCATAGTCATAAAATCTACTACCACACCTAGAGCCTCTTTTGTATCTGTTGGTTCTAAAAACAAAATTAACAACACTACCTTGAGGGATAGTAAAAGGCACAAATTGACCTGGATTATTTTCATCTAATATAGAACATGATACTACAGCGTGACTATAGCTACTTCCTGTTTCTGGAAGACCTCCCACACTAGTTCTGTCTATAAAAGAATTTGCAGGTGAGTTTGCTGCAAAATTAGATGGTCTTAATTTCATATAAGTACCGGCTGGCTGCCCACAAGTACCTGAAATTACCTCATCATCTTGATTTTTTGTACAAAGAAAATCTTCTAATTGACTTGAAAAATCTAAAACTTTTGTGGTTACACATCTAGACGATGGTCCGCTACTATCAGCTTTTACAATTAAATTAGAATTATCTTGAACCTTATCTCTATTGTCTCCATCAAGCTTATACCATACATCTCCAGTATCTTCTTCTCTAAAAAATATATTAGAATACACTGTTCTAGCTCCTGTTTTAGACTCTTTAACAACAAACTTGTATTTTGTTGCCCAATAAGGAGGATAATTATTTAACTGAACTCTTATATTGTTTTTACTTATTGAGTTCCTGCAAGGAACATAAATAGTGTTATCTGTATCAACTAATGCCGTTGTGCTTCTTCCGTAATTGTCCATGTAAACAATAGCAACCTCATAATCTCTATTACTATGAAGACTTTCTTTAGATGAATCTAAAGCATATAATCCTGTTGCTCCTATAGATGTTAAATACTCATAAGCATAAATTCCTAAAGGAACTTCAGGTTGTTGCGTTACGTCATATTTTTGAAATCTTAAAGCAGGGACATTTAAACTAACAATACTACTACCTAAAGAACTATTTAAAACAAATCCTTGATTTGTAGAAGATACTCCAAAACCATCATATTTCCATTCATTTTTAGCTACTATTCCACAATTAAAAATATCTGTCAAAGATGTACCATCAAGACAATCAATTTCAAATTCAGATACAGCACTTATAAATTCTGGACTTGTAAATAAATCATGAATACTACTGTAATTTTCTTGAATATTAAATAAAAACGTATAATTAAATTGATTCAAAGGTTGCGAACCATCATCATATGATGCGTCTCCACTAAACAAGGCGCTAACATAATTAAATTCAATTCCTATTTGTGAGCCTGGTATTAAGTTTATGTCTCCAAAATCAATAGTAACTTCAGCATCTGGAACCTCAACAATATTGTCTATAGTATAATTAAAGTTAGATTCTGTGGCTATTATTTCTTCATTAAATAAATCTTCTGTTATTAAAGATAAGTCATAATTTAAATAAACTTCTTTTCCGTTTTCATTTACAATATCATATCCATCTATATAATTTCCATACATTAATCTATTCCCCATAATGGTCTGAGCCTGAGCTACTTTAGGAACATTATCGTATAGCCTTAAAAGCTGTTCTTCTGGTAATGCTGTATATATTTTTTTATTATTAAAAGGAATTGTTTGAATAGTATTATCTAACCATCCTTGATCTACTTTATTATATCTCTCAATTACATTTATTGATTGACTAGTCGAAAACTTAAACAGAACATCAACATCCTTTACATTTCTTCCACCTGAGTTAAAAGATATATTAACACTGTTAAATATATTTTTCATCCCATCATTAAGATACGTATCATAATTTAATTGAAATGGCCCAGGTGTAAATGCAACTTTAGAAAATGGCGATATAGCTGAGTACTCTCCGTCTTCATACTGCCACCTATAAGCAAAACTTAAAAACAAGTCTTCCATATAGTTTTCTTCTCCTGCTAATTGAATTAAATCTATTGACGGAGGATTTAATGGAGGAGCTAAAATAACTCCAATATCTTGTTCCGTTATTTGGTCTACCCCTGCTAATGGCTGTGCGTAAGTTCTGTCAATGTTTATTTTTCTTGGAGGATTTAAATTATCTGTAAAAAATAATAAATCTCCAATTAAGTTTATTCCATTTATTAAGAATTTTTTATCAAAATTTA
>Ga0224513_10000142_pt1 | contig 24594 bp, 29 predicted proteins | sample SF_May12_sed_USG_5_FD_169109 | JGI IMG/M metagenome (GOLD analysis project Ga0224513, IMG submission 169109) | Sediment microbial communities from San Francisco Bay, California, United States - SF_May12_sed_USGS_21 | ecosystem: Environmental > Aquatic > Marine > Sediment | place: USA... | reverse complement strand
CAAACCCAATTAAAGAAGATCTTTGTGTTGAGGTATATTTCTCAGATTTGAGTTTCAAGAACGGAGAGATACATATCTAGAAAATCATCACCAATAATTGGTGTAAGAAATTCATCATCAGATTTTAAAGAGGATATTGCTTCTAGTAAAGAGGTAGGTAATTTTTTAATATTAAATTTTTTCATTTCATATTTTGATAATTTGTAAGTATCTAGATCAACAGGATCTGGAGGCTGTATCTTCTTTTTTATGCCATCAAGCCCTGCCAATAAAATGGCAGTTTCTACTAAGTAAATATTAGATGTTGGATCAGGTGGACGATATTCTATTCTCTTATTTGTGGGCATTTTTTTGTGGTGTGCAGGAATTCGAACGGATACTGAACGATTCATCTTCCCCCAGGCAATATTAGTTGGTGCCTCAAAACCAGGAATTAATCTTCGGTATGAATCAGCAGTAGGATTAGTTATTGCACATAGGGCTTTGGCATGATGCAAAAGACCACCAATGTAATAGTATGCTATTTGACTTAATTCTGCATATTTTTCAGTTGGATCATAGAACGCATTAAAATCTCGTCCGTTCTTTTTCTTCCAGAGACTTTGATTAATGTGAACAGCAGAACCGTTGTCATTTGGTATTGGTTTTGGATTAAAACTTGCAACCATTCCACGTTTTGATGCCACCTCTCGAATTGTTTTTACTCCTGTAACATAACTATCAGCCATTTTTACAAGACCATCATAATCTAATACAATTTCACTTTGTCCCGCCGTTGCAACTTCATGATGATGGGCAATTGTTTTTATTTTAAAATTTTCTTGCATGACGTCACAAACTTCGTCTCTAAAATTTACCAGTGTGTCTGAGGGGGAATCTCTATAATATCCTTTTTTGAAGTGAATTTTTCCATCTGGATTATTTGAAATCCATGGGGCTTCTTTTGAAACAATATGCAAGCTATTTTTTTTTTGATTTGGCATTATTTTATCAAATACAAAAAATTCAAGTTCAGCTGCCCAGTAAGTCTTTGAGAATCCCATCTTTTTGGAAAACTCTTCGACATTTTTGGCTAAATATCTAGGATCACGTGTAAAAGGTTCACCATCAAACCCGTTGTTGACATTTGCAAACATGCGAGCAGCTTTTGTGAGATATTGATTTTTTTCATCGTAGTTAGTTGTGTCAAAATAATCGGGCAAGATAACAAACGTATTAGGATCTGGTACAAGCAAAATGTCCGATTTATTAATATCTGTAAATCCTAATACTGAGCTTCCATCTAAAGAAAACCCTTTAACAAATGACTCTTTTGTAATTGCTTTTGCAGGAACGCTGAGTTGATGAAGTAAACCAAAAGGGTTACAGAACTGCAATCTAATCCATTTTACCTTTGATTTGGTTATTTGCTCTAAAATTTGCCTTTCAGTGATTTTTTTACTCTTTTTTTGTTGCGTCAAAATTTACACTTTTCTTTTGAAAAAATACCTTCTATAGTTTATGTAAATTATCCATATGAGGTTTACATTCCAGATCATTTTTGGAATTAATTAGGCTCATCATAGGAGTCTTGTGTTTTAATTTAGATAAAATAAAAAGTACATTACTCATTTTTATTTATAAAATCTACGATTGACATTATCTCGCCCATTCCAACCAATCTACCATAATCTTTGTCTTTCCTAGGAGAGTTATCAGTGCTGATGAAAAGAATATGATCATCATCTAATGGAATAGTAATTCTTTTAATTTTTTCATATGCAGTAATTGTGTACATTCCTCTACCAGTTCCGTTTTGAGAAAGCTGTCCTCGGGCTTTCCAGGATTCTGCGGCCCTTATTATAGACTCTTTTGTTTCTTCCAAGGGAATGATATTAGTGATGTTATTTCGCTGACTGTGCCACTTGATTTCTCCATCTTTTGAGCACACTGCAGTAAATCTAACGAGTGGGTTAAAATCCATTAGCATGTTTAATAATTTCTCATGTTTTTCCATATTTGGTTAATATGTCTGCAACATAGTATATAAGAATGTGTGAATTTTTCTTTAGAAATTAAATTTAAATTTTCTCATTTTTAATTTGGAATTAATAATTCAATATTTTAGAAAACATGGTTTAGAAATAAAATCTATAATGTTGCCAATGATTTTTTTATGCAAAATAAAATGCAACGCCAAAGTTAAAAAAAGAGAAAGTGTCTCTTTATCTTACTAATTTTATATTTACTGGAGTTGGTCTAGATACAGTATTTGTAACAGAAGATGATTTTTTGGCAAGAGTAATTAATTCCTGTAGAGTTTCTTCAGATGCATCAGAACTATCTTAAAGGATCTGAGTAGATTTAGGTTCTACCAGCATTGAGTTTTGATAAAGAATTACCTCTGAAATATTTCAGAAAATACCTCTGTGAATATAATATGAAGTACAAATGATACCATTAAGACATATTGATTTTTTAATAGTCAGAAAATAGGAAAGACAGATGACAGAATATCAGATTGGCGAATGGGATCTGTCAGAACTGGCAAAGAATCCAAAGAGTCCTAAATTTCAAAAACAGATTCAAGAATTAGAAAAACAGGCAAGAAAATTTGAAAAAATAAAATCAAAATTAGACCCTAAAATACCCTCCAAGAAATTTAGAGATATTCTGCACGAAGTTGAAGAAATTTCTGAAATGATGAATAAGATTGGAGGATATGCGTCATTATCATACTCTTCAGATACTCAGTCAGATGAAGCAACATCCCTTTTGACAAAGATGTCCAAATTAGGTTCTGAAATTTCTAACAAGATTTTATTTTTTGATTTATGGTGGAAGACCCAAGTAGATGAAAAAAATGCCAAAAGACTCATGAAAGATGCAGGTGAGCTGACAGAATATTTGTCCCACAAAAGACTATTTGCAAAATATGCTCTTAGTGAACCTGAAGAAAGAATCATCAACACACTAGATGTTACAGGGATATCTGCACTTGTAAGACTGTATGACAAGATAACTAATTCCTATGAATACCAGATGAAGATTGGGAAGAAAACGAAAACTATGACAAGAGAAGAACTTACAAACTATATTCGAAGCACAAATCCAAAGATTCGTGAAACGGCCTACAAAACTATTCTTACAAAATATACTGAAAACAAAGGCGTGGTTGGCGAGATATATCAAAACATTGTTCTTAATTGGAGAGATGAAGGAATCGAGATTAGAGGATACAAGAGTCCGATATCAATGAGGAATATTGGAAATGATGTTGATGATAAAACTATCGAATCTCTTCTTTCAACATGTAGAAAAAACTCACCTATTTTTCAGAAATTCTTTGCTCAAAAAGCAAAGATGTTAAAAATGAAAAAGCTTCGAAGGTATGATTTGTATGCTCCAGCTGCAGCCAACATTAAAGAGAAAAATTATCCATACAACAAATCGGTAAAACTAGTTTTTGAATCACTTGGAAAGTTTAGTGAAACACTAGAGGGATTTGCAAGAAAAGTCTTCAATGAGAATCACATAGATTCATCGGTAAGACAAGGAAAAAGAGATGGAGCATTTTGCAGTACTCTTACACCAAAAATAACACCATATGTTCTGGTAAACTTTACAGGTAAATCAAGGGATGTTTTTACTTTAGCTCACGAATTAGGTCATGCAGTACACAGTCAAGCAGCACAAAACAGATCAATTCTTGTTCAAGATCCGCCACTGCCTTTAGCAGAGACAGCATCTACTTTTTCAGAGCTGTTATTATATGACAATTTGTCTGACAAGATTTCTGATAATGAAAAGAAGATAATGTTAGCAGAAAAGATCGATGATTTGTATGCAACAATTCTGAGACAATCATTTTTCACAATCTTTGAAGTTGATGCTCATGAACAAATTGGAAAAGGGACTACAGTTGAGGGCATTTCAAAAACATATTTGCAAAATCTAAAAGAGCAATTTGGAAATTCGGTAGTTCTTTCTGAAGACTTTGCAATAGAATGGAGTTGTATTCCTCACTTTTATCACACACCGTTTTATTGCTATGCATACTCTTTTGGAAACTTGCTTGCATTGTCTTTATTTCAAAGATACAAAAAAGAGGGCAAGGACTTTGTGCCTTCATACATTAGTATTCTTGCAGCAGGAGGTTCTACGAAACCAGAGAAACTCCTCTCAGAATACGGATTTGATATAAGATCTCCAAAATTTTGGCAAGAAGGATTTGATTATGTCAATGAGCAAGTCAAATCACTATCATCATTAAACTAGATTTTTTAATAAATGGGGCTGACAGTCCAACGCATGGACTGTCAGCTTGTTCCCCGAACGGTTTGAATTCGATGTCACAATCCAACCAGAAATAATCTGATTTAAATGTTTGAGATTATTTTAAATCTAATTTTTTTGGTTTGATCTTTCTAATTGTACCAGCTAAAATGCCAATTGTAATTCCCAACTGATAAAGAAAGTACAATAGCACCTCAAAGGTACTAGGAGTCAGATCTGTGAATCTGCTTATGCCAGTGAATATTAATAAAAGCAAGGTAAAAAAGAAAACAAATGCCTTTGCTATTCCATTGATATTTGTGAATTTTAAAACAACAAAAGTCATCACGGTAACAGAAATAGCTAGTACAGTTAGAAATCCAGTATTCATTCCAAAAACCAAAAAGAGTATTGAGGCAACTTCAGCTGGACTGTTTGCAGATAAATTTGAGAGATTGATTTTCTCAGGAGAAGCAAAACGGGGAACGCTCAAAATAGCATTTACTAAAAATAAGACAAACAAAGAAATTGATACAGTCTTTACATGATTTTGAAGTCGTGGAAATCTTACAAGAATAGCTCGTCCCAAAATAATTCCTTGAAATAAACCAATACCAAAAGCACCCAAAACTGCAATTATCGAAAAAACAGGGTTTTGGAAAATATCAACAAGAGAAGGGATTAACGCCATTGCTAATTAGATTATTGTATAAATGAGAATATTAGCTACTCGATAGCATATTTTCATAAAGAAACAAAAAAATTCATCTAATCATAGTATTTCATCACATATGAAATAAGAGTAAATTTAATAATTTCATCATTAGAGGGGCAAGCTATGCGAAATAGTTTATTTTTTCTAACAATGATTGTATTGGTAGGAGTTTCATCTAATTATGCATATTCACAAGAAATAGGTCTTGCCACTTTTCAGGAAACAGCACAGATAATTGTAGACAAGAGCATCTCTCAAAATGTTACAGCATCAATAACATTACAAAGTACTAGTATTCAGGAAATCAAAATTCCAGTAGAATTAGAACAAAGAATTAGAGAAAATGATAGAATAAGGGCGATAATTTTGACTAATCAAGATCAATGTGTTATTGGAGTAGAAAACCAGTCATGCATCATGATAAATGTAGAGAGAAATCTGGAAGACAAAGGAATTATTGCCATTCAAGAATCTACAAAAGAGATTGCCAGTTTGTACATTGATGAAATTAATCAGGCATTTGATACGGATGCTAAATTCTTTCAGGTCTTCATTCACACTGATGATGAATCAAACAAAGCTCTTGACACCTCAGGAGTAGTCTCAGGGAGGGGTATGATTTCAGCGATTTACACAATGCCCATGGAAGACACTAGTTCAATGTATGAAAAGATCACAGCATTAATCATTCCAAAAATAATTAGAGAGGGTAAAGGATTTTATGATGTTGCAAAGAATTTAGCGATTGAAGAAAACTCAAAAATGACAGTTTCACTAATTCCATTGGATTCAAAATCACTTATGCAGTTAAAATTATCAGTTGATTATCCAAATAAAGCATCAGCAATTTCTGAGATTAGCCCATTAAAATTTCTCAAAGTAGAAAATCTCAAGAGATCGGATTATTTTTCAGCAGGATTTTATCCTCTGAATTCTATAATTCAAGTAGTAGTTCTATCGCCTGAAAATACTAATGTTTCAAACATCAAAGGAAATATCCTCCCAACACAAATCATTGATAATGAAAAAATTCCTATAGACGTTACAAAAGAAGGGTGGGTTTTTGATCCAGAAGAGGGACAAAGAATTCAAGGAAAGTATATTTTTGGCAAAGAAGTGTCAGTTAACAAGGAAGAATTAAAATTTTCGTTAGGTGGATCTCAGCTTCAAACCACACCGCCTGATAGAATAGAGATTGATGAATCAATTGTAGTGGTAATCATAATTACAATAATTGCGATTGGAGCTGCACTATTTTATCTCAAAGGATATAAAAAATAATTACAACAAGAGCACTGCTGCTGCAAATACGGTGGTCCATTTTCCATCTTTATTACCTTTTGTTGATTGGGTAATGTTACGGGTGTTATAGATTTGGCCTGAAATTGACCATTGTTGTCTTTTTTCATCCCAGTTTTTATCCACATCAAATGGAATACCCAAAGATGATGCTAGCATTTGTGCTGCAATGTCTTCAGCATAGTCCCCTGCCTGTGTTTTGTTTTGACCAAAAGATTCGTATTCAGAAAGATACCCATATCTGCTCTTATCTTTTGGTTGTGCTACACCTACAGATGCAGAACACACTCTGTGTGGCTCATTTGTTTGATTTTTTGAATAAATTGTAAATAAAATCTGTCCAGGGTTGATTATTTTGAGACCTTCCTTTCTAGAAATCAATTTAGCATTAGGTGGAAAGATACTTGAAATCAACACGAGATTGGTTCCTGCTATTCCAGCATCTCTTAGAGCATATTCAAAACTGGTCAATCTATCTTCGTGAACTCCCTTACCTTTAGTAAGAAACAATTTCTTGGCCACAAAGTCTAGCATTTCTGAATTGATGAAAGAAAGTTATTATTTATACTTTAATTGAGAGGGTATTTTTCATAGTTGTTTTAAAAAATTAGTAATCTGTAAACCGTGATTTTCAACATCAATGTCTCGAAAAACCTTTCTGATGATTCCTTTTTTATCAATGATAAATGTAGAACGCTTTGGCAATCCTACAAAATTCAATCCGGCATATTTTTTGCAAGTATCTTTTACAGTATCACCAAGATGAAGATAAGGGATATCGTATTCTTTGACAAATTGTGCTTGATCTTCAACAGTATCTACAGAAATTGTAAAAAGGATAGAGTCAGTTGATAGAATGGTTTGATATGAAGAGATAATACTTTGAGCCATCTTGAAAACTTTTTTTGAAGGGCATCCAAACAGATGATTCTTGGGATAAAAACAAAGAACCACATTCTTTTTGTTTTTAAATGAATCAAGAGAGATTGAACTATCATCGTTTGCCTTTAGTTGAAAGTTTGGAGCAGGTTGGCCTTCTTGTATAATCAACATTGTATTTTCAGGATATAACAACTAAGAGTCATGATGTCATTGGTTTGATTTTTGTTCAAATACATTTATGATAAAAAAAGGAATTGACCTATCTTATGCAATGCATTTTGTAACAAATATTTAATTGTCTTTTCTTTTTTTCTTTCTTTTATCAGGTACCTTTTGGGCCTGCGTCAAAAATACATACACAAAAAATGCACCCAATCCAAAATTGATAACACCCATAAAAGTGATAATCATCGTAGAGGAAGAAGGAGCAACAACTATTCCAATAATCATTCCAAGTGCACCTGTTGCAAAAAACATTATCATCAAAACTTTAGCCCTATTTGGCTCGATGTATCTCATAAAATGTATCAAAAAAGGGCATCATTATAAATTGACGGTGAATTCAAATATTTTGAAAAGAGAGAGAATAATTTATGTAAATTGCTGGTAACACTTTAAACCTTCAAAAATTTTATTTTATTTCGTGCCAATGTAGCTCAGCCTGGCTAGAGCATTCGCCTTGTAAGCGAAAGGTCGTGGGTTCAGATCCCGCCATTGGCTTCTATCATTATAATTAAAACCCTACAAACCACACTGCCAAAACTCAAAGACATCTGACTTTTGCAACCTATTCCGTCTTTGCCAGTATAAAATTCGTGTTGATCGGGATACAAGACCTTAAAGTTTCTGTACTCAATATTGTCACAATCTAAATCTGGATAAGGTAATCTTTAGGTACATCGTTGAATGATTAATTTGTGGTGAATCAAAATTTATGGCACTAAAAAAATTCAATTCCTCTGAAATCAATCCCTCAGAGTGGTATTCAATTAATCGATTCACGTTAGAGTTAGAGTCGCAAAAATCTGCATGTGTATCGGTATATTATCCACATGACAAAAATTTAGAAACAGTGTATCTCCTTAGGGAAACGAAAAGAGACGAGGCAACTGAAAAAATAGAATCTGCAATAGAAAAAAGAATTGCAAAATTAAGTAAGGCTACAAATCCCAAAAAACAATTTATCAACACATACTGCATTTTTGGCTGGCAATCAAATAGAAAAGTCATACTCAAAGATATCGCAATATCAAAAAAACTTCCCTATGTCTATTTGGTAGGGAAAAAACCGTATCTTAAACCATTTTATGACATTTTGAAAGCTAATTATCACACAATTCTAGTAATCCTTGATCACAAATCTGCTCACATACGATACCTTCAGGGAGATAAGATACTTGCAGAAGAAAGACTTAGTATTAACTTACAGGGTAGACACAAAAAAGGAGGACAAAGTCAGAAACGATTCTTGAGGGCAAGACATACATTCATTCAAGGATTTTTCAAAAAAATTGCAAAAAAAGTAAGCAACCTTGATTCAAACGATGTAGAAATTTTATTTCTTGGGGGTGTAGGAATTGCAAAAACAGAATTTCATGACGAATTAAACTCCGAATTGAAAAAGAAATGTCGCTTTATTGATGACATATCATTTGACACAGCTACTAATGATGTAAATAGAAAAATCATAAAAAATTTGTATGATCACAGAAAAAAATACGTACTTGAGATAATCGCAAAATTTGAAAAACTTGTAAAAGAGAATCTTGTTACAGAAAAGAATTCGGAGATTCAAAAAGCACTTGAAGTTGGTGCAGTTGATACTCTACTGGTCTCAGCAAATTACTATCATGCATCTCCGATGAGTAAAAAAATAACAAAAATGATAGAGATGGCAGAAAATACTTCATCCAAAATTGAATTTATAACCAACCCCAAACTTGTAGAAAAATTGGCAAAATATGATCATGTACTTGCATTGCTTCGCTACAAATTCAAATGATTACACGCAAGATGGCGAAATGTTATGTCAAAGTAAATGTTTAGAGTACTTGGATTTACCGATAATTAGCATCATAATATAAGAAAGATAATCTGGTTTTTTGAAAATTAAATGTATTTTTAGGATTGAAACTTTTTAACTAAACCCTGTCATTATCTTTTTCTAAATTAATGAACCATTAGGATAAGATTTGGCAATACGAATAATTAGCCTATACCTGAAAACAAATTCAAATGAGTTCTGAGGATTCTGAATTGAATCAAAATAATAATGAAAAGATAGCTGTAAAAAAATCAACATTTAACGGATTAATCATAGGATTAATTGTATTAGTGGGTATTGCTGCGTTTTTTGCCGGATCATATACATCAAATCTAAATTCAAATCAGATTTCTGAAAAAGATCTTGAAGAGGCGATTGCCAAATTAGAGCTAAAAGTGTTACAAAATCAATTACCCACAGGGCAACCCAAACTTCCAGCAAAAATTTCAGTAGATAATGATCCAGTGATTGGTAGCCCAGATGCTCCAATCACCATAATTGAATTTTCAGATTTTCAATGTCCTTTCTGTGCAAGATTTTACGTTCAGACTCTTCCATTAATTCTTGAGGAATACATAGACCAGGGAAAAGTGAAATTGGTGTTTAGGGATTTTCCAATTCAAAGTATTCATCCTAACGCTCTGCCTGCTTCAGTGGCAGCAGAATGTGCAAATGAGCAAGACAAATTCAGAGAAATGCACGATGTATTATTTGAGAAGCAAAATGAATGGAGTAAGCAAGAAACGGCTGATGCACTATCTCTGTTTACCCAATATGCCAATGAAATCCAATTAGAAGAAGAGACATTTGCCTCCTGTCTTACCAACGGAAAACATATTGATGAAATCAGAAAAGATCTAGATGATGGAAGAGATTATGGAGTTTCAGGAACGCCGGGATTTTTTGTAGGAAATGATCAAATTGGATATGTTGAGCTAAAAGGAGCACAACCATTTGATAGCTTCAAAAAAGTCATTGATGCTCAGTTAGATATGTAAAAAATAACAAGCGTTTATTAGACCTAAATCGTGATTGTAAACATCGGAATAATGACGAGCAAGCAATGAGCTTTTTCGTTATTGCTTAAGAGAAGAAAATAAAATGACAAAATTTGAAGAATTAGGATTAAGTGAAGAGTTACTAAAAGGAGTTCGCGAGCTTGGGTTTGATGAAGCATTTCCAATACAAGAAGCAGTAATTCCAGTATTACTTACAGGAAGAGATGTTGTAGGACAAGCTCATACAGGTTCTGGCAAGACTGCAGCTTTTGCATTATCAATGTTACAAGAAATTCAACCTAAAAAAGGAATTCAAGGGCTAATTATGGCACCTACAAGAGAGCTTGCCATGCAGATTACTGATGAAATAAAGAAATTTGGAAAACATGCAAGAATCCGAGTAGCAACAGTTTATGGAGGTCAAGGCATGGGGCTTCAGTTAGATGCTCTTGAAAGGGGGGTAGAAATTGTTGTAGCAACCCCAGGTAGACTGATAGACCACCTCAAAAGAGGTTCAATAGAACTTAGAGATGTTACCCATATTGTTCTAGATGAAGCAGATACAATGTTGGATATGGGATTTATTGACGATATTCAGTTTATTTTAGACCTGGCACCTGAAGATAGAGTGATGTCATTGTTTTCAGCAACAATGCCAACCGAAATCCTAAGACTTTCTGAAGAATATCTAAAGAACCCAAAGCAGTTTCTATTGGATGCAGATGATTTGAGTGGAGAAGGAATAGATCAATCATATTTGGTGATTAAAGACAGAGACAAGTTCAAGTATCTAATTGATTTTGTCAAACCAATAAAGGGTCAATCTATTGTATTTTGCTCAACAAAGTATAGAACCAGAGATGTTGCAAAATTCCTTCATCAAGAGAAATTTAATGCAGTAGCAATAGAAGGTGACATGTCCCAACACAGAAGGGAACAATCAATGGGCAAATTCCGAAGTGGTAAAGCAGACATTCTTGTTGCAACAGATGTAGCATCTAGAGGCATAGATGTTCCAAGAGTAGAACTGGTAATCAACTATGATGTTCCAAATCAAGAATTGGCCTACTTTCACAGAATTGGAAGAACAGCCAGGGCAGGAGCAAAAGGTCAAGCAATAACATTTGTTTCGTATTCATCTGTCGGAGATTGGAATCTTATCAAACGTCAAATCAAAGTTCCCCTCAAAGATTTGAATCAAGAGATGGGAATCGAAATTTCAATTCCAGACCCTCTAAAAAGACAAACTCCATCAAGAAGATACGGCGGCCAATCAAGGTCTAACTACTCCAGAGGTGGTTATGGAAGAACTGATAGAGGTAGAGATTCAAGAGATGACAGAGGCGGTAGAAAAAGATACGCCGATAAAGGCAGCAGAAATAGCTACGGCGGACGTAGTAGATGGTAATAACTGTAAAACTTAAAGGCCTGATATGTATTAATTATTTTAAGGAAAAGTAATGCGTAAGGGGTTCATTTTGTTAAATTGTGATCTTGGTGCCGAAGAATACATTGTGGATGAGTTAAAACAGATGCAAGATGTTAGTAACGCATATCTTACTTTTGGAGCATATGACGTAATTGCAGAAATCCAAGCAAAAAATCAAGAAGGGTTTGAAAAAGCAATTGCGATAATTAGAAAACTCTCTCGAGTTGTAAGCACAATGACACTAAATGTGATTAGTCCCGAATAATTGTTATATGAGATAATCAGGGTTGTTTCAAATTGCAAAAAATTGATTATGAAGGGACTGTTTGGATACTCAATAACAATAATCCTCAGCCACTGGTAGATCACACTCTTCACATGCTAGAAAAACTGGGGGTTAAGCGTGAAGATATGATATTAACAGACACACCTACCGTTAAAGTAGGGTCAATAGTAGTTGAGATTTGGCCATACGAGCTTGTAATTGCTAGAGTTCGAACAACTCGCAATGAATCATTTATCAGTGGTACTGAATTCACAATCGAATTAAAATTGGACGAAGATGGAAATTATATAGATGATCTTTGAAAAAAAAGAAAATACAAAATATCATTATTGTTGCAATAGCTATTGTAATCATTGGATCAATTGCTGCATACAATTATTCAGTTGAACAAACCAAACAACAAGGCTTACAATTTGGGAAAGAGTTAGAGCAAATTCAAGAAGATGTCAAACAGTTACAAACAAAATTCTATTCTGAAAAAACAAGATGGGAAGAAGAAGATATCTCAAAAGAAGAATTGTTAGAATTCTATGAAGAACATTTGAAAGAATTCAAAGGAATTATTTCCAGATATGATAAAGTAACACCACCTGAATTATTCAAGAGTTCAGTTGAATTGTTAAAGATCTCATCAGAAACTCAGTTAGAAAGTGACTCACAGTTCATAGAATGGATAAAAACTGGAGACAAATCAGCAAAAATAAGATCAGATACACAATTTCAAGAAGCTTTGGAGTATGAGATGTTAGGATTAGTTGAATTCTATTCAGCTAAAACTGGTGTAAAAAATTATGAAGAACCCGAAAAGTTTGAAGCACCACAAAGTGGTCTGACACAAAAAGTTATTCAGGTATCAGAGAATATGAAAAGTGAATGCGATAATGATTTTAGAAACGAATCAGGGGAATTTGATTCAGAGAGAATTGAAATAGATTGGTTTAACTGTGTCAATGAAGCCAAAAATTGGAAGGTAGAGCATCTTCCTTAATTGTAAAAATTTTCATCCATTCTAATTCAATCTTTGAAAAGCAATAGATAGTAAACATAAACTTCTTTAAAGAATATGAGCTAAGTGACTTGTGGAAAAAATTTTCATAATCATAATTATTTTTGCAGGAATGATACCATTAGCATTTGGAGAAGCGTATATCCAAAATGATCAAAAATACATTGGAGATGACGGGACATTTCACATTGTTGGTGAAATTAAAAATAATTTAGATGCGCCATTAACCCAAATCAATGTCCTAGTGACTTTACTTGATGAAAATATGCAAATGATTGCAACAAAAGAGACAAACTCATTGGTAAACACAATCATGCCTGGAATGAAGGGTCCATTCGATCTAGTTTTAACAAATAATGAAGCAAAAAAAATTAAATCATATTCATTGGAATTAGATTATAAGATCAGCCCTCCAAAAAATCAAGTCATAGAAATTACTAAATCAGAATTGTCGAGAGACAGTCACAATAATTTGTCGATATCTGGAACTGTTATCAACAGAGGAGATATTACGGCCAATACCATGGCCATTACTGCCACACTTTATGACAAAGAAGGAAAAGTAGCAGTAGTAACCAGGATTCATCCAGAACCAGATTACCTGAGAGCAGAAGACAATGCATTCTTTTTAGTACCAATACCTGATAAAAGCCAAACCAGTGGCATTAACAAGTACACTTTGATTGCAGAGTCCGAAGAATATGCAGCTGTTCCAGAATTTCCAGTTGGGACACTTGTTTTGCTTGGAGGTGCATTCTCTGCATATATCGGAGTTGTAAGATATTCAGGCAATCTCATAACAAACTAGACTTTTGTAACAAATCTAAAGTAGGGAAAAGTTCTCCCATTAGCTTTGTTTTTTCAAGAGCAATAGGTTTTGAAAATATTACTTGAAAAGTAATTGTCAACATATCTTGATCAGTATGAGATATTCTAACAGAATGAACATGACGTTTAGTTTGAGACAAGAAATTTTTCCATTTTTCTAAATGTCCTTTTACTCGAATTACATTTTGTTCCACTTCAGAAATAGAAGTATTCAAATCGGTGTCAAATAATCTAAACTTGACCAGAGGAACCATAATTTGTCCACCTAAAATTTTTTCATGATTTTTTAGCATTAATGAAATTGTGTCTTCATAATTTTCTTTTGGGTAAATTTTGCCATAATCAGGATCAAAATATCCTGCAATCAATTTTTTGGAATCATATATACGAAAATAATCATCATCTAATTCTAATTTCCACAACATTTAGGAAATAATTTATGAATAGATAAACGATTTATCAAAGACAGTTAAATAAACTAGGAAAATTAGAAAAAATCATGGCAATATCAAAGGAAAATAAGGAATTTATAGATAGTTTAATTGACTACTACATTAACGAATCAGAAGCATATAGACAGATTGCTGAAAATTTTGTGCCAGAGGTAAAATCTGTTCCAGATACAGCATTTGGAATCATTACTGGCTGTGTATACTCAGGATTTTTACAGGCATATCAAAACCAGCAACAAACACCCAGTTTGGAGGATATGCGAGAATTCAACCAGATAATAAAAGAAAGGGCGGCCCTCATCAAAAAATCTATACTGGAACCCCCTAGGCTGCAAAAGGACGAAAAGAAATTAGAAAATAAGACTGAGCAAGATTCGAAAGAAAAAAATTCATAGTTTAATATTTTTAATTGAAGAGATTATCCAATTAGACATTTTCTTAATCTACTGTTTTACAGATTCATATTATGAAAAAAAGTATGAATGTAGATGGGTTTATTTGCAATAAAAAATAGCGAATTTTTCATTAAAATACTCATCTAGTGAATATCATTAAAGTAGTGCCGATAATATGAAAAATCAGTTACAGTTTAATTCCATTTGTAAGAAATAAGAATCATGAAGATAGATGGAAGTAAGATTATTTTTGGGTTAGGAGTAGCCTCAGCAATGGCAACAGCTGTAGTTGCATTCTATTTCTCAATACGTTAAAGATAAATCATCAAGAAAATCTAACAAAATATTGTCAGCAACCAATGAATTTAAAATTACACAGATAGTAGATAATGGTCAAATGATTCAATTGACATTAATCGAAAATGTCTCAACTGAACCAATATCACAAAAACAGATGATCATAGAAAATGTTTCAAAAAAGCTTGATTCAGAAACTAAAGAACAGGTAATGCCATTACTTGAAGCAATATTACAAGCCCAACCAACGGTCAATATCAAAACATATCAACAGACACAAATCACAATAGCAATGCCAAAATCAAGGTATGACAATATGGGAAGGCCTCAAGTTGGAAATATGATTAACATAAATTTGAAAAAAATCTAAAGATATGAATTTATTTCATCAATTGTATGTAATGGCAAGGAACAGGTAAAATCCTTGCAGATAAAAACTGAAGTTTTATCTTGAAAAATTTTTCCAGTAAAGAAAGGGTATTTCGATAGATTTTCCAATTGACTTGAATTTTGAATTGCAACCATAAAGGAATTAGGTAGATAATTTGAAAAAAGGGATTTACAGATTTCATAATTTTCTGTGTTTATAATGGTAATTTCTACAGGTTTTTCCAAATAGATAGAAATGGTGTTAAGGAGATGCCCAAATCCAAATGGATTTTCTGCAGCTATTTGTGCCTGAGATTCCATGATTTTTGTGGCAATATCAAGGAATTTTTGTTCCTGAGACATATGATACAGCCTAAGCATTGCAAAGGCAGAAACAGAATTTCCTGATGGCAAAGATAAATCATAATTATTTTTTGGCCGAATGATTAGTTTTTCGTGATTATCGGAAGTCATAAAAAAACTATTGTTTTCAGAATCCCAAAAGTGATCTACTAAATGATGTCCAAGCTTTAAAGATAGTTTAAGATAGTTTAGTTCAGGCTCTATCTCAAAGACATCCAGTAACGCATTTACAAAATAGGAATAATCCTCAAGATATCCATCAATTTTTGCAGTTCCATTTTTGTAAGTCCGCAATAGTTTTCCATTCACATAAAGATTTTTTTCAATGAATGCAACACAGGTTTTTGCCGCAATTAGATATTTTGGATCATTTGTTACACGATAACCTTTTGCAAATGCAGTAATCATTAAAGAATTCCATGAAACTAGAATTTTATCATCTACCCCAGGAGGTACTCTAGTTGAACGAACTCTTAATAATTTTTCTGAGCATGATTTTAGGATCTCTCGAACTTTCTCCTCAGAAATTCCAAAATTAAACGCAACAGTTGAGATATTTAGATTATTACAAAGAATGTTGTTTCCTTCCCAATTTCCCCCATCAGTTACATCAAAATAAAGACAAAAGAGATCAGCATCATTACCAAGAATTTCTTTAATCTCATTTTTCTTCCAAACGTAGAATTTACCTTCTATTCCTTCAGAATCTGCATCATATGCAGAATAAAAGCTGCCTTTGGAGGAAGTCATTTCACGTAAAATAAAATCAAGCGTTTTTTGCAGTACATCAAGATAGAACGGATCTTTTGTAATTTGATAGGCTTCTGCATAACTTACAGGAATCAAAGCATTATCATAGAGCATTTTTTCAAAATGAGGAACTAACCATCTTGCATCAGTAGAATATCTATGAAAACCCCCTCCAATTTGATCAAAGATTCCACCTTTTGCCATTTTATTTAGAGTTTTGAGTGCGAATTCATTGAATTTAGAGAGTCCTGAAAGATTAGCATAACGAAACAAAAAAGATACATTAGCAGCATTAGGGAATTTAGGGGCAGATCCAAATCCACCATATGCGGAATCACCTAATTGAAACAAATTCATAGCAGCTTCATCAAGGATGGCTCGTTCTAATTTTGATGGAACTTTGAGAGTTTCTGTTTTATGTAATGCGTCAAGAAAATTCTCAGCAGATTTTTCTATATCTTTTGGTTTTTCTTTCCATGCTTGAGAGAGTTGTCTACAAATACTCCCAAACCCAAGACGACCATAGGAATCCAGAACAGGAAAATAAGTTCCAACATAGAACGGTTTTTGATCGGGAGTAAGAAATATGCTTAATGGCCAACCACCTTGACCAGTTGCTATCTGACATACTTTTTGATATACATCATCAATGTCAGGTCTTTCTTCTCTGTCTACCTTTATGTTTACAAAATTCTCATTCATAAATTTAGCAACTTCTTCATTTTCAAATGATTCGTGTGCCATTACATGACACCAATGACAGGAGCTATATCCGATACTTAGAAAAATAGGCTTGTTTTCATCTTTTGCTTTTTTTAATGCTTCATCATTCCATCCATACCATTGAACAGGATTGTGTGCATGTTGAAGTAAATACGGACTTGTTTCATTAATGAGATTATTTTCCACCACAATTAATTAAATTCGTTAGAATATTTGTACTTAATTGGTGTTATTAGTCCCATATTCCTCTTCTCTCTTCTAATTCATAAATTCTAACATTGATTTTTCCAAGTAATTTCACTTTTGATTTGTGGGCTTTTTTGTCATGGCTGTAATCTTTTTTTTCAACTAATTCTTGTAATCGTTTTAATTGTGCTACAGAGAGGTTTTTGAACTCATTTTTAGATTTAGAGACAAGTTGTAATAGTTTTACCCTTTCCTTATCTTCATTTGTAATTTCAGCCATAATATGATACAACATTAGTCCTTTATTTTTCTAATGAGCAAATCTTAAAATTTCAGAGTTTAATTTTGAAATTATGGAAAAAATGCGGGCCATGGTACTTTCTGAGTGTGCTCCAATTGAAACAAAACCACTGAAACTTACAGAAATAGATAGACATGAAATCCAAAGACCAAATGAGGTTTTACTAAAAATAGAGGCCTGTGGAGTCTGTCACTCACAACTTCATGGAATTGAAGGAGATTGGAAAGATATAGGGATTCCACCAACTCTTCCAACGGTTCCAGGTCATGAAGTAGTAGGAAAAATTGTTCAGATTGGAGAAAATGTAACTAAGTTCAAGGTTGGAGATAGAGCAGGAATTACACCACTTCTTGAGGCATGCAAGGAATGCCAATATTGTAAAGAAGGAAAAGAATATCTCTGTGAGTCATCTAAAATTACAGGAGAGTCTTTCAAAGGAGGATATACTGAATTTATTACAGTAACAGAAGATTTTGCAACAAAGGTTCCAGAAAATATGAAGCCAGAATATGCGGCACCATTATTTTGTGCCGGAATCACAGCATACAAAGCAGTCAAAGCTGCAGAACCAAAATTACATAAGAAAATAGGAATTTTTGGAATTGGAGGAGTGGGCCATATGGCTGTACAATTTGCAAAGGTAGAAAATTGTGATGTGATAGCATTTTCTAGAACTCAAAACCATCTTGATGTTGCAAAAAGATTAGGTGCAGCAGATACAATGACCTTTTCTGAAAATCAAGAAAGATTTCTAAACAAATTAAAAGAAAAGCACGGTATGCTAGATGCTGCAATAGTCTTTGCGCCAGCAGATATTGTTACTGATACTGCAATAAAATCAGTAAAGAAGGGAGGATTAATTGTGATTGCCACAGTTGGAGAAAAACCTGCATTTATTGCATTTGAAGAAAAGACAATAAGAGGGACTTTGATTGGTTCAACAAAAGACATGGAGCAGGTCATCAAGATATGTGCTGAAGAAAATATAGAAGTTATTTCTCAGACATTTCCCTTAGAAAGTGCAAATGAAGTACTCAAAAAATTAAAAAATTCTGAAATTGAAGCTAGAGGAGTTTTAATTCCTTAATTTTTGTCTTAGATATTGGAGGAATTTGTTTTTTATATGAATTGCAAGAGGTGTCACCATACAGATGAAGTACATATTCTAAGTGAGGATAGCAACTCAATTTTCAAGGCAGGAAAATGTCAAATCCCAACTTGTACATGTCAACAATACGTGGATCCAATCCAAGAAATTGATGAAGAACTGTTGTAACGATTCATATATCAAAATCTTTTCAGATAACTTATGGATAAACATAAACCTTCAGATGAAATGATTAAAGAATTAGACAATCTATTATCAAAATTAAATGCAATGGAAATTGTTGCATCAGATGATTATCAAAAAAATTCAATTAAAATTATGAGAACTCTGGTGGAAGGTCAAATGCATTCTATCAATGAATTTCAGCATTTGAAAAAAGCAATCGATTTGTTAACTTTGCAATTATTTGATGTTCAGAACAAAGTCAAGAATTAAGCTTAGTATCACTTAATCCACAACTAGTGCAACGAAAGACTGTTGATTTTTCAAGAATTTTTTCAGGTTTCATTTCAGCCCCGCAACATGCACAAGAAAATGTACCTGATTCTAGATTTGTTTCATCTGAATTTCGTACTATATAATCAGGTTTTACTTCAGAAATATCCTCTAAGTTACAAGGGGGTTTGTAACGAGTTTTTATCTTATTGAGTACATTTTGTCTTTGATTATTACTTTTTTCAAACATAGGCAGTATCGCAAGATATAATGATTTTTCTGAACCCGATTTCTGGACCCAGCATTTGAAACGTGTGTGTTGAATAAAAAAAGATATCTCTTCAGTCTTTTCACAATCACCGACATAGATTATGTTGAATTTGTCCTTGTCTCGGGACAAGATCAAATACACCAATTTTTCCATGGGAGGCCCCCATTCATCAAGAGGAATAGGCCCAAGAAACTCATACTGAAGAATTTGAATGCTCATTGAAGGTATTTTTGAGTACTTTCATTTCTTTTTTTCCCAAAAAACACTCTAATACCATCAATTTGATCGCAAAATCTAATCTTGAAAAGATTAAATTCTAGAATCATGGATTTCCCGTAAATGAAAGAGCCTCATAATCGTGCAAAGGTAGGATATGCCATGATTGTGGTTTCAGCAAGTCTTGCATCAATTGCCCTTATAGCATTAGCAATTGGTAGCGATGTCCTTTTTGCAGACAACATATCAAGAGACAATACTGCTCATTTCAATGAATGCAAGGAAAATGATTTCAAAACAGACGGCTGTGAGAAATACTGGGATAGAATCAACAATAAAATTTCAGGAATTTATGTAGACCTGGACGAATAGTGGTTAAAAACCATTGGCATAGTCTTCTAACATGTTTTGATTTTTTGTTAGTCTGTTCATTGCATAAAGTGCACCGCCAACAATTCCTGCTTGATAAAAGGTATACAAAAAAACACCTGATGATGTGGGATCGGATTTTGTAAAACTTAAAACAAGCATTGTAAAGAAAACAAATGTTCCAATAAACGCTACCATTCTATTTAAAAATCCATAGTTCATTCCAACAATTCTTTTTGTTGCTGCTGCCATCAATGTAATGCTAGTAAGTATTAGAAAAGTTGCACCGCCATTTGCTGTGATAAATTCAGTTAACCAAGGCAAAAGCCCATTTTCTAAAATTGTAACTTGAGGCATCACACTACCTCCATTTATGGCAAAGTTGACAGAGCTAAACATGCCACCAATTACAAAAAAGAATAAGAATATTTTTACAATTGATCTTTTAATGGGACTGCGAATTTCTGAAGGTTTTACTGCTCGTTCTGTAATCCTAACACCATAAAGAAATCCTACTGCCATGACAGGTATGAACATGATATTAATCAAAATGGAAGATTCCTTGTTGATTGCCTCGATTTGAGGATGAAATATTAGAAATAAAACAATTGCGAGAGAGGCAGATACCCCAAATAAGATCAGGCCCAGATAGTTAGGACCACTTGACTCATTGATACTATCCCAACTAGACATTTTATTTATTCATAAGAAAATCATTAAAGACCAAATCGAAAAATGATTTGGTCAAATTATCAATTTTTACTCATTTTTGATAAAGCAGTTTGCTCTGATTTCTAGTCCATTAGTGAAATTATTTTGATTCCTCTTATTTTGTGCCTATTTCAAAAGTGTCATTTAAGATGACAGCTGTTGTAAAATGTAAGAGTTGCAATGCAATTCATGACTCACCCATACAGTCAGTTAATACAAAAATAGAATTTATCAAAGCCAAAGAAAAATCAGAACTTTTTGAAAATATATGGAAATGCCCAAAATGTGGCAGAATGTCTACCTATAGTAGCTTTGATTATTTTTGGCAAGAAAGGAAAATTGAAATTGTTTAATAGCAAAAAAAGATATCCTAGATATTTCTTGAGGAATTGACTAGTTATGATTGTACAAGGTGACTCATTATCCAATAGTATTCAATCGTGATGTCTTGAGAAAGGAAATTAATCCTAATGGATTAATAATCCTTATCTGAGAATATCCAGGATAGATCTCGGATATCTTCCCAAGAGAATTTAGAATATTCTGAATGCTCTGACGATTTGTCGTATTTTTTTGAACTGACTGATTTAGTCAATCAGTTCTGTTTACCCTTTTTAATAGAAGACAAATAGACTCTTTATGAATGGAGGAAAACCATTAATCATAACAGGTGTGGTTATCTTGATTTTTGGTGTTATTTTTCATCTTCAAGGACAGTCAATAGTAGGACCAGAATCCTCTTTCATGTATTCCAATCCAGATTGGATTACCCATGGAATTCAAATTGCGATAATTGGAATTATAATAACTGGGGTAGGAGTAGGAATCAGTATGATCAAAAGAGATTAGCTTGGAACGCTTAGATAAGGGCGTACTAATTCTCAGTGTTTTTAATTTAGATTTATTTATCTTGTTCATCTGTAAAAACGAATCTCAAAAACCAGCAATAATTGGATCTTGTGGTTTCATTATTTCTCTTAACAAGATTGTTGCAAAAGAACCTCTAGATAATGAAAACTCTATCACATTCTCAGATGAGGAATAATCAGAACAACGAATTGCAGCTTGCCTAAAACCGCCCTCACTACTTACTTCCTGCATCTCTTTTATGAAAAAGTCTTTAGGAGTAATCTCTTCTTGTTCTAAAATATTGGAGATTTGATAGTTAAATCTGGTTTTTTTATAATATGAATAACCAACAAATGGCAATGCTAAATGCTGATCTAAGCCTTTTACATATTTTCCAATTACACCATGAAAATCAAAACAAACATCACTTGTTTGTGTTTCAAACAAATTTTCACCGTCTAAAAATGCTGAACTCAGAGAGTGATTAAAGAGAAAAGACTGATAGGCTTGAATGTAAAATCTTCGTAACGATAAGGGGATGGAACGAATAGCACGAAGGGCATTACCATGATCAATCATTTCTTTTAGAATAATTCTTTCAATATCCATTTGATATGGAACCTGATCAAAATATTTTGCATAGTTTTCTTTATCAGAAAGTTTTTCACGAATTTCAGTATTTTCTTTAGAATCATAATTGGATGTGAAAGATAGAATTAGATTAACGGCTTTTTTGAAATCTCTTTGTAAAATGGCCTTTCCGATAAGATGAGTTACAGGTCTTTTTGAGCCAAAACGCTGGTATCCATAAAAATTCAGAATTTTTTCATATTCAGTAAAAGAAGACAAATCGTCATAGCATTCAGAGATTTTTATTCTGAAATGATTGGATACCATGTCCTTTTTAGATAATGGTTTTTTTGCAAAACCAATTTTTTCAAGAGAGTATTTATCAGTTGAAAAATTTTCAATTGCTTTTCCTTTCTTTGCAGAGCAGACAAATTGTTCGGTTTTTGCAGATGCATCTTTTAGTCCTAGCGCTTTTAGGCGAATTCCTTTTTTTCTAAAAATACCAGATAGTGCATGATTAGTATCAATCTTTTTCTTTTTTAGTTTGTATACAGCATAACCTTCGTTATCATTTATTGAATTAAGTGCCTTTTCAGAAATTATCTCAGAAACTTGAAAATCCTCAGGTTCAACTCTAATTTTTCCTCCAATTCCAGTAAATCCCGTACTGTAAACAGTGATACCAATTTGAGAATCTAAATTTGGGATCACTCTATTGTCACTGTAACAAATTTACTAATTGCAATATCAGAAGATTGTGCCCCAAGTAGAATTTTGTATGTTCCAGGTAATGCATCTTCAGAGGCAGAGATTGTTGTGTGGATTGGTCTAGGTACATCAGAATCTAGCTGAAATGTTTCAGGAGTATCATGAGAAAGGTCAATATTCAAAAATTCTTGAGTCGGAATCAGAATTAATGAAATACCTAACAAATCTTTTTGTGATTTGGGAGATACAATAAAGTTGAGATGCTGTGATTCTCCAGGTGCAAGATTTATGGTATTTGATTCAAGTTGAATTTCTAGAGGTAATGGAACAGAAGTATCAACAACTCCAATCTTATTTTCAACCCATTCAGTAAACCAAATTTTTTCACCATTAATGGTAAAATCAAAGATTTGAGCCAAGCCACAATCAGATAACATCATTCCAGTTCCAGGATCACAGTCACCCCAATAAGGATTCTTTGAAGGAACATGATATTCTATAAGAGATTGGGATTTTGGGTCCATTACAGAAATATTGTTTGCAGTTTGTGCATTGAAAACAATGCGTCCTTGTTCATCAGTTTCAATCCAATATGGTCTAGAAATAGGGGATTTGACAATTCCTGTTTGATTACCATATGTGCTAAGTAATGGATCAGCTGTAACATATTGAATAAATTCCTCACTTGAAGGAATAAAATTAAAGAAAGAAGACGAAGTGGTATCAGATAACCAAATAGTTCCATCTTTAGATATTACAGCTCCATTTGGAGTAAGTAGTTCTACTGGCAATTCATAGATTTCTACAAAGTCAAGTAGTGGGAGGGATTTTTCATCAGAATTTGCAACAGAATCAAGATACCCATTTTGATTAAATTTAACTAAAACTCCACCTTGTTGGAATAACCAATTTGTAAACCATACATTGTCATTTGCATCTACAGCAAAATCCGCAGTTACAGAATCATCAATAGGAGATGGAATACTCAGATAATTTACCTCCTCACCGGATTGATTTGGATCTAAGAATGTGAGTTTATTTCCAGTAAAATCATTAATGATGATTTGAGATCCATCGATTTGGAGTTTTTGTGGTAAGGAGTTTCCTTCAGAAGGATATGCTATTCGATCATATTTTTCATCAATCGTTGAGAATTTCCATACTGAATCATATGTTTCATCAGTAAACCACACTGAACCATCAGGAGCATAATCAATTCCCCACATCATAGAACGGCCTCCCTGTGGCCATGAGGGATTATCATACTCACTAAATGTCTCAGTATTTGGATCAAACTTTGCTAGTTTACCGGTATTTGTTTGAGTAAACCAAACATTTCCATCATAATCAGTTACAACTGCCAACGGATTTGTACATGCTGTTGGAATCGAGAATTCTTTTACATAGTCAGTTGATTTTGCATTACTAGAGCCACAAAACTGTGCACGTTGTTCATCAGGAAAATTATCAGCAGGAGTACCAGTAATTGTTATCTCAGGGTTGTCTTCAGGGGGCGTAAGACCAGGTATTGCAATCATTATAGTGGAAGTAAGCAGAATAAAACCAAAAAAGGCAGTTACAAGTATTCCTTTTTGCTTCATATCTCAAAAAATATTAAGCCTTGTTATATCTTATTCCCAATAACTGTAAGTCATAGTAATTTTAGATCACCAGTTATTTTATCAATTAAATTTTCAGGAGCTGGACCAATTGAAATACAGGTTGTAGTTCCAGGAGCTATCTGTGTATGTCCAGCATCTGTAACTTCAGACCATGGAAG
>Ga0224513_10000140_pt1 | contig 24650 bp, 26 predicted proteins | sample SF_May12_sed_USG_5_FD_169109 | JGI IMG/M metagenome (GOLD analysis project Ga0224513, IMG submission 169109) | Sediment microbial communities from San Francisco Bay, California, United States - SF_May12_sed_USGS_21 | ecosystem: Environmental > Aquatic > Marine > Sediment | place: USA... | reverse complement strand
CTACACGGTATTCGGACGCTGCCTCCCGTCGCCTACAGTGACGAGCAGTGGTATGTCCTGCTTGCGCTGTTACGCCTGTTGCCAATGGCCGTAGCGGAGCTGCAACAGCTGTTTAGCGCACACCACCTGACGGACTTCATCGAAATAGCCCTGGCCGCCGACCAGGCGCTTGGCTCTGCTGAAAGTCCCGGGGATATCGCGCTGCTCCTGGATTACCAGGTACGCCACGTACTGATCGACGAAATGCAGGATACCTCGCGTGCGCAGTACCGGATGCTCGAGGCTTTGACAGGTGGCTGGGAGCCCGGGGACGGCCGCACCTTGTTTTGCGTCGGCGATCCCATGCAATCGATCTACCGGTTCCGCAATGCGGAGGTCGCCCAGTTCCTGCTGGCGCAGCGGAAGGGCATAGGTGGACTGGCTCTCGAGCGCCTCGTGTTGAGAAAGAATTTCCGTTCGGGAGAATTTCTCGTGCACTGGCTCAACACGGTTTTCCCGCAGGTGCTGCCGGCGGCGGACGACCCCGCTCGGGGTGCCGTATCGTATACGGAAGCAGTTCCCGCGTTGAGCTCGGAAGGGGACTGCCGCGTCTATCCGCTGTTCGGCGCCGACCCTGCACGCGAAGCCGCCGAGGGCTGCCGGATCATTCAGGAGACGCTTGCCCGGAATCCGGAAGACGACATGGCCGTGCTGGTGCGCGGGCGCACCCAGCTGGCGTCTCTGCTGCCGCAACTAAGAGCGGCAGGAGTGCACTACCAGGCAGTCGACATAGACCGCCTCACCGACCTTCCCGAGATCATCGATCTGCTGGCCCTGACACGTGCGATGGTACACCCCTGCGACCGCCTCGCATGGCTGGCCTTGTTGCGCGGCCCGTGGATGGGCTGGGACTGGACAGACCTGCATACGCTGGTTGCGAACGATACGAAGAGCACCGTGTGGGAACTGCTGCACGATGGCGAGCGCATACAGGCGATATCGGGCGAGGCGCGGGCTTCGCTGAACAGGGCAATGCCGGTTCTCGAATCCCTGCGAGCGGCCTCCCGCTCAGCATCGCTGCGCGACCGCGTCGAAGGTGCCTGGCTGCGACTCGGCGGACCGGCAATTCTCGACAACTCCGCAGGCATCGAAAACGTGTATCGCTACCTGGACGTTCTCGAAAAACTCGAGATAGCCGGAACGCTGCACGACGTGGCAGAACTCGAAGCACAACTGGACCTTGAACGGGTTTCCAACAATAGCTCGGCCCGATTACAGGTCATGACCATGCATCGCGCCAAGGGACTGCAGTTCGACCACGTGCTGCTCTTCGGCCTCGGCCGGATTCCGCGCGGCAGCGACCGCTCGGTTCTCAGCTGGTTCGACGTTCCCGGCGAACACGGTGACGAGGAGAAAATAATCAGCCCGGTAGGGCGCAGGGCTGACCTGGAAAACGACCCTATCCACCGTTTCATCGAACTGACCGAGGCTGGTAAGGACCGCCATGAGGTCGGTCGACTGCTTTACGTGGCGTGCACCCGGGCGCGCAAGAGTCTGCATTTGATCGGCCATACCGCGGTCAGTCCCGACGGAGAGTCATGGCGCCCGCCGGATGCAAGAAGCCTGCTGAGCCTTCTTTGGCCCGCCATCGAATCGCAATTCGAGCAGGCATTCGAGCCACAGGAAGCCGCGGCAAGCATCACTGCCGCTGATCAGTGGGTACTCCCGCAACGGCGGCGAATCGAACCAGTTTGGCAGTTGCCGGACGTGCCGCCAGTGCCGGGTCAGGAACACGCGGCAGATGCAGGCGGCCAGGTTCGTGCCGTCGACTACCACTGGGTCGGCACCGAAGCCAGAATTGCAGGCACTATCGTGCACCGCTGGCTGCAGTACGCGGCGCAAGACGGGGCGGGGCCCGATGCGTTTGCCGATGATGGTCTGCGAAAAGCCACCGATCGCTGGTTAGGCGAACTCGGCGTTGCGCCCGGGGCGACGATGGAACGTATTCGTGCGCGTGTCGATGAGGCGCTCAGGAGCGTTCGGAACGACCCAAGGGGGCGCTGGCTGCTGAGCGGCGGAGGTCATGCGGAACTCGCGTTGAGCGGGGTCGTGAACGGCGTGGTCGAGTCCGGGATCATGGATCGGATTCGCATAGACGACGCCACGCACTGGATCGTGGATTACAAGACCAGTTCCCACGAAGGCGGCAATCTCGAAGGGTTCCTGGCCGCCGAAGTTGAGCGCTATCGCGACCAGCTTGCACGCTATGCGGCTCTTTATGGCGCCTATGCAGGTGTCGACGTGCGCTGCGCGCTGTATTTCCCCCTGCTGCAGCAGTTCGTCGAGGTCGACGTCGAGACCTAGAGTTGGCCCTCGAGCCGAATATCATGCTGGCCGCGGTCATTCGGGGATCCGAGGAAACGTAACTGCTGTTGCAGCTTGTCGGACGTTTTGTCGGTCGCCGCAACCTTGCCTATGAACTGATAATTGCGGTCGGCCGAGATCGTCAGGCTGCCGGCCAGGTCGAACGCCCCGTTCACGTCCTCGATACTGGCTACCACTGCGTCGTTTTCGGTAAAGAACTCCGCACGATACCCGCCGATCGGTGATGCATCGACCATTGGTGCCACGAGATCGGCGACGGCCAGTGTGCCGTCGGCCACAACCGGCAGGCCATCGCGGATACGAAATTCCTCGAATTGAATGCTGGCATTCCCCGAGAGGCCGGGCATGCGGGCGATCGTCGCGAATGCTTTCAGGGGCAGCGAGCCGTTGACATTAGTGAGCATGATGTCGCCACCGAAACCAAGCGCGACATCGGCTTCCAAAAAGCCCGAGGACGGGCTGGCTTTGATGCTTGCAGCAAGCTTACCGACCAGGAGGTGAAACGGCCGCAGGCGCCATTCCAGGTCCCGGAGATAGAGCCCCGCTACCGATGCTTCAGCAGCAGACGCCGACCAGATCGAGCCTTCCAGGCCTCCAAGCTGGACCACCGGCGGCGCAAACCAGTTATACGCAACCCGCGCAGGAAACATCATGACGAAGGCCGTGACAAACGTCAGCAGGCCAACGGACACCAGGGCTTTCCGGGTAATTGTCAAAGCGACCGTTCAAGGGTAAGGCTGGCGTTGATGCGCCCGGGACTTTCAGACGTAGCCGCCGACAGGCTGCCAGCCTGCACCTCCATGCCGTACTGGGAACTGAGATCGCCCAGCCAGACGACAAGTTTGTCAAAAGCCACGTTTTCGAATTCAACGCGAATACCGTTTGGCGTCGGCTGGCTGCGCTTCGGCTGCCCGAGTCCGTGAGAACGCAGGGTCGAATCGACGATGACCACGGGTGACTGCGCACCCCCTGCCGTCGACGCAGGGCGCGACCCGCTCTGCGGCTGTGGCATGGATGCGAGAGGACGTATATCGGCCAGGGATCGCTCCCAGGTCGACACACGCTGTTGCAGCTCGCGGTGCCCCCTGTCCAACGGCGCCCAGATCAACCCCCAGAGCAGCGCAATTGCGACGATGGCGGCGCCGATCGAGACGAACAGCCGTTCCCTGGGCTCCAGGGATTCGAACCAGTCTCTCATGACCCCACCTCGCGAATCTGGATGCGGCTGTTAACCTCGTCACCAACGCGGTCCGTCGACTGAATCGACGCGGTAAATCGAGTCGACTGGCTGATGATCTTTTGGATCTTGTCGAGCGTTGCAACATCAGGCGCAGTCAATCGCACGTCGATGACACCGGCGCGGTAGCTTATTGCCAGTATTTCGGCGTCCTTGTTTTCCCGCAAGGCAATGGCCAGCTGCTGCAGTGACGGCAGAAATACCGCAGGCGCGGAACCGCCCGCTCCGATGCTGCGACGAATCGACGTTACCGTGCCCAGAGGATCCATGACTTCACGCGTGTCATCCGGCCGGATCTTTCGATACTCCACGGTGAACTGTTCTTTCAGGGCGGCTTCTTCGGACGCCAGCCGGAAGTAATCGATGCCCTTGCCAGCAATTCCGAGAACACCGAACGCGAGCAGCAGCATGGCTGCATACCGCCAGGGCCTGAATACGGCCCCCAGGTCCATGCTTTCGCCGTAACGTCCCTGCAGCAGGTCGACGCCGACGCCACTTGCGACCGTAACGGCCAGCCTGGGCAGGACCCCATCGGGCAGCAGGTTGATGTCGACACTTTCAAGGTGCTGCCGCAGCCTTGCCCAGTCATGCTCGAATCGCTGCTCCTCGGTCGGTTCGCAATACACGAGTAAGTGTCTTGAAACGTCTTCCGCCTCGTCCGCAAGTCCTTCCTCACCCAGGATACCGGCGGCCATCAAGGCGTCGGTCGGGGTGACGCCCTGCATGACGAATTCGAGATCGGCTCCGTCGTTGAAAATAATCTGGTCTTCGGCGAGGAGCATACTGAGCGTGTTCGGCACGAATGCGAGACCGTGATCTTCCGGGACCAGGCGCGCGGGCTTGATACCTGCGTCGCGCAACTGCTCCAGCCAGGCATTCATCCTGTCATGAGCGACGACGACAACGGGAAGTTCCCCGCCACTACGGCGATTTCCCGCCGCGAAGTGCAGGTTCTCTATCTCATCCGCTACCTGTTCCTCGAGCGCAAACGGCAGCGCCGCGCGCAGGCGCGCTCCCTTCGCCGGCAAATCGCAGGTGAGGGTCGAGGTATCTCCGGCTGGAACGAGCACGATGACCTCGCGGTCACCGACATCCTTCACGGCTTCCTGGAGCGGCCCCATAACCGGCGGTGTGCGGCGCGTACCGGCGTCATCGACCGCGATCCAGCTCGCGTGGGTGTTTTCGTCGGCGCCAAGCCGAATCACGAGAAACTCTGTCATTGTCAGGTGGTTCCTAAGCTTCGCAGGATGGGTACGACATCTCCCCGGGCCCCGCGCTGCAACGTACTGAAATAGATGATGCGAACGGTAGCAATCTGGACGACCAACCTCAATTGAAAATAACTTGTTGTTTCTTCGAGTTGCGGCAGGACCTCGGGCGACACGAGCGTCGAAAAAGTACCCTGAAGGTCCGCGAAACCGCCGTCCTCACGCTCCGAGATCAGACTTTCGACGTCGGACGCCGACAAGTTTTCGTCAAGTGACTGCAGGACAGCGGGCGTTGCCGTGTTCACGTTGATCCCCGTGCGGCCGGGCAGGGCTACGATATGCGGTGCCAGGATATCGTAACTTGCCTTGTCCACGCCCTCGAGCGCGGCGAATTCCGTCGCATTGGTAATCGGCAGGTTTGGCGTTCTGTAAGCCGGGATGAAACCGGTGTAGATCGCATCTTCGGCCCCGTCGGGGAATCCGGCTTCCTGGTTCGCGTCCAACCAGTCGGCTGCGATTCCGGCGATACGCGGATCCAGCTCCAGGACGAGCAGTAAGCGTCGGAATTGCTCGAGAGCGAGTTCGTCGACTTCCCCGTTCTGATCGATGAGATTGTTGACGTTGAAGCGGCCCTGCAGGTCCTCGATGCTGCCGAACAACTCGCCTTGCACGACGTCGCTTTGTACGGGCAACCCTGGCAGTTCGCTGGCCCAGATTTCGCCGAGGTGATCGGTGTCCGTTTCCGACAGGTCGTCGCGCAGTATCGACTGCACCCAGCTTTCCCCGCCCATCGCCACGTGGACAGCCTGGTCGCGATAGAGCAGGGTCATGGTGCGCCGCATATCCAGTGCGTTATCCCATGCCAGGCTCAATGCCACGCTGCTGACCAGCGCCGTGATCAGGATCGCGGTAATCAGTGCGACGCCGCGTTGCCGTGAGGGCGCACTCATGGCGCAATTTCCACGAGTCGGCGGATCTCGCCTTCGTCGGTCAGGGTAAGCACGACCTCGACGCCCTTTGGCCGCAGACGGAAGCCGCCCGGACCGGGCACATTGGCCGGCGGCCATTGTTCCGATCCCTCTCCGTCGCTGGTCAGGTAGCGGAAAACGATGCTTTCGACGCCGTCGAGCAGCACGGTTTGAATCGGCTCGTTATTGATGGTGCGATCGAGGACCCGCCAGTGGTAGCGAATCAGTTCGCCGTCCTCGATCCTGTACGCGCTGCGCTGCAGCGTACCCCGAGGCAGACCGGCCGGATTGGTCCAGCCACCGTGAGTAACTTCCAGCGCGTACTCGGAGCCGAAGCTCGTGCGTATGGCAGGTTCGTAGCCGTCACCGAGCAAACCGCGAACCGGGCGTGGCGACGTCTGCATAAGATCCGAGTCGAGGTAACGGATAGAACGCTGGATCGCCTTCAGCCGCTGCATCCGCTCGCCCAGCAGATCGGCATTCGACAAGGTCTGACCGAGCGCCATATAGGCCATTACACTCAGCACACCGAAAACTGCGAGAGCTACCAGGACCTCGATCAGGGTAAAACCGTTGCGCAGCCGGGCCCTCACTTCTGCTGTCCCTGGTCGGGCTGTCCGGCATTCCAGGCGAGATTGCTCTGACCCGGGGCAACCGGTTCACCGATGAATCCCGTTACCTGCCGAATCGGCTCGTCGACACCGGCGTAGGACACGGTCACGTCCACCTTCAGCAGGTTCTCGACACCCGTTTCGGAAACCTCCGCCGACCACGCCCAGCTTGTGTTCGCATAGTCCACTTCGCCGCTGCTTTCACCAACCTCCGGAATGACTCCCGCAAGCCGAAATTCGGCGATCTTGTTCTGCGCGATCCAGCTGGCAAAAGTCCTTTCGCGCATCGTATTCGCCGTATCGATCATCTGGCCCATGCTGGCTGCTACGGCTGCAAGCGACAGCGACACGATGACCAGCGCGACCATGACCTCGATCAGCGTAAATCCTGTATGGCGCCGGGACATTACATCAAGTCCTCGGGAGAAACGATTTCCAAAACTCCGGCTGCATCACCCTGCACGGCGACGAGGCTGTCGTCGACCCGGCGCACGAAGTGCAACTCGAACGGCGACATGTCGCCGCTCGAGTAGATCAGGACATGTGGCGCGTAACGCTCGATACCGGGCCGGTCTTCCTCCCCGGACTCGGTCCTCGCGGGATCCGTCTTCAGGATTACTCGCCGTTCTTCGATGAACAACTCGAGTTCCAGTTCTTCCGGCAGTTCCCGCTGGCGCAGCGTGTCGTCGCCGATCACCTCGCTCCACTGCTGGGTGAGGGGATTGAATTCGACAAAGCGGTAGGAGCCCTGCATGAACTCGAGCCCGAATTCGCGTCCCTGTAGCAACGACTCATCCTGGGCTACGTCGACGAGCGAAATGACCCGCTGCGCCTCGTCGCGAAGCTGGTTGTCGCCCCCGGCGAGCGTGATCGAGAGCATGGCAATAGACATGACTATGCTTATGATCACGATGACGACGAGGATTTCGACTAGCGTAAATCCGCCGCTACGTCCGCGCAGGTGCATTACAGCAGGCCGGCCCTGGAGCGTCTTATTCGAGGTTCCAGTTCCCGATGTCGGCATCGATGTCCTCGCCGCCGGGCCTGCCGTCGCGCCCCAGGGTGTAAATGTCGATCTCGCCATTGTTGCCCGGATTCAGGTACTGGTAAGGATTTCCCCACGGGTCCTTCGGCACGCGATCGAGATAACCGCCCGATTTCCAGTTGGTGATCGAAGGATCGGCCGGCTTGGTAACAAGCGATTCCAGCCCTTGCTCCGTGGTCGGGTACTGAAAGTTGTCGAGCCGGTAGAACTTGAGCGCATTCTCGATGTTCGAGATCTCCGCCTTGGCCTTCGTTATCTGTGCGTCATCAACGCGGCCGATGACGTTCGGCGCGACGATTGCTGCCAGAATACCGATAATGATCACGACGACCATGATCTCGATCAGGGTAAAACCGCGCTGACGCCGAAAACTGCGCCGCTGCCTTATGTCTATACTCACGGGTTGCTCCAGAGGGTTTTGCCGTATCGCGAAGGCCAACGGTACTGGCCGAAATTGACTCAATGTTGGTTCAAACGTCAGTATACCAAACATGGGGTTACGCAAAGGCGAGGAAATACGCCTCAGCGCCTTGCCAGTGCGGGCCTGGCTGGTGCCCGGCGTCGTCGTGCTGGTTGCCCTCGCTCTGATGCTTGGTGGCGATTTCGGGCGTGAGTGGCTGCGCTTCGAACGCGGCGGCATCGCCGCTGGCGAGGTCTGGCGACTCCTGACCGGGCACTTCGTGCACCTCGGCGTCTCCCACACGCTCCTCAACCTTGCCGGGCTGGTGCTGGTATGGGTCCTCGTGGGCAGGGCCTACACCTGGCGGCAATGGCTGCTGGTGACCGGCGGATCCGTGGCCGCCATCGACCTGGGCCTGTGGTTGGGCTCGCCGCAGCTCGAATGGTACGTGGGGCTGTCCGGGTTGCTTCACGGCATGCTCGCGGCAGGAATCGTGGCGGGCCTTGCCGATCGCAATACCGAGGCGCTTATCCTTGCCGTGGTGGTTACCGGCAAGCTGGCCTGGGAGCAGTTTGTCGGGCCACTGCCGGGATCGGAGGCGACGTCCGGCGGCGCCGTTATCGTGGATGCCCATCTTTACGGAGTCATTGGCGCCGTGGTCGCGGCAGCGGCCCTGGTTAGAGTCCGACGCAGGGCGCCCATATAATGCGTCGCCAAAATCACTGGAAACAAAACGGATCCTGCCGTGACGATCGAAATTGTCCATAATCTCGACAGGGCTCTGCAGAGCTGAGCTCTGCAATTCACCAGAGGAAAAATTATGAGCAGTCTATTTGACGCCGCGGCACTTGACGGTGAAGTGGCACTCGTAACCGGTGCGTCCCGCGGCATCGGTGCCGCCATCGCCGCGGCGCTGGCGGGCGCCGGCGCCACGGTTATTGGCACGGCAACCAGCGAGAGCGGCGCCCGGGCGATCGGCGAAGCGCTCGGCGACCGCGGCAGAGGCGTCGTACTCAACATTGCGGACGACGAATCCGTCGAAGCCGCGCTGAACGACATACAGGCAAACGAGGGCACGCCTACCGTCCTGGTTAACAATGCGGGCATCACCCGCGATAATCTGCTGATGCGCATGAAGCCTGACGAATGGAATGAAGTTATTGCGACCAACCTCAGCGGTGTTTACCGGCTCTGCAAGGGGTGCCTTCGCGGGATGATGAAAGCGAAAAAAGGCCGCATCGTAAATATCGCGTCGGTCATCGGCGTGATGGGGAACGCAGGGCAGTCCAACTACGCCGCTGCCAAAGCCGGCGTAATCGGCTTCTCGAAGTCTCTGGCTCGCGAAATTGGTTCGCGCAACATCACGGTCAATGTCGTCGCGCCGGGGTTTATCGACACGGATATGACCCGTGTGCTGCCTGAAGACCAGCGTGCCGCGATGCTCTCCCAGGTGCCGCTCGGCAGGCTCGGCGAGGGCGAAGATATCGCCAATGCCGTGCTGTTTCTGGCATCAAAGGCGGCCGCTTACGTGACCGGGGAAACCCTGCATGTGAACGGCGGCATGCTGATGGACTGAATTGGGGGAAATTCGGGCGTCGCGCGTATAGATTGCCACTATATATTCACATACAATACCGGGCCACGGACAGAGAGCGCCTTGTTAGATCAAAGACTTACCGCCGATTCGGCGGGACTTCCCGGCAATCGCGGGCGGGGCACAAGGATCGCCCAGGAAAGGAACGACCGGCTCGGTGACGCATTAGGCGTGCGCCGTGGCAAGATTTTGAATGAGTCTTCTCAGGAGAAGCTACCACTATGAGCAGTATTGAAGAACAAGTTAAAAGCATTGTTGCCGAACAGCTCGGCGTCAAAGAGGACGAGGTGACGAACGATGCTTCTTTTGTCGATGATCTCGGCGCGGACTCGCTCGACACAGTCGAGCTGGTCATGGCACTCGAGGAGGAGTTCGAGACGGAAATCCCGGACGAGGAAGCCGAAAAGATCACCACGGTACAGCAGGCTATCGATTTCGTTACCGCTCGCGCCAGCGAGAGTTGATCGATCGGGCGCGGCGGCCGTCGTCATCGCCGCCGCGCTTTTCTTCCGCGTTTCCGACTGGCGGTTCCGCCAAATCCAAACGGCAATAAATTGAGCAAACGTCGCGTTGTCATTACCGGCATGGGGATCGTCTCTCCGGTGGGCAGCCGGCTGGATGATGCCTGGCGAAATGTCCGCGAAGGGAACTCCGGCATCGGCCTCGTCGAGGATTTCGATGCAAGCAGTTACCCCACCCGTATCGCTGGCAACGTCAGGGACTTCGACGTCGACAAGTACCTTGCGCCCAAGGAACAACGCAAGAACGATCCGTTCATTCACTATGGGATCGCTGCCAGCGTCGACGCTATCGAAGACTCGGGGCTGGATATAACCGAAGAGAACGGTGATCGTGTCGGTGTGGCGATGGGGTCCGGAATCGGCGGTATCAAGTTCATCGAAGACAATCACGACAAGCTGCTTGCCGGCGGCCAGCGCAAGGTCTCGCCGTTCTTTATTCCGGGTTCCATTATCAATATGACTTCCGGCCAGGTGAGCATCATGCAGCACATCACCGGGCCCAATATTTCCATCGTTAGCGCGTGCGCCACGTCGACTCACTGCGTCGGATTTGCCGGCCGCAGTATCGTTCACGGCGATGCAGACGTCATGCTTGCCGGCGGGTCCGAGTACGCGACCACGCCGCTTGCGATGGCTGGCTTTTGCTCCGCACGCGCGATGTCCACGCGTAACGACGATCCCGCAGCGGCAAGCCGCCCCTGGGACGTCGATCGCGACGGCTTCGTGCTCAGCAACGGGGCAGGTTGCGTGGTGCTCGAGGAACTCGAGCATGCCAGGGCGCGGGGCGCGCAAATCTACGCGGAACTCATCGGCTTCGGTATGAGCGGCGATGCCTACCACATTACCCTGCCGCCGGCGGACGGCGAGGGTGCACGCAAATGCATGAGCGCCGCGATCCGCGATGCCGGCATCGATCCCGCGGATATCCAGTACCTCAACGCGCATGGCACTTCCACACCTGCCGGCGACATCGGCGAATCCGTCGGGATCAGGCGGACCTTCGGAGATACGGCGGACCAGTTGATGGTCAGCTCGACGAAGTCGACCACCGGACACCTGCTCGGTGCGGCCGGCGTCGTCGAGGCGATCTTTTCGGTCCTGGCGATCCGGGATCAGGTGGTACCGCCGACAATCAACCTGGACAACCAGGACCCCGAATGCGATCTCGACTACGTTCCCAACGCGGCTCGTGACGCGAAGATAACGATGGCCATTTCGAACTCGTTCGGATTCGGTGGTACCAACGGCAGCCTGATCTTTCGAGCGTTCGACTGAGCGCCCCGCCGTGTACGGGCGGAATACTTACGACGACCTGCAGGTCTGTGCGCTCGCGCAGCCGGTCGATCTCCTGGGGCTTCACCGGCTGTCCCCGCAACGCTACCCGTTTCTCTTGCAGAGTACCGCTGCACGGCCGCCCCTGGGCCGCTACGACATCCTGTTTGCTTCCCCGGGAGAGTCTCTCGAACTGCTCGGGAACGGCAATCTGCAAGGCGATCACGCGGACGGAGCGCAGAATTTTCTCGCGGCGCTTGACGAGTGGTGGCGCGACGACAACCGCTTCGGTCCGGTACCCGAATTGCCGTTCCACGGCGGCTGGTTCCTCTATCTCGGATACGAACTTGCCGCTGAAATCGAGCCTGTACTGGACCTGCCCGTCGATCGGGTGCTGCCAGTCGCGTTCGCCGTCCGATGCCCGGCTGCCATCGTTCATGACCACGTCGACCGGCAAAGCTGGTTCATTGCCGAGGCAGGCGCCGGGATCGACCAGGGCCAGGTTATAAACGATATCCACCGTGCCACCGCCGAGTCGCAGGAACCGCCGGGGAGGGCGCCGGTCTCGACCATTCATGAAGAGGATGACGAGCGATTTCTCCGTGCCGTAAAGCGGGCCAAAGACTACATTGCTGCGGGCGACATCTACCAGGCGAACTTGTCGCGCGGCTGGACGACACAATTTGCGGAGCAACACGAGGCCGCGCAACTGTATGCCGCACTGAGTACCGCCAATCCCGCACCTTTTGCAGGTCTGGCCCGCTGGCGCGACGCTGCGATTATCTCATCGTCACCCGAGCGCCTGTTGCAGGTTCGCGACGGTGTCGCGTCGACGCGGCCGATTGCCGGGACGCGGCCACGCGCAACTGACCGCGACGACGACGACCGGCTCTCGATCGAATTGTTCGCGAACCCCAAAGAGCGCGCAGAGCACGTCATGCTGATCGATCTCGAACGCAACGATCTCGGCAGAGTCTGCGAAGCAGGCTCGGTCGAGGTTGACGAGATGATGGCCCTCGAGAGCTACGCTCACGTGCACCACATCGTTTCGAACGTCAGGGGCCGTCTCAAAGCCGGCATTGCGCCGGGCGAGGCCATCCGTGCGGTCTTTCCAGGCGGTACCATAACGGGCTGTCCCAAAGTCCGCTGCATGGAAATCATTAATGAACTGGAGGGCGTGGCTCGCGGCGCCTATACCGGCTCATTCGGTTACCTCAATCGCGACGGCAGCCTCGACCTCAATATACTGATTCGCACGATGGTGCTGCAGGGCCGGACACTGCAGCTCAGGGCCGGCGCAGGCATCGTCGCGGACTCCGAGCCTCGGGCTGAACTGGCCGAGACCCGGGCGAAAGCCGAGGGCATGCTGAGGTCGCTCGCCATATGACCGAGTGGTTTCGGGATGAACTGCCGTGCAGCACGATTCCTGTGGACGACCGTGCCGTTCATTACGGCGACGGACTTTTCGAAACCGTAGCGATCCGTGACGGCGAGCCACGGCTCTGGGAATACCATGTGGAGCGGCTGCAAACCAGCGCAGCGCGACTCGGGCTCGAGGCGCCGGATGAGTCGAGACTCCGGTCCGGATTAGTCTCGGCGCTTGGGCGAGCGCAGGCCGACCGTACGCGGTGCGTCGCGAAAATCCTGATGACGTCCGGGCGGGGGCCACGCGGCTACCGGCGCCCGGACGGTGGGCAGATGACAATCCTGACGGGCATTTCAGATGCCCATACGACGCCCGACGCCTGCTATCGTGACGGGGTGAATCTCCGGCTCTGCAACACGCGACTTGCCGTTCAACCGCAGCTTGCGGGCATGAAGACCCTCAACCGCCTGGAACAGGTGCTGGCTCGTAATGAATGGAATGACGATTCCATCTTTGAAGGGCTGACGCTGGATACTGACGGCCGTCTCATCTGCGGTACCATGAGCAACGTGTTTCTCATCACCGGCCAAGGACTGGTAACACCAGCAATGACTCGTTGCGGCGTCTCTGGCGTTATGCGGCGCCACGTCCTCACGCTCCTCGACAAGGCGGGAATCGAGTGCAGTGTTCGCGACGTCGGCGTCGAAGAACTCTGGTCGTCCGAGGACATCTTCATCAGTAACAGCCAGTATGGCGTGTTGGCCGCGAAGCGATGCAGCGAGCGTACCTGGCGGCCGGGTGAGATGTTCCACCGGATCGCAGCCATGGTCAGTGCAAGCGGTATCGCGGAGGGACCGGCTTGAGACCGCTCACCAAAGCACTCGGGATCCTGCTCGCAGCACTGATTGTCATCAGCGCGGCTGCGCTCTGGCAGGTCGACCGTTCCCTGAATTCGGCCGTCAGCGTGCCCGAGGAAGGCACGAGTTTCGAAATTGCACCCGGTACGCCGTTCACCCGGGTCAGCCAGCGTCTTGCAGAGCAGGGAATCATCTCGAATCCGACATTGCTGCGCCTATACGCGCGGGTCTCCGGGAAAGCCGGTTCCGTGCATGCCGGAGAGTATTTCATCGAACCCGGCACCACCACAGCCGGTTTGCTGGATCAATTCACCAGGGGCGACGTGCTTCTGTACTCCTTCACCATCATCGAGGGCTGGAACCAGTGGGACCTGCTGCGCGCGCTGCACGCGCATCCGCAGATCGATGCGCAGATGAGCGAGGAAGACTGGCCCGCACTTCTGGATGAGCTGGGTGCCGAGACCGACCACCCGGAAGGGCTGTTCCTTCCCGAAACGTATCGTTTCCCCCGCAATACCAGTGATCGTACCCTCCTCAAACAGGCGTACGCGTTGATGCAGACCGTGTTGAGCGAAGAGTGGCCCGATCGTGCCGACGACGCCCCCGTAGCAACCCCGTACGAGGCCCTTATTCTTGCCTCTATTGTCGAAAAGGAGACCGCCAGGGTCGATGAGCGAAACCGCATTGCTGGCGTATTTGCGAGGCGTCTCGAAAAACGCATGCGCCTGCAGACCGATCCGACCGTCATTTACGGTATCGGGCCTGCTTTCAACGGCAATCTCACGCGCCGCGATCTGAGGACTGATACTTCCTACAATACCTACACGCGGGGCGGGCTGCCGCCGACGCCGATCGCAATGCCGGGCCGCCACGCTATACGTGCGGCGTTGCACCCGGCACCTGGCAACGAACTCTATTTCGTCGCCACGGGCCTCGGCGACGGCAGCCACAAATTCTCCGAGACCAAGGCCGAACACGATGCAGCCGTTGCCGAGTATTTGCGGCAGCTGAGAAGTAACCGCAAAAAAGGGATGTAAGGTGCAGCGCGGCAAATTCATCACGATCGAAGGAATCGAGGGCGTCGGCAAGTCCACGAACATCGACTATCTGGCCGGCATCATCGAGGCTAACGGCTACCCGGTCATGAAGACCCGGGAGCCTGGCGGTACGCCGATCGCCGAAAGAATCCGAAACATCCTCAAGGAGCACGGCGACGAACCGCTGCCGGACGTCGCGGAACTGCTGCTGATGTTTGCGGCGCGCTCGATCAACGTCAATAACGCGATACAGCCCGCGCTCAGCAACGGAACCTGGGTGATCAGCGACCGCTTTACCGACTCGACGCGCGCGTACCAGGGCGGCGGCCGGGGATTTCCGCGTGACAGCATCGAATGGCTGGCCGCGTTCGTGCATGGCGACCTGCAGCCCGACCTGACGATTTTGCTCGATGCGCCGGTCGAAATAGCGATGCAGCGCGCCGACAGGCGCGGTGATCCGGACCGCTTCGAGGTCGAGCGCGCAGAGTTCTTTGACCGCATCCGGCAAAGCTATCTTCAGCTCGCGGAAAGTGAACCAGGCCGCTTCGTGGTCGTCGATTGCTCGCTGGACCTCGAGGCTGTCCAGGCGGCCATTAGCGAGATTGCGGCGGCGCTATTGATTACTAATTAACATTAAGAAATACACATAAAAGATTCTTTTTAATGGATATAATTTGGCAGCGAGAATTCGCCCAGGGGTGGCAGGACCGCATCCGTCACGGCAGGACACCGCATGCGGTATTGCTGGCGGGCCCGGCCGGCGTCGGCAAGCGGGCCGCCGCTGCGTGGATGGCCCGCGGTCGGCTCGGCATCGGCGAACAGCCGGCGCTGCCTCAGTTTCCCTTCGAGCGGCCCGAGCACGCGGACCTGCAGTGGCTCGAGCCGCCCGAGGACAAGCAGGGGGTCCTGATCGATCAGGTTCGCGAGCTCGTCAGCAGCCTGCAGCTCACCAGCTACGAAGGTCGCGGCAAAGTCGCCGTGATCGAACCCGCGAATACGCTGACGACCAGCGCCGCGAACAGTCTCCTCAAGACCCTCGAGGAACCACCGGGCGACGCGCTGCTGATACTGGTGGCGGACCGCATCGGGCGCCTCCCGGCAACCGTATTCAGCCGCTGCCAGCGCATTGATTTCGCGCCTCCAAGAGAAAGCGAGGGACTTGCCTGGCTGGACCGGTTGCAGCCCGGGGCTCGTTGGGCCGAAGCGTTGCGCGTCGCCGGCAACGCGCCGCTCGCGGCGATCGCAGCACTCGAGAGCCTCGATACGCTGGCAACCATGAGCCGTGAACTGGCAGCGGTGGGTGCAGGAAAACAGTCGCCCATCGAGGTTGCGGAGCGCTGGAGCAAGCTGGAGCCGGCTTTCGTGCTGGATTGGCTTGCGCGGCAGTTGCGACAAGGGGCGCTGGCGCTTGCCGGCGGTCGCGACAGGGCGCCCGGCCTTGCAATTGACGAATCTGTGCTGAAGCGCATGGACAGGCGAAACCTGTTTTGCTATCTAGACAGGATCAACCGGCTCCGCGGCCAGCCCAAAGGGTCGTACAATGTCCAACTGACGCTGGAAACACTGTTGATCGACTGGGCCGAGGGCCTTGCCGACGCCGGACCGGACAGAGAAATTGGCGGTATGCGACTGATACCGACCCAGAGGGTATGAAATGAGCAAACCAGGCCTGCTGACACTAACGATCAAGGACAAGAGCGCCCTGTACCTCGCGTACATGCCGTTCGTCGTCAACGGCGGTCTGTTCATACCCACCAACAGCTCGTACCGCTTGGGCGACGAGGTATTCATGCTGCTCAACCTGATGGGCGAGGACGAGAAGATCCCGGTGGCCGGCACCGTGATCTGGATGACACCGAAAGGCGCACAGGGCAAGCGCACGGCGGGCATCGGGGTGCAGTTCAGCGACCAGGACCAGGGCAACACCCAGAAGAAGATCGAAAACTACCTTGCCGGCGCCCTCGGGGGCGACAAGCCGACGCACACGATGTAACCACGGGTCCGCTGCAGGAGCGCGCCTCGGCGCGCGATCGCGGTTCGGGAACCGCTCCAAAACCTCACTATCAGCCCTGGTCCTTGTTGATTCCGCCGCGCAGGACGTATGCCTGGAAGCCACGCTCGCTGAGAATGTAGGCGCCGGCAGAGCTGCGTCGCCCGGTGTCGCAACACACCACGTACCTCTTGCTCTGGTCCAGGGTATTGAGCTTCAGGCGTATGAAATACAGTGGGATATTGATGGCGCCATCGAGGTGTTGATTATCGAATTCGCTCGGCAGGCGCACATCGAGCCACTGCCCGCCGCCCTGGATGATCTGCTGCGCCTCTGCAAAGTCTAGCCAGTCCAGCATCGGCTCGTTGAGCAACTTCTTGAAGTCTTCCTTGCCCAACCGCATGACGCCACCATCGGTGAGCATCGTCACGGTGGCATTACGTTTGGCGTCGGAGATCAGGGCTTCTTCGCCGAATGTGTCACCAACCCTCAGTTCCGCGAGCTTGATGCCGTCTTTTGACAGCGGCGTCTCACGAGTGACGAGGGCACTGCCGCGGGTAAGCACGTAGAAATAGTCACCTTCGGCGCCCTGCTTGAGAATAACGTCGCCGGCCTTGTAATTAATCTGCTGCATGCGCATGAAGATGGCCTGGATATTTGCAGGCGGGATCTTGTGGAACGCCTTGGTCTGCAACAGCATCGTCATCCAGTCTTCGGTGCCGCTATCGGATTCGCCCTGCAGCTCTGACACCTCGTAGGTACCCGTCTGGTCCCACGTCAGCATGACATCCAGCAAATCGCTATCGATGGATATGAACTGCACACGATCGCGCGCCTTGGCCGACACCCGCCGTGGAAATATCGGTGATACCGGATTTCGGGCCGAATCGCTGCCGCCGGTTATGGTTTCGACGGTCTTACCCTGATCGAGGAGTTCCAGTACGCCCGAGACAACGTAGATCGTACGTTTTTCGGTATCGCCTTCCTTGAACAACGCCTGGCCAGGGGAGAGCTCACGAACCTGGACCTTGCGCGCGAGCGCGGCCAGATTGTCCCGTTTGAGACCATCCAGCGGCGAGAATTGCTGCAGTTGCTCGGTGCTAACCGGCTCGTGTGTCATTCTGTGTCCTGTTACCGTTCGTCATCGATCGTATGCTCGGTTTCGTCAGATCGGTTTTTCTTGCGCCGCCGCAATCGGCAGCCGCGAGTATTCTACCTTCTATTCAATGACTTCCGATACACCCGGCTGCGTGCAGCGTGAAGCGGCGCACAGTTTGCGGGCGGGCCTGCCGGAAACTGTGATCACAGCTCTGAAAAGCCTTCGTGCGGTGTGAACCGCTCCCCATAACGTTGTGTGAACTCGTTCAAACGGCCCAGAACTGCATCGACCCCTCGTTCGCGCGCGTAATTGACAGGGCCGCCCCGGAATGGCGCAAAACCGGTACCGAAAATGACGCCTGCATCCAGCAGGTCGTCATCGCTGACGACGCCGTCGTGCAGACAGGCGACCGCTTCGTTGACCATGGGCAGTATCAGTCTGTCCTGGATGTCCTCGCTTGCTGCAGGGGCCCGGGCCGCCGGCTTCACCGCCTTGCCGTTCTCCCAGCGGTAAAAGCCCTCGCCGCTCTTTCGGCCCAGCCGTCCGGCCTCGACCATGTCGGCCAGCTTCTCCGGCACCGGCCTGTTCATTGCAGCGCCCAGTACTTTCGACACGTGCAGGGCAACGTCGATACCGACACTGTCGACCAGTTCGACCGGCCCCATGGGCATTCCGAATGCTTCGGCTGCACGGTCGATTTCGGCGAGCGGCACCCCGGACTCAGCGAGCTCCATGGCCTCGGCCATGTAAGGCGCGAGTATGCGATTGACGACGAAGCCCGGTGAGCTCCTGCATTCCAGCGGCAGCTTGCCGATGCCCTTGACGAAGCCGAAGCCGATATCCAGCGCGTCCTGTTCGGTGTCGTCGCAACGAATTACCTCGACGAGCGGCAGCTGCGCGACGGGGTTGAAAAAGTGCAGCCCGATGAAGCGCTGCGGCGCGTCGAGACCCTCTCGCAGGTCCTCGAGACGAATGCTCGACGTGTTGGTGGCGAGCAGCGCCCCGGCCGGCATCTTTTCCTGCAGCGACCTGTAAAGAGCCTGCTTGGCCTCGAGATTCTCGAAAATCGCTTCGATGACGAGGTCCGCCCGGGCGGCGCCGGAACCGTCGACGTCGGATTGCAGCCGCTCTGATGCAGCCGCGCGCTTTGATTCGTCGCGAATTCGTTTTTCGAACAGTTTCGCCGCACGCTCCATGGCCGGATCGATGTACTTTTGCTCGCGGTCCTGAAGCGTCACTGTATGGCCGCGCAGCGCACACCATGCAGCAATGTCGCCACCCATTACACCCGCACCGACGACGTGTACGTGTGAAATTTTCTTCGCCGGTTTGCCGCCCTGTCCCTTGAGCTTGTTCTGCAGGAAAAAGACCCGCACGAGATTGCGCGAGGTGCTGGTGCACATGAGCTCGGCGATCGAGCGCGCCTCGGCTTCGTAGCCCGTTTGCGGCGACGCGCCATGGCGGTACCAGAGCTCGATAATCGCGTAGGGCGCCGGATAATGTTCCTTTCTGGCCTTGCCCGCGACCTGCTTTATCAGCACGTTGCGGATGAAAGGCCTGACGAATGGCCAGTTCAGAACGCGCTCCGCAAATGGCGCTTTCTGTTTCGGCGGCCTGGCGGCAATCATTTCCTGCGCGGCGGCACGCCAGCCATCCGTATCCGTGATCTTGTCGACCAGGCCGAGCTTACGGCCCTTGCCGGCAGTGATCGGCTTGCCGGTGAGCATAAGCTGCATCGCTGGCCGAACGCCCGCGATCTGCACTGCGCGGACCGTGCCGCCAAAACCCGGGTGTATGCCCAGCTGAACCTCGGGCAGGCCGAGGATGCGTTTGCCGGTCTCGAGCGCGACCCGATAGTCGCAGGCCATCGCGAGCTCGAGGCCGCCGCCGAGCGCGAATCCGTTGATCGCCGCCACGGTGGGACAGGGCAGGGCCTCGAGCTTGTCCAGGACCTGTTGTCCGAGCCGGATCAGCTCGTAGGCCTGCTCCGGGTTCTCGATCGTGGTGAATTCGTTGATGTCGGCGCCCATCACGAAGCCGTTGCTCTTGCCCGAATGGATAACCAGACCCTTCGGTGGCTGGCTCGCCAGCGGTTCGATGAGGTGATGCAGCTCTGTGAGAACCTCGCCCGAGAGCACGTTGGCACCGCCGTCGGCCTTGTCGATGCACAACCAGACGATACCGTCATCGCTGGTTTCCGATGTCCAGTGTTTAAGCGTCATGATGTTTTATTCACCTCGAAATCGCATATGAGGGGCAGGTGGTCCGAGAGCCTGACGTCAGGAATCTCGAAGCTGTTCACAGTAATGCCGTCCTGAAACAGTACGAAGTCCAGCTCCTTGCGCGGCGCACGGCTCGGATACGTCGGCAGCCCGTCGCTATTGGCCGACCGCAGGCCCGCCGCCCGCATGAACAGGTAAATCTCGTTCTCGCCCCAGAACGTGTTGAAATCGCCCGCAACGATGACCGGCTTCTCGGTCGCGTCGATCAGATCGTGCAAGTGGCGCAGCTGCAGGTGGCGATGACGGTACTTGAGCGATAGATGCACCAGGAATACCGCGAACTCCGCCATCTCGAGTTCGATGATCAGGCGCTTGATGCCCGTGTCGAAGTAGTGAAATTTCTCACCGTGAACACGCTGCGAGGCCATAAAGGCGTTTCCCTGTTTGCGTACGATCGGCAGGAGCTGGTTGAGCGACTTGGAACCGTACTTGGTCTCGTACGACGTGTTCATTTGCAGGTCGGTGGCGATCTTCTCCGCCTGGTTCACCATGCGACTGCGGATAGAGCCGGTATCCACTTCGATCAGCCCCACGATGTCCGGGTCGACATCCTTTATGAAGCGCGTAATCTCGGGGAGGACGCTTTGATTACCCAGTACGTAGCCCGCACCGGGCAAAGGCATATGCATGCCTGCACCGCCGCCGACGGCGTAACGAATGTTGTAGAGAAGGAGTCGCATGCGCGTCGCTAAGATACCGAAACGCCGCGGGCATGGGAACAGATTACTGCATACGTGACCGCGGTCGCGCGATAGGGTTTCGAATTGGCTAGAATCGTAACTACAGTCCCATGAGCGGAGGCAACGGTGTCCGAAAGCAATCCCATACGCGTGTTTGTGACCCACGCGTTCCAGGAGACGGATGACTACCTGCGGGTATTCGAGTTCCTGGAGAGCGTCGATCGCTTCTTTTACCTCAACGTCAGCAAACCCGACAGCGTTCCCGAGTCGGGGGGCATCGAAGCCATCAAGGAAGAGCTCATCGCCCAGATAAAGGAGGCTGAGGCCGTCATCGTATTACCGAGTCTCTACGAGGAAAAAGAGAGCCTGGCACGATTCCTGATGGACGCCGCAGACGCGAACGGGAAACCGATGATCGCCATCCGGCCTTTCGGCGGATTGCTCGAGACACCGCAGGCCATCGTCGAGCGGACAAAAGAACACATCGAGTGGAACGACCGTGAGATTGCCGATGCCCTGAAACGGCAGGCGCGCGGTGAAGACACGGCGAGGTGGGAGACGCTTGACTTCCCGGGTTGGGATGAGCATGGTGAAATAAACGAAGAAACATAAACTTATGAAGTATTATTGAAGTTATTTATCGTATGCTCGCCGTGATCGCACACCGAGGTGCCTCCGGCTACCTGCCGGAACACACCTTGCCGGCCAAGGCCATGGCCTACGCGATGGGCGCGGACTTCCTGGAACAGGATGTCGTCGCAACGCGCGACGACGAACTCGTGGTACTGCATGACATCCACCTCGACCGAGTAACCGACGTGGCAGCGCGGTATCCGGGGAGAGCGCGGGCGGACGGGCGCTACTACGTACGCGACTTCGACGTCGCCGAGATTCGCACCCTGAGCGTCACCGAACGCCTCGACGAGGACGGGCAGCCCGTTTATCCCGGCCGCTTCCCGCCACACAGCGGGCGCTTTGCCGTGCATACACTGGCCGAGGAACTCGTGCTGGTTGCCGGACTCAACCGTGCCACGGGCGGGAATACCGGCGTCTATCCGGAGATCAAGCGCCCGGCCTGGCACCTGGAGCAGGGCATCGACATTACGGCTGCGATGACAGAGGTACTCGCGGCGCACGGCTACACCGGACCCGAGGACGCGATATTCGTGCAGTGTTTCGATGCGGGCGAACTCGTGCGGGTTCGACACGAGTTGGGCTGCCAGGTGCGTCTCGTCCAGTTGATTGGCGAGAACAGCTGGGGAGAGTCGGACACGGACTATGAGTATCTGCGCACCGAAAGCGGGCTGGCGGAACTGGCCCGCAGCGTCGATGCGATCGGGCCATGGGTCAACCAGCTCTACACGGCTGGAACCGCCGACGGGCTGCCGCGGTCTTCCGGGCTGACCGAGCGCGCTCACAACGCCGGCCTCCTGGTGCACCCCTATACGTTCAGGAGCGACGACCTCGCACCGGGTTTTGGCAGCTTCGAAGAAATGGTGAGGTACTTCTGCGTGGATCTCGCCGTTGACGGCCTGTTTACCGACTTTCCCGACCGGGTCCTGCAGCTGCTCAATGACCGGGCAGACGGAAGGTAACAATACTTATTTCGCCATCGGCGGTGGTTTGCTTACTATCCACGCGTCCGGGCGAACGATTTACCCCATTCACTACTCTAACCGGTAGTAGTCTAGCCACACACGAAAAACGGGACTGGGTTTCGGGTGACGCATTATCGGGCAATACTGTGCTGGTTCAGCACTCTTGGGGTCGCACTGGTCATGGCGGCTTCGGTGCTGCTCGTTTCGGCTTCCGCTCGCGCATCAGAGGCGTTCGACGCGGAGGACTACGCCGGCAAAGTGGTCGTCCTCGATTTCTGGGCGTCGTGGTGCGTTCCCTGCCGGCGGTCCTTCCCCTGGCTCAACGCCATGCACGCAAAATACAGCGGCGAGGGACTCGTCATCGTGGGCGTCAATCTCGACATGGAGCGCGCCGATGCGGCGCGGTTTCTCGAGGAATACCCGGCCGAGTTCGCAATCCTTTACGACGAGAACCAGGAACTCGCCAAGCAGTTCGAAGTCGTCGCCATGCCGAGTTCCTACGTCATCGGCCGTGATGGGAAAATCCTGGCACGACACATGGGCTTCAAGGTCAAACAGCAGGACGAATACGAATCCATCATCGTCGACGCACTGCGGAAACCGGAGAACGAGAATGAATAGGACGCGCATCGTCAGCGTGGGTATCGTGGGCCTTGTGACCCTCGCGAGCGGGTGCTCCTCGATGGGCGTGGAGCCCTGGGAACGTGACATCCTCGCCAAAGAAGAGATGCAGCTGACGACGGACCCGATCGAAGCGGCCATCGACGACCACATCTATTTCAGCAAGGAAGCCTCCAGCGGCGGCCGCGGATTCGGTGGCGGCGGCTGCGGCTGTAACTGAGTGCACGAGCATGGCGGATAAGAACCCGAAGTCGGTATCGGCCGCGCTGGCAGCCGCGACGTGCAGCCTGCTCGGTTCCGTGCCGGCGGCGCCTGTGCAGGCCGCGGAAGAGCCGACCTGGGACTTCAACACGGCGCTTCTGTATTACGGCGAGGACAACGATCGCGTCCAGGACCTGAGCCTCAACATCCTCGCCAGGCGCAACTACGTCGACGACCGTTCCCTGACACTAGGCCTTACGGTCGACACCCTGACGGGAGCCACGCCAAACGGCGCAATCCGCCAAAACGTTCCGCAGACCTTCACGAGGCCATCCGGTAGCTCCGCCTACACGGTACCTGGCGGCGAATTGCCGCTGGACGATACATTCAAGGATACGCGCGCAGCCATCACCGTTGGCTGGGAGCAGCCCCTGGGCAGGCTGTGGAAGACCAGCATCGGCTTCAGCGGTTCGAGAGAGTATGACTACACTCACCTCGGCCTGAACGGCAGCCTGTCGCGCGATTTCAACAAGCGCAATACGACGGTATCCGCAGGCCTCGCAGTTGCCCACGACATCTGGGACCCGGTGGGCGGAACGCCTGTTGCATTCGCACCGATGCTCGACGTCGGCGACACCGGCAACAAGACCGGCAGCGAGACCAAGGACATCATTGACGCAGTGATCGGCGTGACGCAGGTCATTTCCCGAAGATTGCTGGTGCAGCTCAATTACTCGTTCAGCAACTCGAGCGGCTACCTCACGGACCCATACAAGTTCCTGAGCCTCGTCGACGGCGCGACGGGCGAAACGATCCCGCGCGTGCCGCCGCCCGGCGCAGAAGGGCCCTCCCACGAGTTCCGTTTCGAGAACCGGCCCGACGAACGAACCAAGCAAAGCCTTTATGGCCAGGCCAAGTACTACATGGGTGGCAAGGTCCTCGACGCCTCCTACCGTTACATGACGGATGACTGGGAGATCGACTCGCACACCGTGGATCTCCGGCTGCGCTGGCCCCTCGGTGAATACAGCTATATCGAACCGCACTTTCGCTTCTACACCCAGTCAGAAGCCGATTTCTACACGATCAGCCTCGTCGATGGTGCCGAGTTGCCCGCGTTTGCATCCGCGGATTACCGCCTCGGGAATTTCGACGCAATTACCGCGGGACTCAAGTACGGCTGGAAAACGCGCAGCGGCAAAGAGATGAGTATTCGTGCCGAGATATACCAGCAAGACGGCACGATCCCCGGCGATTTGCTGATCGGCAACCAGGTGGGGAGGGAAACCTACCCGGATCTCGACGCGATAATCGTGCAGTTCAGCTACCACTTCTCGAGGTAGCCGTTGGGAGCCCCGGATTCGGCGCGCGCGATCTCGGTCGAGGCAGGGCAGGGCTGCTTCGTGGGGCTGTTCGATGCGATGGCCAGCCCCTGTGAAATCCTCATCGAGTCCGAGGACCGGGAGCTGGCCACCCGTCTCACCCGGACGGCTGCCGATGAGGCCTGGCGAATCGAGGACAAGTTCAGCCGGTACCTGCCGGGAAATGTCGTGGGATGCATCAATTCGTGCGACGGAAAACCGGTGGAGGTCGACGAGGAAACCGCCTCTTTGCTGGACTTTGCGGCGACGCTGCACGCCCTGAGTGACGGCCGCTTCGATATTACTTCCGGCGTGCTCCGCGAGATCTGGAGCTTCGA
>Ga0224513_10000139_pt1 | contig 24701 bp, 21 predicted proteins | sample SF_May12_sed_USG_5_FD_169109 | JGI IMG/M metagenome (GOLD analysis project Ga0224513, IMG submission 169109) | Sediment microbial communities from San Francisco Bay, California, United States - SF_May12_sed_USGS_21 | ecosystem: Environmental > Aquatic > Marine > Sediment | place: USA... | reverse complement strand
ATGGCGAACGAGGAGTTCGAAATGCTCTCCGTCATTACCGACAGCATGATCAGGCCCGGGACGATAAACGACCCGTAGCTGACTCCATCAATCTCGGTAATGCGCGAGCCGATGGCCGAACCGAAAATGACGAAGTACAGGGATGTCGACAATACCGGCGCAACAATGCTCTGCACGACGGTACGAAACATGCGGGCCATCTCGAATCGGTAAATCGCTTTTATGGCGTGAAAATTCATTGGTCTCTGTGCACCAGGTCGACAAAGATTTCTTCCAGGGAACTCTGCGATGTCTGCAGGTCATTGAATCGAATACCCACATCCCGCAGATCCTGGATCAGGTCCGTGATGCCGGTATGCTCACCCTGGGTATCGTACGTATAGATGAGCTCACGCTGGTCATCGCTCAGCTCGAGCCTGTAGCGTGACAGTTCCGCCGGCACTTCATTCAGCTCATCATAGAGATGAAGCATCAGCTGCTTCTTGCCCATGTCACGCATGAGCTTGCTTTTCTCCTCGACGATGATGATTTCGCCGTTGTTGATTACGCCGACTCGATCGGCGAGTTGCTCCGCTTCTTCTATGTAGTGCGTCGTGAGTATGACGGTCACACCCTCCTCGCGAAGGAGATCAACCACATTCCACATATCCTGGCGCAGCTCTACATCGACGCCGGCCGTCGGCTCGTCGAGAAACAGGACCTCGGGTTCGTGCGACAGTGCCTTTGCGATCAGCACGCGACGCTTCATGCCGCCCGATAAATTCATGATCATCGTGTCGCGCTTGTCCCACAACGACAGCGACCTCAAGACCTTCTCGATATGCTCGTTGTCAGGCGGCTTACCGAACAGGCCGCGACTGAAGCGCAGCGTATTGAAGACGGTCTCAAACGTCTCAGTGGGCAGCTCCTGCGGGACAAGTCCAATCCTCGCACGTGTCTCGCGGAACTCAGTGGCGATGTCATAACCGTCGACGAGCACCTCACCACCGCTGGGGTTGACGATGCCGCAGACGATATTGATCAGCGTGGTCTTACCAGCGCCATTCGGGCCCAGCAGGCCGAAGATCTCGCCGCGGTTGATCTCGAGATCAACATCCTTGAGTGCCTGGAACCCACCGGCGTAGGTCTTGGTCAGGCCTTTGATCGAAATCACTGAGCGCATGCGCCCTATGATACGACGGACTTCCTCCAACGCGGTAGCAATACAATGCTGGGCAACAGGATGATGCACTGCAGTTGCGTCACCGTCAGGTTGCCCAGGATGATATGGCCGTCAGCCCGCAGATATTCGATGAAGAAGCGCATGACCGCGTAACTGCATACCGTGATGACCGCGAGGGTTCCGCGCGGACTCCGTTTCCATGGCACTCGCGACAACGCCAGGATAAGCACCAGCAACAGACCCGCCTCGTAAAGCTGTACCGGGTACACGGGCAGGGACGCAAGGGCACTGGAATCGATCATGCCCATGGCGAGATGCTGTTGGTACGGCAGAGTGCCTGGCGGATACTGGACGCCCTGCGCAATGCCCTGCAGGAACGAGGTCGACTGCACCTGCGACGCGAACGTAGTGGAATGCTCATGAGAAATAACGTCACCCCAGCAGCAGCCGGCCAGGAAACACCCGATGCGGTGAATCATGAGCCCGGCCAAGGTGGGCAAGGCGAATACGTCGAGCAGGCGCCGAAACGACAGGTTCACGAGACGGCTGTAGATAAATACAGCGATTGCACCAGTACCGAGCATGCCGAACAGCCGGACGCGAATACCGTGGTTCATCGCCGCGCCCGCGACCATGTGATCCATGGGCATAAATATCGCAACGATCGTGCCACCGATGATACCGACGATGATTGTGATCGGGATCAGCAGGTCGACGTGCGACGGGTCTATGCGGACTGACGTCGCGTTACGCCGAGCGAAAAACCACGCGGTGAAGATGGCTGCGATAAAGATCAGGCCGAATGGGGTCACCCAGGATGTTGCATCGAAATGTGAGTACATGACTGACCCTTACTCGAACTCGATAACTTCTTCGAACAGCTCCAGTGCGGGCTCGCTGGCGCTGGCCGGAAGGCGCTGCAATGTGAACACTGCCTCATCCGAAATCAGGTCCTCATCATTGAGATTTCGTTTGATGACTCGCTCATAGGCCCGACGATAATCAGCAACATAGTCATCGCCTTCATATTCCTTGTGCGTCGGAATGTCGGCAAATCCATCGAACTCGCCGTTGAGCATAAACAACTGGTATTCGTCAGCAGAGACCTTTTCCAGCTTGAAAACGAGCCAGTACTCAGGAGGAATACGCCCTTTTTCGTTACCAAGACCGGTCATCTCCCAGGTCATGAATTTCTCTCCACCAATCTTCGCCAGCCAGGCCTTGTAGATAATCACGGACCGGGCCGTAATCCCATCTTTTCCGATCGAGAGGTTTTCGAGCGCAGCGGCGAAATCTTCGGGTGTCTCAATCTCTGGCAACTCGCCTTCAAACTCATCACCGGCTTCGATCTCGGTACCCATCACTAGCCAGGACCGTTTGTCCCATGGCAAAAACTGGTACATGTCTATGTTGTCACCTTCAGCCAGCAACCAGACCCCATTGAGCCCCGGGTCGATGCGGCTCCGCTCCGGGTCACCGATCGGTACCGGCATGCATGCCAGTAATCCCGCGATAATCGGAATAATCACCAGCATCAGTGCTGCACCACTGAAACTACGAATCTTGGGGGTCATGGTCCTTACCTCTCACGTTCCGCGCGCGTTTTGGCACGAGTGTCAGGTTAACCAGGCCTGGGTCAACAGGCCTGAGGAAAACCTGACCATCCCCTGATGATTGCTGATCGCCCGTAATACGAACGGCAATTAGCCAGCCTGGTCTGGCAATCGACAAGCTTGCACCCCTGCCCTGGACCAAGCCGTGAACGGCATGGATTAACTAATCGAGCATCTCAAGTAGCTTGCGGACGGTATTCCAGTTGCGCGACGTCGCCTCGACACCCAGCAGCTTCTCGGCATCGTTCGCGAGTTTCGAGCGCGCGATCCCGTCCGGTGCAAGTAGATACAAAGCATCAGCGGTGAGCGTGAATTCTTCGCGTGGGCTCTTGCGTGCTTCGAGACCATCAACATCCGCGGAGGCCGGACCTGCCAGGTAAGAGACATGGAGGTGCTTGCCTTCGACCTTTTCGTCCTTGTATGGATTCGCCCTCGACACCGAGTCGAAACGGTCACCGGGTATGACAAGCACGCGTGGCGCAAACCCGAACTGTTTCTCTATCGCGGTCGTTATAGCCGTGGCGCCCGGCGCCGCAGGAGCGGACAGCACCACATTGCCACTCTGGATATAAGTCTTCACAGACTCACAGCCCAGTGATTCGAGGATGTCTCGCAATTCCTTCATCGGCAGGCTGTTGCGGCCACCGACGTTGATGCCGCGAAGGAGGATAACGTATCGGGTCACCGGCAATTCGACCTGAACTCACTCTTACTCGAGATCCAGAATATCCGCGTACGCGAACAGGCCAGCCGCGCCGCCCGTATGCAGAAAGACGATGCGCTGAGCATTATCGAAACGACCTCGACGCACATAGTCAATCATCCCGGCCAGCGCCTTGCCACTATAGACCGGATCAAACAACAGGCCTTCCGTGCGCGCCAGCAAGAGCACTGCTTCGTTCATCGCCTTGGTCGGTTGCCCATAGCCAGGGCCAATGTAATTGCAGTCCGCGATGATATCTTCGCGCGCAACACACCCGGGCTTCTCGACCAGCTCCGCCGTCTCAACCGCAAGTTTGTAGACCTTGTCTTCCTGCGCGTCCTTCGGCGCGTTGACGCCGATACCAAGAATCGGCAGGTCGCTGCCACTGCCCCTCAGGCCAACTGCCAGACCGGCGTGCGTTCCCGCACTACCCGTGGCCGTAACGATATGGTCAAAATGAACATCCTGCTCCTCGCACTGCTGTAGCAACTCTTCGCCGCAACCGACATAACCAAGAGCACCAACGGGATTCGATGCGCCCCCGGGCACGATATACGGCACACCGCCGGCTGCACGCACTTCACCCGCAACCTCTTCCATCGCCACATCGAAGTCAGTACCCGCCGCATATTCCCGTAGTCGAGCACCGAAAATTCGGTCCAGCAGGACGTTGCCCGAATTTCGGTAGAGTTCGCTCGGATCGCTCACGCGGTGCTCAAGCAGCACCTCACATTTCATGCCGAGCTTGCATGCTGCCGCCGCTGTCTGTCGAACGTGATTGGACTGTACGGCGCCGACCGTGATGATCGTATCGGCACCTCGCTCCTGCGCCTCGCCCATTGAGAACTCGAGTTTCCGAGTCTTGTTCCCGCCGGTCGCGAGCCCGGTGCAATCGTCTCGCTTGACCCAGATTTCGGGGCCGCCAAGCGCTTCGCTCAGTCGCGGCAGGATCTCAAGAGGGGTGGGGAGATGGGCCAGTTGAACGCGTGGGAAGCCACTCAGCAACATGTTCTTGTCCTTGTTAGTTGGGCTGCTCTGGCCTCTATCCTACCGCAACACGGTAAGTGCCAGACACCCCGCCTTTGGCTAGGACGAAACCGGTATGAGCTTGCCGTCGGCTGCCCGCAAGAGCTGTGACGATTCCAGGTCCACCTGGTTGCGGCCGGCACGCTTCGACCGATATAGCGCCCTGTCAGCCCGCAATAGAACGTCATCCAGCGATTTGTCTTTTTCCGAGATGGCGGCGACGCCGAAACTCGACGTCATGGGCAGACCAACCACAGTCGTATCCAGCGGCGTCGAACCAATCTTTGCGCAAAGCTGGTCGGCAATTGCCATGGCGCCTCGAAGGTCGGTCCCCGGGAGGAGTAAGGCGAATTCTTCGCCGCCCACGCGCGCAGCAACATCTTCCTGACGACGCGACTCGGAAAACAGTCTTGCGAAATGCGCCAGCGCCATATCGCCAGCCGCGTGTCCGAATTTGTCGTTGATGTGCTTGAAACGATCGATGTCGGTCATGATGACCGATATCGATTGGCCGGCGCGGCGTGCGGCTGAAAAGGCACGACCGCCATACTCTTCGAATCCACGGCGATTGAGAAGCCCGGTCAACTGGTCCTGGACGGCCATCTTCTTGAGCTTGGCGGATATGTCCGACGCCATCATCAGGATAATGAACGTGGAGACCGCTACGTAGCCCGCCGGCAGTGTCAGGAAGTTGAAATGTCGGTATGCAGCGGCCATCGATTCATAGCCCGTTGCGCCCTGCATGAATGCGAGCGTTGCTGCGCCAACCTGAGTGATGGCGAACACCCCCAGTCCAATCGCGACAACCCATTCTGCAGGCCTTGTCCTTTCGCGATATGCGAGGACGATGTAGGCGGACAACAACATCGTTACAGCCGCATACGCTGGCACTACGGTCATGCGAATTCCGACATGTGGCGTAACAATGATATGCCACGCAATAATGGCGTATACCGACAGCGCATAGGGCCATAAATTATTGGGCAGGAACCTGCAGCGGGTGCGCTGGCAATGCCCTCGAAGTCCCAGCGTAACCAGCGCCATCGAAAATGCGTTTTCAACAAGGAGATAGGCCTTTATGCTGGGAAACAGGTCGACATAAAGCGAACAGAGCCACTGTAACGAACCCGCCAGGAATGCGACTGACCACGTCAGGGCATGCGGTTTGCGCCCGAAATTTCTCCATGCCATGAAAAACGTCAGTGACAGCGTGGCACTGATGACCATCAGCAAGAAAACTATGTAGAAATACTCCGAGCCCATAATTCCTGTGAATCACATGTGTACTCTTGGAGCCCCAGTCTGCCTGTCAGTGCGCGGATTCGAGTGGACGTGGCGCACACAACCGACAACACGGGGTCGATTACATATCTATTTGGGCTGATTAGACCAATAGTGTTGTTGAGGTCACGTAGGCCTGTCGATCGAGCGCTGAGCCGTCGCTCAGCCAGCGGCCGCGTGCGACAGCGCCTGTCTACGCCTGAGGCTTTCTTCGGACCAGACGTCATCGACCTTGTAGAACGCTTCTACAGCCAGCTGATCGGGCGGCAACGTAAGCCAGGGTGCTTTTGTCGACGTGTAGATGTGAACGTCCGGGGGAACCCGGTCCGGATGATCGAGCGTCCCGACTCGAATAAATCGAATCAGTTCACCAACGCCGCCATGCATGGCCAGGTAATAGCTCCAGACTGCGACCTGGCACTTCGGACATCGGGCGATCCTCTGGTTCTTGCCACTTGGGGACGGCACGGTAACCTCTACGACGTCACCCTTAAGAGTCTCTACCCGGTCCGCCTCGATCAGGGCGTTTACTGCAAACGCTGACCCGTTCTGGCGCTGGCACCAGCTGCAATGGCAGCAGTGCACGATCATCGGCTGCGATGTCATTCTGTAGCGCACGTGCCCGCAGGCGCAGCCGCCTTCGTAAGATTCTGCTTGATCAGACATAGCCGCTCCCAATAACCAAAAAAAAGGGCGCAACAATCGTTGCGCCCTCTAATTTACGTGAAAGCTGACGAATCAGGAAAACTGATTCATCGTATTGTCTTCACCAGCCGCCTTGAGGGCAGCATCTCCTGAGAAGTACTCTTTGTGATCGTCGCCGATATCCGAACCGGACATGTTTTGGTGCTTGACGCACGCGATGCCATTTCGAATTTCTTCACGCTGGACATGGAGGACGTAGCCCAGCATGCCGAGATCACCGAAGTACTCTTTCGCAAGAGTGTCGGTCGACAACGCAGCCGTGTGGTACGTCGGCAGTGTGATCAGGTGATGGAAAATCCCGGCTTCGCGAGCCGCATCCGCCTGGAAGGTGCGAATCTTGTCGTCTGCCACGACTGACAGCTCGGTGTCATCGTATTCGATGCTCATCAGTTTGTCGCGATCGTACGCTGAGACGTCCTTTCCTTCTTCCACCCAGGCATCGAAAACCTGCTGGCGAAAGTTCAACGTCCAGTTGAACGACGGGCTGTTGTTGTAGACCAGCTTCGCGTTCGGGATAACTTCCCGGATACGGTTGACCATGCCACCAATCTGGCCGATGTGCGGCTTCTCGGTCTCGATCCACAGCAAGTCGGCGCCGTTCTGCAGTGATGTGATGCTGTCCAGCACGCAGCGGTCTTCACCGGTACCCTCGCGGAACTGGAACAAATTGCTCGGCAGGCGTTTCGGGTGAACGAACTTGCCGTCCCGCTTCATCAGTACGTCACCATTCTTCAAATCGTCGGGCGTAACTTCATCGCAGTCGAGGAACGAGTTGTACTGATCCCCAAGGTCACCTTTCTCGTGCGTCACGGCGATCTGCTTGGTCAGGCCGGCGCCGAGCGAGTCGGTGCGCGCCACGATAATGCCATCGTCTACGCCGAGCTCAAGGAACGCATAGCGGATAGCACGAATCTTCCCGAGGAAATCTTCATGCGGCACCGTGACCTTGCCGTCCTGGTGACCACATTGTTTCTCGTCGGACACCTGGTTCTCGATCTGCAGAGCGCAGGCGCCCGCTTCGATCATCTTTTTCGCCAGCAGGTAGGTTGCCTCCGCGTTGCCAAAACCCGCATCAATGTCCGCGATGATCGGCACAACGTGCGTCTGATAACTGTCGATCTGGTTCTTGATATCCCGCTCCCCGACGGCATTGCCTTCTTCGCGGGCTTTGTCGAGGTCACGGAACAAACCGCCGAGTTCGCGAGCGTCTGCCTGGCGCAGGAACGTATAGAGTTCCTCGATCAGAGCTGGCACCGAGGTCTTCTCGTGCATCGACTGGTCGGGCAGCGGGCCGAACTCGGATCGCAAGGCTGCGACCATCCAGCCCGACAGATACAGGTAACGCCGATCGGTGCTATTGAAGTGCTTCTTGATCGAAATCATCTTTTGCTGGCCGATGAAGCCATGCCAGCAGCCTAACGACTGGGTGTATAGCGACGGATCGGCATCATAGCGGGCCATGTCCTTACGCATGATCGCGGCCGTATATTTCGCGATATCAAGGCCGGTCTGAAACCGATTTTGCGCCTTCATGCGCGCAACATTTTCTGGGTCAATGGCGTCCCAGGCGGCGCCTTGGCTGGCGATCAGCCCTGCAGCGGCCTGGATGTCGTCGGCATACTGTGACATGACTATTCCTCGTGTCTAAAAGCAGTTTTGCAGGCCAAAGTCATGCCCGCTACGCGCAGTCTACGCCTGATAAATGAGAAATTTCACAAAAAAAATTTCACACTGTCAATTTCACAAAACGGGGTGCTAATGACGGACGGTCACCGACTTGATCTGGGCGAACACGCGGTCACCGGGCTTCAGACCGAGGCGTCTGATTGAGCGGTTGGTCACTCGCGCAAGCAGGTCCTGATTGCCAATTCCAAGACGGACGAGGGCCGTCGCGGAATCAACAGCATGCACTGCCTCGATCGTTGCACGAATAACATTCAGTATCGTTGTTTGCGACGGTCGTTCGCGAACAATACTCACGTCGCTTGCCGCCACGCGCAGGCGCATTGGATTCCGGTCCACCGCAAATTCACCCGGCGCCCAGATGTCACCATCGCCGAAGTCAAACCTCGTCAGCCCGTCCTCGTGACCGATGGGCGTTGCCCACAGCACCACACCCGCATTCTGTCCGGACAACATGGGCACGTCGACGCGTGATATGACATCAAACAGATCGCCGCAGGCCGAAACCTTGCCGTCTTCGAGGAGAATCAGGTGATCACAGAGTCGGCTGATCTCATCGATATCGTGGCTAACGTAGATAACGGGCACGGCCAGCTCGTCATGCAGGCGATCAAAGTACGGTAGTAACTCGTCTTTGCGGCGGCGATCGAGCGAGGCCAGCGGCTCATCCATCAGTACGATATCCGGAGAGCGCAACAATGCCGCGGCGATCGCGACACGCTGTGCTTCGCCCCCGGAGAGAGAATCCGGCTTGCGATCCAACAGGTCGCCAATGCCCAGCATGTCAACGACAGGCGCACTGTCCACCCTGTGCGATGCAGCACGCCGCGCGCCATACTCGATGTTGCCGCGCACCGTCAGGTGGGGGAACAGCGTGGGATCCTGGAAGACGTAGCCAACGTTACGCTTGTGAACGGGAAGACCGTCCTCTTGCTCCAATCCGGCGATACACCTCAATAGAGTTGTCTTCCCCGATCCCGATTCGCCAAAGACGCCGGTTATTCCGGTATCCGGTACCTCAACATCGACATCGAGACTGAAGCTCCCTTTCCGCACCTTGTGTCGCAATACAATCATCGCGACGACCACCTGCGGTTAACCGCGAACATGACAAACAGAGTGATGAACGCAAACGCCAGCAGAACTAGCGACATCCTGTGGGCGGCAGCGTAGTTCAGCGTCTCTACATGATCGTAAATTGCGATCGAAATCACGCGCGTCTCGCCCGGAATATTGCCACCGACCATGAGCACGACGCCGAACTCCCCGAGCGTATGGGCAAAACTTAATACCATTGCGCCAACGAAACCTCTGAGAGACAACGGCGCAGCAACCGAGAAGAACATGTCCAGCCTTGAGGCGCCCAAGGTCCGCGATCGCTCAAGCATTTGTTGCGGTAGTGCCTCGAATGCGTTCTGCATGGGTTGCACAGCGAAGGGCAGACTATAGATGCACGATGCGATGACCAGCCCTGAGAACGAAAATGTCAAAGCGCTTCCAGTCAGCTGCACCCACCAACTCCCGATCGCGCCGTCGGGGCCCAGCAACACCAGCAGGTAAAAGCCGAGTACCGTTGGCGGCAGCACTATCGGCATTGCCACAATCGTCTGGATGACCGGCTGAAACCGGGACGACGTGCGCGACAGCCACCACGCAATCGGCGTGCCAATCAAGAGCAGTACTGCGGTCGTCACAAGCGCGAGCTGAACCGATAGCCATAGTGGTGAGAACAGGTTCATTCGGGCAGCTCGTAGCCGTGGTTCTCGATAACTTCCCGGGCGGCGTCCGAGCGAAGGAAGGCGGCAAATCGTCTGGCAGCATCGACATTACTTGTACTGGCCACGACAACCGCCTGTTGCAGAATCGGGGCGTGCGCCTCAGTCGGGACATTCCAGGTACAACTGGCCCTGGGCAAGCTGGAAATCGTCAACAGTGATCGCGCAACCAACACTATCGTCGCATTCCCTGTTGCCGCGAACTGCAGTGCCTGCATGGCATTTTCACCGTACACGGCTCGCTTCGAGACCGCGCCCCAGTATCCAGCACCTTCAAGGAACTCTTTTGCGGCGGCACCATACGGTGCAGTCAGTGGATTCGCCAGCGCAACGTAGCCGGCGTCGTCATCACGCAGGACGCCAAGGCAATCGGGCGCCTTGAGAGACCACAGCGCCAAGGCACCCTGTGCATACGTAAACCGCGTACCGGGTGCCGCGTGGCCCGACGCTTCGAGTAATTTCGGTCGCTCGGAATCGGCTGCGAGGAACACATCATATGGCGCGCCGTTCACAATGTGGGCGTACAAGGTTCCCGTGGATCCGGAACTGACGCGCACTTCGGTGCCGGTGTCGGCGCGAAACCTCTCGGCGAGTTCGGATGCGGTCCGGGTGAAATTACTCGCGACGGCAATAATGAGCGAGTCGTCGGCCGCCGCCGGGCCGACCAGCAAGAACATCAGCAGGATGGGGGTGCAGCGCACGCTTGGCTCAGGTCAGCCGGCAAGCTCCGCTTTCTTTTGCCGACGATATTGATGCAGGAGGGGTTCGGTATAACCGCTTGGCTGGTCACAACCTTCGAACACCAGTGCGCACGCGGCCTGGAAAGCGATGCTTGTGGAATAGTCGTCACTCATACGTTCGTATGATGCATCACCCTCATTCTGCCTGTCGACGACTTTCGCCATGCGCGTAAAGGTCTCCAGAACATGCTCTTTCGTGACCACGCCATGCAGCAACCAGTTCGCCATGTGCTGGCTGGAGATACGCAGCGTGGCCCGGTCTTCCATGAGACCCACGTCGTCGATGTCAGGTACTTTCGAGCAACCTACGCCGTGATCGATCCAACGCACTACGTAGCCAAGAATTCCCTGCGCGTTGTTGTCGAGCTCAGCCTCAATTTCCTCCGCCGTCAGGCCACTGACATCGGCCAGTGGCGGCGTCAGGATGTCATCGAGACTGGCCATTTCGCGCTTCGCGAGTTCTTTCTGGCGAGCGCGTACATCAACGGCATGATAGTGCGTCGCGTGCAGCGTAGCGGCTGTGGGTGACGGCACCCAGGCGCAATTGGCACCCGCCTCCGGGTGTGCCTGCTTGGTATCGAGCATCCGCCGCATCTCGTCTGGCATCGCCCACATGCCCTTGCCGATCTGCGCCCTGCCCGGCAAGCCACAGGCGATACCGACATCGACGTTGCGATTCTCGTACGCAAGAATCCACGGCTGTTCCTTAATCGTATCTTTTCGAAACACCGTGCCTGCCTGGGTACTGGTGAAGATCTCGTCGCCCGTCCGGTCGAGAAAGCCCGTGTTGATGAACACGATGCGCTTGCGCACAGCGCGAATGCATTCGGTGAGATTGACCGTTGTGCGTCGCTCTTCGTCCATGACGCCGACCTTGAGCGTATTCGGTTCGAGCCTGAACAGTTCTTCGACGCGACCGAACAGCGTGTCGGTGAACGCGACTTCGTGCGGTCCGTGCATTTTTGGCTTAACGATGTAGATGCTGCCAGTACGACTATTCGGCTGCATACCGTCACGGCGACGATCCGTCATCGCACAGGCTGTGGTAACCACTGCGTCCAGGATACCTTCGAAGACTTGGTTACCTTCGCTATCGAGCACGGCATCGGTCGTCATCAGGTGACCAACATTGCGCACGAGCATCAGGCTACGACCACTTAGGGCGAATGTCTCGCCATGCGGGTCGACGTAAACGCGATCCGGTTCAAGCGCACGCGTCATCTTCTTGCCGCCCTTGTCAAAGGTCGCCTCGAGATTTGCCTGCATCAGCCCCAACCAGTTGCGATAAACGCCCACCTTGTCTTCGGCATCGACGGCCGCGACCGAGTCCTCACAGTCCTGAATGGTGGTTATCGCCGATTCGAGGACGACGTCCGCCAGGTTCGCTGTAGCGTCCTTACCGATCGGATGCGTCGGATCGACAAGCATCTCGATGTGCAGGCCATTATTTTGAAAAAGGTAACAGCATCGTCCCCCTTCACCCTGGTGACCCGCGTATTGGGACGGATCGGCAAGTCCGATCGTCTCGCCGTGCGCCAGCGACGCAATGAACACATCACCATCGTCAGCGCGATTCAGTCCGTATGCATTGACATCCGCATGACTGATACCGTCAAGGGGTAACGTGGCATCGAGAAACTCGGTTGCGTAGCGAATCACCGCCGCGCCACGCGCGGGATTGTAGGAGCCGGAGCGTTCCTGCCCGTTATCGTCACTAATTGCGTCGGTACCGTACAGCGCGTCGTACAAACTTCCCCAACGTGCGTTAGCCGCATTGATTGCAAATCGTGGGTTCGACACCGGGACGACGAGCTGCGGACCTGCCACCTCGGCAATTTCCTTGTCGACATTTTCGGTTTCGATAGTGAAGGGCTCGCCCTCGGGCACGAGGTAACCGATTTCCTTCAGGAAATCCAGGTACTCATCATGACTCCAGGCCGCCCCGCGTCTGGCAATGTGCCAGGCATCTATGCTCTGTTGAATCTCGTGGCGTTTGTCGAGCAGAGCGCGGTTCAGCGGACTCAGCTCATCAATAAGTGCTTCGAGCCGGGGCCAGAAGGTGTCCGGGCCGATGCCGATCGCCGGCAGGAGTTCGTCATCAATGAACTGCCCGAAGATCGGGGAAATCGTCAACGTACAAGTATTGCTGGTTTCTTCACTACTCATGATTTTGAACCGTGGGGGACTGCATCCGCATTAGCGCCTGTAAGGTGAACCTCTGTCAACCACAAGGGTCGACAGGCTATACTACCGTCAAGTATGCTAAATTTCACAATCAAAATTTTACATAGTTAATTTAACACACGGTGTAGATCATGACTGTTCACCAAGGCATACGCCGCAAGGCGCACTTCCTGGGTACCAAGATAAAAAGCCTGAGGAAACGGAATCGCTTAACGCTTGAAGACCTCTCGGTACGCTGCGTCCAGATAGATGCCGAGGCGGGTCCTTCGGTGTCCTACCTGTCGATGATCGAGAACGGCAAGCGCGTTCCGTCGGCGCGACTACTCGAGATAATTGCGGAGATTTTCCAGAAGGACACAAACTGGTTCTTCGATGAATCGCTCGACGAAGAGGCCATTGACCTCACCCCCTCTGCCGCCGTCAGCGGCATGCCTCTTGAGCCCGGCTTCCTCTTTTCAGAGTCGCTGCTGCAGCTTGCTATTCCTGAACTCCTCGCACAGACGGGCACAACCGGGCGGCAGTTCGCGCATCTGCTTATTCGCGCACACCAGGAGCAGAACCAGAACCGCTTCCCGGACATCGAACGCGCCGCCGAGCGCGTCGGGCGTAAGCATTTCCCGATGCGGGTGGACGACGTCTTCGCGATCGCCAAGGAGCTGGGTCTGGAGATTCAGTGGTTCGATAACTCGGCATTCAAAGACAAGGGAGACCACGAACGGCCGCTTAACACGCTCGTTCGTTCGTTCTACGACGCACCTAACAAGGTTTATCTGAACCGCATCCTCGAAGACAATCCGTCGCGACTTAAATTCGACCTGGCCAATCAGATAGCACACAAGGTACTTCACGATGGCGACGGCGCGCGCGCGCCACAGGTGTCTGGCGGCCAGGTTTCGGGACGCCGACACGACTCCGATTCATTGAATGTCGATGCCAAGGACATTCTGTACGCATGGCGTGACTTCGAGTGCAGTTATTTCGCTGCGGCCCTGCTCGCACCCAAGACACCGTTTCGGCAGTTTCTTGCGCGTAATTCCTACGCGATTAACTCAGGCGATAAGGCGGAGCTGACCAACACGCTGGTGATGCGCCGCATGTCGAGCGTGTCACCCTACCCATTCTGGCATTACTTCGACGCTTACCCGCCGGGCAACCTGCGCGCCGTGTATAGGGGCAATGGCATCCCGCTACCCTGGGGCAACATGCGTCTCGTTTCGGATCCTTGCCAGCACTGGGCTGTATTTCGCATGCTCAACTCGCGCTCGAACAAACCGTCGGCACAAATATCGGTGCTGCGCTCAGGCGATGACAAACGACTGTATTGCTGTGAGTCGATACGGAGCAAGGACGCCGCAGGTAACCCACACGTCCTTTGCGCTGGCGTGGACCTGGCGCCGGCGCTAAAGGCCCAGAATATCGATCCGGACGATACGATCGACATGATTGAGGCCAGCTGTAACCGTGGCGGCGGGACGGCCCCGATCCCGACAGAAGCGCGCAAGCAGCTGGAGAGTATTTCCAAGATCCTCAACATCGGCTGGATCGGAGAGGGATCATCGAAAGAAGCAACGATCATCTGTCAGCGCAGTTCAAACTGTCCGCGTGACAAACATTGCCTTGGCAAGGCACCGCCAAAGCTACGTCCGCAGATAGACCAGATCCGCGAAGCGCTCGTTAAGGCCTGATCGTAAATTGACAGATATATATTAGAATTTTATAATATAAAGACATTTTTATTGATCTGGTTCTGAACCATGGCCCAGCCTGACGTATCTGCTTTCTTCGACGAAGGCACCTTTACGGTGACTTATGTAGTCAGCGACCCGGCCACCGGGCGTGCCGCTGTCGTCGACCCTGTTCTCGACTTTGACCCCGCATCGGGCCGAACCTCAACGACATCAGCTGACGAAGTCGTTGCATTTGTAGAGGACAACAAGCTGGGAGTTGACTGGATTCTCGAGACGCACGTCCATGCCGACCACCTGAGCGGCGCACCGTATATACGCGAGACGCTGGGCGGGAAAGCAGCCATCGGTAAAGAAGTCACAGCCGTACAGCAGGCCTTCAAAGGTGTGTTCAATCTCAAGGACCTGGCCACCGATGGCAGCCAGTTCGAGCACCTGTTCGCCGACGCCGAAACATTCTCCGTCGGCAGCATCGAAGCGTATGTCATTGCCACGCCTGGACACACGCCCGCGTGCGTCACCTACGTTATCGGGGATGCGGCATTCGTCGGTGACACACTGTTCATGCCGGACTTTGGTAGTGCCCGCACCGATTTTCCGGGAGGCAGTGCGCCGCAGCTGTATGACTCCATCCAGAAAATCCTGGCCCTTCCGGACGACACAAGATTATTCATGTGCCATGACTACAAGGCCCCGGGGCGCGATGTCTATGCGTGGGAGACCAGCGTGGCCGAACAACGGGCGGACAACATCCACATCAACGATAAGGTGTCCCGAGAGGAATTTGTTGCCATGCGCGAAGGGCGCGATAGCCAGCTTGGAATGCCAAAGCTCATTCTCCCGTCCTTGCAGGTGAATCTGCGGGCTGGGCAGCTTCCGGAACCCGAGGACAACAACATCCGTTACCTCAAGCTTCCTCTGGACGCGGTCTGACCGAGTGGCCATCTATCGTCTCAGCGAATCCTGCGCCGTTGCATCGCAGATTCAGGCGGCCGATGTCGCCGCTCTCGCGGCTGATGGATTCACAACAGTCATTTGTAACCGGCCGGATGGAGAGGATTTCGGCCAGCCCACCGCTGACGCAATTGCCGCCGAGTGTGAGGCGCGCGGCATGGCGTTCCACTTCATACCCATCGACCGTAGCGGCCTGACCATGGACATGGTGGAGAGTTTTCGTAACGCGGTCGCTGCCAGCACGGGCCATGTGCTGGCCTACTGCCGTTCGGGCCAACGGTCGTCGGTAATCTGGCAGGCGAGCGGCTCGCCCTAGCCCTGCAGTTTCTCCCGGAATCTCTGCATGCCGCCGATCCAGCGGTCGTGATCATTCGCCTTGCGCTGGAAGTACGTTGCCACCTGCGGATGAGTCAGAATTAGAAAGCGCCCACCAAGAGACTCATCGATAATGATGTCGGCGACGTCTTCGGGACGCATGATTCCGTCGACATCATTGCCGCCGAAGCCGCCATCCACCGTGTCGGAGTCGTCCGCGATGCCGATCATGCGAGTCGCAACTGCCTGCGGGCAAACCACCGACACCTTAATGCCACGATCGCCATAGTCGATCGCGAGCGATTCGGCGAATGCCACGGCCGCATGCTTGGTGGCCGAGTATGCCGCATCGCCGATCTGGCTAAGAAGCCCGGCCGCGGAAGCAACATTAACCAGGTGCCCACCGCCGCGTTCAAGCATGCGAGGTACCAGGGCCCGAGCGGCGTAGACATGCGCCATGACGTTGATGCGCCAGCAGGCCTCCCAACGATCATCCACCGGATTGAGTCCGCCTTCAGCCGAGATGGCACCGCTTTCGCCGTCGCCGAACCCGACGCCCGCATTGGAAACAAAGAAATCAATGGTTCCGATGTCCTGCTCGACTTCGTCAACCAGCGTGCTTATTGCGGCTTCATCTGCGACGTCGACGACGCGCGCAACGCCGCCGATTTCGGCAGCCACCGTCTCTGCCGCCGCACCATCAACATCGACGACAACCACCTTCGCGCCATCGCGATGCAGACGCCAACAAAGTGCGCGGCCTATGCCGTGGCCGCCGCCGGTAACTACGGCTGTTCGAATATCCATGGAGCGCTAAATCCTGTCTCGCAATGTGTAGTACAACATGCCAAGAACCATGCCTGGATAACGCAGCAATGTGCCACCTGGAAACGTGTGGATCGGCAAATTGGCAAAGACATCGAAGCGACCGGCGACGCCGGCAATTGCCTCGGCAATAACCTTACCCGCAAAATTCGCTGTAATGATCCCGTGTCCTGAATAGCCCTGGCCAAAGAACACATTGGGCTCCAGGCGCCCAAGATGTGGCAAACGATTCACCGTAACGGATAGCGTGCCACCCCACGCGTAGTCGACGCCGACATCCTTCAGCTGGGGAAAAAGTTTGAGCATGTACGGGCGTACGAACTTCGCAATATCTTTCGGAAAGTCGGGCCGATAGTTCTCACCACCGCCAAACAGCAGACGGTGATCATCGGACATTCGGAAGTAATTCACGACGAATCGTGTGTCGTGCACGCCGAAGCGTCCATTGATCACCTCGCGAGCGCGGTCCTCACCCAGCGGTTCCGTGGCGATCATGAAGTTGTTGATCGGCATGATCTTGCCGGCTGAGCGTGGTTCGAGATTGCCGAGATAGCCGTTGCAGGCCAGTACGACAAATGATGCGGTCACTTTGCCTGTTACCGTTGTGACCACAGCCGGATCCGTTCTCGTGTAAGAGGTCACTCGCGAGTTCTCAAAAATACGAACGCCGGCATCGCTTGCCGCCCGGGCAAGTCCAAGCGTGTAGTTAAGAGGATGCAGATTCAGCGCCTCCGTATCATAGAGACCCTCGACGAAATCACTCGTCGCTACATACTCATGTGTCTCTTCCGCATTGAGCGCGCGACAAAACGGGTAGTCGTAGCGTTCTGTAAGCGCATCGGCCAACTCCTGTGCCCAGCCAAGGTAACGTTTCTTGTGAACGCCCACCAGCTGACCTTTTTGCAGGTCACAGGGGATATTGTGCTTCTCGACCCTGTTTCGTATTTCATCTTTCGCGAGTTCGGCGAAGTTCCACAACTGCCGCGAACGGGCAACATCAAATTGTTCTTCTGCCTCCAGCACGTCCTGTCGCTGTCCGCTGCCAACCAACCCTCCATTGCGGCCGGACGCGCCATAGCCGACACGTTCAGCTTCAAGCACGACAACACTCATGCCGAGCTCGGCGAGATTCAGCGCCGCCGACAAGCCGGTAAAGCCTGCGCCGATGACGCACACATCGGCCGTCAGCTCCTCTTCCAGGGCGGGTCTGTCTTCGAGTCCTTTCGCTGTCGCAACGTAATAGCTATCGGGATGCCCTGGGTCGTTTGCATGTGCCACGTAAAGAACCTTCTATTAAATGCTCGACTGCGGCCGAATCGGGCTACCGTCAAAGAAACGACCGTACCTGAGCGGCTCGAGGTCAATACCCGTGTCGTTACCCGTCAACATGCCCGCAAGCGCTTTGCCAGCGCCGGGCCCCAGCCCGAAGCCATGCCCACTTAGACCGGTCGCGATATGGAACCCCGGCAGCTTCGGCACATCGCTGAATACCGGCACAACGTCCGGCGTCATTTCGATCATCCCCGCCCAGCTCTCAACAATGGGCGTCTCGGCAAGCTGCGGAAACATCTTGTCGAGGTTCTTACGTATTCCCCGGAGAACACCCGGGTCCGGCTCGGGATCAAGAACACGCGTTTTCTCAAACGGCGTCACTTCGTCGAGCTCCCAGCTCTTGGGCAGTCGCCACTCTTCCAGGAACTCCTTACCGATCGACAAACGCAGCACTTTAAGTTCCTGCAGCAAGGCAGGAATAAACTTGATACTCCAGCGCAGCGTCGATGGTGTTATCGGGTGTTTGATGATTGTTCCGTGCGCAATCGTATAGCCGCCGTCCTGACGACGACGAATTCCGAGAAGCTCATCAAACACATTACCGTCGAGCACGTTTTCGCAGGCGGCGGTGCGTGCCACCGTCCCGCGAACCTTGAGCTGCGGTAAGGCGATGCCCAACGACCGACAAAACAGGGCCGACCATGCACCCGCAGCACACAATGTCGTGGAGGTGCGGATGGTGCCGTGCTCGGTTACGACGGCGGACACGCTGCCGCCGCTGGTCTCCAGGCCGCGCACCGCGCATGACGTGAGTAGCGTTGCGCCGGCGCGCTCTGCGGCACGCGCGATAGCAGGCACGGCCTTGTGCGGCTCCGCACGACCATCGGCCTCTGTATAGAGCGCTCCATGCCAGTCGACCGGTGACTCACCCAGGTGTTTCCTGATCTCGCTGGCCGACAACACGCGTGACTCAATACCGTACTCATCGGCGATCCCGAGCCATGTGTCGATCGACTCCAGTTCCTTGCGGCTTCTCGCAGTGAAATAGCAGCCACGCCGAACAAAGCCCACATCTTCGCCGGTCTCCTGTTCGAGCGTATCCCAGATGCGTAGCGACTCCAGCATCATCGGAATCTCCCGAGTGTCACGCCCCTGGACGCGCACCCAGCCCCAGTTGCGTCCGGATTGTTCGCCCGCAATATGGCCCTTCTCGCACAACACGACCTTGATGCCCTGCTTCGCGAGAAACCACGCCGTGGAGACGCCGACAATTCCGCCACCGATGATGACGATGTCTGCGTTGTCCGGTATTTTCACCGGTGGCTGCAGCGGTCGCGTCCAGGTCGACGCAACGATTGTCGAATCCACTTCCGTCATGTACGGTCCATGCCCATGTCCGAATCAATTCGCACAGTATCCGATATACCGCCGCTGATCGCGACCTCCGTCGTGCGCGGCAGTGAGCAGGGCCAGAGCCACGGCGGCGTGTTCATTGTTGATCCGGCCACGCAATCTGTAAACCAGGTTGTGGACTGGAATACCGCCAATATCGACTGGTCAGGAAGAGGTTGGGATCGCGGCCTTCGCGGCATCGCATTCCACAATGGGGAAGTTTACATCGCCGCAAGCGATGAGCTGTTCGTTTACGACCAGCAGTTCACAAAGCTGCGCTCATTCCGGAACCCCTACCTCAAGCACTGCCACGAAATCTGTGTTTACGATGGCAAACTGTATGTAACCAGCACTGGTTTCGACAGTATTCTCGCCTTTGATCTGTCTGCGCAAGAGTTTTCCTGGGGCCTGCATGTCGCCAAGATCGACGGCAACTGGGAGGCGCATCGCTTCGACCCTAAGTCTACTGCCGGGCCACCGGCGCGAAATCAATTACACATCAACTATGTCGACTGCAGTGCCAGGGGACTCTCGTTTGCAGGCCTGCGAACGCGCGGCATTATCAGCCTGGCCCCGAGTTCCAGCCTGAAGTCACAGGTTGAGTTACCGGAAGGCGTACACAATGCCTGCCTGACCAACGATGGTGTCGTGTTCAACGATACTGCGGCAAATTTCCTTCGCTACGTGAAAAGAGACGGAGCCGAACTACGATTCGCCTATCCGACTTACGACGAAGCTGATTTGGAGTTTGCCGGTATCGATGATTCGAAGATTGCGAGGCAGGGTTTTGGTCGCGGTCTGTGTCTTATTGGCGAGCGTTACGTCGCTGCCGGTTCGTCACCATCGACAGTAACCGTGTTCGATCTCGCCGGCGGCCAAACCGTGTTCTCAGTTAATTTCTCGATGGATGTTCGCAACGCCATTCACGGGTTGGAAGTCTGGCCCTACCCTATAGTCCCGCAGTAGCTATCGCTGCAGCGACCGCAGTCGCATTACCCGCGTGACGAATATTGACACCGGATATCCCGGGAATACCGCGTAGCTCCCGCAAGACCTCTACACACGCCGAAAACCCCTCCGCTGCCGCGTCCTCTGCATCCATAATGCGTTTTGTTGTCGCCTCGGGTATCAACGCGATCGGGTTATGTTTCTTGTAGTCACGAGCGCTTTCATGCGAATCCAGCAACGGCACTTCAACGATAACCGAAGCACGATGCAGTATTTTCTTTTCGACGAGTTTTGCCATGTAGGTGCCCAGCAATCGCGTATTCAGGCATGGCTGCGTGTACAGAACGTTGACGCCTGCATCCAGACTCTCAACGATACGGGCGGCCTCCCAGCTTTCGGCTGGATCGAATACCGTTACATAGGTGCCCACCATGAACCCCGGCGGCGAAATCAGGGCCGTCTCCTCACTGATGCGCCTGGCCATGCCGATAAATCGCGTCTCGTTGGTGTCGAAGACACCCTTGCCACGCAGAAATTCTTTGCGTGACAGCTTTTCGCCGCGGGAAATAACCAGCGACGTAACGCCAAGCGCTGCGGCGCCCAGAAGTTCTGCCTGCAATGCAATTCGATTACGGTCGCGGGCAGTCAGGTGGACAACCGGATCTACGCCATGCCGCAGGACAATAGCCGCCGCCGCGATCGACGACATGTGGCCGGCAGCCTCACGATCATCGATCACCTGGACAGCGTCGACTGCCGGCGCGAGCTCAGCGACGATTGCTTCGATTTCCTCCGCCGTCGTCGTTGACTGTAGTGGCAAATCTGCCGTGACAACAAAGTCCTTTTGCCGAATGGCGTCGCGCAGCGTGTTCAATACCTGTCCGTCCCTCTCATACGAAACGTCATGATACCAGTGGACCGCTAACCTCGGTTAGACTACCGCCACCATGATCCAGATCCCAGAACAAAACCGCGTCCGTGAGTTTCGCGTCTTTCTCGATGCCTGTGGCTACAACACCGAGCAGCTGACACAGCGCATCGGCCGCGCCCGGCCGCCTGCTCCGGGTGAAGAACAACAGATGTTCGACGACTCCCGGCAAATAACGACGCTCAATGTCCTCGTCCGCCTGTTTCTGCTTGGCGCGCCTGTCGACAAGAGCACGGTCGACGAATTCCTGCCCGATGTGGTTGCGGAGTTCTGTCACGATGCCGGCCTGCTGCAATCGGACGGCGATATCATGAATGGTCGCGTAGTCATTATTCCGGTTGACGATCTGTTATTTGCATCCGACGCGTTTCGCATTCTGGGTACAGACGAGGCCCAAAACTTCGTATTGCCGGCCAGCACTCATTCAGCGAATTTCCTGCGCCTCCTGACGATGCAGGACAGGGTTGACGATACATTGGACCTTGGTTGCGGCTGCGGTATCCATGCACTGTTCGCAGCTCGGCACAGCACTCGCGTCGTCGCGACCGATATCAGCCCACATGCCATTGCGTATACGCGTTTTAACGCGCTGCTAAATGACATTAACAATGTCGAGTGTATTGAGGGCAGCCTGTTTGAGCCGGTTACCGGGCAGCAGTTTGATCTCATCATCAGCAATCCTCCCTTCGTAATCAGCCCATCGGAGTCGTTTGTCTATCGTGACAACGCGATGGAGCTCGACGAGTTCTGCAAAATGCTGGTTGGGGAAGCGCCCCGCCACCTTAAAGAGGGTGCGCACTTGCAGATGCTTTGCGAATGGGTAGAAATCGAAAACGAGGCCTGGGTCGACCGCATCAGCGGCTGGATACGAGGCTGTGATGCGTGGGTATTGCACGCAGTACCCTTGTCACCTGCATCCTACGCCCAGCAAAGAACCGGCGACCTGTCAGGAGAGTCGGTCAATGCAGGCCTGGAATCCGAGTGGACTAGCTACTTCGAGCGACACCATGTTCGTGCCATCCACCCCGGTATGCTCGTACTGCGGCGCCGCGACGGCACAAACTGGCTGCATGTCCAGAATTTGCCTGCCGATGTCATACAGCCCGCTGGCGAGGCCGTTGCCGCCGGCATCGCGGCGGTGGATTTCCTGGAAGCCTGCGACGATGAAGCCCTGCTGGCAGCAACACTGAGCCTTGCCAGCAATCTGGCGGCAGAACAGGCCCCGCCGAGCGACGACGTGGTCGGGGTTCGCCTGCGCCTGAACAATGGCCTGTCGGCCGAAGCGGATATTGATGGAGCAGTCGCTGCGTTCATCAACCTGTTCAACAGCGAACGAACAGTCGGGGATTGTGTATCCGAGTTTGCCAGGGTCGCCGACGCAGAGGCGGAACAACTCACACGCGACCTGCTGGCCATCGTGCGGGTGTTCGTCAGCCGGGGTTTCCTGGTACCCGAAGAATTCGAATAAAAAAAGGGCAGCCTGAGCTGCCCTTTCCTGTTGCTTGTTACCCGTGTCTACTGCCAGGTATACGAGAATCGCACACCGAATTCGCGCGGACGGTTTGTCGTGACTCTCTGCTTGCCCCAGAAGAAGTCCTGGAAAAGTGAATCATTGTACAAAGTAGCCCGCTCATCCATGACATTGCTGACAAAGCCCTCGAGCCTCCAGTTGTCCGAACTCAATCCGGCCCGGATGTCCAGGATGCCGTAGGAATCCTGCTTGTACTGTGGCGCACCTGTCGCCTCCAGCCGCGCGCCGGGGGCAATGGCCTCGAGCTGGTTGACTGACTCGTCCTGCCACGTGTACTGGCCTCGCAGGTATACATTTTCTCCCTGGAAGACCGGCCAGTTGAACTGGGCGAACGTGCTGTACTTGAGTTCCGGCACATTCGGCAGCTGCGAACCCTTCGGTACCGGGACGGTAACTTCGAATGCCTCCGACGTTTCGGCTTTGACGTAGCCGATATTCAGACCCAGGTCGACGCTGTCGCTGGGTGCGGCACGCAAATCGAACTCAACACCGAATTGTTCGGCATCGCCCACATTGGCGACCATAACCTGGAAGGGCTGGTTACAAAGATCGACGTCTGCAACCTCACCCGGCCCGCAAGCCCGGAAACTCGGGTCAACCGCCTCGATTTGATAGTTCTCCCACTTACCCGAGTAGATCGTTGCGTTAATCTGCAAACGACCATCAAGCCAGCGCGTCTTGGCGCCGACCTCGAAGTTCTTGAGAAGATCGGGCTCGTACTCCTGGGGGAAAACCGTGAACGGCGTGCGGTTGCGGTTGGTACCGCCGGCACGGAAGCCCTCTGAATACAGCGCGTAGACCATCTTGTCTTCATCGATCGTGTACTCGAGCGTTACCTTCGGAACGAAGTCGTCATTGCCGCCCTGCGGGCTCGTCGAACTGGGGTCCAGGATAATGAAGGGCTTACCCACGTAATAAAACCGGTCCATTTCCTGGTCGAAGAAGCGGGCTCCGACCTCTGCGGTGAGGCGGTCCGTGAGGTTGTAACTAAAGTTGCCGAACACAGCCCATTGCTCCCACTCGGTGTCGTCCACCGACAGCCACCAGGACGGATCGACACCGGATGCTGCGTAGAGATACGTCCAGTAGGCGTATGAAAGCGACTCGAGGAACTCCGGCGTGCGCGCACGATACTCCCAGTACTCGCTCTTCTCTTCGTAGAAGGCCCCCAGCACCCAGCGGTAGTTATCGCCGCTTTGCGACAGGCGGATTTCCTGGGTGAAACGATCGTTCTTCTGGTTCTGCGTGTTGAAACCGATCGTATCCTGATCATTTGGCAGGGCTGAGTAAAAGTAGAGGTAACCGGTGTCCGGATTGACGTTTATGCCGCCGGCGCCGAAGTAATGACTCTCCGCACCAGAAAAGCCCGACCAGCAGTAGGTCGCAAACGACGGACAGAAATTATAATTGAAGTACGCTGAGTACGTCGTCCGGTCGAACGCGTAGTCCAGCTTGCGATCAAAGTAACTCGTGATCGAGACGACGTCGACACTGCCGAAGCTGCCCTCAATGGTCAGCGCTCCCTGTGTCCAGTCATCGTCGCGCGTATCGTTGAAGAATTTGACAGTCTGCAGATCGCCAACGGTCGGATCGTAGTCGTTCTGGCCATGCGCCTCCATCTTCTGGTGCATCGCGCTGGCAGTAACCGACCACGCATCATTGACGAACCACTTCGCAGCAATACGCCCGCCCGTAAAGTCGACAGAGTTCATGTCGTCCTGTACGAGATTGGCATTGTCGCGCGTACCGCGCATGGGCGACACACCCAGAACGTTGTCGATAAAGCCGCCATCTTCGGCCGTGTAGCCAACAAGACGTATAGCAAACTTGTCTTCAATCAGCGGCATGTTGAGCCAGCCGCTGACTTCATGACTCATAGCCGACTGGTCGCCCTTGCGAACCATCATCTCGGCGTTTGCCGAGAAGGCGGTTGGATCAGGCTTATTCGTGATAATGCGCAACGTACCGGATTGCGAGCT
>Ga0224513_10000138_pt1 | contig 24732 bp, 14 predicted proteins | sample SF_May12_sed_USG_5_FD_169109 | JGI IMG/M metagenome (GOLD analysis project Ga0224513, IMG submission 169109) | Sediment microbial communities from San Francisco Bay, California, United States - SF_May12_sed_USGS_21 | ecosystem: Environmental > Aquatic > Marine > Sediment | place: USA... | reverse complement strand
CAGGAACGGCTCCTGACCACCCTCGGAAACGCTCTGTCCCACGGCAGCCTGGCAAAAGAAGTGGAACGTCTCAAGGAAGAGCTTTCGGATCGCTACCACCTCCGCAGCATCGTCGGTTCGTCGACCGCCATGCGAAAGGTCTACGATCAGATCGAAAAGGTGCTCGAATCCGAGATTACGGTCTTCATCGCCGGTGAAAGTGGCACCGGCAAGGAGCTCGTTGCCAAGGCGATCCACTTCGCCTCATTGCGTTCGGATGGACCGTTCATCGACGTCAATTGCGCAGCGATCCCAGAGGGGTTGCAGGAGAGCGAGCTCTTCGGTCACGAGAAAGGCGCGTTCACGGGGGCTCTGGCGACCCATCCCGGCAAGTTCGAGAAGGCATCCGGCGGCACCATTTTCCTCGATGAGGTCGGCGAGATGTCGCCCTCTGGCCAGGCGAGATTGCTCAGGGTTCTCCAGGAGCGGGTCCTGCAGCGGGTCGGAGGCGTTGAGACCATCGAGCTCGATGTTCGGGTAATCTCCGCCTCCAACCGCGACCTCGCAAAAATGGTCGAGGAGGGATCATTCCGCCAGGACCTCTATTACCGGCTGGTGGTCTTTCCGATCACCCTGCCGCCGCTGCGCGACCGACGGGAGGATATTCCCTTGCTGGTCGAGCATTTCCTCGAGAAGTATGCCCGCGACGTGGGCAAGCGCGTGACCCGGGTCGAAGCCCAGGCGATGGATGCGATGGCGACCCATGGCTGGCCTGGGAATGTCCGCGAGCTCGAGAACGTGATCCACCGCACTCTTCTGGTTTCTTCAGGGCTCGAGCTCACTCTCGATGACCTCCCGCCTGGGATTGGTGGAGATCTACCCTCCGCTGCATCGGGAACTCAACCCGCGGCGGACTCCGGGGCCGCCAGCGGCACAATGAACCTTGAGGAGCTCGAACGTGAGGCCATTGTTCGGGCGATGGAGAACAACAAGGGCAATCTTTCCGACGTCGCGCGCCAGCTCGGCATCGGTAGATCCACCCTCTATCGCAAGCTCGAACAATTCGGACTCAGAGAGAAGAAGTAGCTACTCACTGAATTAGGAATTAGGAATTAGGAATTAGGAATTAGGAATTAGGAATGAGGAATGAGGAATGAGGAATGAGGAATGCCGCCCATCCACCCGGGCGGCGTTTCAATCTAGTGGGAGATTGGTTGTGAATTCCTAATTCCTAACTCCTCATTCCTCATTCTAGAGGACGTCGTCCCACCCTTTTTCTCGGAGTGCTTCAACCACTTCTTTGACCCGTTGCGCATCATCCTTCGGCACGACCAACACCGCGTCCGGCGTGGCGACAACCACGAGATCGCTGATGCCAACCACTGAGAGTGCCGGGCCCGTGCTGACCAGAACATTGCCGCACGAATCTTTCGAATATACCCGTCCGCGGCGGTGGTTGCCGGATGAATCGCCTGGGATCTCTTCGGTGAGTGCTGACCATGAACCCACGTCGGACCACGGGAAGTCGACCGGAACTGTCCAGCACTTTTGGGCTCCCTCCATGACCCCAAAATCCACAGATGTTGCGGGCAGAGTCGGGTAGACCTGTGCAACCACGGCATCGGCCTGGGAAGACCCGATGGCTTCTGCCAGCCGACTGAGGCCTTCGCCGAGTTCGGGCAGTTGGCGGCGGATTTCATCGAGGAGATCGACTGCGCGCCATGCGAATATTCCCGCATTCCACAGAAACCGTTTCGATTCGAGATAGCGTTGCGCCCGCTCCAGATCCGGCTTTTCAACGAAGCGTTGCAGATGGTGAACCGCCCATTCACCGTCCCGGAAGTGTTCCTGGCCGAGTTCGAGATAACCGTATCCGGTTTCAGGTTTCGTCGGCTGGACACCAAAAGTCAGTAGGCCGCCTTCCCGCCCGACCAGATTCGCCCCTGCAGCCATCGCTGAGCGAAAGCGTTTCTCCTGACCGATGACGTGATCGGCGGGGAGTACGATACAAATCGCCTCGGAATCCCGGGCAAGCACGGCGTGGGCGGCAAACCCAGCACAGGCGGCGGTATTTCGCCCCACCGGCTCAGCGAGAACGTTTCCGGCCGGCAGCTCGGGAAGGATGTCGCGGCTGGCATTGGCGGTTGCAGCGGTTGTCACGATCCATACCCGCTCCGGCGGCACCAGCCCTTCGAGCCTCTCGAACGTCATCCGCAGCAGCGGCGTATCGGTGGCAAGAGTCAGAAATTGTTTGGGACGGTCTTGCCGCGAAGCGGGCCAGAACCTGGTTCCCGATCCCCCGGCCATGATGACGGCATGCAGCATGGATCAATCTTAGCTGGTCCGGCAGAAGAGCCGATGCTCGATACTCGATACTCGATGCTCGATATGAGGAAAAGTTAGTCGATCCGCCAATTGAAAACTGGGCTTGCCGAGGGTTGGGTGTATGGATCGCGTATCCAGCATCGAGCATCCAGGATCGGGTGGCGAGGTCCGTCGAGACCCATAACACTTTTCAATCAAGCAGATTGAGGATTTCGTCGAGTGAGGCAATCCGCCGATACGGCTCTTCCACAAAGAGTTCATGGCGGTCGATCAGGGCTGCGCCGAGGCCCGCGTTCTCGGCGCCGCTGTAATCCTCGAGCGGAGAGTCACCGACATGGATCGTCTCTTCAGCCGAGATCTCCATCCGTTCGAGCGTGCGACGAAAGATCTCGGACGATGGTTTTTCAACCCCCTCATGAGATGACACGGTGACCGTCTCGAAGATTTCGGATATTTGGAGCGAATCGAGGATGTCAGGCAAACGCCGGTCCCAGTTTGAAATTACCGCCAGCCGGACTCCGCGTCCGGCGAGGGCCTCGAGGGTGCTCATGGTCTCGGGAAAGACCTTCCAAATACTGGCCTCGCAGAATGCCGCATAGAGATCTTCAAGGAGTGGCTCCCAGGGAGCATCATGGTCGAGCCGGCTGAGCACCTCCCGCACGAAGGCACCCCACCAGGCGAGCTCTCCGCCGGCAATGGAGTTGTACCGATCCTGGCCTGGAACCGACCGGCGCTGCATGACAGCCCAGGCGTCCCGAAAGATCGGTCCGACCTCATCGGCTTGGACGGGACGGCCGAGACGACTCAGGTGGTGGGCGTAGATCTCACCCGGGCTCGGGTCGCAATAGATCATGGTCCCGCCAGCGTCGAAGGTGATCGCGGCCGCGTCATGCATCGTCACGGGAAGAGGATAGCTGATTGCGGTCAGGCGAGAGAAAATCTACGGATCTGCCATACTCGATCGACATATGTGGGCTTTTAGGTATCTTTACGTGAAGAACGGCAAACAAGCAGCGATGGCGTATCTACGCATTTTTGTCGGGCTGACCCTGATTTTTCTGTGCCTTTCGCCGGGGGTCGGTGCCGGTCCAATTGAGGACCGCGTCCAACGTCATATTGAGGCGGCCGTCGAGGGTGGTTTGACCCCTGTCGACTACCATCATCTCGTCTTCGCTTTCAGCTGGCGTACGACTCTCGAAGACTGGACGCTCGCCGAGCGTGGCCTCGACCGTCTTGCCGCTGCACGGCCGATCGATCCGCTGATGGTGGATGAAATCCGTTTGATGCGCGCGGAAATCGAAATTGATCGCGGCCGCGACGCTGTCGCGCAGGAGCTCTTTCGTACCATGGGTGGGCTCACCTCCTGGTGGTTTCACGAACCGGTGGCTCTCGAGGAGCTCACTGATTTCGATCAAGTTGCGGTACCGCCTCCGGCTGAAATGGAGTGGCGGGCGACGCCGGGTACCGATCCGTCGGGATGGGTTCGTGTGTCGGGTCTCGCCTGGCCTCCGCAACGACAGATGGCCTACCTCGCTACAACGGTGGTGAGCGATCGAGAACAGCCGGTGGCGGTGCGGGTGGGGGTAGCGCAGGTGGCGCGAGTTTGGCTCAACGGTGTTGAGCTGGCGACCACGCCGCAGCCCCTGGACCGGGCACCCGACCAGGCGGTCGGCGGCGGGTGGCTGCGCGAGGGAGAGAATGCAGTCGCCATTGCTGTTGCTTCTGAGGATGAGCGCTGGTGGCTTCGCGCGCGTCTCACCCGACCAGACGGCTCGACCATTGATGGGGTGCGAGAAATTCGGCAGCCGCCCGCCCTGTATCCAGCGATCGACTCTGAGCCGCCAGAAGTCCGCGAGCTTGGTTCGGAGATCCGCGATGCACTTGCTAAGGGGACCCCTGAGGCTGCGATGGCTCTGGCGGCCTTTCTCGTTGCCCGGCATCCGGAACCGGTAGGGGGAGGTAGTGTTCGCGCAGCGTGCCGGGATGCTCGCGCCGAGATGCCGGGTGAAGCACGGCTCCTGGAATGGCTCGTCACTACCGAGCCGGGGGCATCGCGGGACCTCCTTTCGGGGGCGCTGAAAGAAGACCCTGAGCTGCTGTGGGCCCGACTCGAGCTGGCGACCTGGTACGGAGAACGAGGGCTGTACGAGCAGGCCCACAGTCTGCTGGCCGAAGCGGACACCGCCGGTGCCGTCATTCGCGGCGCCATGCTCGATTTCGATGCGGCTTTATGGGGGCCATTGGCAGTGCCGAAGCTGGCCAAGTTGGGTCGTGATTATCCACTGTGCGTTCGGGTCAACATGAGTCTCGCCCAAGCGGCTGTCGAAGCCCGCCGCTGGGATCTCGCGGCGGAAGCCGCGATGAGGCTCACAAATGTGACGCCAGGAGCAGTCGACGTCATGGAGCTCAACGAGAGAATGGCGGAAAGCTGTGGCGATGGCGCGGCGATGAGGGGGCTTCTGTCGACGCGTCTCGAGCGTGAATCGAACGCACCACGAATCAGGGTCCGTCTTGCGCGGCTGCTTGCCGCGGATGGGGATCTCGAATCGGCACGGTCGATTCTATCGGTAGGCCTCGAACGCTCACCGAGCGATGTCGATTTGATGATGGAGCTGGCGAGTGTCGAGCACTCGGTGGCCGACGATACGGCCGCAGCAGAGCTTGCTCGAGGTGTTCTCGAGATCCGACCCCAGGACCGCCGCGCCCAACGTCTGCTCGAGCTGCTGGGTGAGGAGAGAGAGAATCTCGACTGGCTTCGTTCCCCGGATGAGCTATGGCGGATGGCCGATGCGGCTCCGGCTGCGACGCCGGCAGTCGCAATTCTCGACCACCAGCAGATCCGATTCCTGCCCTCCCGCTTGACCGAGGAAAGGGTTCAGCAGGTGTTCTTGGTCACCGATGCTGCGCGAGCTGATGAACTGCGCAGCCAACGCATTCCCTATGTCGCCGAAAACCAACGCCTGCGCGTTCTGCGTTCGAGAATCCTGCGTCGCGACGGCTCCGAGGTTGGTGCCCGCCAGGGTGATACCCCCCGCCTGTCAGAGCCCGAGTTCAACCTTTACTACGACACGCGTTTGCGAATCCTTCGATTTGATGAGCTTGAAAACGGCGACCTCGTCGAGATCGCCTACGTCCTTTCCGAAACCGATGAGGCCAACGAGACCGGCCCCTACAATGGCGGACTGATTCCCCTCGGTCGCGGGGTTCCGGTGACGCTGATGGAGGTTGAGTTGGTGGCGCCGGGCGGGATTCTTCCGGATTGGGAGATTGCCAACCTCGAGGGAGAACCGGTGCGCGACGAGGACCAAGACGGCGTCGTCCGATTGCACTGGGAATGGCGTGACCTCCCGGCGATCCCAACTGACGTACCTGCCGCTCCGCAGCTCCTGGTAATGCCCTACCTGATCTATTCGAACCACCCTCAGTGGGGCGATCTGGCGGATTGGTACGGACGCCACGTGGCGTCGAGGGTGCGGACGTCGGAACAGGTGGAGGAAACCGCTCATCGCCTGGTCAATGGCCTCGACGACCGACTCGAACGAATCAACCGCCTCTACCGTTTCGTAACCATCGATATTCGCTACGTCGGACTCGAGTTTGGGGAGCATCGCTATCGCCCGTTTTCTGCTGATTGGGTTCTCCACCATCGCATCGGCGACTGCAAGGACAAGGCCGCCCTCCTGGTGGCATTGCTCGACGCCATCGATGTGCCGGCACGAATGGTGATGATCCGGACCGCAGATCTTGGTCCTGTCAGTAGCAAGCTCGCCGTTCTCGAGGTTTTCAACCACGCGATCGTCTACCTGCCCGAGGACGATCTGTGGCTCGACGGAACCGCCACCGGTCACGCACCCTATCCACCGCCATCGATGGATCAGGACGCATTCGTTCTGGTCGTCGACGGATCTCAGAGTCAACCTCAGTTTTCGCCGACGGTGGGCGCCGGGAAGACGAATATTCGCTTCACCCTCGAACGCGGCGACGCATCCGATGTGGCAATCTCGATCGAGACTCGCGATACGGGTGAAGCAGCCGACCTTCGACGGGGACGGTTTGCCGGCAGTCGGGATCCACAACGGTTTGCGCGCTGGTTGCAGGAGCTCTTTCCCGGTGCCCAACTCACCGGTGAGCCCGTGATGCAATTGGTGCCGGGCCGAGATCCGACGATTGTTAAGCTCGAAGGCACGATTTCGAAGAGCGCGCTGGCGAGCGGTGGTGGCGTCGGCACATACCCCGGGGAGCTCGGGTGGGCGGCTCGGATGGTGCCGGGCGGTACCCGACATGGGCCTCTGAAGATCAACGTACGACCAGACCTCGAATGGTCCCTCGAGGTCGATCTCGGACGCCCGCCAAAAACCCTGCCGACTGCGGTCGAACTGGACACCCCTTTCGGTTCTTTGCGTATTGCAACCGTGGGTCTGAGCAACGGCTACCGGGTCGATGGCTCTCTGCACTTTGAAGCAGGGACCTTCGATGCGGAGGAGGTTGGCGGACTGCGAGAATTTCTGGTGACGGTCGAGCGACACCTGGAGAGACGGTTGGAGGCGCCATGATCAATCTATGGCGCCGCGCAGTCCTGATTGTCGTCTGTGTCGTCCCATCGCTGGCGGTCAACGCGGGCTGGTGGGAGGTGTGGCAGGCGGGGATGGAGTTCGACCTCAAAAGCGCCCGTGAGCACGCCCTGGCGACCATTGCTGCGGACCCGAACAGTGCCGACGCAGTCGCGGCCGCCTCCTGGTGGCTCGCCAATATCGAGGACCTCCCAGAGCCGGAAGAGGTGTTGACGGCAGTTGACAACGGTCGTGATCCGGAGCTCGGGTTCATTCTCGAGCGGGTGGCGGCCCGCCTCGGCGCCCGTCCGCCTGCCGGAGCCCTGACAACAGCCGAACTGGCGGGTACTTTTGGTGTCTTCAGCGCCCTCGATCTGGACCGAAGCGTGGTGCCGCCGGATTCGGAATTGCCACCTCTCGGTACCACGTGGTCCGATCCTGCAGTTCCGTTCCATTTGCTGATGCGGACCGCCGACGCATGGCATGGACCGCCCCGGGCGATGATGGCTGACGGCGTCTTTCTCGTCTCCTGGACGTTGGACGCGGCAGCTGAAATGAACGGTTGGATGGTAGTCGAGGCGAGGGGTGGCTACAACCTTGAGTTGGACGGACGTCCGGTCGATCGGCGCCGAAACTGCGGACAGGTGGATCCAGGCGCCGCGTGGTACCGCCTGCGTCTCGCTCAAGGGTTGCACCGGCTGCGGTTGGAGGTGGCATCTCCCGATGGCCCTAAGGTTCGTCTCAGTCTGCTCGATGATCAGGGACGCCCGATCAAAGGTGTGACCCGGATCGACCAGGCTGACGGAGGGTGGGCCAATTCCGAAATCACCGCTGCACTGCCGCCCGCTTCCTCCGAGCTTTCACAGCGACTCGAGGCGGAAAACCCATCAGTGCCCGAGTTTCTTCTCGCTGCGCAGCTTGCCCGCGTGCGCAGCGACCCGGCAGGCGAGTACCGGTGGATTGAGCGTAGCCGAGGGGTTGACACCGAAGATCCGTGGGCGGCCCTTGCCCTGGCCCGGCATTTCATTACGACGGATGGCGGCGTGCCGGGTGCCGAGCGCGCCCGCTACATCGGTCAGCTCCTGAGGGCGGCGAGCACCATACCCGGTTCGCGCCTCTTCGAGCGGTCAGTGGCGATGCGTGAGGGGCGAGGAGAGGACGCGGAAAAGATCCTCGATCAGTTGGTGGCCGACCACCCCGACGATTCACGTGTTTTGCGAATATGGGTTCGTGAGACCGTAAGGAGAGGCTGGGTACGTGAGGCCGAGGAAGGGCTGGCTCAGCTGAAAGCGGACCTCCCGGGTTCTCTGGCCGTTACCGACCTCCGGCTCGAAGTTCTGGCCTCTCTTGAACGGTGGCGTGAGCGGGACTCACTGCTGCGCGCGTTGGCCGTCGCGACTCCGGTCGAGACACGGTGGATCGGTCAGATGGCGTCGAGCTGCCTTGTCGGTGAAGCGGCTGCTGCCACCGCGAGCCTGGCCCCTGAGGTGATGGACCCGGACCTCGATGTTCAGTTGGTGACGCTCCTCCTGGAGAACGGAGATATCGGAACCGCGGGCGCTAAGCTCAAACTGGCGCGGGAACGATGGGGAGATCTCAGGGTCTTCGACGAGCTCGGCCTGTTGCTGGCCGGAGACAACCACGAGGCGCTGCTTGCGGCGCTTGCCGGCGCCCTCGACCGGGATCCGTCAAATCTTCAACTCCTGACCTTGTCGTGGCGCAACGGCACCGAGCCGTTCTTTGCGCCCTTTGCGGTCGAATCCAGCGATTTCATCGGCAAATACCGCGATCTGGGGGAGGATGTCGATGCTGTGCTGCTTCTCGACCAGGCGGTGGAGCGGATATTCGTAGATGGATCGAGCCTTTATTACTACCACGGGCTGACCCGAGCCAACACGCCGGTGGGAGCGCGGCGAGCTTCGGTTCTGCAGCCATTGCCGGATGCCCACATTCTCAACATCAGGATCCTCAAGCCGGATGGTGGCGTCGTGGTGCCGAGTGATATTCAGCCTGGACAGGGCGGCATCACCCTTTCGGATGTCGATCCCGGTGACATTGTCGAGGAGGAGTATGTGGCCTGGGTCGGTCCGACCGGCGCATCTCGCGACGGTCACCTCCCGCCCTACATTTACCGCTTTGCCGATCCCGACCGCGCGTTCGGTCTCTCCGAGTATATCCTTCTCGTGCCACCCGAGGTTGATATTCAAGTGGACGGCAACTTCGAGGGGTTGGAGCGCAGCGAGAAGGAGTGGCAGGACCTGCGGATGCTCTATTGGCGCGCGGAGAATGTACCCCCGATGCCTACCGAGCCATTTGCTCCTCCCGCCCAGGATCTGATGCCCTGGCTCAACTACGGTTTCGGGGTCAGCTGGCAGGACGTGGGTGATGCGGTGCGGGACCGGGTACTGCCGGCTTTGAGATCATCTCCAGAGCTCCGCGAATGGACCCAAGAGGTGCTGGTCGGCGAGACGCCCGAGGAACAGCTCGATTCCCTGGTCGAGGCGCTGGTGGAGAAGGTTGAAAGTGGGAACGGTGAAATATCGGTGGCAGATACCGCCGGTGAGAGCTTTGGCCGCCGCCGGGGCAACCGTCTCGGCATCGTCGCCGCCGTACTCGTGGAGGCGGGTTGGGATGTCGACCTGATACTCACACGACCTTGGACGGACCGCGATCAACGTCTTCAGGTGCCGACCCTCGACGCCTTTCCAGTGGCCCTGCTGCGGGTAGCTCTCGATGGGGACGAAATCTGGTTTGACAGTCGCGAGGAACGGCGCGGCGTCGGCTCGATACATGCTCTTTTCCAGGGGAGCGATGGTCTGGTTCTGCCGCTCTCGGATTCCCGTCAGCCGGTCGTACGCATCGAAACGTTGCCGACCTTTCCCAACCCGGATTTGGTTGACGAACTTGCCGTGCGAGCGACCGTTGCCGCAGATGGCGGAGTGAATATCGCCTTCACGATGCCGCTTCGGGGCGGCCCGGCCGCCAGGCTCCTCGAAAGATTGGAGAGCGTCCCAGAGGACCAGGTTGGAATGGTCTACAGGCAGATGGCCCTCTCCATGTTTCCGGGTGCCGACACGGTCGATGGCGAGGTCGAGAAGACCGAAGATGGCGCCACCATTCGTCTCGAAATCACCGTTCCAGGTGGGTGTGACGCGGAGGACGGCGAACTCGTATGTCGAAGCTTGATTCTCGCCAACCCGGTGGTGCCGACGCTGGCTCGTCTTCCGGAACGCACCTATCCCTTGATGTTGCGGGTGCCGATGGAGCGCCGGATCCAGCTTGATCTTGTGCCCCCACCTGGGTGGGAGCCGAAAAAGAGGAAGCCGCGGCAGATGGATGCAGAGTGGGGGTCAGTCAGCGAAACCCTCGAGACGATCGAAGGTAGCCTTCAGTCGGTCCTGCACATCTCGCTGCCCGCGCAGACCGTGCCGCCCACGGACTACCGTGTATTCGCGCGTTTCTGCCAGGCAATCGACGAGCTCACAACACGGCCACCTCGTCTGGAGCGCGTTGAGTCCCGCCCGCCCACCCAGTAATCAGTGATCAGTTATCAGTGTCGGCCATCAGGCTCCCTACTGATCACTGATTACTGTTCACTTTCTGCGACAGTGAGATTCATGTACCAGGCGATGTTTTGGTTATACTCAGCGCCGACATGGAAATGCTCGACGGCACAGTCATCGCGATGCACGGCCCGCTGGTCCGAGTGCAAATTGGAGGCGAAACCCTGGTGGTGGCGTCTCGGCGGCGCCTCAACTGGGAGGGCGGGACGCCGTCGGCGGCCCGTCTGGTCGTCGGTGACTCGGTCACCCTGGAGATGCAGGGCGAGGACGGTGTCATCGTCGCCGTCCATACACGCCGAAACTACCTTCTTCGCAAGGCACCGTCGAAGAACCGCGCCCAGATTCTGGCGGCGAATGTCGACCAGGCCCTGCTTGTCTTTGCCGCCCGCGAACCGGTGCCCAAACCGGGTCTCCTGGATCGTTTCCTTGTCGCCTGCCGTCTCGCGGGCATCGACGCAGTCATCACGATCAATAAAGCCGATCAGGGGACCGAGGAGGTCGAGGAATGGCTCCCGGCCTATGCCCACCTCGATAATCGGGTGCTCCTGGTGTCTGCCCGCACCGGCTGGGGTCTCGGCGCCGTCAAACGGATGCTAGTCGATCGAACCACCCTCTTTTGTGGTCCCTCGGGCGCCGGCAAGTCGTCACTGCTCAACGCGGTCTATCCCGGGTTCCGGCTCAAGGTAGGTGAGCTCTCGGAGAGCACCGGCAAGGGAAAGCACACCACGAGCGCGGCCGAGCTCATGCCGTTGCCCTACGGGGGATTTGTGGTCGACACACCCGGCCTCAAAGAGTTCGGCGTGTGGGAGGTCACCCGGGAAGAGCTCGCGGGTGCCTTTCCGGAAATCGCGAGCCATAGCGGTGAATGCCGCTTTCCCGATTGCGGCCACGACCACGAACCGGATTGTGCCGTCCTCGCAGCGGTTGAGGCGGGCGAGATCGCCGACCATCGATTCAAGAGCTATTTGAGGATCCTCGAAGAAGCCCTCGAGTCGTAGAATGAGGAATTAGGAATGAGGAATTAGGATTTCCTCCCACCCACCCGATTCACCACCAAGACACCAAGAACACCAAGTAACAACAGGATTATCAGAAACCGTTACCAGGTTCGCGCAGATGTTTTGTGGGCTGTACCACCCACATTTCTGATAAGCCAATTAACACCTTGAAAAACTCTTCGTGATTTCTTGGTGTCCTTGGTGTTTTGGTGGTGAAAATGATTGGGTGGCCAGCCGTAAAGCCGTAAAGCCGTAAAGCCGTAAAGCCGTAAAGCCGGCTAGCCGACCGCGCGGTGCGGGGCGGCGAGGAAACACGCCAGGTATCCGGGACGGCTGCGGAGAGTAGCCAATGGGGTCGCCATGCCCGCGGTTTCGCGTCGCAAGCTCTCGTAGATCCGGGCGAGCTCGAATCGGTTGCGGAAGAGCCACATTTCCATTGGTTCGCCGGGTTTGAGCTCTGGTGTCTGGATGGGCACCCGGATCGCATGCAGGAGGACATCGTCCGTGTCCCGGTACTCACCGAAGATCCACTTCCTATTTCCGTCTTCCAGCAGGTAGGTGATCACGAGGAGGTTTGTTTCGATGCTCTCCTCCGTCGTGAGCGTTGCTTCCTCCGGCGATCGGTCACCCTGGGTGTGGTGACGGAGGAGACCGACGAGCGTACGCTTGAACGGGATCTCCTCACGTTCCTCCGGCATTTGTGTCAACACCATAGCCTCCACCAGCTCCTGGGGTGGAAGACCTTTGAGTCGGGCCACTCCGAGATAGCGGAGGCCAACAAACAGGGTGTCGGGCATGCCAGGATCAATAGGGAAAAGGACCCACCGGGAACTGTCGAGGGTTGCCACCGCCAGAGTCGAGATCTCCATCTCGATCTCCAGCTCCTCGATGAACGGCATTGCAATGACGACGCCTTCGTTGACCAGTTCGCCGTGGCCGTCGATGGTCGCCGCGTAGGGCCGGGTCGAAATCTGCTCTCTTCCGCTGCGGACCGAAGCCAGCGGTGACAAGAAGAGATCGACCTCTCCAGGGTCATAGCCGGAATGGATGAGAAATTCAGCGATGTCGGAGACCTCGCGTGCACTCTTTCCGGTGGTCAGGCGCGCGAGTTCGACGATGCCGTGACCGAAGAACTCAAATCTCTTCGCCTCAGGACCCGGATGCAACATCGGAAGCAGCCGATAGACTCCGTAGTTGAGAGCAATACGGATGCCGTGATTGAACGGGAAGCCAACTTCTCGGAGTTGCTCGTATACCTGTTGAATTTCACACGCAGCGGCGATCACCCGCACGGCTCGCCGCGAGGTGTAGAATGCTCCGTCACCGAGGAACTTCTCAAAGGTCAGCCGACGACGAAGACGGATCGCCTCGAGGCGGTTTTGGAATACGTACATGAACTGGAGCGCGCGCTCTTCGGCCATCCGCCCCGCCTTACGAACCTCTTCGAGAACGGTGGTGAAATTTGAAAGATCGTAGATCAGCCCGAAGCGGCGGACCGCGGAGTCGACGACGCCGGGTGCGGTGAAATCGTAGGGGCGGGTCGTCTTTGCGATCGGAGTCTCGGTAGTACGGCCCCTCAGCACGAGAGAGGTCCCCTGACGCTGCATGGGAAGGACGCGCCTTCTCAGTGCGGCGAGCAGCTCGAATGTCTTGAGCCGGACACCGAGGTCGCGCAGGAGATTCATCTGGACCACTGAGAGATTCAGGGTGTCGGCGAGCCCGGCAGTCTGAATGGCATCCAGGAGTTTCGGCTCGAGGAGGGTTTCTGGTCGATCGAGTTTGAGGCCCGAGCCGACCGCAAGCCGTAGGAGGCTCCCGACCTCAGGTCTGCGTGAAACCAGATCGCGGAGGCGCTCGAGTACCTGGTTGTTGGCCTGGACCACGGCCTCGGCTCGTTGTCGAAACCGTGCCTGCATGTACGAGCTGAGCTGAGAGATGTCCTGTGGGGGGCGGGCATCGATGAGGAGCAACTGGTCCTGGCAGATGATTCCGACCAGTGGTGTGAGGGCGGGCGTAACCTGAACCCTGGCCAACTGTTTGAGATGATCGACTGCAGTCATTGCGGCGCGTCGCAGGAGATCGGCGATGACCGTAGCGATAGCCTGACGTATGTCGTCGCCATTTCCTCGCAGTGCGCCGGAACGCGGATTGGAGGCCGCCTTCGACACTTTTGCAAGGGCCCGGGTGACTTCGCCGGTATGAAAGAGAAGGAAGAGATCGACCAATCCTCGGTGGTAGTCGTTCATCACGACGTTTTCCAGGGTCGCAGACATGGACTTGTGATAGCGGTCGCGGTGGGTCATCATCCGCTGCTTGTCTTCGCGGTCACCCATTTGCGAGCGAAGTCGGTATTCCGCCTCGGCTTCGACTAAAGCTTCGAGGTCGCGTCGCAGTTTGAGCACCCCTTCGGAGAGGAGCAACGGATAGCCCCAGGTGACAACTTTCTCTTCATCGCGCCCGAAGATTGGAAAGGGGGCGGGCAACGATGCCGCGAGCACGGGGAAGAGATCGCACCAACCACCGTCGACCTCGCCCTGGGTCAGGTAGACGGGGTTGCGGAGCTCTTCCTGCAGTACCTGCCGGAAAGCATCTGTGGCTTTTTCATCACGTGCCATCTCCCCATTGTATCTTCGAGCCTGCCTATCCCGCCAGATTTCTGCTGCGGCCGGAGATCTGCCGCAAGCTGAGGAGTTTGCTCCCGGCGGTAGGCGAGGCTGATGATCGATCGGACACATCAGGATGGATTGTGGTACATATTTTAAATGCTCTTCGAGGATCTCGTGCGGGCCGTCAGAGATTGCCCTTTCTTTCACGGCATGCCCCCTGACGAACAAATGTCGCTTGTGCGCCTCGGTGGGGTTGACGTTCAATCGGTTGGGGGGGTCTTGTTTCGTCCCGGCGAGGTGCCCGCCGCTCTCTACCTGGTGCTCGATGGTGTGGTCGAGATCTGTCGCGAGGAGAGCCAGGAGGTAGGTCTACAACCAGTGGCCTACATCGGGGCGGGATCGACCATATCCGAGGCCAAGGTCCTCACCGGCACCGCCCTGAACTCCATGGCACACTTTCCCGAAGGGGGAACCACCCTGCAGTGGCCGCGCCCGGTCCTGCTTCGCCAGCTCTATTCGTCGCGAGATTTTGCCCTACATTATCTGCAGAGCCTGGCGCGGCGCCTCGAGGGGACAGTCGCCAACCTCGGTGCTTACAGCGGCAGCAACCTCCGTGGCAAGCTCGAGCATTTTGATCTTCCGGCCATCCTCCAGACAGTGGTCGAGTCGGGCGCGACAGGGGTGCTCGAGGTGAACGACCAAGACGGAAAGACCTTTGGTGCAATCCACACCCGGGACAAGATGATCGGGCGTATCCTTTGCGGAAATCTCTCCGGTCCTGAAGCGTTTCTGGAGATCTTGAACTCCCCACCGAAAATGGGGACCTTCAGGTTCTCGACCTTGTCGTCACCAGGTGAAACCGATCAGTATCTCCCAGTACAACCACTGCTCTTCGAGGCGGCACGAATCCAGGACGAGTTTGCCCACTTTGCCGATACGGTTCCGGAAACCGCCTACCTTCGCCCATCTGCCGGACATCTGGTATGGAACTCCGAATCCGATTCCGACCTTGTCGAACAGATTTGGCACCAGCTTTCTGCTCAACCGTGCGGGTGGGGTCTTCTGGCCGAGATGCTGCCGTTCAGTCGGGGACAGATCGGCCTCGCAGTTCGGGACATGCTCCTTGCCGGTGTCATTACGGTTGACCGGCCGTACGAGGTGGGAAGCAGCGATCAGGCCCTCGGCGCTTGAATATTTCTCGGCAGGCCGATCTGTTTTCTTGCGTAGACCCGTCCCCGTCCCCGTGCCCGTCCCCGTACCCGTCCCCGAATCGCCCGATGAAGTCGGACGGCCGGCACCTCGATGACTATTGGTATCGTCCTGTGGGAAATGGATCGCACATCGTCGGGAACGGGAACGGGAACGGGAACGAAGAGCTTGTTTCGGCAATTCGACCACTCAGTCCCAATTCGAGCCTATATCGTGTTGTCTTGACTATACTTATGTGATGCGCGCGAGACGCATTCTTCTGACTTTGATCGCCGTCGTCATCGTGATCGTGTCGGGGACATCCCTGATTCGCACGGTGCGGAGCTTCTATCGCCTCGACTTCCCGGTTTCCTGGGTCGAGGAGGGGTTGGTAATCAACGAGGTACCGACAGGGTCGACCGCCGAGGCTGCGGGTCTTACCGTGGGCGACACGGTGATCGAAGTAGACGGTGTATCGGTCGTGCGGTTGGACGATCCCGCATTCATGCTCGCCGGCGGGGCAGACCATGATCTCAGCATTCGCCACACCGACGGTACCGTCTCGGAGGTGCGGTTTCGCTCGCCCCCGCCAACATTTAACTCGGTCTATCTTGCTCGCACCGCGGTTGGGTTTCTTGGGCTGGCTTGCGCACTCGTTGCAGTGTGGGGAACCCGGAGAAGAGAGGCGGCGACTTTTCTGTTGCTCGCCGTTGCGGCGCTGATTCTGGGAGCCGTTCCCAACCGCATTGCGTCCGCAGAACCTCTATTCCAGATCATTCGGCGCGGCGTCGGGGCAGCCCTGCCATTCCTGATCGTTCGGTTCTTCGCTATCTTCCCGGAGCGCGACCGGTCGATGCGGCTTTGGGATCTGCTGACCCTGACAGCCGTGGTGGCGTCAGCAGGGACCGTTTTCTTCCCGGACGCCGAGGCGTGGTGGCCGGCCGTGGCCTCGTTGCTGCGGGTCCTCTTCGTGTCATCGATGATCTTCGGTGTGACCCTCCAAATCTGGCGTTGGCGGTCGGCAGCTCGAGAGCTGCAAATCAGGCGTCAGATCGAGTGGGCCGCCCTCGGGCTTTTCGTGGGTCTGGTGCCTTTTCTCGTGTTGGTCATGATTCCCCGGTCGGTTGGCATACCGTTCGAACCGTTTACGTGGCTCGCGGTCTTTCCGATCAGCGCCATCCCCCTGACCTGGGTAGCGGCGCTCAAGGGCTACCGCCTGTGGGACCTCGAGCCGATCAGCCGCGATTCTCTTTCGGCCACTCTGGTCGTGGTCACCGGCGGCTTCATCTTTGCTCTCACCAACCACCTTCTCCTCAGATACACCGGTGGTTTGGGCTCACTCCGTAACCTCTTTGCGTTTGCCACCGGAGTCTTGTTGGTTGTTCTGCTGCAGCCGGTGCGTTTGCGGGTCGAGCGGTTCCTCGACCAGTGGCTTCACCAGGGGCGGCCGGCCCCTCGATCGCTGCTCACGGGTGCAAGCCGTGAGTTGGCGCGGGTGACCGATCCGCGCGAGGTGCTCGTGAGACTGTCGGAGACCTTGACCGAAGGTCTCGAGTTCGATCTGGTGGCGACGTATCTGCTGACCGCTGGCGCGAGTTTCGAGCGCATCACGGGCGACGAGGAATTGTCACCGATGCGACTCCCCGGCGAGGTTGTGGATGAGGAGTTCCCCGGCGAGTACGAAGAGCCGCTGGCGACACTCGGTTATGCCGTGCGGGTTCCGCTCGAGCGTGCCGGGACGGTGCATGGACTGCTGTATCTCGGATTGCGCCGTGGAGTCTTTCCCCTCGGTTCCGAAGGCGAAGAGGTAGTCGCGACATTTGCCGCCCAGGCGGCTCTCGCACTGGAAAGTGCCCGGTATCTGGACGACCTTCGCCGCCAGGCCGAAGAGTATCGGATCCTCCACGCCAACACTCAGCGGATCATCGAGTCCTCGGCCGCGGCGATTCTGGTTTGTGATGCCGCTGCCACCATCCTTTCCGCCAACCGGCGAGCCGCCGGCATCTTCGGCCGAGATGCGGGAGCCTTGGTCGGTTTCAGTCTTGAAACTCTCGTCGACCTGCCCGGAGAGTGGCGCGGCGAGCTCCCTGTCCACGCGGTCAATACCGAAGCCCGCACCCTCTCCGATCCACCACGCCGGGTAATTTTGGCGGTCTCGGTGCTTGAGCTCGACAGCGGCAGCTTCAACGGTAGGGTCGTTGTGCTGCAGGACGTCAGCGAGCTGCGCGATCTCCAGGACCGGATGCGTGAGCAAGAACGTCTTGCAGGCCTTGGCCGTCTGGCATCAGGTCTCGCGCACGAGATCAACACGCCACTCACCGGAATTTCATCCTTTGCCCAGATGCTCGGCAAAATGACACCGGAGGATGATCCGCGAAGGACGGTCGTCTCAAAGCTCGTCGACCAGAGTTTCCGTGTCTCGCGAATCGTTTCCAATTTGCGTGCTATGGTGCGCGACTCGGCCGACAGTCGCATGGTCCTCGATATGGCGACCGTCGCCGTACGAGCGGCGCAGGATGCCGCGCGATCTCTGGGCGCCGAAGAAAGGCTCGAGGTGTTGGACGGAGGAGAGCCGGTAATGGTGTGGGGGTCTGTCGGACCGCTCGAACTTGCGGTCGGCAATTTGGTGCGAAATGCCATCGAGGCGTCACCGCCTACCGGCGTCGTTCATTTCTCTATCGTCGGAGGCGTTGAGTGGGCCGAGATTCGGGTCGATGATTCGGGCCCCGGAGTGCCCGAGGAGATCGGTGACAAGGTCTTCGAACCATTTTTCACGACCAAGACCGAGCGTGGCGGTACTGGCCTCGGCCTCGCCATCACGCGTGATATGATCGCCCAACTCGGTGGCGAAATCGGGCTCGAGAATCTCGAACACGGCGGCGCCCGCGCTACGATCAGGCTACAAAGATGGCAGGAAACGGAACCGTCCTCGTAATCGATGATGAGCCTGTCCTTCAGGATGTGCTGGGGTCACTCCTGACGGGCGATGGCTTCGAATATCTTCAGGCGACGACCGCCGCGGCCGGCATGCAAATCCTCCGCGAGGAAGAGGTCGACGTCGTCCTACTTGATCTGATGTTGCCCGATCGATCCGGCCTCGATTTGCTGCCCGACATCAAGGAGTTCGACCCCAACCTGCCGGTGGTCGTCATTACCGCCTACTCGTCGGTGGAATCGGCTATTGAAGCGATGCGACGGGGCGCGTTCCACTATGTCCCGAAGCCGTTCAAGAACGAAGAGGTGCTGCACCTAGTGCACCGTGCAGCCGAGCGACGTGCGCTACTTGTCGAGAACGTCGTGCTCCGGAGTCGGCTCGAAGGAATGGGCGAAATCGTCGGTACCAGCCGCCGGATCGAAGAGGTCTTCGAACTGATGCGTCGCGCCGCCCCAGCTCGTTCGACCATCCTGGTGGTCGGTGAATCGGGTACTGGCAAGGAGTTGGTGGCGCGAGCCATTCACCGGTTGAGTCCGCGTGGGGATGGCCCATTCGTTCCCGTCCACACCACTGCAATTCCTGCGGACCTTTTGGAGTCGACCCTTTTCGGCCACGTCAAGGGCGCCTTCACCGGAGCTGTCAGCGGTCGAAAGGGACTGTTCGAGGCCGCGCACAACGGCACGCTTTTTCTCGATGAGGTCGGGACCATTTCTCCGGAGACGCAGACCAAGCTGCTGCGTGTGATCCAGGAACGCGAGATCCGTCGCGTCGGGAGCGTCGAAGCCAAGGGGGTGGACACCCGCCTGGTGGCTGCCACCAACACCGATCTCTGGCAGGAGGTCCAGGACGGAAACTTCCGTGAGGACCTTTACTATCGCCTCAACGTCATTACCATCGAGATGCCGCCATTGCGCGATCGACGCGAGGACATACCCCTCCTGGCGACCCACTTTCTGCGCCAATACAGCGAGGAAAATCAACGCGAGGTCGAAGGTTTTTCATCGGCGGTCATGGATGCCCTCTCCGATTATCATTGGCCGGGAAATGTGCGAGAGCTCGAGAACGCCATCGAGCGCGCGGTGGTGCTGTGTCGAGGCGACTCGATCGAGGTTGACGAATTGCCCCAGGCGGTGCGCGGTGATCCATCATCGACACAGGCGACGACCGTATTTCCTGCCCAGGGCCTCGATTTTCGGGGGTCGGTGGCGGAGTTCCAGGAACACCTCATCCGCGAAGCTCTGAAGCGGTCGGGTGGCGTCCAGCGCCGTGCGGCCGGACTCCTCAAGCTGAGCCCTACCACCCTCAACGAGATGATCCACCGCCTGGGCATCGAACCTACCGAAGACTGACGTCTTCACCAGCCCGCCCAGATACAAGATTCAAGATCCATGTCCGCTCAATCGTCCCTGATTATTGAATCCAGAGTGTCCATCTTGCTTTTTGTATCTTGCATCTTGTATGCGGGCGGTAGGGTGGGCGGTAAACACGCCGACGGCCCCGTGGGGGGGGGCGGGGCCGCCGACAGAAGGAGGGTGTTGATACTGAACCTACGTATCATTACTGGAAAGGTTTCAGGTGCCGCCTGGGCGAGACGCGCGTCGGGGCATCGACGACACCGGTGCCACCCTTCGCATTGTTCGAATGTCTCGCTTCTCGATCCGGTGACGCGTCGCTCGCGAACAATGCGAAGAGTGGCACCATGCCCGCCGAAGCCCGGAGTGCCTACCTGGTGCGGCCCTAGTCGATCACCCCACCACCCAGACACTCCTCCCCGTCATAGAGCGCCGCGAACTGGCCCGGTGCGATTCCGGGGTCCTCGTTGAGGTCAAACTCTACGATCAGAGATTTGTCAGCGTTGGAAGAAACCCTGCACGGGTCGAGGCGTTCTCCGTGGCGGATCCTCACTGTCAGTTCGGAACGTTGTGGAGGGTCGGCGATCCAGTGGGGCGTCGAAATCAGAAAGGAGCGGCGAGCATAGTCGGCAAGCTCGTCGCCATGGGCGACAAGGATCGCATCTTTGTCGAGGTCCTTGCCGACGACGTACCACGGACCGTCGCCGAGACCCAGACCGCGGCGCTGGCCGATGGTGTGGAACCAGGTGCCTCTGTGACGGCCGAGGATTTTTCCGGTTGAAGCACGGCGGATCTCGCCCGGGCGATCGCCGAGGTGGTGGCGGACGAAATCGTCGAACGGGACCCTGCCGAGGAAACATATGCCCTGGCTGTCAGGTCGATCGGCGTTGGCCAGCCCGAAGCGGTGCGCCTCCTCCCTGACCTCCGCTTTCGTGAGATCACCAATTGGAAAGAGACATCGTGCGAGCTGCGCCTGGAGAAGCTGACACAGAAAGTAGGTCTGGTCCTTCTTCGGGTCGGCTCCTCGCAGAAGGTGAAAACGCCCGGCTCGCTCCTCGACCCGGGCGTGATGGCCCGAGGCGACCCGGTCAAAGCGGTCGCCGGCGCGATCGACAAATGCGCCGAACTTGACCATTCGGTTGCACATCACATCTGGGCTCGGGGTTCGGCCGGCTTCGAGCTCCGCCAGAGCATAGGCGACGACCGTGCCGAGGTACTCCTGCTGGAGGGATATCACTTCGAGCGGCAATTTCGCGGCGTCGCAGACCGACCGCACGTACTCGAGGTCTTCCTCCCAGGGACAGGAGCCAAGGAAGGCCATCTCGTCCTCGAGCCAAATTTTGAGGTAGAAGGCGGTAAGCTGGTGTCCACCTTCCTCGACCAGACGCATAAGCGCGACCGAGGAATCTACCCCGCCGGAAGTCAGTACAGCGATTCTCATTGCTACAGAATACTCAACCGCGAGGCGTGCTGTGGCTTCTTCAAGTGATCAGTAATAAGTAATCAGTGATCAGTGAGGAAAACCGAGGGGAGGGGTGGGTGGGACTGATTACTGGTCACTGATGACTGATCACTTTGCTCGGGGGCGCGCTAACGCCTGTAGATGTCATGGATCATGTGCTCCAGGTACCGATCGGTATGAATGCCGTAGTCCTTGAGCATGCCCTCGGCCGAGACAACGAACGTGGCCTCCTCGCCGGCAATCCGGGAGAAGTAGACGCGGTGAGGCTCGCCCGGCGCCGTCACGACGAGAGAGCAGAGATCCTCGGAAAGCTCCGACACCAGGCTCTTCTCACACACCGGACAGAAAAGCTCCCAGCGTGTGCCGGGGGCCATCTCTTCACCGGGCGGCAGTTCGACCTCGTAGTTGCCGGGCTGGGGATGCAAGCCGGCGAGAAATCGGCGCTCACCGCTTTCGGCTTGCAGCACCACCCGATCGTCCGGGTTCAGCGGGGCTTCGCAATGAGGGCACGAGTATTTCCAGCGCATGGCAACTCCCTGGGGAAAGAATAGCGAAAAACCAACTCGAAAGGGGAATCAGGGTCTCGATCTCAGGGCAGATCCACGCCCAGTTCTCGCAATTCTTTGGTGGCTTGCTCCGCCCATCCGCGGTTGGCGGCCGGGCTTGCCGGGCTCGGGTGGAGAATGCGGCCGATGGCAACGTCGACATCTTCAAGTGCGGCCCGGGCTCGGCCTTCGGCAAAAGCACCGACGCCGACTACTATCTCCGGCCGCAATAATTCCACCGTATGTATCAGGGCGCGGTCGCAGATTTCGAGCAACGGCCCTTTTTCCTCCGCCGGCAGCTTGTCCGGGGTGCGGTTGCGGCCGCCCTCCTCGAGGAAGGCCAGTGGACAGTAGTTTGCGATGAAGAAACGTGAGAAGAAACGAGTGGGAGTGTCGAATACCTCTTGCGCCCAACCCCACAGTCGGGCGCCGCTGACCTCCGAGCGGGTGCACGCGAAACCCATGATCGGCCTTTTTGGGTGTTCGTGCTCGGGCCGCCGGATCTCGGCAGAAATACCGAGCCAGTCTCGGACAGCGTTCACTTCGCCAAACGGCACCCCGGTCTGGGCCATCCCCCACGGCCCGGGGTTCATGCCCAGAAACAACACCTCCTTCGGCGCATCGCCGTAGAGATCGAGGTACTGGGAGTGGGCCTGCCACGCGTAGTCGAGTGGGTTGTAAACGTAGGAAACGGGCGCAGTGAAACGAAGACGGTCCACCTCCTCAGCCAGCCTCCCGGCAATCTCGACAAGAAGTGATCCGTTCGCCATTCCGGAGGTGATGGTAGCAGTTTGTCGAATTCCGAAATTCCTCGACTGGCGTAACATGGTCGACCAATGGAGGTCGCCATGCGCCGTTTTCTCGTTGTCGCCTTGCTGGTTCTCGCAACATCCATCACCTTCGCTGCGGATCGGCCCGAAGGGAGTGCTTTTGCCACCCGGTCGGTGACCTACGCTCGCCACGGAATGGTCGGAGCCGCCCACCCGCTGGCGGTCCAGGCCGGCATCGACGTGCTCAAGGCCGGAGGATCGGCGGTAGACGCCGCGATCGCCGTCAACGCCGCGTTGGGTTTCCTCGAACCTACCGCTAACGGTCTCGGTGGCGACCTCTTCGCCATGGTCTGGGACCCCGCGACGGAGAAACTATACGGTCTCAACGCTTCCGGCCGCGCGCCGGCGGCGCTGACCATCGACAAGGTGCCCGCCGAAGAGAACGGAACCATCCCGGTCTATACGCCGTACTCGTGGACAGTTCCCGGCTGTGCCGACGGCTGGTTCGAGCTGCACGGGAAGTTCGGCAAATTGCCGATAAAGGATGTCCTGTCCCCGGCGGCGAAGCTCGCGCGGGAGGGTGCGCCGGTGCCGCAGGTGATAGCCGGCGGCTGGGCGCGGAGCGTCCGCCGATTCAAGGACAAACCGGGTTTCGCCGAGGTCTTCATGCCGGGCGGAAAAACGCCCGCCGAGGGCGAGGTCTTCGCCAACCCGGCCCTCGCCCACACGCTGGATCGTCTCGCGGCGGGCGGCCGCGATGCGTTCTACAAGGGTGAGATTGCCGAGCAGATCGTGGCTTTCTCGAACGAAGTCGAGGGGTTCTTCTCGATGGAGGACTTTGCAAACCACACCAGCGAGTGGGTGGAGCCGATCTCGACCTCTTACCGTGGGCTGACGGTGTGGGAGTTGCCGCCCAACCCGCAGGGTCTGGCGGCGCTGCAGATGCTCAACATCCTCGAGGGCTTCGACGTCGCGGCCCTGGGCCGGGACAGCACCGATTTCTGGCATCTGATGATCGAGGCCAAAAAGATCGCCTATGAGGACCGCGCCCGGTATTACGCCGACATGTCCTTTGTCGACGTCCCGGTGGAGGGGTTGCTCGCCAAGGGCTATGCCGCCGAGCGGGCAAAGCTCATCGATATGGAACGGGCCGCCAAGACCATCGAGCCCGGCAACCCGGCCCTCGACCACGGTGACACCACCTTTTTGGTGACCGCCGACTCGAACGGCATGCTGGTGTCGCTGATCCAATCGAACTACACCGGCTTTGGTTCCGGCTACGTTGTGCCTGAGGTAGGCATCGGCATCCAGGACCGGGGCGCACTCTTCACCCTCGACCCCGAGCATCCCAACGCCCTCGAACCCGGCAAGCGACCCTTCCATACGATCATCCCGGCGTTCATGGGGTGGAATGGAACACCCGACACCGCCTTCGGTTTGATGGGGGGTGGCATGCAGCCGCAGGGGCATGTCCAGATTGTCGTCAACCTGGTGGATTTTGGGATGAACTACCAGGAGGCCGGGGATGCGCCGCGCTTTTACCACACCGGTTCATCACAGCCGACCGGGACGCTGATGACATCGGGCGGCATCCTCCATTTGGAGAAGGGCCTGCCGCCGGAGGTCTATCGCGACCTGGCAAAGAGGGGCCACACGATTCAGGAAACCAACCCGGTGTCCTTTGGAGGCTACCAGCTCATCCACCGCGACCCGGAGACGGGCGTCCTCGCTGGCGCTACCGAATCGCGCAAGGACGGGATGGCAGCAGGCTACTGAAGGAATTAGGAATTAGGAATTAGGAATTAGGAATGCCCGTCCCCGTTCGCATTATTCTTGAGGGTGGGTGGTGGCTTTCCGAATTCCGAATTCCGAACTCCGAATTCGCGAACGTTGCGGTCGCGGTAAGATAGCCGCACATGTTGGAACCGATCCTCATCGATGAGCAGCGCGAGCTGCTGAACACCGAGCGCTCGTTGCTGGCCGAAGTGTACGCCAGGCTGGAACGCAACGAGACCCCGGCCGAGGAGCTCGGAGCCCTGTCTGACTCGGTCGGCCAGCTTGACGAGCTTTTTCTGCTGGTAGTGGTGGGCGAGTTCAACGCCGGCAAGAGCGCCCTGATCAACGTCCTCCTCGGCCGCGAGGTGCTGGCTGAGGGTGTCACCCCGACAACTTCGAAGATCCATCACATCGGCTGGGGCGAAGAACTCACGCGCGAACCGATGGGTTCGGTCGGCGAGCGGATCACGGCCCCGGTGGAGACCCTGCGCCAGCTGACGATCGTCGATACCCCTGGGACCAATGCCCTCGACCGCGCGCACGAGGCTTTGACGACCGACTATGTGCCACGCGCCGACCTGGTGCTCTTTGTGACCTCGTCCGACCGGCCGCTGTCCGAGAGTGAACGCGTTTTTCTCGAAGCCATTCGCCAGTGGGGCAAGAAGGTGGCGATGGTGGTCAAC